>OIWM01000455.1_pt1 | contig 50111 bp, 47 predicted proteins | sample 1587451 | NCBI WGS metagenome assembly OIWM01 (sample SAMEA3888907, study PRJEB22519) | human gut metagenome | biome: human gut; feature: human-associated habitat; material: faeces | place: Denmark | collected 2011 | reverse complement strand
GGTCCGGGGTCCGCGCGAAATTATGGCGCTCGTTATGCTAAGGGAGAGTATCTTATCTTCTTGGATTCCGATACCACCATTCCGGCCGGCTATTTCGAGGCTATAGAGAGTTATCTTGCTAAAAATGAGGCGGATTTGTTCGGAGGGCCTGACCGTTCGGACGACTCGTTCACGCCTCTTCAGAGAGCCATAAGCTATTCTATGACTTCTTTTTTTACTACCGGAGGCATTCGAGGAGGAAAGAAGAAAATCACCCGATTCATCCCTCGTTCCTTTAATATGGGCGTAAGACGCAGCGTGTTCGAGGAAGTATCCGGCTTCGCACCTATGCGTTTCGGCGAAGATATGGACTTGTCTATGAGGATACTCGAATCCGGTCATAGCTCGGCTCTTATAGACGACGCCTTCGTCTATCATAAGCGAAGGACTTCTCTTCGTGGCTTTTACAGACAGGTGTTTCATTCGGGCTGCGCGCGTATTGATTTGAGCATAAGGCATAAGGGGTCCCTGAAGTTAGTACACCTTCTGCCGCTGTGCTTCATCCTGGGCTGCTTGGCATTGGTTCTTTGTGCGGCGATTTTCCGTTGCGCATTCATAGCTGCGCCTATTCTTTTATACGCGCTCCTGTTATTTGTGGATAGTTCCATAAAAGAAAAGAGTCCTTATGTAGGACTCCTTTCAGTGGCTGCTGCATTCGTGCAGCTATTTGCCTATGGTCTAGGTTTTATCGACAATCTCTGGAAACGGTGCATTTTGAAGAAGGCATCGGTCTCGAATATCGATAACGACCGTTTCTATTCTTAATCGTAGTACTTCAAGTCTCTCGGAGTAACTTTGTTCATATTGTCCAAGAGGTCCTGGTTAGTCTTGTACTCATCCATCAATTGAAGCATGAAGTTCATGGCTTCAATAGGATTCATATCTGCGAGGAGCTTTCTCAATATCCAAATTCTCTGGCTTGAAGACTTGTCGTAGAGGAGGTCGTCGCGACGAGTTCCGGAGAGAACCACGTTAACGGCAGGGAAGATTCTCCTGTTAGAGAGTGAGCGGTCGAGCTGTATCTCGGAGTTACCCGTACCCTTGAATTCCTCGAAGATGACTTCGTCCATCTTAGAACCCGTCTCGGTGAGGGCTGTAGCGAGAATGGTAAGCGAACCGCCGCCTTCCACGTTACGAGCTGCACCGAAGAAGCGCTTAGGCTTCTGGAGGGCATTGGCATCCACACCACCGGTAAGCACCTTACCTGAAGCAGGCTGAACAGTATTGTACGCACGTGCGAGTCGGGTAATCGAGTCGAGCAGAATCACCACGTCGTGTCCGCACTCTACGAGTCTGCGGGCCTTCTCGAGGACCATATTGGCCACCTTTACGTGTCTTTCTGCAGGCTCGTCGAAGGTAGACGCTACCACCTCGGCCTTAACGCTGCGCTGCATGTCAGTAACTTCCTCCGGACGCTCGTCGATGAGGAGCACTATCTCGTACACTTCCGGATGGTTGTCGGCGATGGCATTAGCCAAGCTCTTGAGAAGTACCGTCTTACCAGTCTTAGGCTGCGCTACGATAAGTCCTCTCTGACCCTTTCCGATAGGGGCGAACATATCTACGATTCGGCACGATGGGTCTGCTCCGTGGCCGTGTCCCAGAAGGTTGAACTTCTGGTCAGGGAAGAGTGGAGTCAAGAAGTCGAAAGGTACGCGGTCCCTGATGTACTCAGGACTGCGGCCGTTAATCATCTTGATGTTTACGAGAGGGAAGTATTTGTCACTTTCGCGCGGAGGACGAATCTCTCCGAGCACTGTATCTCCATTTTTCAGAGCGAAGCTTTTAATCTGCTGGGTAGATACATAGATGTCGTCCGGACTGTTAAGGTAGTTGTAGTCAGAGCTGCGAAGGAATCCGTATCCGTCCGGCATAATCTCCAGCACGCCGGTAGCGGTAACCGTGCCTTCGTATTCCGGGAATGGGATTTTTTTCGGCTGAGGCTGCTGTGCAGGCTGTTGTGCCGGTGCATTCTGCTGCTCCTGAACATTCTGCTGTGCATTGATCCTGTTCTTTTGGGCGGCCAATCTTTCCGCTGCCTTATTCAGGATCGCCTGCTTGCGAAGGTCTGCCTGCTCCTGCTTTGTGCCCTCGTTCTTAACGGTCTCTTCAGTATTAGATTCCTCCTTACCCTCTTCGACCTGCTTTTTAGGTCTGCCGCGCTTTTTCTTGTTAGCGGTATCCGTGTCGGCGCTTGCCTTTTCGACAGGCTTCTCAGCACTCGGTTTCTCTGCCGGCTTTTCAGCCGATTTTATGTTTGCTTTTTCTGCTGGCTTCTCAGATGGCTTTTCTGTGGCTTTCTTCGCCGGCCTTTCTGCTGGTTTTTCCGCAGCTTTCGGTGCCTGTTTTTCCGCAGGATTCTCTGCAGGTTTCTGCGCTGGCTTGGCCTGCTCCGTAGACTCTTGTGCAGCCTTAGGTTTGCGGCCTCTCTTCTTAGGGGCCTTCTGCTGGTTTTCATCTACGAGAGTTCCCTTCGCAACAGCTTGTGCTTCAGCGTCGAGAATCATAAAAGCCAAGTTTTCGTTATCCGTTTTCTTTGAGAATTTAATGTCCAAGTCTTGAGCAATTTTCTCTAATTCCTCGCGACTCATTACACTAAGGTCATATAGACGATGTGGCATTGTGAAATATATTTAGTCAATTGTTAAAAACAGCTTGAAATTCCAAGTCTGTCTATACTATAGAAGACATTCAAATCTTCGCAAAGATAAATAAAATATTTTAATTATCCCAATAACTGCTGCTCTTTTTGAACCTGAGAAGGTCGGCGAGCGAGGCAGCATTGGCCGCAATCTTGAAACTATATTGCTTCCAAGTACCCACAGGCACCCACGAGAAGGTGATGTTGAAGCAATGCAGGTCGTAGGTGGCGATCTGTACAACCCGCTGCTGGTCTCTGTCCGTTCCGGCGCACGCGCATCCATGCCCGGCATGATGGACACCATTTTGAACCTTGGCCTGAACGACGAGGTCGTCGTCGCCTTCGCCAAGAAAACCAACAATCCCCGTTTCGCCTATGACTCCTACCGCCGCTTCATCCAGATGTACTCCGACGTCGTCATGGAGGTCGGCAAGAAGTATTTCGAGCAGCTGATCGACGAAATGAAGGAAGCCCGCGGCGTGACGCTCGACACCGAGCTGACGGCCGACGATCTCAAGGAGCTGGCCGAGAAGTTCAAGACCGAGTACCGCGAGAAGCTGGGCGAGGAATTCCCGCAGGACCCGAAGGTCCAGCTGATGGGCGCCATCAAGGCGGTCTTCCGCTCCTGGGACAACCCCCGCGCCATCTACTACCGCCGCATGAACGATATCCCCTCCGACTGGGGCACTGCTGTCAACGTCCAGTCCATGGTCTTTGGCAACACCGGCGATACCTCCGGCACGGGCGTTGCGTTCACCCGTAACCCCGCCACCGGCGAAAAGAAGCTGTTCGGCGAATTTTTGATGAACGCACAGGGCGAGGACGTCGTCGCCGGCGTCCGTACTCCGCAGACCATCGACCAGCTGGCCGAGGTCATGCCCGAGGCATACAAGCAGTTCGTGGACATCTGCGCGAAGCTCGAGTACCACTACCGCGATATGCAGGACATGGAGTTCACCATTGAAAATAAGAAGCTCTACATGCTCCAGACCCGTAACGGCAAGCGCACCGCTGCCGCCGCGATGAAGATCGCCTGCGATCTGGTCGATGAGGGCATGATCTCCGAGAAGGAAGCCGTCGCCATGATCGACCCGAAGAGCCTCGACGCGCTGCTGCATCCGACGTTTGATCCGGCTGCACTCAAGAAGGCCAAGGTCATCGGCACGGGCCTCGCCGCTTCTCCCGGCGCTGCCTGCGGCAAGATCGTTTTCACGGCTGAGACCGCTACCGAGTGGGCCAAGAGCGGCAAGAAGGTCGTTCTGGTCCGTCTCGAGACCTCTCCGGAGGATATCGAGGGCATGCATTACGCACAGGGCGTTCTGACCGTCCGCGGCGGCATGACTTCCCACGCGGCTGTTGTCGCGCGCGGCATGGGCACCTGCTGCGTCTCCGGCTGCGGCGCCATCAAGATGGATGAAGAGAACAAGACCTTCGAGCTGGGCGGCAAGACCTACAAGGAAGGCGACTGGATCTCCATCGACGGCTCCACCGGCAACATCTACGGCGAGCAGATCAAGACCGCCGAGGCAGAGATCTCCGGCGACTTCCACCGTCTGATGACCTGGGCTGACAAGTACCGCAAGCTGGGCGTCCGCACGAACGCCGATACGCCGCATGATGCGGAGCAGGCTGTCGCCTTCGGCGCAGAGGGCATCGGCCTCTGCCGTACCGAGCATATGTTCTTCGAGGCTGACCGCATCAAGGCCATCCGCGAAATGATTGTTTCCGAGACCTCCGAGCAGCGCGAAAAGGCGCTGGCCAAGCTCGAGCCGATCCAGCAGGGCGACTTCGAGGCCATTTACGAGGCCATGAAGGGCCGTCCCGTTACCATCCGTCTCCTCGATCCGCCCCTGCATGAGTTCGTTCCGACCGATCCGGCCGACATCGAAGCGCTTGCCAAGGAAATGGGCCTGACCGTCGAGCATCTGAACCACGTCATCGCCGGCCTGCATGAGTTCAACCCCATGATGGGCCACCGCGGCTGCCGCCTGGACGTCACCTATCCGGAGATCGCCAAGATGCAGACCGCCGCCATCATCAAGGCCGCGCTGGCTGTCCGCAGCCGCCGCCCGGCATGGAAGATCGAGCCGGAGATCATGGTCCCGCTGGTCGGCGAGGTCAAGGAGCTGGCTTACGTCAAGTCCGTCATTGACCAGGTCGCCAAGAAGATCATCAAGGACGCCGGCAGCGACATGCACTACAAGGTCGGCACCATGATCGAGATCCCGCGCGCGGCTCTGACCGCGGATGCCATCGCCAAGGAGGCCGAGTTCTTCTCCTTCGGCACCAACGACCTGACGCAGATGACCTTCGGCTTCAGCCGTGACGACGCGGGCAAGTTCCTCGCTTCCTACTATGACCGCAAGATCTACGAGTCCGATCCGTTCTCCAAGCTGGATCAGGCCGGCGTCGGCCGCCTCGTCAAGATGGCTGCCGAGCTGGGACGTCAGACCCGCCCGGACATCAAGCTGGGTATCTGCGGCGAGCAGGGCGGCGACCCCTCCACCGTGGAGTTCTGCCACAACATCGGTCTGAGCTACGTTTCCTGCAGCCCGTTCCGTGTTCCCATCGCAAGACTCGCCGCCGCTCAGGCTGCGATCAAGGCAGAAAAGTAATTTTTCAAAATATAACGCGTCCCCGGCCGGAAACCCGGCCGGGGACGATCTTTCTGCGGAGGAAGATGGGAAACGGAGCCGGATATGGGCGTATTGCGCACCTGCGCGTTCCGCGCGATGCGGAATGCACTTGCAATTCCGGCGCCGTTTGGATAGAATAGGGTTAGAAATTGGAAAGGAGCTGGGACTGGGTGAAAAATCAGGAGCCTGTTCTGGTCGTGATGGCCGCCGGTATGGGAAGCCGCTTCGGGGGCCTCAAGCAAATGACGCCGGTGGACGGCGAGGGCTGCTTTATCATTGATTATTCGCTGTATGACGCCTATCGCGCGGGCTTCCGCCGCGTGGCGTTCATCATCAAAAAAGAGCTGGAGGAGGCGTTCCGCCAGACGGTCGGACACCGCATGGAGCGCTTCTTTGAGGTACATTACATCTATCAGGAGCTGACGCGCCTGCCGGAGGGCTACGCCGTTCCGGAGGGACGGCAGAAGCCGTGGGGAACGGCGCACGCCGTCGCGTGCTGCCGGGGCGTGGTGGACGCGCCGTTCGCGGCGATCAACGCCGACGATTTCTATGGGCGCGGCGCCTTTGAGGCGGTCTACCGCTTCCTAAAGGAAAGCACGGACGAGCACGCCTACTGCATGGCGGGCTACCGCCTGCGTAATACGCTGACGGAGAACGGCTCCGTGGCGCGCGGCGTCTGCGAGGTGGAAAACGGCCTGCTGACCGGCGTGACCGAGCGCACAAAGATATTCAAGCGCGGCGAAAATGCGGCCTTTACGGAGGACGGCGAGACGTTTACGGAGCTTTCCGGCGACGCGCTGGTGTCCATGAATTTCTGGGGCTTCACGCCGCATTTCCTCGACGTGATCTGGGATCGCTTCCCGGCCTTCCTGGACGGCGGACTGCGCGAAAACCCGATGAAGTGCGAATTTTATCTGCCCTCTGTGGTCAACAGCGAGCTTCAGGACGGCAGGGCCACAGTGTGCCTGCTGCCGTGCGACGAGGTCTGGCACGGCGTGACGTACAAGGAGGATCTGGAAAGCGTCGTCTCCGCGCTGGCCGCGCTGCACCGGGAGGGCGTTTATCCGACGCGGCTCTGGGAATAATACCGCCCGGAAAGAAATCTTGACGCGCGGAGCCTCCTTTTTAACGACAAATTTACGGTCGGAAACAGTATAATAGCTCCAGATAAACTGCCGCATAAGCGGCTGTGCGGACGGCGCTCCGTCCGGAAGAGGAGGAAATGAAATGTTTCTGATCAATCAGGCAATGGAGTCGGTCGGGATCGGCACGGCGGCGGTCATTGTGGTACTCGGCATGGCAGTCGTATTTTTCGGACTGATCCTGCTGATGCTGGTGACGAAGGCCACCGGCAGGATCATGTCCGCGCAGGAGAAAAAGAAAGCGGCGGCCGCGCCTGCTGCGGCGGCAAAGCCCATGCCCGCAGCGACTCCCGCAAAGCCCGCACCCGGTACGGCAGGCGAACTGAAGCTGCATGACGTTCCACCGCGCGTTGCGGCGCAGCTGATGGCGATCGTTGCGTACAAGACCGGCAAGCCGGTCAACGAGCTGCGCTTCCGCTCCATCCGGGAGATCAAGGAGTAAAGCGCGGAGCTTCCTTCAAAAGCAAACATACACCCCGTCCGTCAGGCGATTTCCCTGACAGACGGGGTGTGTTTTTATGCGGAGACTCACTTTTTCGGGTAAGGGGCCTTCTGATTCGTCCTTCCGAGCAGATAATCCACGCTGACGTTGTAAAAATCGGCCAGCCTTTGCAGAACGCTGGTGGGAATATCGTTTTCGCCCGTTTCGTATTTGGAATAGCCCGTTTGGGACATTTCAAGGAGCTTTGCGACCTCGCGCTGGCTCAGGTCCCGATCCTCGCGCAGATCGCGCAGACGTGGATACATAACATCACCGAGCGTAGTATCGCATAATCTGAAACAGGTTATTGCATTTAAACCTGAAACAGGTTAAAATATAAAAGACGGGACGAATGAAGAAGCACGCCGCCAGGGACGTATGCGGACAGAAAATGCCTCCGCAGGCGCTCCTGCGGAGGCTCATTTCCTCGGATAGGGCTTGCTTTGATCCGTTCTGCCGAAAAGATAGTCCGTTGAGGTCTTATAAAAATCGGCAAGCGCTACGGCGTGGTGCGCGGGAATTTCCCGGCGGCCCGTTTCATAGGTGCTGTAGACGCGCTGGTCGATGCCGAGCGCGGCGGCAACCTCCTTCTGCGTCAGATCGTGATCCTCTCTCAGATCACGCAGTCTTGGATAGTACATTTTCCTCACCGGAGATATTCTAATGGACAATCAAATGATCGTATTGAATTTACTATCATACAATAGTAAAATAGAAGGGGAGGTGAGTTGAAATGTTCAAGCCGTATGCCATTCTCTGCGGCGCGGTTTCTGATGCGCTGGATGCGCTTCCGGCGATACCGGAAAACGTCCGGGCGCGCTGGCTGCTGGAATATGCGCTGCATCAGGCGGAGGAGCTGTACTGTGAGACGGAAGAGAACGAGCCGGAGGCGCAGACAACATAAAATGCTCATAAAGAATGGCCGACGCAGTATCTGCGGCGGCCTAAATTTCTGCTTCTTTGAAATATTCGCGCGTGCGGGCCGCGTCGCGTCCGATCTGCGCGGTCAGCGCGTCCAACGAGGAAAATTTCCGCTCCGGACGAAGGAAGCTGTAAAGCCAGACGCTGAGCGGCTTTCCGTAGAGATCCTCTTGGAAATCCAGAAGATTTGCTTCCAGAAGCGGTGCGGGGAGGCTTCCGGCGGTGGGATGGAGGCCGATGTTGACGACGGCCGGGAAGCGCCGCCCGTCCAGCTCCGCCTGCGCGATATAAACGCCGTATGGCGGCACGAGCACACCGGGTGCGAAGGGGAGATTTGCCGTCGGGAAGCCGAGCGTATGCCCGAGGTGATTTCCGTGCGCAACGACGCCGGAGACCAGCTGCGGATGGCCGAGAAAGGCCCGCGCACCGTCCAGATCGCCGCGCTCCAGAAGCTCCCGGATGACGGTCGAGCTGACGCGGACGCCGTCCAGCGTCACCTGCGGCACGATCTCGCAGCTGATGCCCCTCGCGGCGCAGGCCGCCTGCAAAAGCTGCGGCGTACCCTCGCCGCGATAGCCGAAGCGGTAATCGTGCCCGCAGACCACATGCTTCGCGTGGAGCTGCCGGACAAGGTATTCCTCGACGAAGGTCTCCCACGGCATTTCCATCATGCCGCGGTCAAAGTGCTCGAAGATCACCTCGTCCATGCCGTAGAGCCTGCGCATGAGGAGCGTCCGCTCCTCCATCGTGCTGAGCAGCGGCGACGGCGACGCGGAGAGCAGCGCGGACGGGTGCGTGTCGAAGCTCATGGCCGCGGCCGGACAGCCCAGCCGGTCCGCCGCCGCGCGCGTCCTGCGGAGCAGAGCGCCGTGGCCGATGTGTACGCCGTCAAAAAAACCGAGCGCGACTGCGCGTGAAGTGTCCAAGCTACGTTACCTCGAAAAAATTCTTGATGACGGAGAGCGTACCGCCCTCCGATCTGCCGAGCATGAGAAAGCTCCCGTCCTCGGCGTAGACGCGGAAGGTCCCGTCCGGGAAGCTCCGGTCGCGGACGTCCGCGCCGTTTTTGATGCGCGCGGCCTGCGCCAGCGTGACGATGAGCGCGGGATGCTGCGCAAAAAGCGCGTCCACAGGCATCAGAAGCGCCTGCGGGTCATTTTCGGCGGCGAAATCCAGAAGCTGCTGCATGGTGATGGCCTGACGGAGCGTGAAGCCGCCCGCCATGGTGCGCCGGAGCGACGACATGCAGCCGCCGCAGCCAAGTGCCGCGCCGATATCATGGCAGAGCGTCCGGACATACGTTCCCTTGGAGCAGCGGACGCGGAGCGTCCAGTCGGCTCCGGCTCCGTCCAGAAGCTCCAGCTCGTGGATGGTGACGGGGCGCGGCTTCCGCTCGACCTCCTGACCCTTCCGCGCAAGCTCATAGAGCTTTTTTCCGCCGATCTTGATGGCGGAATACATGGGCGGGATCTGCTCGATGGGGCCGGTAAAGCGCGTCAGAGCCGCTTCCAGCGCCTGCCTTGTGACGCTGACCGGATGCGTCTCCAGCGTTTCGCCGCTGGTATCCTGCGTGTTGGTGACAAGACCGAGGCGCAGGCCTGCGACGTATTCCTTTTCCGCGTGCTCCAGAAACTCCGCACCACGGGTCGCACGGCCGATGAAGATGGGCAGAACGCCGGTCGCCATCGGGTCGAGCGTTCCACCGTGGCCGACGCGCCGCTCGTGAAAAACGCCGCGCAGCTTGGCTGCCACGTCCTGACTGGTCCAGCCGGAGGGCTTGTCTACGATCAAAATTCCGTTTGCCATATCAAAGTCTGATGCCGCTCTGCGCGAGCACGTCCAAAATCGCCTTTTTTGCACCCTCGATGCCGCCTGCAACCGAGGCTCCGGCGGCCGCGGCGTGTCCGCCGCCGCCAAGCTGCTGGCACAGCGCGCAGGCGTCATAGCGCGGGCTGGTGCGGAGGGAGAGCTTGCCCATGCCGCCCTCGACCTCGCGGATCATAATTCCGATCTCCACGCCCTCGATCGAGCGCGCGAAGCCGGAAATGGAGTCGATATCGTCCTCCGAGATCGAAAGCTCGTCGATCCAGCGCTGCGGGAGCGTGCAAAGCCCGACCATGCCGCCTGCGTAAAGCTCGATGCCGGCCGTCAGGCGCGCCTCCAGCTTCAGGCGGGCGAAGGTCTTGGTGTCAAAGAAGATCTTGTTGATCGGCGCGACATCCGCGCCGAGGTCGATCAGCTCCGCCGCCACGCGGAGCGTATTGCCGGTGACGTTGGAATACTTGAAGCAGCCGGTGTCAGTGGAAATGGCGACATAGAGCGCCTCCGCCGTTTCCTTGCTGACCGGCGCGCCAAGCTCCAGCAGCAGCGCATAGACGATCTCGCCGCAGGCTGCGCGGTCGGCAAGCACGATGCGGTTTTCGCAGGGAAGCGAATTGCTGCCGTGGTGGTCGATGACCAGCTCGATGCGCGGAGCCAGCGCCTCGGCTCCGAAGGAGAGAAGACCCTCGGAGGCGATGTCGGTGGTGATGACGGTGCTGTCCGGCTGCGCGGACTCGCAGGTGAGACCCGCCACATACGGGCGGAGCTTTTTGGTGAACTGAGGATTATCGAGCACGGCAGCGGTCTTGCCGAGGGCGCGCAGGCCCCGGCACAGCGCCGCGGCGCTCCCGGCGGTGTCGCCGTCGGGCCGCCGGTGGGTCAGAATGACATACCGGTCGTGCGCCAGAAGAAACTGCGCGGTCTCATGTATCGTCAGCATCTTGCGTTTCCTCATGCTTTTCCTGCGCGCTGAGGCGGCTCAGCAGATCGTACATATGCGCGCCGTATTTGAGCGAATCGTCCAGCTCGAACACCAGCTCCGGCGTATAGCGCAGCTGGAGCCGCTGGCCAAGCTCGCGCCGGAGCCAGCCGCCGGCGGATTTGAGGCCTTTCATGGCCTCCTTCTCGCGGGCTTCCTCCAGAACGCTGACATAGACCTTGGCATAGCGCAGGTCGCTTGTCGTATCGACGCGCGTGATGGAGAGCATCGTCTGCACGCGCGGGTCCTTGAGGCTGCGGATCAGCTCGGAAAGCTCCCGCTGAACCTCTTCGTTGATTCTTCCGATTCGATTGGATGCCATAAGAGCCTCCTTACCCTTCAGGCAGCATCATTCGGGCTTGATCTGCTCCATGACGAAGCACTCGAAGATGTCGCCTTCCTTGATGTCGTTGAACTTGTCGATGGACATGCCGCACTCGTAATTCTGCGCGACCTCCTTGACGGAGTCCTTGAAGCGCTGGAGCGAGCCGAGCACGCCCTCGTGAATGACAATGTTGTCACGCAGCACGCGCACCTGCGCGTCGCGGGTGATCTTGCCGTCCTTGACGTAGCAGCCCGCGACGGTGCCGACGGAGGAGACCTTGTAGGTCTGACGCACCTCGGCGTGGCCGATGACGACCTCGCGGTACTTCGGCGCGAGCATACCCTTCATGGCGTCGCCGATCTCGTTGATGGCGTCGTAAATGACGCGGTACATCCGCATATCGACCTTGTCGCGCTTGGCGGCGGCCTGGGCCTGCTCATTCGGGCGGACGTTGAAGCCGACGACGATGGCGTTGGAGGTGGAGGCCAGCAGGATGTCGGACTCGTTGATCGCGCCGACGCCTGCATGGATGACCTTGACGCGGACCTCTTCGTTGGAGAGCTTCTCGAGCGAAGCCTTGACGGCCTCGGCAGAGCCCTGGACGTCGGCCTTGACGATCAGGTTCAGTTCCTTCATCTCACCCTCCTTGAGCTTGGAGAACAGGCTCTCGAGCGTGACCTTCTGGTTGAGCTTGTTGAGATCATCCTTGATCTTCTGCTTTCTCTGCTCGACGAGCTGACGGGCCATGCGCTCGTCGGCGACGGCGCTGAATTCGTCGCCCGGCGTCGGGACCTCGGTCAGGCCGGTGATCTCAACGGGGATGGACGGGCCTGCGTCCTTGACCTGCTGGCCCTTGTCGTTCGTCATGACGCGCACGCGGCCGACGGCCGTGCCTGCGATGATGATATCGCCCTGATGGAGCGTGCCGTTCTGGACGAGCAGCGTGGCGATCGGGCCGCGGGTCTTGTCGAGGCGGGCCTCGATGACGCTGCCCTTGCCTGCGCGGTTGGGGTTGGCCTTCAGCTCCTGCATCTCGGCGGTCAGGATGACCGTCTCCAGCAGGTCGTCGATGCCCATGCCGGTCTTGGCCGAGATCCTGCAGACCTCGGTCTCGCCGCCCCATTCTGCGGGTGTTAAGCCGTGCTCGGTGAGCTGGGTCAGGATGCGGTCGGGATTCGCGCCGTGCTTATCCATCTTGTTGACGGCGACGATGATGGGGATATTGGCGGCCTTGGCGTGGTTGATGGCCTCGATGGTCTGCGGCATGATGCCGTCGTCGGCGGCCACGACCAGAATGGCGATGTCGGTACACATGGCGCCGCGCGCGCGCATCTCGGTGAAGGCGGCATGGCCCGGGGTGTCGAGGAAGGTGATGGGCTGGCCGTTGATCTTGACGGTATACGCGCCGATGTGCTGCGTGATGCCGCCCGCCTCACCGGCGGCGACCTTCGCGTGACGGACATAGTCCAGAAGGGAGGTCTTGCCGTGATCGACGTGGCCCATGACGACGACGACGGGAGGACGGGTGACCAGCTCGTCGGCGGTATCCTCATGATCGTCGAAGAGCTTTTCTTCGATGGTCACGACGACCTCGCGCTCGACCTTGCAGCCAAGCTCGACGGCGACGAATTCCGCCGTGTCGAAGTCGATGGTCTGGTTGACGGTCGCCATGACGCCGTTTTTCAGGAGGCACTTGATGACCTCGACGGCGGTCTTTTTCATGCGGGAGGCAAGCTCGCCGACGGTGATCTCGTCGGGGATCTTGACGACCAGCTGCGCCTTCTTGGCGATCTCCAGCTGGAGGCGGCGCATCTTTTCCTGCTCCTCGGAGCGGGTCTTGCTGCCGAATTTCTTTGCCTGCTGCTGCTTTTTGTTCTTGTTGCCGATTTTCTGCTTGCCGCTCTGATAATTCTGCACGCGCTCGGAGACGAGGGAATCCACACGGTCGTCGTAGCGGTCGGCATTGACTGTGACGGCGCTGGTGTCGATCACGCGGCGCTCACGCTTGCGCTCCGGCTGCGGCTGGGACTGCGGCTTGGCGGAGGGCTGGGCAGAGGGCTGCGGACGCGGCTGTGTCTGCGGCTTCTGCTGCGCGGCGGGCACGTTCTGCGCGGGACGCTGGGCCGGAGCGGCGGGCTTCTGCGCCGGAGCGCTCTGCGGCTTCTGCTGCGCCGCCGGAGACGGCTGCGCGCTCTGGGGCTGCGGTGCGGGCGCTGACTCCGCGGGGGCCTCCTTGGGCTTCGCGGCGGCGAAAACCTCTTCCAGAGAAGAGATCTGATGATTCTGGGTGATATAGTCGAAGACGACGTTCAGCTGTTCTTCGGACAGATTCTGGGAGCTGCTCTTGGGCTTCGGGAAGAACTTTCCGACGGCCTCGATGACGTCCTTCGCCGGCATGGCAAAATCGTCTGCGACTTCCTTGATCTTATATTTGATTTCCATACAGCCACCTCCTGTGATTACTTTCCATGTTTGACATTGTTCCGATGCGCCTTTTCTTCCTTCCGGCGCTGCTTGACGCGGTCGGTCTGGCGCTGAAGCTCCGTAAGGATGGCCTCATATTTTTCCGGCGCGTCCAGCGCCTGTAAAAAGGCCAGCGCCATCGGCGCGTCGGTAAAGGCGCACAGCGCGCAGGAATTGCAGCCAAGGGCGCTTCCGAGCGCCTCCTTGCTGAACGGCGCGCAGATGTAGGGCGGCTTTCCGCTCCGGCAGAAGGAGCGTGCCCGGCGGAAGGTGTGATCGGCGGCGTCCTGCGCGATCAGCAGGAGCCGCGCGTGTCCGGCCCGGCAGGCGATGCCGACCGGCTCCTCACCGACCTCCAGCAGCCGCGCCCGGCGCGCAAGGCCGAGAAAACGCAGCGCTTTATCCTCCATTGTGCTCGTCCTCCATCGCGCGTTCCAGCGCATCGTAAATTTCCGGCGTGACGGCGCAGTCGAACGCGCGTTCCAGCGCCCGGCCCTTGCGCGCACGCTTCAGGCATTCCGTGTTTGGGCAAAGATAAGCGCCCCGGCCGGGAGCCTTTCCGCGAAAATCCAGCGAAAGCGCGCCCTCCGGCGAACGAACCACGCGCACAAGCTCCTTTTTCGGCTTCATCTCGCGGCAGCCGATGCACTGCCGCATCGGGATCTTTTTCTGCATCGTTTTCTCCTCCCTCCCAAAGCGGAACGACGGATGTTATTCCTCGGCTGCCTCTTCACCGGCGGGGGCCTCCGGCGCTTCCTCAGCGGGCTGCTCCGGCTCGGCCTGCTCAAATTCCTTTGCCTGAGAGGCGGGCTTGATATCGATCTTAAAGCCGGTCAGACGCGCGGCCAGACGGGCGTTCTGGCCCTCCTTGCCGATGGCAAGCGAGAGCTGGTCGTCCGGGACGATCACGCGGCAGGCCTTGGTCAGGCCCGGCAGCACCGTGACGGAAACGACGTCGGCGGGGCTGAGCGCGGAGGCGATGAACTTCTCCGGATCCTCGGACCAGACGACGATGTCCATTTTTTCGCCGTGCAGCTCGTCTACGACCGCGCCGACACGTCCGCCTCTCGGGCCGACGCAGGCGCCGACGGGATCGACGTTTTCCTCCGTGGCGTGGACGGCGATCTTGGTGCGGGAGCCGGCCTCACGGGCGATGGACTTGACCTCCACGGCGCCGGAAGCGATCTCGGGGACCTCCAGCTCGAACAGGCGCTTGACCAGACCCGGATGGGTGCGCGAGACGATGATCTGCGGGCCGCGGGTCGAGCGGCGGACCTCCACGACGTAGACACGGACGATGTCGCCTTCCTTATAGCGCTCACCGTGGACCTGCTCGGAGGCGGCGAGCATGGCGTCGGTCTTGTCGCTGCCGCCGCCGATGCGGACGATCATATCGCCGGTATCGGGCAGGATGCGCAGAACCGTCGCAGTCAGAATTTCATGCTCCTTGGAGGCGAAGGCGTCAAAGACCATGCCGCGCTCGGCCTCGCGGATGCCCTGAATGATGACCTGCTTGGCGGTCTGGGCGGCGATGCGGCCGAAGGCCTGCGTCTTGACGTCCACATTCACAAGGTCGCCCAGCTGGGCGTGCTTGCTGATCTTACGGGCGGCGTCGAGGGAGATCTCCGTCGCGGGCGTCAGAACGTCGTCCACGACCTCCTTCTGGACGTACATGTGCATATCGTTGCCGTCCACCTCGACGAACACATTGTCGGTATAGCCTTCCTTGTCCTTTTTATAGGCGGCAACCAGAGCCTGCGTGATCTTGTCGATCATATACGACTGCGGGATACCGCGCTCCTTCTCGAGCTGAGCCAGTGCGGCAAAAATTTCGGCGTTCATTTTTCCAGTTTCCTCCTCGTTAAAAATCCACATGAAGCCGTACCATGGCGACCTCGTTTTTTTCAAAGCGTTTTTCCTGTTCGGCCTCGCGGATGGTGACCGCGCCGCCGTCATAGCCGGTCAGGATGCCGGTGTGCTCTTTGGCTCCGTCCTTCGCGGTGTAGAGCCGGACGGTGACGGAGCTGCCCATGAACCGTTCAAAATCGGACGGGCGCTTGAGCTGGCGTTCCAGCCCGGCGGAGCAGACCTCGAAGCTGTAGCTGTCGGGGATGGGATCCTTTTCGTCGAGGATCGGGTCAATGGCGCGCGAGATGGCCTCGCAGTCCGAAATGTTGACGCCGCCCTCCTTGTCGATGTAGAGACGCAGGAACCATTCTCCGCCCTCGCGGATATATTCCACGTCCCACAGCGAGCAGCCGTGCGCCTGCACGACGGGCTCGGAAAATTCCCAGACCTGCTGCGTGATCTTCATGAAAACACCCTTTCTCAGCAAGAAAGAGTGGGGAAGAATCCCCACTCTCTAGTAAAGCTTACTATAAGAATACCTGCATTATACCATCCCAATGCCGGAAATGCAAGAGAAACATCGGAAAAATCGCAGAAAAATCCTTGGAAATTTGCGTTTTTTCACCGGAAGGCAGAAAAAATTAAAATTCGACACGCATTCGGACTGTAAAACCGCCGCGCAGTATGCTATACTGTTGTAAATTCAACGGCTCAGGGAGGCTGTAGCATGGAAAAAAAGCTGGGCGGACTGCCCATGATCGTATTTACGGCGGTTTGCGCGCTGGCGGGTTTTCTGCTGCGGACGGCGCAGCGCGGCGGCGGAAGTCCGGCTGCACTGATCGCGGTCAGCGCGGCGGCCGCGCTGGCGCTGCTTGCGGCGAGCCTCTTCTTTGAGAAGGAGCGGGAATTTGCGCAGGTATTCGGGAAGAATATTGCCGACGCGGCAGGCTCCGGCGTCGGAGCGCTCCTCCTGCTGCTGGGCTGCGCGCTCAGCGCGTGGAAGGGCACGGGTGCGGGGCGGTATATCGGCATCCTCGGCGCGGTCGCGGCGCTGGGACTGGTGCGCGCGGCAGCGCTCCGCTACGGCGGCGCGAAGCCCTCGGCGGCGCTGCATGTCCCGGCGATCCTGTTCTATGTTGCGAAGCTGTTTTACGACTACCGCCACTGGATGGTCGATCCCACGATCCTCGATTACTGCTTCCTGCTGCTGGCCATGCTCTGCTTCATGCAGGCGGCCTATCATACGGCGGCGTTCTGCTTCGACCGCGGCGACCGCCGCGCGCTGGTGTTCTTCTCGGCGGCGGGCGTGTATTTCGGCGCGGTCTCCCTGCCGGGAGCCTCCGCGCAGGAGGCGCTGATCTATGGCGGGACCATCCTGTGGCTGCTGGCCGCGCTCTGGCAGGGGACGAGAGTGCAAGCGAAGGATTGACGGCTTTACGGAATGCTTCCGTAGGAGCAGTTTCAACCCCGCTTTCTTTGCGCGGCAAAGGGCGTGCCTCCGGCGGCCCATTCTTTTCTGTCTTGCCAGAAAAGAATGGGGAGAAAAGAGGCGCTGGAGAACGAAATAGCGCTTGTGCGCAGAAAAGGCATATTGCTTCTGCGTACTATTCACCGATGGCGCGTCCCGCAAGGAACGCCCTTCGGGCGGCCATAGAATCGGGTTTCCCGAGCGCACGATACGCCGTGCAGGTCGTTTTGTCTGCGCCTGTTGAATATTTGACGTATGGAAGTCGATAGGCCGTTCTTCTTGCAAGGGCAGCGTTGCGTATCGCGCACAAACGGACTGCCGCTCAACTCATACCTGAAATAGCCGCAGAGTATTTCGACTACCACGCCAGTTTAGGAAAGACGCATCTGCATCGCGTTTTGTTGATTCAAAAATAATTTTGGCACAAACCAAGCCCCGGGGATGATCCAAGGAAGGGGGCCACAGCCCCCTTCTTGGCCGTTTTAAGGGGATTGCAAAGGGGGCGAGGGCTCCCACGCGAATCCAGCGAAGCGGTTCGTGTGGGAAAAGGAGGAACAACGGAACGGACGAGGCCTGTCCGCCGCAAGCGGCGGACAGGATGAGGGATGTGGAGTTTGTTCCGACGCAAATCCCCCTTGACTATGCTTTCTTTCGACCGTCAACGGCGCTTTCTTTCTCATATGAGAAAGAAAGCGGGGTTGAAACCGCTCTTACGGAAGCACTCCGTTCAACGGATATGGCCCGCGGAGCGGCGGATGCGGCTTTGCAGACCGCACCGCGCCTACGGCGCATACGCAATATGCCGCCGGAGGCATTCCGCGCCTTCGGCGCATACGAAACACTCCGCCGGGTTCCCCGGCAAAAATTCTGCCCCCGGGCAGTGAAAGGAGACTTCCCACTATGGCGCTCCACGAAGGCCACCGCGAACGGATGCGCAGACAGCTCAAGACCAGCGGCATGGACAGCCTGTCCGACGTTCAGGTTTTAGAGGTCGCGCTCTACTACGCCATTCCGCGCCGGGACACGAACGAGATCGCGCACGCGCTGCTCAGCCGCTTCGGAAGTCTTTCGGGCGTGCTGGAGGCACCGCGCGCGGAGCTTCTGAAGATCGACGGCATGGGCGAAAGCGCCGCCGACCTTCTGCTGCTGTTCGTGCAGATGGAGCGGCGGCACATGATGGATCGCGGGAGCGTGGAAACGATCCTCGACACGACCTACAAATGCGCACAGTATCTTGCGCCGCGCTTTATCGGTGAGCCGGAGGAGGTTGTCTATCTGCTGTGTCTGGACGCCAAGTGCAAGGTGCTCGACTGCTCGCTCGTCCACCGGGGCGCCGTCAACATGACGGCCATCTCCGCGCGGAAGATCGTAAAGACCGCGCTCGACCACAACGCGACCTCCGTGGTCGTGGCGCACAACCATCCGAGCGGACTGGCCCTCCCGAGCCGGGAGGACCGCGAGACCACCGCCACGCTCAAGGCGGCGCTGAACGCGGTCGGCGTGGCGCTGGTCGATCATGTGATCGTCGCGGACGGAGATTTTGTCTCGCTGGCGGATGACGGACTGCTCTGAGCCTGCCGGAAAGGAGAAAATATGGATTTTCAGCTTGTTTCCGAATATAAGCCGACCGGCGACCAGCCGCAGGCCATCGAAAAACTTGTAAACGGCGTCAAAATGGGCCTCAACGAGCAGGTCTTGCTTGGCGTCACCGGCTCCGGCAAGACCTTTACCATGGCGAACGTCATCCAACAGCTGAACCGGCCGACGCTCGTGCTGGCGCACAACAAGACGCTGGCGGCGCAGCTCTGCTCGGAGTTCCGGGAGTTCTTCCCGAACAACGCCGTGGAATATTTCGTTTCCTACTACGACTATTACCAGCCGGAGGCGTATATCGCGCACACTGACACCTATATTGAAAAGGATTCCGCCATCAACGACGAGATCGAGCGCCTGCGCCACAGCGCGACTTCTTCTCTGGCCGAGCGCCGGGATGTGATCGTCGTTTCCTCCGTCTCCTGCATCTACGGTCTGGGCGACCCGATCGACTACAAGAGCATGGTCGTTTCCCTGCGCACCGGGCAGGAGCGCGACCGCGACGAGCTGATGCGCCGTCTGACCGATATCCGCTACGAGCGCAACGACGTGAATTTCATCCGAAACACCTACCGCGTCCGCGGCGATACGGTGGAAATTTACCCGGCCTACTGGATGGGCCGTGCCATCCGCGTGGAGTTTTTTGGCGACGAGATCGACCGCATCAGCGAGATCAACGCCGTCACCGGAATGCCGGAACGCATTCTCAGCCACGTCGCCATCTATCCCGCCTCGCATTACGTCGCGTCGAAGGAGAAAATGGCCCGCGCGATGCAGGACATCGAGGCGGAGATGTGGGAGCGCGTCAAATTCTTCGAGGAGCACGATAAGCTGCTCGAAGCGCAGCGCATCCGGCAGCGGACGCAGTACGATCTGGAGATGCTGTCGGAGATCGGCTTCTGCACCGGCATTGAAAATTACTCCCGCGTCATTGCCGGACGCGCGCCCGGCACGCCGCCGACCACGCTGATCGACTATTTCCCGGACGATTTCCTGCTGTTCGTGGACGAGAGCCACGTCACGCTGCCGCAGGTGCGCGCCATGTACAACGGCGACCATTCCCGCAAGCAGAGTCTTGTGGACTACGGCTTCCGCCTGCCGTCGGCGTATGACAACCGGCCGCTGAAATTCGATGAATTCGAGGCCAAGATCCATCAGGCGATCTACGTCTCCGCGACGCCCGGCGAATATGAGCGCGAACGCGCCGGTCAGATCGCGGAGCAGGTCATCCGGCCCACGGGCCTCCTTGACCCGGAGGTGTTCGTCCGGCCCATCGAGGGGCAGATCGACGACCTGATCGGCGAGATCAACCAGGTCACGGCGGGCGGTGAGCGCACGCTCGTCACGACGCTGACCAAGAAGATGGCCGAAGATCTGACGACCTATCTGCAAACAAACGGCATCCGTGTGCGCTATATGCATTCGGATATCGGCGCGATGGAGCGCATGGAGATCATCCGCGACCTGCGCATGGCAAAGTTCGACGTGCTGGTCGGCATCAACCTCCTGCGCGAGGGCCTCGACCTGCCGGAGGTGTCGTTGATCGCCATTCTCGACGCGGACAAGGAGGGCTTCCTCCGTTCGGAGACGAGCCTCATCCAGACCATCGGACGCGCGGCGCGCAACGCGCATGGGCGCGTGCTCATGTACGCCGACAAGATCACGCCGGCGATGAAGGCCGCCATGGACGAGACGGCGCGCCGCCGCAGTATTCAGGACGCCTACAATCAGAAGCACGGCATCGTTCCGAAAACCATCGTCAAATCCGTCCGCGACCTCATTGAGATCTCGGCTTCGCCGGAGCCTGCGCACAAGGGCAAGGGCAACGTCAAGATGACCCGTGCGGAGCGCGAGCGCGAGATCGCCAAGCTCGAAAAGAAGATGAAGGAGGCGGCGAAGATGATGGAGTTCGAATATGCCGCCGTCCTGCGCGACGAGATCATTCGCCTGCGCGGCGAGGAGACGGCGAAATAAGCTGCCTGTTGAAACAAAAGAGAACCGGGATGCTGCAAAAGCAGCATCCCGGTTTATGTTGGCGTGAGGCTGTGTCAGCCGTCGAGGAGCGCTTCCAGCGCCGATTCGCCGCAGACGGCAATGCCGTTTTCACGGAGCAGCGCGGCGGTCACACCGTCACCGCCGGTCAGGCGGCCGGAAAAGCTGCCGTCGTAGATCGTGCCGCTGCCGCAGCTGGGGCTGCGCTCCTTCAGAACGGCGCGCCTGCAGCCGAACAGCCGCGCCAGCCGGAGGGCCTCCTCCGCACCGCGCCGGTAGGCGGCGGTCACATCCGTTCCGTCCTTCATGACGACCTGCGCCCCGATGCGCTCCGAGGGCAGGCGCGGCGTCGGCAGGCCGCCCAGCTGCTCCGGGCAGACCGGGATCAGCGTATATTTCTCCATCAGCCGCAGAATCGGTTCCTGCGGCTTGCTTCCGCCGTCATAGCGGCAGCGCACGCCGAGCAGGCAGGCGCTGATCAGAATGGCTTCCTTCATCGGAGCTTCCTCCCATCCAGAACGGCTTCCGTCAGCCGTCCGTCGTCATAAACCAGCTTGAGAGAGAAAAACGGGCGCTTTTCCTCCATCAGATCGAGGAAGATATGGTCTCCCTCCCACATGGGAAGCGCGCGCAGCGCCTTCTTGTCCAACCATTCCAGAACACCTTCATCGCATTCGCGCAGCGTGCCTTCGAAGCCGTCGGCGCAGAAAAGATGCATATACTCCGTCCATGGGCCCATTACAAAGGTGACGATGCCGCAGTAGCGCCAGTGTGTGAGCGTGAGGCCGGTCTCCTCCCTTACCTCGCGCAGGACGCAGTCCTCCGGGCTTTCGCCCTCCTCGAATTTCCCGCCGACGCCGATCCATTTGTCGCGGTTTTCATCGTTTTCCTTCTTGACGCGGTGCAGCATCAGATACTGTCCGCCGCGCTCGATATAGCAGAGACTGGTGTTTTTCATGGCGCTTCCTCCGTGCCGGTGCGGTGGAATACAAGCTCGTCGTAGCCGGTCTGCGCGTCCTGCTCCACGCCGAAGCGCCAGCCGTCCAGCCGTGCGAGTACCAGCTCACAGGTCGTATTGATGATGCAGCCCGGCATCAGATGCCCGCCCACCGTCGAAAGATCCTCCTTCGACAGCGCGAGATGCAGATGGCAGCGCACCGCGCTCACCGTCCCGTTCAGCGACACGATTTCGCACGGCTCATCCACCGTGCGCACCGTCACGCCGGAGGCGTCGCGCAGCACCGCGCGTGAGACGCATCCGACGGCGGAGAGCACGACGCCCGCCGCAATGCTTTCCTCCCGCGCCAGCCGCTCGATCTCCAGCAGAAGATCGTCGCCGCGGCGCAGCCTCCTGCACAATACCTCCATGGATACCGCCTCCTTCGTTTCTCCTGTCATTGTAGCAGTCCGGCGGAAAAATGCAAGTGCTGCAAATGGAGGCGGCATGAGTGCTTTCGCGCGAAGTTCACAAATTATGAACGGAAATTTTAGAATATGTCACGATTCCAAAATCCACGCTGTTCTGCTATACTGTTAAAGTAATCTGGTCGGGCTATAGCCAATCCACAATTATGGCATACTCCGGCTAAATAAGGAGGAAATATCAACATCCGCAGGACTTGCGGTGCGGCACTGTGGAGACGTGTCGTAATGCGGCAGCCATGCCCGGCCGCCGTGAGGGAGCGCATTGCGAATGCAGCGCTGTCAGAGTCAGAAAAGTATGGCAGAAGTACGTCTGGTCAATGTTAAGAAAATCTATCCGTTCGTAAGTGGAGAAGAGAAAAAGAAGAAAAAGAAGAAGGATGACGAGCCCGTCAAGGAAAAGGCCAACCTTCAGATCACCGATAAGGGCGTTGTCGCTGTTCAGGAATTCAATCTGGACATCAAGGACAAGGAATTTATCGTTCTGGTCGGCCCGTCCGGCTGCGGCAAGTCCACGACGCTGCGTATGATCGCCGGCCTCGAGGAGATTACCGAAGGCGAGCTGTACATCGGCGACAAGCTGATGAACGACGTCGCTCCGAAGGATCGCGATATCGCGATGGTCTTCCAGAACTATGCTCTGTATCCGCATATGACCGTTTATGATAACATGGCGTTCTCCCTGAAGCTGAAGAAGACGCCGAAGGCCGAGATCGACCGCAAGGTTCGTGAGGCTGCCGAGATCCTCGACATCACGCAGTACCTCAACCGGAAGCCCAAGGCTCTGTCCGGCGGCCAGAGACAGCGTGTCGCCATCGGCCGTGCCATCGTCCGTAACCCGAAGGTCTTCCTGATGGACGAGCCGCTGTCCAACCTGGACGCCAAGCTCCGTAACCAGATGCGTGCGGAGATCATCAAGCTGCGCGAAAAGATTGACACCACCTTCGTCTACGTTACCCACGACCAGGTCGAGGCTATGACGCTCGGCGACCGCATCGTCATCATGCGCGACGGCTTCATCCAGCAGATCGGCACCCCGCAGGAGGTTTTCAACCATCCGGCAAACCTGTTCGTCGCAGGCTTCATCGGCACCCCGCAGATGAACTTCTTCGACGCGATCCTCACCAAGAAGGGCGACAAGTACGTTGCGACCGTTCAGGGCGCGGACTTCGAGCTTCCGGCTGAGAAGCAGGCTGCTCTGAAGAATATGTCCAACGTTCCCACCAACGTCGTCGTCGGCGTTCGTCCGGTTCATATCCATCTGTCCGAGACCGGTATCCCGGCAGAGGTCGATGTCTCCGAGCTGATGGGCTCCGAGCTGCATCTGCACGTCAACTCCAACGGCAAGGACGTCGTCATCGTCGTCCCGACGACCGACATCGACCTCGACGCTGTCCACGGCAGCCACAAGCCCGTGAAGTACAGCTTCAAGCCCGAGCTGATGCACTTCTTCGACAAGGAAACCGAGAAGAACCTGTTCTAAGCTTTCAATCACCGTGCCGCCCGGCTTCTGCCGGGCGGCATTTGTGTTTGCCGGAGGGGCTGTAAGGCTTTGGCGGCCGGCGCTGTGAAAAATACGCGGAAAGGTGCGGAAGGAAAAAGTTTTTCCGCGAAAAATGACGGCGGGGCTTGCATTCCGCCGAAAAGAGGCTTATACTGAGCATAAGGCATATTTGTTGAGATTTTGAGTGTAGCAAACAGCGGCCTGCTGTTTTGTTGCGCTCATTTTTTATGGCTTGAGGTGAAAATTATGTACGATGTCATCATCATCGGCTGCGGCGTCGTCGGTGCGGCGTGCGCTTACGAGCTGTCGCGCTACGAGCTGTCTGTGGCGGTGCTGGAAAAGAGCAACGACGTTGCAAACGGTACCAGCAAGGCCAATTCCGCCATCGTCCACGCGGGCTACGACCCCCATCCCGGCACGAACATGGCGCGGCTGAATGTGGAGGGGAACCGGCTGATGCCGGAGCTTTGCAGAAGGCTGGACGTGCCGTTCCGGCAGACCGGCAGCCACGTTCTGGCGTTCTGTGAGGCGGAGCTGGAAACGCTGAAGGCACTCTACGCGCGCGGCGTGGAAAACGGCGTGCCGGGGATGAAGCTCCTCACCGGCGACGAGGCGCGCGCCATGGAGCCGAATCTTTCCGAAGCGGTCTGCGGTTCACTGTGGGCACCGTCGGCGGGCGTGATCTCGCCGTGGGAGCTGACGCTGGCGCTCATCGAAACTGCCGTCCGCAACGGCACGGAGCTGCATCTGGAGGCGCCGGTGACGGCGCTGCGGCAGGAAAACGGCCATTTTACCGCCGAAACGCCGAAGGGTGTATTCGAGGCGAAGTATGTCATGAATGCCGCAGGCGTTCACTGCGAGGAGATCGCCGCCATGCTCGGCTGCGCGGATTATACGATCCAGCCCAACCGCGGCGAGTATTTCCTTCTGGATAAATCCGAGGGCACGCGCGTGCGCTCGACCATTTTCCAGTGCCCGAACGAAAACGGCAAGGGCGTTCTGGTCTCGCCCACCGTGCATGGAAATCTGATCGTCGGCCCGAATGCCGTCAACATTTCCGACCCCGACGGAACGGAGAATACCGCCGCGGGACTGGCCTTTGTGCGCGAAATGGCGCTCAAGTCCGTGCCGTCGATCTCCTTCCGCGACAACATCCGCAACTTCTCCGGCGTCCGCGCCAATCACCCGGAGGATGATTTCCTGATTGGAGAAAATCCGAAGGTATCGGGCTTCTATGAGCTGGCGGGCGTAAAAAGCCCGGGCCTCAGCTCCGCGCCCGCGATCGCAAAGGACGCGGCAAGGTGGCTGGCGGGCAAGACGACGCTGATGGAAAAGACGCACTTCATCGACACGCGCCGCCGCATTCGCTTCAATGAACTGTCCGCCGAAGAGAAAAACGCCCTCATCCGCGAAAATCCGCTGTATGGCCGTGTGATCTGCCGATGCGAGACGGTCACGGAGGGCGAGATCGTCGCCGCCATCCATTCTCCGGTGCCGCCGACGACCATCAACGGCGTCAAGCGCCGCGTCGGCGCGGGCATGGGCCGCTGTCAGGGCGGCTTCTGCGGGCCGAGAGTGCAGGAGATCCTGTCGCGGGAGCTTGGCATTCCGATGGACAAGATTCTGATGGATCAACCGGGGACGTACATCCTGACCGGCGAAACGAAGGGAGGTGCTCACGAATGAAAACCTGTCAGCTTGCCATTATCGGCGGAGGCCCCGCCGGCCTTGCCGCGGCGTGCGCGGCCTATGACGCAGGTCTGCGCGACATTCTGATCCTGGAGCGCGACCGCGAGCTGGGCGGCATTCTGAACCAGTGCATCCACAACGGCTTCGGCCTGCATCACTTCAAAGAGGAGCTGACCGGGCCGGAGTACGCCGGACGGTTCATTGAAATGCTCCGCGAGACCTCCGTGACCGTTCTGTCCGACACGATGGTGCTGGACGTGACGCCGGAGAAGCACGTCTGCTGCGTCAACACGACGGACGGCTATCAGGAGATCGCCGCGCAGGCCGTCGTGCTGGCGATGGGCTGCCGGGAGCGCACACGCGGCGCGATCTCGATTCCCGGCACACGCTGCTCCGGCATTTTTACGGCGGGCGCGGCGCAGCGGTATGTGAACATTGAGGGCTATATGGTCGGAAAGCGCATCGTCATTCTCGGCTCCGGCGACATCGGCCTCATCATGGCGCGGCGCATGACGCTCGAGGGCGCGAAGGTGCTGGCCTGCGTCGAGCTGATGCCGTATTCCTCGGGCCTGAACCGGAACATCGTGCAGTGCCTGCATGATTTTGATATCCCGCTCTATCTCAGCCACACGATCACCGACATTCAGGGCAAAGACCGGCTGGAGCGGGTCGTGGTGTCGGGGGTCGGGCCGGATCGCCGCCCCATCCCCGGCACGGAGATGGTCTTTGACTGCGATACGCTGCTGCTGTCGGTCGGCCTTATCCCCGAAAACGAGCTGACGCGGCGGGCGGGCATCGACATGGATCGCCGCACCAACGGCCCGCGCGTATTTGAAAATATGGAGACGTCCATCCCGGGCGTTTTTGCCTGCGGCAACGTCGTTCACGTCCACGATCTGGTCGATTTTGTCACGGCCGAGGCCGAGAAGGCCGGACGCAGCGCGGCGGAATATGTTCTGCACGGCGCGGCGGCGGACGGAAGGACGTTTGCAACGGCCTGCGGCGCGTGCGTGACCTATACCGTCCCGCAGCAGATCCGTCTGGCCGCGATGGGCGATAAGACGGAGGTCTCTTTCCGCGTGAACCGCAGCTTTGCGAAGAGCCGCATTCTGGTGACGGATGAGACGGGCGCGGTCGTCGCGCGGTTTGCGCGGCAGCATATGGCCCCCGGCGAGATGGAGCACATCGCGCTGCCGAGGGTGCTGCTGGAAAAAGCGGGCGGAGACACGCTGACGGTCTCCTGCGAGGAGGTTTCGGAATGAAAGAGCTGATCTGCATCGTCTGTCCGAACGGCTGCCACTTGAAAGTCGATGAGGAAAACGGTTATAATGTAACGGGAAACAAGTGCGAACGCGGCGCGGAGTACGGAAAGGCCGAGCTGCTGCACCCGGTGCGCGTGGTGACGAGCACCGTCCGGATCGAGGGTGCGGCCTGCCGCCGCCTGCCCGTCAAGACCAGCGCCGCCGTGGACAAGGACAGGGTCTTTGGCGTGATGGCGCTGCTGGACGGAGTGACGGTCCATGCGCCCGTTCACACGGGGGATGTGATCGTGCCGAACCTCTTCGGCACCGATGTTTCCGTCATTGCCTGCAAATCTATGTAAATCGGGAGGAACGCCCATGAGCCGTTATCTGCTTGCCCTCGATCAGGGCACGACCAGCAGCCGCGCGATCCTGTTTGACGAGGATCAGAACATCGTTTCGGTCGCTCAGAAGGAATTTACACAGTATTACCCGAATTCCGGCTGGGTGGAGCACAATCCAATGGAGATCTACTCCAGCATCTACGGCGTCATGATGGAGGTCATCACGCAGTCCGGTATTGATGTACACGACATTGCAGCCATCGGCATTACGAACCAGCGCGAGACGACCATCGTCTGGGACAAGACAACGGGCCGCCCCATCCACAACGCCATCGTCTGGCAGTGCCGCCGTACCGCGCCCATCTGCGACGAGCTGGCCGCGCGCGGGTTGAAGGATTATATCAAAAAAACGACCGGCCTTGTACTCGACGCCTATTTTTCGGGGACGAAGATCAAATGGCTGCTGGACAATGTGGACGGCGCGCGCGAAAAAGCAGAGCGCGGCGAGCTGCTGTTCGGCACGGTCGATACCTGGCTCATCTGGAAGCTGACCGAGGGTCGCGTCCACATCACCGACTACACCAACGCCTCGCGCACGATGCTCTACGATATCCACAAGCTCTGCTGGGACGAACGCCTCCTGCGGGAGCTGGACATTCCGGCGTCGATGCTGCCGGAGGTGTGCAGCTCGTCGGAGGTCTACGGTGCCTGCAACATTCAGGGTGTGGAGATCCCCATTGCCGGGATCGCGGGCGACCAGCAGGCAGCGCTGTTCGGCCAGTGCTGTTTCCAGCCCGGAGACGCGAAGAATACATACGGAACGGGCTGCTTTTTGCTGATGAATACCGGCGAGCAGGCCATTGAAAGCAAGCACGGCCTTGTCACGACCATTGCCATCGGGCTGGACGGGAAGGTGCAGTACGCGCTGGAAGGCTCGATCTTCGTCGGCGGTGCCGTCATCCAGTGGCTGCGCGACGAGCTGCATTTCATCCGCGAGGCACGCGATGCGGAATACTTTGCCTCCAAGGTGCCCGACACCGGCGGCGTCTACCTCGTTCCGGCCTTCACCGGCCTCGGCGCGCCGCATTGGGATATGTACGCGCGCGGCGCGCTGCTGGGCATTACGCGCGGCACCCGCCCGGAGCACATCATCCGCGCAGCGCAGGAGTCCATCGCCTATCAGTCGTGCGATCTGGTGGACGCGATGGAGAAGGACTCCGGCGTGACGCTTTCGGAGCTGCGCGTGGATGGCGGCGCGAGCCGCGACCGCTTCCTGATGCAGTTCCAGGCGGATGTGCTGGGAAGGTCTGTCCGCCGGCCCATGATCCGCGAGACCACCGCGCTGGGCGCGGCGTATCTGGCGGGACTGGCCGTGGGCGTATGGAAAAATACGCAGGAGCTGCGGAGCCTGTGGCACTGCGACCTCACCTTTACGCCGGAAATGGACGAGGCGCGGCGGGAGAAGCTCCTGCGCGGCTGGCACAAGGCTGTCGGCCGGAGCCTCGATTGGGAGGAGCATGAGGGATGAACAAGCCCGAGCTTGCCGAATGCCCGGTCATTGCCGCCGTCAAGAACGAGGTGCAGCTGGAAAACGCGCTCCGGTCGGAGTGCGAGGTCGTGTTTCTGCTGTTCGGAGATCTTCTGAACGTCGCGGAGCTGACGGAGCGCGTCCGCGAGGCGGGAAAATTCCCGGTCGTGCATCTCGATCTTGTGAACGGCCTGAGTCCGCGCGACATTGCGGTGGACTTTATCGCAAAAACGACCCGCGCCGGCGGGATCATTTCGACCCGGCCCGCGCTGGTCCGCCGTGCGAAGGAGCTGGGGCTGTTTACCGTCCTGCGCGTGTTCGTCATTGACTCGATGGCGCTGGAAAATCTGGCGCGCGACCGTCTGAGCGTCGAGCCGGACGTGCTCGAGATCCTTCCGGGCGTGATGCCGGAGATCCTGCGGCGCATCTGCCGGAGTGTTCCGACGCCGGTCGTCGCGGGCGGGCTTCTGTCACAAAAAAAGGATGTGCTGGCGGCGCTGGATGCCGGAGCCGTCGCGGTCTCCACGACGGACGAAGCGCTCTGGAACGCATGAAGCCGGGAGCAGTATTTGCCGAATAAAAAAGTGGGCCTGCCGCTTTCGCGGCAGGCCCGTTTTGTAAGGATACAACAGGGGAGAAGCCTGATGCTTATTTGTTTGCCTTGGCAGCCATGCGGGCCTTCTTCTCGCGCTCGGTGCGGGAGATCCACAGGGCGCAGGTCGCGTCGCCGGTGATGTTCAGCGTGGTACGGCCCATATCGAACAGCTTATCGACGCCCGCGATGATGGCGATACCTTCGACGGGGAGGCCGACCTGCGTCAGAACCATCGCCAGCATGATCATGCCGGCGCCCGGCGTACCGGCGGTACCGACGGAGGCGAGGGTCGCGGTCAGAACGATCATGGCCATATCGCCGAGGCTCAGGTCACGGCCATAGCAGCAGGCGATAAAGACGGTGCAGACCGCCTGATAGATGGCGGTGCCGTCCATGTTGATCGTCGCGCCAAGCGGCAGGACGAACGCGCTGATTTCCGGCTCCGCGCCCATGTTGTTGCAGCACTCGATGTTGACGGGGAGGGTCGCATTGGAGGAGGTCGTCGTGAAGGCGGTGATCATGGCCGGAGCGATGCCCTTGAAGAACTTGATGGGACTCATCTTGGACAGGAAGCGGACGGACAGGCCGTAGACGACGAGAACGTGAATGATATAGCCGAGGTAGGCGACGCCGATGATCAGAGCGAGCTTGCCAATGATCTGCGGGCCGTTCTCAGCGACGACGTTGGTCATGAGGCAGAAAACGCCGATCGGGGTGAAGCTGATGATCATCATCATGATCTTCATGACGACGTCCTGACCGCAGTTGATGAGGTCAGCGATCTTTGCACCCTTCTCACCGGCGGCAAGGCAGCCGGCGCCAAGGAAGATGGCGATCACGATGATCGGCAGCATGTCGGAGCTGACCATCGGCTGCACAAGGTTGGACGGGAAGATATTTACGATGACCTGCATGACGGACGGAGCTTCCTTCGCCTCATAGGTCAGAGCTTCGATATCGGCGGAGGGCAGCGGCGTGAACGCGCCCTTGAAGATGTTGACCAGCGCAAGGCCGATCACAACGGCCAGCGCGGTGGTGGCCATATAGTAAACAAAGGTCTTGAGACCGACGGAGCCGACGCGCTTGAGGTCGTTAAGGGAGATAACGCCGTCGGCAATGGAGAACAGAACAACGGGGACGACAAGGAATTTCAGCAGGTTTACATAGATGGTGCCGATGGGCTTGATCCATTCCTTTGTGAACTCGCCGAGATGGGCGAATGCGAAGATGAGTCCGGCAATGATGCCGAGGGCCATGCCGATGAATATTTTGATCGGCAGGCTGAGCTTCTTCTTTTCTTTCATGATACTCTCCTTTTCTTCTCCGGGAAACATTGCGTCAGCTGACAAGGCCACACACGGTTTTTCACGGGGCAAAACAACATCCGGCGTTGTTATCCTCGTTGGCGGGCAGCAGCCCGCCTGCCTCGTCTGCCTTGCCAGCTGCCGTTTATCCTCCGTGAAAAACTCCGGAGGACTTGCGGCCCGCTTCGGCCCGCAAGCGTATGTACCCTTGTCAGCTGACGCTTTCCCTTATTACGCTATTTACTGTAGCATATCGGAGAAGCACGGTAAAGTCATTCTGACGAATCTTAACGCTATCTTAATACCGCAAACTGTGCAAAATGACCACAATTCATGGAAGAAAACAGAAATACAGGAAGATAACGTTCAGAAGCCGTCAAAAGAGGCACTGCGGCATAAAGCGCGCGCAAAGCGCAGGCGTGAACGATTGCATTTCCGGGCCACTGCGCTTATGCTGGACGCATTACGGAGCGCTGCCGATTCGCGCCGCAGTCTCTCACCACTCCACACCCGTATACGCACCCACAGCGCATGCGCAGGCGTGCCGCAGCTCCGTAAAAAGACGCTCTGGATCTCCAGAGCGTCTTTTTGTATGCCCGGAATGCGCAAAAATGCGATCAAAAGTGTGCGAAAAGTCAAGAAAAATGATAAGAGTTTTCAATGTAATGAAAAAAGTTGACAACCGATTTGGCAAAGTGAATAAAAAATAAGACAAATACTGAATAAATTATGATTAAATTTGCGTGATTATATTGACAACTATTAAAATGACACCTATAATAGCAACGTGCAGACCACGAGTTAATTATTACTTAACCAATATATATTCAATTTATGGGAGGCAATATGAGAAAGATCAGAGTTGGTATTGCGGGCTATGGCACCATCGGACAGAGGCTGGCGGACGGTGTTGCGATGCAGGAGGATATGGAGCTGGTCGGCATTGCCGATCTTGCGCCGACGCTGTCTCTTCAGGCGCTGCGCGAGCGCGATATGATCGGCGCGAACGGTGTAAAATATGACCTCTATCTGGTCGATGGCGCTGACAAGGCCGCGTTCGAAGCGAAGGACATTCCCGTCGCAGGCAGCTTTGACGAGCTGTGCCAGAAGGTCGATATTATGCTCGACTCCGCCCCCGGCGGCGTCGGTGCGAAGAACAAGGAAAACTATTACGACAAGTACGGCGTCAAAGCGATCTTCCAGGGCGGTGAGAAAAACTCCGTCGCGGATGTTTTCTTCCATGGCTATGCGAACTATGAAAAGGGCGTCGGTCAGAACTATCTGAAGCTGACCTCCTGCAATACGACCGGCCTGATCCGTACCGTCGATTGCCTCGACCGCGAGATCGGCATTGAAAAGGTTGCCATCACGATCATCCGCCGCGTGGCAGACCCCGGCGACTATCACCGCGGGCTGACCAATGCGTTGCAGATGGACAAGGCTCCGACCCATCAGGCCGTCGATCTCATGACCATCATGCCGCACGTCAATGCCACCGGCATTCTGGTTCATACGCCTGTCACCCACGGTCACATCATCACCGTCCTCGCCACCGCAAAGGATGGAAAGAAGATCACAAAGGAAATGGCGCTCGAGGCGTTCCGCAAGCATCCGCGTATCCGCACCGTCACCATCGATGAGGGCTTCAAGGGCAACGCCTCGTTCTTCAAATATGCACGCGATCTCGGCAACCGCCGCGGTGACATGTATGAGATCGGTCTGTGGGAGGATTCCATCGTCGAATCCGGCAACGATATTATGTATGCCATCAATATCCCGCAGGAGTCCGTGACCATCCCAGAGACGATGGACGCCATTCGCGCCGCCACGAAGATGCAGCTCACGCGCGAAGAAGGCACTGCCATGACCAACAAGTATCTGGGCATCGGCAAGTTCAAAAAGTAAGAGGCTTGCTTACAGACACTTTCGATTCAGGGAGCAGACCTCTGAAATAGTTCCTTCCCATCATCCCATTCTATCCCCTTCCCCAGCGGATCCCAGCGGCCAGTGCGGGACAAGGCGTTGGCCTTGTCCCGCCGTCCACATTCAGGAGGAATCACTTTATGCGATTTGGCATCCACACGCTTGACGAATTCGATGTCGCCGGTAAGACCGTTCTGTGCCGGCTGGATCTCAACCAGCCGGTCGATCGCGCGACCGGCACGCTCAAAAGCACTGCCCGCATCGAAGCCAGCGTCCCCACCGTGCGCGAGCTGTCGGACAAGGGCGCAAAGCTCGTTCTGCTCGCCCATCAGGGCAGCGATATTGAATACAAGAATTTTTACTGCACCCGCCCACACGCGGACGTGCTCAGCCGCCTGCTGGAACGCCCCGTGCAGTGGATCGACGACGTGTGCGGGCCTGCTGCGCGCGAAAAAATCAGCGCTCTCCAAAACGGAGAAATTCTGCTGCTGGACAACGTGCGCTATGTTTCCGAGGAGCAGACGCTCTTCGAGATGAAGCTGCGGCTCACGCATGAGCAGCAGGCTAAAACGCTGCTTGTGGAGAAGCTGGCGCCGCTGGCAGACTATTATGTCTGCGACGCATTTGCTGCCGCGCACCGCGACCAGCCGAGCCTGTGCGGCTTTGAGCAGGTGCTGCCGTCTGCGATGGGGCGGCTGTTTGAAAAAGAATACTGCGTCATTTCTGAGCTGATGGCTGCGCCGGAAAAGCCGTGTGTGTTCGTGCTGGGCGGCTCGAAAATTTCGGATGCGTTCCTGATGATGGAGACCGTGCTCGGCAGCGGCGTGGCCGACACGGTCCTGACAGGCGGATTGGTCGGCAACATCCTGCTTACGGCCAGAGGCGAGGCCATCGGGCAGGAAAGCCTGGATTTTATCTACAGCAGTAATTACGGCGAGTACATCGAGAAGGCCAGAGATATTTATAAAAAGTACGCAGACAAGATCCTTCTGCCGTCCGACCTTGCTTATGTCGAGAACGGCGGACGCAGGGAGTGCATGATCGGCGCAGTCCCGCCGGATATCTGCGCCGTGGATATCGGGAGCCGGACGGCAAAGCAGTATGTGGATGTCATTCTGGCGGCAAAAACGGTTTTCGTCAACGGGCCGATGGGCATATTTGAGAAGCCGGAGACGGAGCTTGGCACAAAAGCCGTATTCGAGGCGCTCGGTGCGGCGTCTGGCTATACCGTGGTCGGCGGCGGCGACAGCGTAACAGCGGCGGCAAAGTATCAGGTCAAGGACAAGCTCGGCTACGTCTGCACGGGCGGCGGCGCGCTGATCCGCTTCCTGACCGGTGAGGAGCTGCCCGTCGTAAAAGCGCTGCGCGGTGCGGCGCAGCGCTTCGGAGGGCGTGCATGAGGCTGGATTTTGGATACGGCACCGGCATACAGACGGTCGAGATCCCGGATGAAAACCTGCTGGGCGTCTTGACGGCGAATGAGATTCCGCACGAGCGCGGCGGCGAGGCCGCCGTGCGATACGCGCTGGCGCACCCCATCGGCGCAAAGCCGCTGCGGGAGCTGGTAAAACCGGGGCAGAAGATTGCCATCATTGCGAGCGATATCTCCCGGCCCGTGCCGAGCTATGAAATTCTGCCTGCCATTTTGGACGAGCTCACGGCGGCGGGCTGCCGGGATGGCGATATTACTGTCGTGTTTGCGCTTGGCTCGCACCGCCATCACACGGAGGAGGAGAAGTGCCGCCTTGCGGGTGAGCGCGTCTGGCGCCGCGTGCGGTGCGTGGACTCCGACCCGGACGACTGCACCCACCTCGGCACGACAAGCGCTGGAACGCCGGTCGACATTACCCGCGTTGTGGCCGAAGCAGATTTTCGCATCTGCACCGGCAACATCGAATTTCATTACTTTGCCGGCTACTCCGGCGGCGCGAAGGCGATCATGCCGGGCGTTTCCACCCCGGCGGCAATTCAGGCAAATCACCGCATGATGGTGCGGGAAAGCGCCTGCGCCGGGAAGCTGGACGGCAATCCCATCCGCGCGGACATTGAGGAAGCCGGACGCATCTGCGGCGTGGACTATATCGTGAACGTGGTGCTCGACGAGCACAAGCACATCGTCCACGCCGTGGCAGGCGACACGATCGAGGCGCACCGCGCGGGCTGCGCGTATCTCGACCGGATGTACCGCAGGCCGATCCCGCAGTGCGCGGACATCGTGCTTGTGTCACAGGGCGGCGCGCCTAAGGATGCGAACCTCTACCAGACGCAGAAGGCGCTGGATAATGCAAAACACGCTGTCAAAAGAGGCGGCACGATCATCCTCATCGGCGCGTGTCCGGAAGGCCTTGGCAGCGCGAAATTTGAGCAGTGGCTGCTGGAGGCAGCGGATGCGCATTCCATGATCGAGCGCGTACACGAGCACTTTGAGCTGGGCGGGCACAAGGCTGCTGCCATTGCGATGGTGCTGGAAAACGCGCAGATCGACTTAGTCAGCGAAATGCCGGACGCGTTCGTCCGCAGCATTTTCCTGAACCCGCAGCCCAGTGCGCAGTATGCGCTGGAGGAGGCGTTCCGGAGATATGGCCCCGAGGCGACGGTCATTGCCATGCCCTTCGGCGGCGCAACGCTGCCGGTGCGTTGCTGAGCGCCCCGCATAAACAAAAATGAGCCTCCCGGACCAAATGATCCGGGAGGCTTTTCTGTGTCGTTGCGCGCTGGGCGGCGACTGATTTTGTATTACTGCGCCAGATTCCAGCAGAGCGTGGCCAGCATCTTGGTGATGAGCTCCATGTCCTCGACGGGGATGTACTCAAAGCGGCCATGGTAATTCTCGCCGCCGGTGCAGAGATTCGGGCAGGGGAGACCCTCATAGGAGAGACGCGCGCCGTCGGTGCCGCCGCGGATGGGCACGATAACCGGCTCCACGCCGACCTCGCGCAGTGCCTTTTCCGCATCCCAGATCAGGAACATGCAGTCGGCGAGCTTTTCCTTCATGTTGTAATAGCTGTCGCGCAGCGTCAGCTCCACGGTGCCCCTGCCGTATTTGCGGTCGATCTCCTCCGCAGCGGCGGCGACGGCCTGCTTGCGCTGCTCGAATTTCTCGCGGCTGTGGTCGCGGATGATGTAGCTGAGCGTGGCCTCCTCAACGGTGCCGGACATTTCCGTCAGATGGTAGAAGCCCTCATAGCCCTCCGTGCAGGCGGGGATCTCGTTCTCCGGGAGAAGGGCGTTGAAGTCTATGGCAGCCAGCATCGCGCTGATCATTTTGCCCTTCGCGTCGCCGGGGTGGACGCTCCGGCCGTGGAACACCAGCTTTGCGGAGGCGGCGTTGAAGTTTTCATATTCGACCTCGCCCAGCGTACCGCCGTCCACGGTGTAGGCGTAGTCCGCGCCGAAGCCCTTGACATCGAAAAGGTCCGCGCCGCGGCCGATCTCCTCGTCTGGCGTAAAGCCGATGCGGATGACGCCGTGCGGCTTGTCGGAGCTCAGCAGCAGCTCCGCCGCGGAGAGAATTTCCGCCACGCCCGCCTTATCGTCCGCGCCGAGCAGCGTGGTGCCGTCCGTGACGATGAGATGCTTGCCGGTGTTGCGGAGCAGAGACGGGAAGTCCTTCGGAGAAAGGACGATGCCCTTTTCCTCATTCAGAACGATGTCTCCGCCCGAATAAACGTCGGTGATGCGGGCCTTGATATCTTTGCCGCTGGCGTCGGGAGAGGTGTCCATATGTGCGATCAGGCCCAGCACAGGCAGCTCTTTCTCGCAGTTTGCGGGGATGGTGCCGTAGACATAGCCGTGCTCGTCCATCTGCGCGTCGGCAATGCCAAGCTCCTGCATCTGGCGCACAAGCTCCGCACCAAGAACCTTCTGATTCGGGGTGGAGGGGCAGGTCTCGGAATTTTCATCGGAGGTCGTTTCATACGACACAAGCTTCAAAAAACGGTCAATGACAGTCATATTCTCGCTCCTTTGCTGATAATACCTGCATTATAGCGCACATTTCCGAAATTGTCAGCAGAAAAGAGCGCCGGAGACGGAAAAAATGCGCCGGAAGCGTCAGATGGTATCGACCCGGATGAGATTGGTGTTGCCGGAGGTGCCGTTGACGGTGCCGCCGGTCAGGACGATGTTGTCGCCGGGCTGGAGCTTCAGAGCGGCCTTCGCGGCCTTGCGCGCGTGATAGAACAGCACGTCAGTCGAGTCAAAGGTCTCGCAAAGCACGGGCAGCACGCCCCACGACAGCGCCAGCTTATACCAGACGGCCTTGTTGGTGGCCATGCCGATGATATCGGTCGGGACGCGGAAGCGCGAGACCATGCGCACGGTTCGTCCGGAAAGAGAGCTGACGACAATGGCTTTCGCGCCGATGTCGATGGCCATGCCGCAGGTGGCGTGCGAGATGGCGTCGAGCAGATTCTTGATCTTGAAGTTGTAGCTGCGGAAGCGCGTCTCATAGTGGATGTGCTTTTCCGTCTCCTCGCAGATCTCGGACATGGCCTGCACGGTCTTGACGGGGTATTTTCCGGCGGCGGACTCGCCGGAGAGCATGACCGCGCTCGTGCCGTCATAGACGGCGTTGGCCACGTCGGAGATCTCCGCGCGGGTGGGGCGCGGATTCTGGATCATGGATTCGAGCATTTCCGTGGCGGTGATGACGCGCTTTCCGAGCAGGCGGCACTTGGTGATGAGATATTTCTGGATGGCCGGAAGCTCCGCAAACGGTACCTCGACGCCGAGGTCGCCGCGGCCGATCATGATGCCCTCGCATTCCTCGCAGATCTCTTCGATGTTGTCGATGCCGGAACGGTTTTCGATTTTGGCGATGATGTCGATCCCGCCGCCGCCGTTTTCCTGCAAAAAGCGCTTGAGGTCTGCCACGTCCTGACGGCAGGAGACAAAGGAGGCGGCGACGTAGTCCACGCCGTTCTGAATGCCAAAGAGCAGATCACTCTTGTCCTGCTCGCTCAGATAGACCTGCTTGAGCACCTTGCCGGGGAAGCTCATGCTCTTGCGGTTGGAGAGCCTTCCTCCGGCGACGACACGGCAGTGGATCTCGGTGCCCTCGATGGACAGCACCTCGAATATGACAAGCCCGTTGTTGACGAGCACGGTGTCGCCGGGGGCCAGCTCGCCGGCCAGGCCGGCGTAGCTGACGGAGACGATGGACTCGTCACCCTCTACGTCCTTCCGGGTCGTGAAGGTGAATTCCGCGCCGTCGGCAAGCTGGATTTCTCCGTTTTGAAAGGTGCCGATGCGGTATTCGGGGCCTTTGGTGTCGAGCATGATGGCGATCGGCAGGCCAAGCGCCTCCCGAACCTGCTTGATCATGTCAAGCTTCTGCTGGTGCTCCTCGTGCGTGCCGTGCGAGAAGTTCAGCCGCGCGACGTTCAGGCCCGCGCGGCACATGTCGGCAAATACGGCGGGGTCGCTGCTGGCCGGGCCGATGGTACATACGATCTTTGTTTTTCTCATAGTGTTTTCTCCTGTGTGCGCTGATTACGATTCTTCCCGGTTTTCTGACCTCTGCAGGCGGAACAGCCGCCGGAGCGTGTCCAAGATAAGCAGAATGACAGGCATGGGCTTCCCTCCTCCCGGGTATCAGGATGGATGAAAAACTCCGCCTGTGCCTGCATATCTGCAAGACGCAAACGGAGCCTGTCGGTCGAAATAAAAAAGACAGAACCGGACGGTTCTGTCTGTATGCCAAGCGGCATGCAAAATCGATGATCGATCCCCGATATGAATAGAAACCGCAGCGGCTTCTATGACAGACTCCACCACTCATACCGGCAGCCACATTCTAGCACAGGCATACCGGGATGTCAAGACGAACGCAGGCGGAAGCGGGCTGGAAAATGACAGCAAAAGCGGCCCGAGCCACCGGGCCGCTTTCACTGAGCGTTGCTATATAATCATTCACAAAGGTGCGAATATAGCCATAGGGAGGACGCGGCGCGTCCGATGCGGCGTCAGATCGTGACGCCTGCCTTTTCGAGGATGGCCGGGACGTTCTTTTCCGCACCGATGGCCATGATATGTACGCCGTCGCACAGATGCTCGTCCTTGATCTTTGCGATCATTTCCGCCGCCATCTCGATGCCGAGCTGCATGGGAAGACCCTTGACACCCTTTTCCTTGCCCTCGGCTGCCGCTGCGGCAAGCTTGTCGATCATATCCTGCGGCACCGCGATGCCGGGGACGTTCTCGTTCATGTAACGGGCCATCCCGGCTGCCTTCAGCGGGATGATACCGGCCATGATGTGGGTCTTGATGCCCGCGGCGTCAACCTTTTCCAGGAAACGCTTGAAGGTATCGAGATCGAAAATGCCCTGCGTCTGGATATACATGGCGCCGGCCTCGACCTTCTGACGCAGCTTGTTGATCTGCAATTCGATCGGATCATAGACCGGAGTGACGGAAGCGCCTTTGTAGAACTTCGGTGCGCCGCCGGCAATCTCGTTGCCGCCGCAGTCGCAGTTCGTCTCCTCCATCTTCGTGAGCATTTTCAGAATGCCGACGGAGTCCAGGTCATAGACGGGCTTGGATTCCGGGCAGTCGCCGACGACGGGATGGTCGCCCGTCAGGGCCAGCATCGTGTCGATGCCGAAGGCCGCTGCGGACAGAATATCGCCCATGATGGCCATGCGGTTGCGGTCGCGGCCGGTCATCTGGAGGATCGGCTCGATGCCCGCGTTTTTGAGCGCGACGCACAGGCCGAGACTGGATGCCTTGAGGCTGGCGGACTGCATATCGGTCACGTTCACGCCGTGGACCTTGCCATTGAGAAGCTTTGCCGCTTCCAGCTGCTCGGAAAAATCATAACCCTTCGGGGGGGCCATTTCGGCGGTGACGCCAAATTTACCGGCTTCAAAAGCCTCTTTCAACATACTCATATTATTTCTTCCCCTTTAAGCTGATCGTTCTCGGATAGCTGAACTTCGCATATCCCTTGTCCTCGCGGGTCTTGCCGAGCTTATCGAGCTGGCCGATCTCCTCAAGGCGCTTGTAGATCTTGATCCATGCACAATCGTTTTCCGGATTGACCTCGCACTTGCCGTTCTTCTGGCCGCCGCAGGGGCCGTTGACAAGGCTCTTGGCACACTGGGTGATGGGGCAGATGCCGCCGGTCTGGCCGAGGACGCAGTCGCCGCAGAAGTGGCACGCCTCTTCCCAGACGCCGAAGCGGACGGCTTCGCCGAGATACATGGTGTTGTTGGACGGATAGGTGGGAATGCCGGGGGCGTTCTTGGCGACACACTGCACTCCGTCGCCGCAGGACATGCAGATCACGCAGTCCGGCTTTGCTGCGACAAGGGGCTTCATCTTGCCCTTGACGCCAAGATTCATGCAGCAGTAATCTGCCACGGCCGTGCCGACGACGGTCTTGCCGGCGGCCTCCAGAGTCTGCTTCAGGGCTGCGACCTCAGGCTCGCCGCCGGTATGGCAGGCGGTCGCGCAGCTGTTGCAGCCGACGATGGCGACGGTTTTCGCGTCGCCGACCAGAGCCATAAGCTCCTCAATAGGCTTTTTTTGTGTGATGATCATGAAACGTTACCCTCCAATGTCCCGCACCGGAGGCGGGATCAGCTTTCCACACTATCATAACGGATTTGCACGCGGAAATCAACACAAATCAACGCTAAACCAAGAAAAATTTCAGGAAATACTGTCCGGTCTTGCTTTGATCCGGCAGCACTGTGACGGCGGGGTTGCAAAATGCCCGCGCTTGGGGTACACTAACTTTCAGATACACCCGAAAAAAACAGGAGGGCGCGCCATGTTTGCCGTAACGCTGATCTGCGTGGGAAAGCTGAAGGAAAAATTCTATCTGGCGGCGTCGGAGGAGTACGCAAAGCGCCTGCGCGGCTATGTGGACTTCACGCTGATCGAGCTGCCGGAAACGCGCCTGCCGGACGATCCTTCGCCCGCGCAGATCGCGCAGGGGCTGGCGAAGGAAGCGGAGCTGATCCGCGCGAGGATCCCAAAGGGCGCGTGGTTCTGCGTGCTCACGCCCGAGGGGACGCAGCTGTCCTCGGAGGAGCTGGCGGCGGCGCTGGCCTCCGTGAAGGGAAGCGGCCGGAGCGCTGCGTGCTTCCTGATCGGCTCGTCGTTCGGAATGGACCCGAGTCTCAAGCAGCTGGCGGACAGGAAGCTTTCCATGTCGAAAATGACGTTCCCGCACCATCTGGCGCGGGTGATGGTGCTCGAGCAGCTCTATCGCGCCGAAAGCATTCAGGCGGGAACGAAATATCATAAATAAGGAGCGTTTTGGAAATGTATAAAATGTATGACGAAATGCACGTTGAGGTAAAGCACCACCTGCGCGGCGGTGAGGGCGACCCGGTGACGCGGCAGATATTCTCTCCGGAGGAGTTGGGCGGCCGCGCCGAAATGTTCAACATCATGACCCTTCAGCCTGGCGAGTCGGTCGGCGTGCATGACCATGTGACGAACGGCGAGGCGTACTTGGTCCTGTCCGGCAGCGTCACGGTCACGGACGACGCGGCAAGCCGCGTCCTGAACGTCGGCGACGCTGAGTTCTGCGCCGACGGACACACGCATTCCATCCGCAATCACACGGACGCGCCCGCGAGCTTCCTCGCGCTGATCCTTCCGAACCGCTGAGACGGGGACGCCGCGCCGAAAACGCGGCGTGAACATAAAACCTATTGACACGGTAGGAATATATGCTATAATGATTTCAGAACAAAAGAAACCCGCAATTTCGAGGATTGCGGAGCAAAGGAAGTGCGATCATGACGATTTATGCAGATAATGCGGCGACCACGAAAATGAGCCGGACGGCCATCGACGCGATGCTGCCGTATATGGAAACCTACTATGGCAATCCCTCAAGCCTGCACTCCGTCGGCCAGAAGGCCGCGGAGGCGCTCCAGAGCGCGCGGGAACGCATCGCCGCGTGTCTCGGCTGTCAGCCGCGGGAGATCACATTCACCTCGGGCGGAAGCGAGGCGGACAATCAGGCGCTGCTTTCGGCGGCGAAGCTCGGCGCGCGCAAGGGCAAAAAGCACATCATCTCTACCGCGTTTGAGCACCATGCCATTCTCCATTCGCTGAAGAGGCTCGAAAAGGAGGGCTTCGAGGTGGAGCTTCTGCCGGTCGGCGAGACCGGAACGATCACCGCGCAGCAGGTGCGCGACGCCATCCGCGACGACACCTGCCTCGTGACGATCATGTATGCCAACAATGAGATCGGCTCGATCCTGCCCATCGCAGAGATCGGCGCGGTCTGTAAGGAAAAGGGCGTCTTGTTCCACACCGACGCCGTTCAGGCGGCGGGACACGTCCACATCAACGTCCGGGAACAGAACATCGATATGCTGTCCCTGTCAGCACATAAGTTCCACGGCCCGAAGGGCATCGGCGTGCTCTACGCCCGTCAGGGCGTGATCCTGACGCCGCTGATCGAGGGCGGCGCCCAGGAGCGCGGCAAGCGCGCCGGTACGGAAAACATCCCGGCGATCATGGGCATGGCCGCCGCGCTGGAGGAAGCCTGCGCACACATCGACGAGAACGCGCAGAAGGTCTCCGCGCTGCGGGACAAGCTCATTGCGGGCCTGTCGAAGATCCCGCACAGCGCCCTCAACGGCGACCCGGTCAACCGTCTGCCCGGCAACGTCAGCTTCTGCTTCGAGGGCATCGAGGGCGAGAGCCTGCTTCTCCTGCTGGACGCGAAGGGCATCTGCGCCTCGTCCGGCTCCGCCTGCACCTCCGGCTCCCTTGACCCGAGCCATGTGCTGCTCGCCATCGGGCGTCCGCACGAGGTCGCGCACGGCTCGCTGCGGCTGAGCCTCTGCGAGTGGAACACGGAGGAAGAGGCCGATTATATGCTGCGGGCCATCCCCGAGGTTGTGACTTATCTGCGCAACATGTCTCCGGTCTGGAAGGAGCTTCTCAGCGGAGCGCGTCAGTTCATACTGTAAGGAGGAAACGATCATGGCACTTTATACGGAAACCGTAATGGATCACTTCATGAACCCGCGCAATGTCGGCGAGATCCCCGACGCGGACGGCGTCGGCGAGGTCGGCAACGCAAAATGCGGCGACATCATGAAGATGTACCTCAAGATCAAGGACGATAAGATCGAGGACGTGAAATTTGAGACCTTCGGCTGCGGCAGCGCTATCGCCTCCAGCTCCATGGCCACGGAGATGATCAAGGGCAAGACGCTGGAGGAGGCTACGGCCGTCACGAACAAGCAGGTCGTGGAAGCGCTCGGCGGACTGCCCGCGCACAAGCTGCACTGCTCCGTTCTGGCCGAGGAGGCCATCAAGTCCGCCGTCAAGGACTACTACGACAAGAACGGCATTGCCTACGACAAGAGCAAGTTCCCCGACTGCGAGAGCTGCGAGTCCTGCCGGATGGTCTGAGATCGAAAAAACTGCCCGCTGTCCCTTACGGACGGCGGGCGTTTGCTATTTAACAGGCTGTTCATGCATGACGGCTGCGCTGTGTGGTATCCTATGGTGTATCTGAAAACTCCCAACGCACCCGGACAGCGGGCCTTTTCGTACTGCACCATTTTCCCTTGAAATACGTCAGTATTCCTGCGAAAAAATGTCTTGCACAGCGCAAAAATTCCTCGCTGCCGGTCACATCATGAGTTTTCAGATACACCCTAAGACAGCACCACGCAATTACATCAACAAAAAGAAAGCTGGGATATCCATGTGTACGGCTGCGACCTATCGGACAAAGGATTTTTATTTCGGAAGAAATCTCGACTATGAGCGCTCCTACGGCGAGAGCGTGACGATCTTTCCGCGGAACGCGCCGCTGCCCATGCGGCACACTGCCGCGTTGGAGCGGCATTACGCCATGATCGGCATGGCGCATATGCAGGGCGGCTATCCGCTCTATTATGATGCGGTGAACGAAAAGGGTCTGTGCATCGCGGGGCTGAATTTCGTCGGAAACGCCGTCTACCGCAGCCCGGAGCCGGGGCGTGTCAACGTGGCGCAGTTTGAACTGATCCCGTGGCTGCTCGGAGGCTGCGCGACGGCGCAGGAGGCGCAGACGCTGCTTGAGCGGGTCAATCTGACGGATACGCCGTTCTGCGAGGGGATGCCTCCGGCGCAGCTGCACTGGCTGCTGGCCGACCGGGAGCGCTGCCTTGTGATCGAGCAGACGGCGGACGGCCTGCACGTCTACGACGATCCTGTGGGCGTTCTGACGAACAATCCGCCGTTCCCGATGCAGCTTTTTGCGCTCAACAATTTTGCGCAGCTCTCGCCTGGGGCGCCGGAAAATCGGTTTGCTCCGGAGCTCCCGTTGGAGCGCTACAGCCGGGGCATGGGCGCCATCGGCCTGCCGGGCGACCTTTCGTCGCAGTCGCGGTTTGTGCGCGCGGCGTTCGTGCGGATGCACGCGCAGTCGGAGGACAGCGAGCAGGCAAGCGTCAGCCAATTTTACCACATTCTCGACGCCGTCGCGCAGCAGCGCGGCTGCTGCGCGCTGGAGGACGGAAAATTTGAGATCACGCTCTATTCCAGCTGCTGCAACGCCGATCAGGGCATCTACTATTACAAAACCTATGAGAATAGCGCGCTGACCGCTGTGTCGCTCTTCCGCGAGGATCTGGAGGGCCGTGTGCCGGTCAGCTATGCGCTGGAAACGGAGCTGCGCGTCCGGTGGAGCAACTAAGCAGACGCTTGCAAAGCGCGCCGGCGGATGGTAAAATGAAGTAAATTTCATTTACATTCGGAGGGACGGCCATGACGCTCGGCGAGAAAATACGGCAGGTACGGCTGGAACGCGGCCTGACGCAGAAGCAGCTTGCGGGCGACCGCATCACGAGGAATCAGCTCTCGCAGATCGAAAACGATCTGGCGCAGCCCTCGATGCGGACGCTGGAATATCTGGCGGCGGGCCTCGGCGTCGATGCGGGCTGGCTGATGACGCAGGAGGACGGCGACGCCGCGCAGACGCGGCTGACGGAGGCGCGTGATCTCTTCCGGGAGGGGCGCTGGGCCGAATGCATGGAACGCACCGGGACGCTGACCGGCGAGGAGGCGCTTTTGATGCGCTCGATCTGCGCGCGCCGTCTCGCAGAGCAGGCGCTGGATGACGAGCGCTTCTCCGAGGCAGGCGCGTATGCGGAACAGGCGCTGGAATGCAATGCACGCTGTCTCTATCCGGAGCCTTCGCTCCAGATCGCGGCGGCGGGCATTTCCGCGCGGTGCGCGGCAGCAGAGAAAAGAGACACCGGAGAGGCATTTGAGGCTTACCGGCAGATCTTCCTTCAGCAGCAGACCGGCGTGCAGTATCATCTGACAATGGCGCGCTACGATCTGGAGCAGGAGCATATTCAGGCCGCAGAGCGGGAGATCTGGTCGATCGCAGACCTCCCGGAGGAGAGCCGCGCGGAATATCTGATCCTGCGGGGGCGCATCGCCGCGAAAAAGGAGCAGTATGAAAACGCGATCCTCTATTTGCAGCAGGCGCGGGAGGTAGAGGGCCTTTCGCGGCTGCTGAGACGGGAGCTGCTGCTGGCGCTGGAGCGCTGCTACAGCGAGACGCAGCAGTATAAGCAGGCGTATGAATGCGCCGCCGCGCAGAGAGAGCTGTAGAAAAACCGCACAGGGTGTATCTGAAGACTGGCAGTATGACCGGCGGTGAGAAATTATCGCGCCGAGCAAGATCTTTTCGCAGAAATACTGACGTATTTCAAGGAAAAATGACGCAGCGTGAATAGGCCTGCTGTCCGACTGCATTGGCAGTTGGAGGAATACACTATGGGCGACCGGAATATGATCCGCATCGGCTCCGGCGTCCTCGCCTGCGGGATCGCGGCGCTGCTGATTCCCACGGATTCCTACGCCGCCGCGTTTGCGGCGTTCCTCATCATCGGCTTCGGCTGCGCGCCGATCTATCCCTGCATCATCCATTCCACGCCGGAAGGAGAAAGCAGAGCAAACACGCAGAATTCCTTGAAAGTACTTGTGATTTCGGATATAATCAGAACAAAGCACACAGGAAACGGAGGTGCGGGCTGTGACATATCATATTGCCGTCTGCGACGACGAAGCGGAGCAGGCAGAGCGGCTTCGGTCAATTGCGGAAGCATGGGCGGAAAAGTGCGGCGTCACATGCCGCACGGACTGCTTCCCGAGCGCGGAGGCGCTCCTGTTTGCCTACGCGGACGACGCGGGCTTTGATATTCTGCTGCTGGATGTGGAAATGAAGGAAATGAGCGGCATCCGGCTTGCAAAGCGCCTGCGCGCGGACGGCTGCAAGGCGGAGATCGCGTTCATCACCTCGCACTTTGAGTTCGTGACCGAGGGCTACGAGGTGGACGCGCTGCACTATCTGGTCAAGCCCGTGGCGGCGGAGAAGCTCTGCGAGGTGCTGACCCGCGCGGCGGAGCGGCTGGCTGTCGAGCCGCCGTCTGTCGTCATTTCCTGCGAGGGCGCGTCGAGGAAGCTCTATGAATCCGAGATCCTGTATGCGGAATCCTTCCTGCACGACCTTGTGATCCACACAAAGACGCAGGAATACCGCATCAAGGAGAACATTTCCGCCTTTGCCGGGCGGCTCAGCGCCGATTTTTTCCGCGTCCACCGCTCTTATCTGGTCAATCTGAAGGCGGTGCTGCGCATCGGCCGAAGCTCCGTCACGCTGGGGGGCGGCGCGGAGCTTCCGCTGGCCCGCGGAAAATACGACGAGATCCACAGGGCCTTTATCGAACGGAATTGAGGTGACGCGATGCTCAAGCGGACATATCTGAAGCTTGTCGAGATGCAGGAGGAGCAGGCGCGGCGGCATCTGGACGAGGTGCGCAGCATCCACAGCGAAATGCGCGGCTACAAGCACGACTTCCATCACCATTTGCAGGCCCTCAAGGGCCAGCTCGAGGCCGGAGAGGTGGAGCGGGCCATCGCCTATATCACGGAGCTGGATCGAAGCCTGCAAAGCGTGGACACGCTGCTCAAAACCGGAAACGTGACGGTGGATGCCATTCTCTCCGCCAAACTCGCGCAGGCCAGAGCCGACGGCATTGCCGTGACCGTCGATGTGAATCTGCCTGACCGGCTGACGTTCTCCGATCTGGAGCTGAGCATCGTGATCGGCAACCTGCTCGACAACGCCATCGAGGCCTGCCGCGAGGCGCAGGGCGAAAAATTCATCCGACTTTCCATGCGGATCAAAGGCAAAATGCTTTATTTTTACCTTCTGAACGCCGCCGGAAGCCGAAAAACGAAGATCGGCTCCCTGTTCCGGACGGGAAAATCCGGCGCGCACGGCTTCGGCCTGCACCGCGCGGAGGCCATTTTGGAGCAGCATGGCGGCTGGGTCAAATACAACAGTGAGGACGGCGCGTTTACCTCGGAATTTCTGGTTCCCGCCGTCTCGTAATTGCAATTCGTGTACCGACAGATGCAGTTGGTGCACGAATTGCGCTTTTCGGCATCTTTTATGCTAGAGTGAAGCCACGAAGGGAGCGATGTGTTTTGAAAAAGAACAGACCCAAAAAGGAAAAGCCCTATCGTTCCGCATGGAGCAACGCCCTCTGGAGCTTCCGGGAGATGCTTCGCGGCGCGCCGCAGTCCTTCTGGCTGACGGCGGCGGGCGTTCCACTGGCAGTATTTCTGGCGTGGGCGGAGGTCCGGCTTCCGGCGCTCGTCGTGTCGGAGGTCGTCTCCGGGCGGAGCTTTGCGCACGCCGCGCTGGCCGTCGGGCTTTTGATCGGCGCGGTCTTTCTGGCAAAGGCGCTGAAGGAATTCATGGAAACGATTCAAAAGCCCTACTTTGACCGCTATCGTTTCGGCGAGGGCGTGCTTCTGGATAAAAAGGCCATGCGCTGCTATTATCAGCAATATGAGAAAAAATCAGTGCGTGATCTGCACAGCCGCGCGGAGGCGGCGACATGGATGTCCTTCGGCAAGGTACCGCTGCTGGAAATGCCGCAGCAGACCATGGAGCTGCTGCAAAATCTGCTTTGCTACCTGCTCTTCGGCACGATCATTTCCGCTGTCAGCCCGTGGCTCCTGCTGCTTCTGACCGCCGCTCCGGCGGCGAACTGGTTCTGCGTCCGGGCATATAACCGCTACGAATACCGCACGCGGCCCGAACGCACGGACATCGAGCGAAAGACCGATTATGTGAGCGGACGCGCGGCCGATTTTGCGTGCGCGAAGGATATCCGCATCTACGGCATGGCCGGATGGCTGCGCACGGTCTATGACGATCTTGCCGCGCAGAGCGTATTGTGGCAGACGCGCCTGAGCGCGCGGCAGCTGCTGACCCGGCTGGCCGATCTCGGCGTGATCCTCGTCCGCGACGGCACGGCCTACGCGGTGCTGATCGCCATGTCGCTGCGCGGCGAGATCACCGCCGACCAATTCGTGCTCTATTTTGCCGCCATCTCCGGCTTTGCCTCCTATGTCGGCAGCATCCTCACCGCGTGGAACGCCATGCAGACGGCAAGCCTCAAGGTCTGCGACTTCCGCGAATTCATAGATCTTCCGGACGAGGACAGCGGCGGCAGGGCACTTTCGGCGGACGCGCTGCGTCATGCGCCGGAGATCGTGTTCGAACACGTCTCCTTCCGCTATGACGGCGCGGAGCAGGATACGCTGCAAGATATCTCCTTCACGCTCCGCGCCGGTGAGCGAATGGCGCTGGTCGGTATGAACGGCGCGGGCAAGACGACGCTCGTCAAGCTCCTGTGCGGACTGTACCGCCCGACCTCCGGCGAGATCCGCATCGACGGCGTCCCGGCGGCCGAATTTCGGCGGGACGAGTATTACCGCCTGTTTTCGCCCGTTTTTCAGGATGTGCAGACCGCGTTCTTTTCGCTGGCCGAGACGGTCGCGGGCGATTTCGGAGAAAAGGTGGACAGGGCGCGGGCCGAGGCGTGTATGCGCAAGGCCGGGCTTGGGAAGAAGCTCGACGCGCTTCCGCACGGCATAGACACGCGGCTCGACAAGCAGGTCAACAAGGACGGCGTCGAGCTTTCCGGCGGTGAGGCGCAGAAGCTGATGATGGCGCGGGCGCTCTATAAGGACGCGCCGGTGCTGGTGCTCGACGAGCCGACCGCCGCGCTTGATCCCATCGCGGAAAACGAGGTCTACCTCCAGTACCGCGACATGACCGGGGACAAGACCTCGCTCTTCATCTCGCACCGGCTGGCCTCCACGCGCTTCTGCGACCGGATCCTGTTTCTGCGGGACGGCCGCATTGCCGAGGAGGGCACGCATGAGGCGCTTCTCGCGCAGAACGGCGAATATGCGAGGCTCTATGAAATTCAAAGCTGCTGGTATCGTGACGATTACAAGGGAGGTGCGGAGGCATGACGCTGCGGGAACATATTTCGATCGCACGCCGCTCGTGGCGGCTGCTGTATTCCATGAGCCGCCGGTTTTTTGCCGCAATTCTGGCATACAGCGTCGTGACGGCGCTGCTGCCCTACATCCCGGTCTGGTTTTCCGCGCGGCTGATCGACGCGCTGGCCGCGGGCGCCGGGGTGCAGGTGCTGATCCGCTATGCCGCGCTGACCGTCGGTCTGACCGCGCTCGGAACGCTTCTCAGCGCAGTGCTGAACGCGCAGAAGGAGATCGGCTTTCAGGAGGCCAATTGCAGCTACGAGTGGATGCACGCGGAAAAGGCGATGGCGCTTGCGTATGCCTCGATCGAGGACCGCAAGGTCTCGCTGCTGCGCGAGCGCATCCAGACCGAAACGCGGATGGGATGGAACGTATTCTATTTGGACTCCTGTATCGAGAAGTTCGTGCGCTTCGGCGTGCAGATTTTCGCCTCCATCGCGCTGACCGCCTCGTTCTTTACGCTGCACGCAATTGCGCCCGCAGCCAAGCTCGCCTTTGTCGGCGGCATTCTCGTTTCCATCGTGGTGGCTGTGCTGACGAGCGCGCGATCCTCCGCGATCAACATGGAATTTCTCAAGGACGGCGTGACGGAGAATATCACGCTGGATAAGTACAGCACCTATATCCGCAACTACTCCAGCGGCAAGGATATCCGCCTCTATGCCATGACCGCTCCGCTTGCCAAATACGCCGGCAATTTCTATAAAACAATTTGCGACCGGGAGGCGCGCGCCTATTTCCGCCGCGCGCTGCTGCGGCTGGCGGCGGTGCTGATGGATCATGTGCTGCGCTTCGGCGTCTATCTGCTGCTGATCTCCGGCGCGCTGCGCGGCGGGGTCAGCGTCGGCTCCATCGCGCAGTACGTTACGAGCGTCATGCTGCTGCTTGCGGCGGCCAACGGCTTTGTGCGTGCGTGGCAGGTCGCCATGGCCAACGACCAGTACCTCAAGCGCTTTTTCTCCTATTTTGACATCCCAAATCCCATGTATCAGGGTACCTTGTCGGTGGAAAAGCGCGACGATAACGACTACTGCATCGAGTTCCGCGACGTTTCCTTCCGCTATCCCAATACGGAGACCTACGCGCTGCGCCATGTGAGCCTCCGCTTCAGGATCGGCGAACGGCTGGCGGTCGTCGGCATGAACGGCAGCGGCAAGACGACCTTTATCAAGCTCCTTTGCAGGCTTTACGACCCGACGGAGGGCGTCATCCTGCTCAACGGCGTGGATATCCGGAAGTACAACTACGACGAATATCTGTCCATTTTCTCAGTCGTTTTTCAGGATTTCCGCCTGTTTTCCTTCTCGCTCGGGCAGAATGTGGCCGCGGGCGCGGAATATGACCGGGAGAGGGCTGTGTCCTGCCTGCGGGAGGCTGGTTTCGGAGAACGCCTCGACCGGATGCCGGAGGGGCTGGAAACCAGCCTGTATCAGGACTTCGACAAGGCGGGCATGGAGATCTCCGGCGGCGAGGCACAGAAGATCGCCCTCGCGCGGGCGCTTTATAAAAACGCGCCGTTCATCGTGCTCGACGAGCCGACCGCCGCGCTCGACCCGGTGTCGGAATACGAGGTCTATCGGAAGTTCAACGAGATCTCCGGCGGAAGGACTGCCGTCTATATCAGCCACCGGCTGGCCTCCTGCCGCTTCTGCGACGAAATTCTGGTATTCCACGAGGGACAGATCGTCCAGCACGGCGCGCATGAAGCGCTGCTGGCGGAGTCCGGCGGCAAATACGCCGAGCTTTGGAACGCGCAGGCGCAGTATTACACCGACGCGCAGGCCGGGGCGGAGGCCGAGGCGTAATTTCACAGGAGCGCTCCGGCCGCCGAAGGGCTTGGCGGGGTGAAAGAGGGGCCGGCAGACGCT
>OIWM01000446.1_pt1 | contig 50608 bp, 38 predicted proteins | sample 1587451 | NCBI WGS metagenome assembly OIWM01 (sample SAMEA3888907, study PRJEB22519) | human gut metagenome | biome: human gut; feature: human-associated habitat; material: faeces | place: Denmark | collected 2011 | reverse complement strand
GCAAATCACATTTCAGAATAGCAGAACTCTAAAAACAGAATTTTTAGAACCACCCTTCATTCTTTTTGTTCATGTAACTTTCTATCATACAATAACTGATGCCTGCTGAGAGGAATTGGTCGAAAAGCTCGTGCTGCCTTGTTGTTACCTTAAGCTCTAAGGCATCTATCTGCTTGTTCAACGGCGTTAATGTTCGTTGGTAAGTGGTGTTCTTTATATGACCGCTTTTTAGTTCGACTTTCAATTTTCGTTTCTGTTTGTTGATCAGGTCGATTTCCCTCTCAGTATGCTCTTTGAAGGATTGAAATTCGGAAAAGGCTCCACTTATCTCTTCATCGTTGTGCTTTAACCAAGTGTCCGCATACATAGAGTGCCATTTGTCCGATTCCGCAGTAATTTGTTCTATGCTCTTTTTCAGTTGGTTAATCTCAGATTGCATAAAGCGCTCCTTGATTTCAACAGAATAGTTCCAATTTTCACTATCCTCAGCGTGCAAGATGTCAAGCACCTGTTCAAGCGTGTAGACTTGATAGATGTGCTTAGCCTCGTCATACCGTGTGTTGATAGCCGTGAATGATTGCCAATGGCTTGCAAATAAGGAGACGGATACAGATTTAACACGACCGTCTTCATAGACCTCAGCACAGCGGTTTGCACCACTCAACGGGCTGCCTGCCAAGTGAAAGACAAGACTTCGACAACCTTCTTTATCTGTGCGCAATGCTTCTGGGCAAGTTGCCCACCATTCCAAATATATGCCCACTGTAGGGGCATTGAAGCCTGATGTGCCAGTGTATGCGAGTCCGTTTTGAACGGCAACAGGAGCAAGAAACATTCTGCTGTCGCGCATGATACGCTCACTATGTGCCAAAAGGTAGAAAGCGTTGTCGGTAAACAGTTTTTTCTGACGTTCTTTTTCTTCATCTGCATTTGGTTGTGGTTTGCATGGTTTAATGCCCATACCCCAATACGCTCCTGTTGTATTCAACTGCATTTCATCGGACGCAAATTTTGTTTGGGGAGATTGCTTTGGAAAACACTCAAGTGCCTCTCCATTCATTAGGGTGATGCTATTCTTTGGTTGCTCTGTGTTACGATGTGTCATGTTCTAATATTATTGTGGGTGAATGAAATACGTATGCTTACGTTGCAGCCAACGTTTGGTTGATGTATAGACGAACCTTTTCAGTGTCGCTATGTTGAATGGCCCTGTCCTTAATAAGGACGGCGTCATGTGATAGTTGCTGGAGCATATTAGCGAAATCTGTATTACCTTTTTACTTTGTTCATACAACGCATATTTGTGCCATTCGCCTCGTTTTGTAACCTTGGAGAAGGGCAGCAATTAAAGTGTGAGGCATTAGTATGCTCCACACTGCTCATAACAATTCCAAAAGTGTCTGTTTTTGTGACATACCTTTTTAATTTAATGATTATGGCTCTAAATCGTTAAACTCGTATCGTTTTTACCACCGTGGCTATGTCTGCTCGGTTGGTCCAGCACTTAAGCTGTCTCTTGATACTTAGTCAAAAAGTAAAAGAACTACTCCCCATATTGGAAGTAGCTAATGCAAATTTACAACTTTATTCAGATAAAGTCGAAAAACCGGTGCAAAGAATGCTAAAGATCGTAGGTTCAAATATTAGATGGAGTATAATTGAGTGGGAATAATCTATTCGGAGGCTAAAGGCTCTTGAATATAAAAAAGGAGATTTGCTGATGCTTATCAGGCATTAGGCAAATCTCCTTTTTTTGTGCAACTTCCGTACTGAGTGTTACAGCATAATTCTGAACACCTGCTTGGTTTTATGCTTTATGCGTAAAACCGCGTGCGAGGAAGAAGAATATGTGTGCCACGCCAAACAAACTTGCTATCCATAACATCAAATGGCTTTCTTGCCAACCTACAGTCTGTTGATGCCAAAATCCGGTGATGATGCAAAGGAAGGCTACAAACACGCCAATGGCGCTCAGTATGGTTTGGCCATGGCGTCGCACTGTGCCACCTCCGGCTGTGCTGTGCTTTATGCCATAGAATGAGTAAATGTCAATGCCTATGAGCATCCACATGACAAGTCGTATCCATGTTTCGGCCGGAAGAAAGAGCATCATGCCTACGCAGCACACTAAACCGGCTGCGGGTATCCATGGCACAAGGGGCGTTTTGAAACCTCGCGGGGCATTGGGCTGAGTGCGACGCACTACAATCACGCCAAGGCACACAAGTGAGAAAGCGAAGAGTGTGCCGATGCTTGTCATCTCGCCAGCTACGTTGGCCGGGACTATGCCTGCAAGCAAACCAATGATAATCATAAAAAGGAAATTGCTGCGTGCAGGGGTGTGAAAACGTTTGTGCAGGTGAGAGAATACTGGCGGAAGAAGTCCGTCTTTGCTCATGCTGTAAAATACGCGGCTTTGTCCCAACATCATGACGAGCACCACACTTGCGTAGCCCAGCAATATGGCTACAATGATGCCACGATTTAACCACGGAAAGGCCGGCACTACAACACCGTCAGAACCAACGGGACCCATGTGGGCAACGGCAGTCGCTGCGGGGGCTATACTTTCGGCTCCGATGTAGGCATGGTAGTCTACTACACCTGTCATGACAAATGAAAACACCATGTACAATATGCTGCATATTATGAGTGAACCTAAAATACCGATTGGCATGTTTCTGCGTGGGTTCTTGGTTTCTTGTGCAGCTGTGCTGACGGCATCAAAGCCGATGTATGCAAAAAATACGATGGCTGCGCCACGAAGTATGCCCGACCAACCATATTGACCAAATACACCTGTGTTTTGAGGTATGAATGGGGTGAGGTTGTCGGTGTTGATGTATTTGAACCCAATGACTATAAAGGCTAAAACTACGGCTATCTTGAGCGTGACCATAAAGTCGTTGAATTTAGAACTGCCAGCGGTGCCTCTCATTAGTATAACGGACAGTAATACAACCAATAGTGCTGCGGGCAGGTTAAACACGCCACCTTCTGCTGGGCAAGCGGTCCACTCAACAGGTATGGCGTACCCGATGTCGGACATCATGATGCTGAAATACTTGCTCCACGAAATGGAAATGGCTACTGAAGCCACGGCGTATTCGAGCACGAGGTCCCAACCGATGACCCAGGCCACAAGTTCGCCCATGGTAAAGTATGAATAGGTGTATGCAGAGCCTGACACGGGTAGCATTGACGCAAATTCTGCGTAGCAAAGACCTGCCAGGGCGCACGCAATGGCTGCCAGCGCGAAACTAATGACGATGGCAGGACCGGTGTGTTCTCCTGCTACAATGCCTGTTACAGAAAATAGACCGGCACCAATAATCACACCGACGCCAAGGGCTATCAGCCCCCAAGGGCCTAACACACGTTTTAATCCCCTTCCACCTTCGTTGTCAGCTTCGTGTAGTAAATCCTCTGCGCTCTTTTTTACAAATAAGTCCATAGTAATGTATCTTTATGTTTGCAATTTATGATGCAAAGTTAGCAAAATGTTTGTATATATTGTATATAACTCTTCATTTTGTAAGTAAAGGCACGCAAAAGACACAGTTCTGAAATAACTGCTTGATATACAAAAAGCCTCATTGCTTTGGGACGTATGTCCGGTAGCAATGAGGCTTAATATCTATATCTTATGTGATATTGGCTTATTCAGCGCGGAGAGTGAAACGCTTGAAGGCAGTAACAGTGAGTTCCTTGTCGGCAGACTTGAGGTACTCTGATACAGTCATCTTGCTATCCTGGATATACTCTTGATTCAAGAGGCAAGATTCCTTGTAGAACTTGTTCATACGGCCGTTGGCGATGTTCTGAATCATCTGCTCGGGAAGGTTGGCAGCCTTTTGCTCTGCGGTAGTCTTCTTCAACTCGCGGATTTGGTCAGCCTGCTCAGCAGTGATGTTACCCTTCATGATGCCTTCTTCGAGGTGTTCTTCGCTTTCGGCAATGTAGAGGTTGAAGCCGGCCTTCTTCAATGCTGCTTCAACAGCCTTCTTAACCTGCTCTTCCTTAGTCTTTTCGATGGCAACCTTAAGTTCCTCGTCCTTAACAGCCTGGGGAACGCTTGCTTCGTCAAGAGCTACGGGGTTCATTGCTGCAACCTGCATGGCAACGTTGTGAGCCTCCTCTTCAGCAGGCTTGTTAGTTTGTACCATGGTGCAGAGCATGTGACGGCCCATGTGGTCGTAAACTGCCACATTGTCGCCTTCGATGAAGCTATAGCCATCGAGTTCCATCTTCTCACCAGTGATACCGCTACGGTCAGTAACAGCCTCAGCTACAGTGTGGCCACCCATAGGCAGAGCCTTAACCTCGTCGATGCTCTTGCACTTGTTGGCAACAGCAGCGTCAAGAATGTCCTGAGCGAGCTTAACGAAATCAGCATTCTTGGCAACGAAGTCAGTTTCGCACTTCAAAGCGATGATGGCAGCAAAGCCGTTCTCGCTCTTTACGAGCACGCAACCTTCGGCTGCTTCGCGGTCAGAACGCTTGGCAGCTACAGCCTGACCCTTCTTGCGAATGATTTCGATAGCCTCTTCGAGGTTACCATTTGACTCAGCGAGTGCCTTCTTGCAGTCGCCCAAACCGGCACCAGTCATGGTGCGGAGCTTCTTGATATCTTCTAATGCTACTCCCATTTTATTGTTGGAAATATATAGTTGTTTTGAGATAGTATTAACTAAAAAAGAAAAGTCCTTAGTTCTAAGGCACAAGCCGTTACAAAGTCACCTTTAGTCGATAACGGCAAAAACTAACCTTATAACCCTATAACCTTAAAACTAAGAACTACTTGATGAAAAGATTACTCAGCCTTAGCCTCAGCAGCGGGAGCCTCAGCAGCCTCGTCCTTGTCGGCACGAGCCTTTGAAGCGCGCTTGTTACGAGTCTTGGCTTCGCCTTCGCCAGCGGCTTCAGCGTCAACCTTCTCGGCCTTGCGCTCCTCGATACCTTCAGCGATAGCACCGCATACAGCGTCAAGGATTACCTCGATGCTCTTGTTAGAGTCATCGTTGGCAGGGATGATGTAATCTACAACGTTAGGATCAGAGTTAGTGTCGACAATACCAAACACAGGGATGCCGAGGCGCTGAGCCTCTTTTACTGCGATGTGCTCCTTGCATACGTCAACCACGAACAGAGCGGCGGGGAGACGAGTCAAGTCGCTGATTGAGCCGAGGTTCTTCTCCAACTTAGCACGCTGACGAGAAATCTGAAGGATTTCACGCTTTGAGAGGTTAGAGTAAGTACCATCGTTCATCAACTTGTCGATATTGGCCATTTTCTTAATAGCCTTGCGGATAGTGGGGAAGTTGGTGAGCATACCGCCCGGCCAACGTTCAGTCACGTAAGGCATATTAACTGAGGCAGCCTTGTCGGCTACAACCTCTTTTGCTTGCTTCTTAGTAGCTACGAAGAGGACACGCTTGCCCTGCTTTGCGATTGCCTTCAAAGCTTCAGCAGCTTCGTCAATCTTGGCAACAGTCTTGTGAAGGTCGATGATGTGAATGCCGTTACGCTCCATGAAGATGTAAGGAGCCATGGCGGGGTTCCACTTGCGTTTGAGGTGACCGAAGTGACAACCGGCCTCCAAAAGGGTGTCGAATGATGTTCTAGACATTTCTTTGTTTTGTTTTGTTCGTTTACTTTCTTTGTGAGTTGTGTTTTAGTTCAACCAGCCAGCGGGTAGCTTCTGTAGGTAAGTCTTGTATCAGAAGATCCTGCTGGTTTAGATACTAAACGTAAATCCAGTTGCAAGTCTGAAATCATGCGGCACATTTGTCGTGTGATTTCAGGCAGCGCATTTGAATATTAACGCTTGCTGAACTGGAAGCGACGGCGAGCCTTGGGCTGACCGGGCTTTTTACGCTCAACGGCACGGGGGTCGCGAGTCATGAAGCCTTCAGCACGAAGAGCCTTCTTGTCATCAGCATTGATTTTCACGAGTGCACGGGCGATAGCGAGGCGAAGAGCCTGGCTCTGGCCAGTGAAACCACCACCGCAGAGGGTTACCTTGATGTCGTACTTTTCAGCAACGTCCAAGAGGGTAAGGGGCTGCTTTACAACAAACTGCAGGATGGGAGAGGGGAAGTACTCAGTGAGGTCTCTCTTGTTAATGGTAATTTTACCTGTACCTTCGGTTACGTAGATACGGGCGATGGCGCTTTTGCGGCGGCCTAATGCATTAATCATTTCCATTGCTGCTAAGCTTATTTAAGGAGGTTAATATCAATTGCCTTGGGGCTTTGTGCTTCGTGCTTGTGTTCTGCACCTTCGTAAACGTAAAGGTTTGTGAGGAGCTTGGCACCGAGCTTGTTCTTGGGAAGCATACCCTTAACTACGCGACGGAAAAGTTTGTCTGCACCGTTGGGCTTAGCCATGATGCTGGCAGGAGTGTGTTCGCGCTGACCACCAGGATAACCAGTGTAAGTAAGATAGATGCGATCTGTCCACTTCTTACCAGTGAGCTGGATTTTGTCGGCATTGATAATGATAACGTTGTCGCCGCAGTCTACGTTCGGAGTAAAATTGGGTTTGTACTTACCGCGCAGCAGTTTGGCAACTTTTGTGCAAAGACGACCGAGAACTTGGTCAGTAGCGTCTACTACTACCCATTCTTTCTGTGCAGTCTCTTTGTTAGCAGAAATGGTCTTGTAACTTAAAGTGTCCACTTTTGTTTGTTTTAATTGTAACTACTAATGTTTATCTTTTACCGCAGATATTACCTAACCATTACACCCTGGCCAATAGAACGGATGCAACTATTAACCTGCGGATTGGCTGGCTTTTATGGCCGGCCAGATAATAATCGGCGTGCAAAAGTACTACTTTTTTGTTTCATGGCAAACCCTCCGAGTAGTTTTTTATGTAAATCAGCGGTTTTAAGTGCGTTTTATGGTCTGTGGAGGCTGTAAGGGCAAGCACGTGACTGTTATAATCAAGCCTTCAAGATTAGTTTACACCATCATCTTCTACACCTATTCATATCATCTGTATTCGAAGGCCTAATTATAAGCATAACAGCTATTCTACGCTTGATATTGTTACATCGTCATAATGGCTAACCATTTCTATTAGGTGTTCGTTGCTGGTGTGCCTTTTGATGCGGAGTTCGAGTTCTACCTTGTACAAGTCGGTGTTTGGGGCAGTTTGCTGTTTGCGCAGTTTGTATGACGAAATACTGATATTGGCTTGTTTGAGTTGTTTGATAATGACCTTTATGTTGCTTTCATTTGTTGTGTAGAAAGACAATTCTACCACGGTCTTTCCGATGTGTGGAACAAAGGCTATGAGTACTTCGAGCCCGATAATAACAATGGCAGTGGCAATGCTTGCTGCTGCATACATGCCGCTGCCGCAAGCCAGACCTATGGCTGCAGTTACCCACAAACCGGCTGCAGTGGTGAGGCCGCGTACCACATTCTTTTGAAATATGATGGTGCCTGCGCCAAGGAAACCTATTCCTGAAACGACCTGTGCTGCTACGCGTGAGGAATCTTTCAGGTCGAATCCGAAGCCATATTGTGACACGATGCAGAACAGGGCACTGCCGAGTGCTACCAAGAAGTGGGTGCGAAATCCCGCATCTTTCGACCTGTATTCGCGTTCAATGCCTATAATACCACCCAACACCAGGGCGATGAGCAGGCGGAGAGTTATTTCAATAATCATAAAGTATGTATGTGTTTAATGAGTTAAGGTTATGAGATTATATGATGAGCGATTGTCCTTATTGGCAATGCGCTATAATCTCATAACCTTAACAGGGTGGTTATTTATTCCGCCGACAGAACAAATGATTGGTTAGCCAGCCGTATGGTGTTGCTAAAGTGACAACTTATTTTATGCTGTCCCACCAGCTGCTGTCGTTTTGCAGATATTTGGCAAACCAGGCATAGATTACATTGAGCCATGCGAGGCGTTTGTTGTAATCGGTGATGACGTGGTTCTCACCCTCCACCTGTACGTATGCCACATCGCGGCCAAGAATTTTGAGCGCAGTGTAGAGTTGTTGGCTCTCATTGGTTGGCACGTTGGTGTCGGCTGTACCATGCAGCAACAGCAGGGGTGTGTGAATTTTGTCAGCATTGAACAGAGGCGACTGTTTGACGTAGAGGTCGGGGTTGTTCCATGGAAAACTACCATATTGAGCTGTTTCGCCGTAAGAGTAGCCCCAATAGCCGCCGCCCCAGTAGCTGGCAATGTTGCTGATGCCGGCGTGTGAGATGGCTGCAGCAAATAAGTCGGTACGTGTTTGCAGGTATTCAGTCATGAAACCACCGTATGAAGCACCGATGCAACCTACACGCTTGGCGTCAACAAAATTGTGCTGCTTGCAGAACTCTTTGACGCCCTGAATGATGTCGTCGCCAGATTCGTGTCCCCATGTGTTGACGTGGCGTGCAGCAAATTCCTGGCCATAGGCGGTAGTTCCGCTTGGGTTGAGCACATAAACTACGTAGCCTTGTGCTGCAAAGGTTTGGAACGGATACCATGATTCAAGTTGATTGCTCGAGGGTGAGCAACCACCATAGTAGTACACTATCATGGGATACTTCTTGCTGCTGTCAAAGTTGGGCGGTAAAAGGTAAAAACCGTCGATAGAGTCGCCACGTGTGGCCTTGAATTGCCAACTTGTGCTTGGGGCGATAGCTACGTCTTTGTATATGTCGTCAAAGTTGATTGAACCAATGTGTCGAGTTTGTGGCTTTGCCTTGCCCAATTCGCAAGTATACATATCACGTGCTCGTTGCGGTGTCTGTCCAAAAAATACTGCGCGGGGTGCAGACTTGGCAGTTGTGGCAATACTATAATCCTGCACGTATGTGACGGGCAACTCATAGCGTGTGACTTGCATATTTTTAGGGTTGAGACGGAAAAGGTTCCGTCCCATGCGGTCGTCGGCAGTAAAGTAAATCATGTTATCGCCCTTGTTCCATTCGTAATTGGCCACCGAGGGATTAAAATGCCGTAGGGCGGGTGTGGTCTTGCGCGAAGCTATGTCGTATATGTAAAGCCGGTAGTCAAAGCCTTGTGGTGTTTGTCCGGCTTTAACTTCGCTCCCAATTCCTGCAAATGCGCCAGGCGAGGCCGATATGAGCAGCTGTTGTGCGTTAGGTGAGAATTGCGCACTATTGATGAAAGTAGTGTCTGCAAGCAGTGTGTCAACCTTTCCGGTGTAGGCGTCCATGCGTACAAAAGTGGTGCGTGAAATGGGCAGTTTGCTCACGTCGGTGCGGCCGTACTGCAACAGCAGTTGCTTGCCGTCGGCAGAGATGTCGGCTAACCATACACCGGCAGCGCCAAAGGTGATGCGTTGCATAAGTCCGCTTTTCAAATCATAGCGCCACAGGTTGTTGCGGTTGCGCCAGCCTGGTTGGCGGTCATCGGGTTCTTGTATGCGTTTCAAGCCATTTTTAGAGCCCTCACCCTCCTCGGTCTTGTTGAAGATGAGGTAGTTCCCGTCGGGCGACACATTAAAGCCTCCGTCCGGCATGTTGTCGGCCAACACTTGTTCTTTGCCGTCGGCAGGTGTGTACACTACGAGTTCCTTGCCTTGTCCGCTAGGGCGAGTGTAGTATAACACATCGCGGTTGCCGTTGAGCCAATTCAGTTCTACATACTCATTGCGGTGCATTAGTTCGCGTCCTGTAGCCACTTCGGTCAGTGTGGTGGTATACTGACTTTTGCCATCGGTCTTGGTATAATAGCTCGATGTTACAAGGTATTTACCCGTGGGCGAGAGTGCCACGTTGCGGTAGTGTGGTCCCCAAGTCTGTTGTCCAATGGTGAAGGGGCGTTTACCCGTAGCATTCACTTGCAATCCGGCAAGGTCTTTGCCCGTGATGCTCACATCAAATGAGTCCTTGTCGGCCTTTTGCGTAAATATTTGCAGAGCCAGTTCGGCGCGTCCTGGCGTAAGTGTCAGGTCGTTGCTGCTTTCTTTGTCGTTGACGTACAACTTGTAGTTGCTGATGCCTTTAATGTTGACGTGCGCTTTAGTGTAGCGGTCAGCCTGCAGGTTAAATCGCAAAATGCGCATGGCTGGCAAGCTGTCCTTTTCAAGCGTAAAGTGATAGCCTTGATTAATTTTGGTAAAAACGGGCTTGCGCACGCCACTCGTTTTGATGAGTTTGGCGTTGCTGCCGAGTGCTTCCTTAATGTCAAAAGGCTGTCCTTTAGTATTGAGAGAATCGGTAGAGTAGGGGCTTTGTATGGTGTAGGGGCCCTCCATCTGTGCTGTCTTAACCACCAAAGTGTCGGTGGTAGCAGATGCTGCAACTGAAAGCAGTATTGATAAAAGCATAATGCGGTATGTGTGTTATTAGTTATTGCTGCGGTCACGGTCCATGGTTTGGAAATCCTTTTTGCGCAACTTAAAGCTATTAGTTAGGTATTTGTCTCGAACAACTTGGTTCTCAGCTAATTCCTCGGGCGTGCCTTGAAATAGTATTCTGCCTTCAAACAGCAGATATGCACGGTCGGTAATACAAAGTGTTTCCTCCACATTGTGGTCGGTGATGAGAATGCCTATGTTGCGGTCCTTCAGTTTCCACACAATGTATTGAATGTCCTCCACGGCAATGGGGTCAACGCCCGCAAATGGTTCGTCGAGCATGATAAACTTTGGGTCGATAGCCAGACAGCGGGCAATCTCAGTACGTCGGCGCTCACCGCCCGACAGTTGGTCGCCAAGGTTCTTGCGCACTTTCTGCAGTCGAAATTCGGCTATCAGACTTTCGAGTTTCTCTTTGCGATACTCTTTTGATCGTCCCGTCATTTCGAGCACAGAGGCAATGTTGTCCTCCACACTCATTTTGCGAAACACCGATGCCTCCTGTGCCAAATATCCTATCCCCTTTTGTGCACGTTTGTAAACGGGATCTTTCGTAATCTCGTGATTGTCCAAGAATATCCGGCCACCGTTGGGCACAACAAGCCCCGTTGTCATATAAAACGAAGTAGTCTTTCCGGCACCATTGGGGCCGAGCAATCCTACAATTTCACCTTGCTTCACGTCAAACGACACGCCATTTACCACGGTGCGTTTGCCGTATTTCTTGACCAGTCCTTCCGACCTCAGCACCATTGATGTTTGTGCGGTTTGGTCGGTAGTTGGTTGCAGTGGTTGCATGTTGGCAGTCTGCTCCTCGTTGTCAGAATTATTATGCCTGAAAAATGAAATCATGTATATTGCTTTTGTATTTGCATGGTTAATGGGCTAACGGGTTAACAGGCAAGGGCGCGTTTTGCACACACAATCCTTAAGCCTGTCAACCCGTTATGTGGCCAACCTTGTTAGCTTATTTATAGAGGAAACGTTTGATGCTGCGTTTCGGTGTCTTTTCAAACTCCTTTTTATGGAGTTCAACTGACGAAATGCGCTCGTATGCAGCCACCATGGCGTTAAGGTCCTTGCGGTTTTGCTCCATGGCCATGCGCAATCCGTTCTCGTCCAATCCGTCGCGTTCGGCCTCGTCGTAGTCGGGGTGTATTAGGGCCACAAGCTTTTCGTCGCGCTGCACCACGATGCTTTCGTTAACGTATGGCAGCGTGTTGAGTTTGTCCTCAATTTCCTCAGGGTAAATGTTTTGTCCCGAGGCGCCAAGTAGCATGTTCTTGCTGCGTCCGCGTATAAACAAGTTGCCTTCAGCGTCCATCACGCCCAAATCGCCTGTATGGTACCAACCATCAACGAGTGTAGATTTTGTGGCTTCGGGGTTTTTGAAATAGCCGAGCATCACATTGGCGCCGCGTGTCAGAATTTCGCCCACGGTGTGTTGGGGGGCAGGACTGTCAATCTTTATTTCCATGCGGGGCGCAGCCTTGCCACATGAGCCTTTCTTAAACTTTTGCCAATCCTCGTACGAAATGATGGGCGCACATTCTGTAGCACCATAGCCCACCGTGTAGGGGAAATGTATTTTATTGAGCAAATCTTCCACCTCGCTGTTGAATGCAGCACCACCAATGATGATTTCGTAGAAGTTGCCGCCAAAAGCCTCAACCAGTCCCTGGCGTACCTTGTCAAGAATACGTCCGCTGATGAAGGGCAGCTTGAGCAACACCTTCATGCTGGGCGTTTGCAACTTGGGCAACACATTCTTTTTGATAATCTTTTCGATAATCAGCGGCACTGATATAACAATGACGGGTTTGATTTCGCCAAACGCCTTCAACACAATTTTGGGTGACGGTATACGCGTGAGGTAGTATACGTGGCAGCCGTGTATAAATTCGAAAATAAACTCGAAAGCCATACCATACATGTGAGCCAAGGGCAGCATCGATATCACGCTGTCGCCGCGGTGCACTTGTTTGCCGAGCACCTCGATGGCAAATTGATAATTTGACCACAGTGCGCGGAAAGGCAGCATCACGCCTTTAGAGTTAGATGTGGTGCCGCTGGTGTAGTTGATAAGCGCCAAAGCGTCGGGGTCGGCAGCATGTGTATAGCTGATGTGTTCCTTTCTGAAATATTTGGGATATTTGCGGCCAAACAGTTCGTTGAGCCTTTCGCGTGCATCAGTCAGCAGTTCGGTGCGCGACAGGAGCACCGAGTAGTCGGGAATGTTGATAATGCCCTCAAGCTGAGGCATGGCCTGTGCGTCGAGTTCGGGCCAAACCATGTCGCCCACAAAGAGAATTTTAGCCTCAGAGTGGTTAACAATGTCGTGCACTTGCTGCGCCTTAAATTCATGCAAAATAGGCACCGCCACCGCACCATACGTCAGTGTGGCCAGAAAGGCTGTAGCCCAGTTGGCACTATTGCGGCCGCACAGGGCAATCTTGTCACCCTTGGCAACACCTGCATTTTCAAACAGGATATGGAGTTTCTCAATTTTTCGTGCTACGTCCTTGTATTGTAAGGTCACACCTTGATAGTCGGTTAGTGCGTCAAGGTCCCAATTCTTTTTGAGACTCTCAGCTATCAAGTCGACGAAATCGGTATATGTTTCCATCTGAGGTATTTGATAGGCCGGGTTAGCACATCGTATTTAAGTAGAAGTATAGTCTAACTCGGCACATTGAATAATGTTTTGTGCAAAAGTAGTAAAAAAAATAGCCTTTCACAAAGCGTATGGGCAATTATTTCACCAATCCCAAACGTTACACCTAAAAAATACGTACTTTTGCGATGCTAAACCATTAACCCGTTGGTGGAATTCTTGATTAGCGGGTTAACAAGTTGATGGGCTGACAGGTAAGTTGGTTTTGCACTGCCTACCCGTGTTCTTAAGACAGAAAGGCAGGGAACGTATGAACTTGGCTAACTAACCCGTTGGATTGTCAACTTGTTTGCAAATTCCGCCAACGCGTACTTAATAAATTGAGTGTATTATGACAGACAAACAAAAAAAGATAACAAGCATTGCAGCTGCGGCCGTTGTCATTGTGGCCATATTGATATACTGGCTTTTCTTCTCAAGTTTCAGTTCAAGCCGCAAACCCTCGTTTGTTTATATTGACAGCGACGACACCCCCGACTCGGTATATGTAAAGCTCGACAAGGCTGCAAAACCCTCGCAAATGCTTGGACTCAAGCTTTGCGCTTTCGTGGTGAACTATGGTTCGCATATCCACCCAGGGCGTTATGCCACGGGCGAGGGTGTTAGCACATTCCGCTTAATTCGTAATTTGCGTGGTGGCCGCCAGTCCGCCGTCGAACTTGTTATACCCGTGGTGCACACCATGAATGACCTTGCAGGCCGATTGTCACAACAGCTCGAAGCCGATTCAGCCACATTGGCAGCCACGTTTAAGGACGACAAGGTGCTTGCGCCATTAGGTGTCGACACCGCCACAGTGCCTTGCTTGTTCATACCCAACACCTACGAAGTGTATTGGGACATTACACCGCAGAAATTGATGCAACGTATGAAAAAAGAACACGATGCCTATTGGACGTCGGAGCGCAAGCAGCAGGCCAAAGCTGCGGGTCTCACCCCCGACGAGGCTTACACCTTGGCATCAATAGTAGAGCAGGAGTCGGCCAATGAGGGCGAACGCCCGATGATAGCCGGTATGTACCTTAACCGCTTGCACCAAGGCATGAAACTGCAGGCCGACCCCACCGTAAAGTATGCTCTGCACGACTTTGCGTTGCGTCGCATCATGATAAACCATTTGAGTGTCAATAGCCCATACAACACTTATCGCAATGTCGGTCTGCCCATAGGCCCTATATGTATACCATCGCTCAATGCCATACAGTCGGTGCTCAACTACGCACACCACAACTATATATATATGTGTGCCAAAGAGGACTTTTCGGGCACGCACAATTTTGCTGCCACTTACGAGGAGCATACAGCAAACGCCAAGCGCTATGCTGAGGCACTCAACAAGCGCGGCATAGCAAAATAAGCTAAGTATGGCCCAGTTGTTGCCCAAAAGCATTGACGTGCTGACTCCGGAGCAGCGACACCGCTGCATGTCGCACATTCGTAGCAGCAACACGCGGCCAGAGCGCATAGTGCGCCGTTTCTTGTTTGCATGCGGTATGCGTTTCCGTAAAAATGTAAAGGCTTTGCCCGGCACCCCCGACATTGTGTTGCGCAAGTATCGCACAGTGATATTTGTAAATGGCTGTTTTTGGCATGGGCACGAAGCCTGCAAATACTATCATTTGCCAAAGACGAACACAGCGTTTTGGCGAGACAAAATCAGCCGCAACCGCCAGCGTGATGCGCGCAATGTGGCGCAACTGTAGCATCAGGGTTGGCATGTAATAGTCATTTGGGAGTGTGAGTTGAAGCCGGCAGTGCGCGTCGGCACACTCGATGCGCTTTATTTGAAACTCAACCGCTATTTCTTACAACAATACGAGGTCGTTTCGGCATACAATCATGCCGAAACGACCTCGTGTCTGTTACAAGCAGCCGAACCCGCTGCCGGTTATGGACGTTCAAAGGAGGATTGATGCGCAAATATGTGCGTGTGTCGCGCCAAAGTTGTGCAAGTGTCACGCTTTGGAGGCGTCACCCTGTTGCCTTGCCGAGATTCGGAATATCTTATACCCCAAAGCCGCAATGGCTATGCTCATCACAGGACTGATGATGTTGAAAAAACAATAAGGCAGATAAACCATGGTAGGCACCCCTAACACTGTGGCCTGTGTCATGCCGCACGTGTTCCATGGCACAAGCACCGAGGTGACTGTCACGCTGTCCTCGGTGGTGCGGCTCAGCAACCGGCGTTCAAATCCCTGACGGTCGAATATACGTCTGAACATGTTGCCAGTAAGCAATATGCAGATGTATTGGTCCGCCACAGCCAAATTAAGCATCAAACCACTGCACACAGTTGAGGCTACCAAGCTGGTGCGCCCTTTTATCATACGCACAAACAACCGGGTGATGCCGCGTACCATGCCGCCAGCCTCCATGGCACCGCCAAAACACATGGCACAGATTATCAGCCAAATTGTGCCCATCATGCCAGCCATGCCACGTGTGGCCACAAGCGATGTGAGTACGGGGTTGTCAGTTGGTATGGAGGTGCTGCCATAAATGCTCTGCATGGCCCCCTTAAACAAGTTGTCGCCAGCAATGTCGTGCAGCACTTCTTGTTGAAAAATCAAAGCAAAAATAACCGCCAACAGTGTGGATAAAAACAGCGTAACAACAGGTGGCAGACGTTTGGCTATCATAAATCCCGTAAGCACAGGCACAAGCAGCAACCAAGGAGTTATGCAGAAGCGGTCTTTAATGGTGGCCGTAAACAGTGATATCTCATGTGTGCTGTTGGTATCTTGTACAAAGCCTGCAATGGCAAAAATCAGCAGCGCGATGCTCAGTGAGGGTATAGTAGTAATGAGCATGTAGCGAATGTGCTTGAACAAAGGCACGTTGACGGCCCCCGAAGCCAACACCGTTGTGTCGGACAATGGCGATATCTTGTCGCCAAAATATGCACCGCTGATAATGGCACCAGCAATCCAGCCGTCGTCAAATCCCTGGGCACGTCCAATGCCCATGAGGGCTATGCCAATGGTGGCTATGGTGGTCCACGAGCTGCCTGTCATGACGCTGACAATGGCTGATATGATGCAAGTTGAAGCCAAAAATATATCGGGGTGTATAATTTGTATGCCATAATAGATGAGCGAAGGCACCACACCACTCACCATCCATGTGCCGCTGAGGGCGCCAATTAGTAGCAAAATGAGTATGGCACTTGTCACGCTTGAGATGTTGTGCGTGATAGCATTCTCAAAATCCTTCCATGGAATGCGCAAAAAACAGGTACCAATCAGCACGCAAATAGCTGATACGGCCAGCAGCGTAACTTGGCTTGCACCCGATAGCGAGTCGCTGCCATAGGTGCGTACAGTGGCTACCAGCATCAGTACAAGTACAATGATAGGCAGGAGTGATAATAGAGCCGAAGGCGTTTTCTTGTTAGTTGTCATGTTTAGTTATTTGGTATTAAGTAGGGTTTCAAAATGAGTTTATACCTGTTCGGGATATATCTTGGCGCATTGTTTGTTGCACAAGTTCATATCAGCTAATATTTAACACCTACTTGTGGTATGCAAAGATAATGCAAGGTGAGTGCAGAACACCAAACTTGTTTGAGTGTTATGCCGAACCGCAGCCTATCTTATGCAAAGATAGTGCAAGGTGAGTGCAGAACACCAAACTTGTTTGAGTGTTATGCCGAACCGCAGCCTATCTTATGCAAAAATACAGAATAAGGTTAAAATACTCAAGAATATGCAGTAAGCTTATTTAGATATGCAAACATGGTGGCGATTTATGCAATCTGGCGTACCGTTGTAGACTGGTAATGTTTTATATCGCTGTCCAAAACACCGAAACGCAACTTTTTCCGTCTTACACTCGTTATAAATAGGACTTCATGCTCTTTATTTCAAAAAGTAAGCCCCTTTAGTTAACTGTACATAGAAAACCAAGCCTAAGTCATGCCACATCGGTTGTAGTAATCATGTGGAACGACCGATATGTATGTTTACTTCGAACGTAGTAAGCATTTACTTCGAACGTAGTAAACATTTATTTCGAACGAAGTAAGCATATTGAACGAACGAAGTAAGATAACTCAGGTATCGTATTTAACTCAGACGGGGACAATGAATTCAATAGCTCAGGGCAAGCGAAGCGACACCCTGTGCGCTGTCCTATGTTATGTAAATACTCTGGTTCGCCCGCCTTGGCCAAATCCGAAACTTAAGTAAATAATTTTGAGCACCTACTTATTAGTGCTACCTTTGCATCGACTTAGCTGGATAGGCTGTTTTATGCATAAACCATAATGAATACACTACAATCACGTATGACGCATCTGTTGCGCTATTTGCAGCGGGGCATTTACGAAAAAAATAAAGAAATGGCCCTGGCGCTGTTGGCAGCGTTGGCGGGTGAAAGCATCTTGTTGCTTGGACCTCCGGGGGTGGCAAAATCGATGGTAGCACGTCGGCTGAAAAAGGCTTTTGGCGGTGCCACGTCGTTTGAATATTTAATGTCGAGATTTTCAACCCCCGACGAGATATTTGGCCCCGTAAGCATAGCAAGACTCAAGTCCGACGATGTGTATGAAAGGGCAACCGAAGGATTTCTGCCCACGGCTGATGTAGTGTTTCTTGACGAGATATGGAAGGCAGGTCCTGCCATACAGAATACGCTGCTGACGGTGCTGAACGAAAAACTGTTCCGAAATGGTAATAAAGAGCAGCACTTGCCGTTAAAATTGCTGGTGGCAGCTTCGAACGAACTTCCGGCCCAAGGCGAAGGACTCGAAGCCCTGTGGGACCGCTTTGTTATTCGCGTAGTGTGTCGTTGCATACAGAGTGAATCGGTTTTCAGACAAATGCTATGCTGCGACGATGACGAGCCATGTGCCGACGAGGAGGTGGCAGAGCCTATTACCGCAGACGAATATGCCCTTTGGCAACGTGAGGCACGCAATGTGGCATTGAGCCAGAATTTGCTCGAGGCCATATCGTGTATCCGCCAAGAGTTTAAGCGTGTAGAAATTGAGAACACGGAGTTGCCACGTAGCATATATGTGAGCGACCGTCGTTGGAAACACATTGCTGCCTTGTTGCGCACCTCGGCCTATTTACAGGGGCGCACATCGGCCACGCCTGCCGACCTGCTGACTATGTATCATTGCTTGTGGAATGAGCCTGTCGAGATAGCAGCCGTCAGGTCAATCGTAATAAAGTCAATATTCGCTCCTCACGTTCAGCGCCTCGAAACCTTGGCCGCTGGTGTGAAGGCCGACTTGCGTGCCCGCCGTGCCAACGAGGCTTTGGCCAAAGCTGTGCGCGAGAATGACCACCGCGATGACGATTTGCTGATTGTCGACCGCTTCTTTTATCAGATTGAAAATCATGGTACAGGCCATACCTATGTGTTTGTAACCGACTTTAAGCGTATGCCGGTACGCAGCAAATTGGCAGCGCCAGCACAAGGGGTGATTTATAAAGACCCAACGCACAACGGGCGGCAAATAGTGCGTTTGTTCTCGCCCGACATCATGGCCGGCATTCCGCGTCAAAACCGCGAGCAGGTGACGTTGTGCCGCGACAGCGATCACATATATATAAATGGTATAGCATTCAAAATGCGCCATGTGGGAGCTGCTGTGATGAATCCGGCAGATGGCAGTATCGGTGGGCTGTTTGATAATGCAAATGTGGCGTCAAACGCTGATGTGGCGTCAGCCACAACTTATGCACATTACGAGGACGATGTGGAACAGGTATGTAATGACGCCGACGCTTTGAAACGGGCTTTGGAGCAGAACATCTTTGTGAGTGACGACGACCGCAAGGAGGTTGATGCTTACTTGCAGGCATTTTACAAGCAAGTGGCTTTGTGCCGCGTTGATATACGCCGATTGCTGTATGACGAATGAGCCAGCCTTTTATATGAAAATGCTCCACGCCTTTGTCAACTCAGGCGAGGAACCCGATGTCCTTACGTGCGAGTGTGATGTCCTGGCGCAGTACCTGTGTACAGCCATGCACGATGCGCAGGTAAAGGCACTGGTGCTTAATGACGAGGTGGCTGCGCGTGTGTTTGTTGATACAATGGCGCAATTCGTCAGTCTTAACTTGCAAAAGGCTGCCTATCAAATGCAGCGGTGCAGCTATGAGCGCAAACAAATAGCCGAAGCGGCAGAATGGAGCCACATCAAGCGGCGCGACAACTGGCAGGCCTTGGTGCAGATGATGGACGACAAATATGCAGCACAGGGGTTTGACAAGGGCTTTTACAATCGTGAATTTGGCGAAAAAGGGCAATCAGACGATGATGCTTTATGGCAAACGTTGCTCAATGATTGGCAAAATAATTTGGACTTGCGCCTGGCTCTGCACCAACGCGATTTTTTGGAGAGCCGTCGCGAGTTGCAGAACCGCTTGTTGCACAACAACCTGAAGGCTGTTACCCAATATGTGCAGCAGCATGGTGTGAACCGGGAGTACTTTTATCAGTCGTGGGCACTGATGGGCGGTCGTTGGAATGTGGTGGAATACGAGCGTTTGCAGCAGGTGGTCGACTTTCAGCGCCGCTATCCCGTGTTGCAGACTATAACTGACCGCATGGGACGGGTGGCCGATGCTTTGGGCCACAAGCGCATAGGCTACAGCCAGGGAAATGAGGAGCAAATGCACCATGCTTCGCAAAGCGACATAACGGGCATCAGTGTGGGGCGCGACTTGGGGGCTTTGTTGCCAACAGAGTTGGCGCAATATGCCGATGCCGACATGGAGGACGTTTTTTTGCAGAAATATGTGACGGGGCGTTTGCAAACGTTTGACTACCAAAGTCGCACGCTTAATGCGGCACGAGGTTTACACACCAAGCCAGCTCGGCCGTGTGGCCCAATGGTTGTATTTGTGGATATGTCGGGCAGTATGATGGGCGAGCCAAGCAAGGTGGCCCTTTCGCTCATGATGAGTTTGTGCGAAATGTGCACATCGAAGCGGCGTAATTGCTATTTGATAGCTTTTAGTGTGCAGGCACAACCCATCGATGTGCTCAACGACCGCACGCAACTCTTGCAATTTTTCAACCGCCGTGCTGCGGGTGACACCGATGCCAGGCGCGCGCTCGATGCCATGTTTGCGTTGCTGAATGGCAATTCGCGTTATGCTGGTGCCGACGTGCTTTGGGTAACGGACTTCCGCATTCCATTGCCGCCACCAACGTATTTTCAGCAAATAGAGCGTTTGAGGCATGAAGGCACCCGCTTTTATGGGTTGCAACTTGGCATAGCTGAAAATCATTGGTTGCCTTATTTTGATGAAATGTTTAAGATAGAGGACATCAAAATGGAGGTGCGATAACTTTTTACACCTTTGTTATGTAGCAAAACTGTAATGAGGCGCGTCTGATAGGTAAGTAGGTGTTCAAAATTATTTTTACATTGAAAGTGCATTATCGTGACGCAGATGTTTCCTTCGGGTGAGGAAGCATAGCGGGCTATGTGACCGAGGCCGAAGGGAACAGATGCGCCTCGAGAATGTGCTTCCAATGTGAAAATGGCATCTACTGATTGTATAAAATAATTTTGAACACCTACTTATAAGCAACTGTCCAGACCTGTTTTGCATAGGATACGACCTCTGCTGATTGTATGACACAATATAGAACATAGACTTAAATGAACAAAATCACCCTATTGACACTATTATTGCCTTTTTCGCCCCTCGTGGCAGTGTATGGTCAGAGCAATTATACCATAAAAGGCACATTGTGCGACTCCTTGACCCGTCAGCCAGAGGCATACGCCACGGTGCGACTGCTCGGGGTGCCGTCAATGAAACCGCTGAAAGCTAACACCACACAGCTTGATGGCAAATTTAGCATTACTGCTTCAAAGCCTGGAAAATACGTGCTTGAGCTTATGTCGATTGGTAAGGCTCCCGTACGCCGGCAGATAACGTTGGCAGCAGATAAGCGTGTGGTTGATACTGATACGCTGTACATAAAGGAATACAACTCTACTTTAGGGGTGGCTACCGTAACGGCACAACGACCTTTGGTTAAGGCCGAACTGGACAAACTGACGTATTCGATAGCCGATGACCCTGATGCTAAAACCAACACTGTGCTTGAAATGTTGCGCAAGGTGCCGATGGTGACGGTTGATGGCGAGGATAACATCAAGGTGAACGGAAATGCCAGCTTTAAGGTGTATGTCGACGGCAAGCCCAACCAAATGATGAGTGCCAATCCGTCTATGATATTCAAAGCTTATCCGGCTTCGGCTATCCAAAAGATAGAGGTTATTACCAATCCTGGCGCAAAATATGATGCCGAGGGGGTGGCTGGTGTGCTTAATATCATAACCAACACCAAAACTTCGACGTCGGGCTATACCGTGACGGCAAATGCTTCGGTTGGTAATCGTGGCGAAATGGGGTCGTTGATGGGAATGGCACAGTTTGGCAAATTCATGATTTCGGCACACTATGGTGCGGGGTATCACGATCAACCTAATACCACTACTAACGTTGAACGCGAATTGTATGGCGAAAATGACAGTCATTTGTTGAAATCGGGCACGGAATCGTCGTCGCACGGCATTTTTCAGTTTGGTAACCTCGACGCCAGTTATGAATTTACTAAAAAGGACTTGTTGAGTGTGTCGGCCGGCATTCATGGCTGGAACGGGCGTAACAGCAATACTTCGCTGAACCAGATGTTTAGGGTTGACGGATCGCCTTATTACAGCTATCATGTGGCATCGAAAACAAAGAGCCTGTACCGCAGCATAAACGCTTCGGCCGATTTTCAGCACGCTTTTACTGATGATACCAAACTGACCATGTCATACCGCTACGACAATAGTCCGCAAACGACAAAGGTAAAGACGTGGAATGACCAGCTGACCAATCTGCCCGAAAACTTTGGTTTGAAGGATCTTGACACAGACCCGGACAATTTGTCGTACGAACATACGGCACAGGTGGATTTTACCACGCCTTTAGACAAGAAGAAAAACCACACACTGGCAACGGGTGTGAAGTATATTCGTCGTATCAACCGAAGCAACAGTGTGGAGTATTCGCGCCCAGCTGGTAGTGATGCCGACATGCAACTTGACGAGGATCGCTCATTGCGCTACCGCCATACGGGTAACATTGCCGCCGCTTATCTGGAATATAACTTGAAAAAGGGCAAGTGGAGCGCAATGGCCGGAAGCCGATATGAGTATTACAAGGTAGATGTGAGCTATCCCGATGGTAAGCGCGAGGCTTTTGGCACACACATGAGCGATTGGGTGCCTTCGATAAGTGCTGGCTTTAATTTGAGCGACAGCAAAATGTTGAAGGTTGGATATAATATGCGTATAGGACGTCCGGACATTAGCTATCTCTCACCTTATAAGGTGTCTTATTCGCCTGAGGCAGTAACGTATGGCAATCCAGACTTGAAGAGTGAAAAGTCGCACAATCTGGATTTAACTTACAGCATGTTTGGCCCGAAACTCACGTTTAATGCGTCACTCAACTATTCATTCTCCAACAATGGCATGGTGTCGTATAGTTTTGTTGATGAGAATGGTGTGGCCAATACTACTTATGGCGGATTTCAACATTCAAAGATGACGATGCTGTCAACCTATATTAACTGGACTGTTTTTAAGTGTACTACAATCAATCTGAACGCTTCGGCAAGTTATTCTGATTATAAGGCCCATGTGTTGGGTAGTCATAATTCTGGTTTTTCAGCTAACTTGTGGGGCGGATTGCAGCAAACGATGCCGTGGAAACTCAAACTTGGTCTTTGGCTCGGCGGCAACACACGTCAGGTTACCTTGCAGGGTAAGGCTCCAGGCTTCTTTTTCTATAGTCTGAGCTTGAGTCGTTCATTCTTGAAGGAGGACCGCTTGGGCATCAATTTGCAAGCTGGCAACTTTATCGGACGTTATACTCACTTCCGTACCTCAACTGTTACTAATCAAATGCGCTATGTTTCAGATACCCGCAATGACATGATGCGTTTGAGCATTGGCGTAAGTTACCGCCTTGGCTCTCTGAAGTCGGGGGTGAAGAAGGTTGACCGAAGCATTGAAAATGATGACGTGATGCGAACTGGAAATAGTTCGGGCGCAAGCGGAAACGCTAATGCAGGAGGCGGACAACAATAACCGATGCAATGACTTATTGCATACAACAAAGGCGTGTTTCGTGATGGTGCGAAACACGCCTTTGTTATGGGTATATAACCCTTTGTAAGGGCGAAGTGTTATGGTATCAAGAATTCAATCTCCTCGGGCATGATGCCGATGTTGATGGATTGGGCGTGGCCATGGTATGTGCGGCCGTCAAAACTCAAGGGGGCATGGCCGAGCTTTGTAAATTCGACATGGCGGGTGCGCCACACTTTTACACCGCGGTGACTCAGAAAACGTCCTGTGAACAGCAACCACAGTCCATGAAATATCTGAAATATGGCAGGCTTTGATACAAGCGTGATGTCAAGCAGACCATTGTATGGCACAGCACTTGGCGTTTGTCCGTATCCGTGTGCCGAACCGATGCAAATGCTCATGGCGCTTTGCTCGATGTGTTCGCCGCTCATGTCAAATACGTATTTGAAATTCATGCGCTGGAACAATAGCAGCAGTGCAGAGAAAAAGTATGAGATGGTTTTGAAACCGAACCAGTTGCTTGTCTTGCGTTTCAAATTTGTGATGGACGATGCAACGCCAAGGTTAACACAATCGAGGAAGTATAGCTGTTTGTTTTGCCCGTCGGCATCGGCTATTTGAATTGTGCCTACATCAACCTTGCGGGTGTGCTGAAATATTAAGGCGTCTATTGTATTTTTGTAATCATCGGTGTGCATGCCCCAAAATTTGGCAAAGTCATTGCCAAAGCCGTTGGGTATGACGCCAAGCACTGGGTGTTTGCCCGATGGCGACGCTGTAGACATAATGCCGCAAATGGCGTGGTTAAGGGCCGAATCGCCGCCGACAATAATGATGGTGGCGTAACCGGTACGCGTCATCATGGCAGCCAATCGTTCAACCGAACCTGCTCCCTCGCTTTGCACGTAGTCAAAGTTGACGCCTTTCTCTTCAAGATATTGGCGTATCTTTTTCCAACGCTTTTGTGTATGGGCAGAGCCCTCTTTCGGGCAGTATATGATGCCCCATGAATTTGCTGGCATAGTTAGTTAAATGTTGATGTACGTGTTGAGTTAGTGAAGGGGCTTATTATAAATCGGTGATGTTGATGTTAACGGCTTCTTCAGCTTTAAGCCAATGAATTTCGATGCCACGGCGCTCCATGCCCCTGAACCATGTCATTTGCCGTTTGGCAAACTGATGTATGGCTATTTCGAGTTGCCTGAACATTTCGTCATAGCTGAGCTTGTTTATGGCATATAGTGTAAGATATTTGTATTCGAGTCCGTAGTATATCAAATCATTAGGTTGAATGCCTTCGGCAAGCAGATGCCTTATTTCGTCTACCATACCGGCGTCAAGACGTTGCTTGAGACGTTGGGTAATGCGCTTGCGGCGTGTATCGCGGTCCACATCGATACCAATGTTATATGATGTGAGGGTGGGAAATGGACGGTCGTCTATGGGGGTGTGCTTGTAGTATTCAGCAATTTCAATAGCTCTGATTGCACGTTGAGCAGAATCGACGTCCGTAGAGTTGTGCAACACTTTGTATTGGCTCAAAATTTGCGTCAGCTCATCGAGCGTTTTGTCTTTCAAACTTTCTCGCAACTGAGGGTTCTGTGGCACTGGCGACAGGCGGTAGCTGCGCAGAATGCTTTCAAGGTATAGGCCCGTACCTCCACACACAATCACCCGTTTGCCTCGTGAGCGAATGTCATTGTAGACTTTGAGAAAGTCCTGCTGATATTCAAACACATTGTATTTTGTGCCTGGTTCGACAATATCAATCAAGTGGTAAGGAATTTGCTTGCCATTGATGGTATAGTCATCAAGGTCTTTGCCTGTGCCGAGGTCCATGCGTCGATATACCTGTCGGCTGTCGGCACTGATAATTTCGGCATCGAGCCGTTCGGCCAATTTTACGGCAACGCTTGTTTTGCCTGAGGCGGTGGGGCCAAGTATTGTTATGATGTCCACTGTGTGTTATTTGCTGTTTACTTATAGTTATTGCAAAGATAGTGCAAGGCGAGAGCAGAACGTCAAGCTTGCTTGTTCGTTATGCCGAGCCGCAGCCTATCTTATGCAAAGATACTAAATGCGGGCAACTGGCGGGCCATGCTGGTGTAAAAAAATAGCCGCCACTAAGCGTAGAGCTTAGTGGCGGCTGTTAAAGGTCTAAGTTTCTGAACTTAAAGCAACGGATTAGCCGTTAACCTTAGCCATGTGGGCGATGAGTTCGAGAACCTTGTTAGAGTAACCGATTTCGTTGTCGTACCAGCTGATAACCTTAACGAAAGTATCAGTGAGGTAAACACCGGCGTTAGCATCGAAGATAGAAGTGTTAGTGCAGCCGAGGAAGTCGCTTGATACAACAGCGTCTTCAGTGTAGCCGAGTACACCCTTCAATTCGCCTTCTGAAGCTTCCTTCATAGCAGCGCAGATATCTTCCTTAGTGGCGGGCTTTGCGAGGTTTGCAGTCAAGTCAACTACAGAAACGTCCAAAGTCGGAACACGCATAGAGATACCAGTCAACTTACCGTTGAGTTCGGGGATTACCTTACCTACAGCCTTAGCAGCACCAGTAGTAGAAGGGATGATGTTGCCGCTGGCAGCACGACCACCGCGCCAGTCCTTCAAAGAGGGACCGTCAACAGTCTTCTGAGTAGCAGTAGTAGAGTGAACGGTAGTCATCAAACCGTTTACGATGCCGAACTTGTCGTTCAATACCTTAGCGATAGGAGCCAAGCAGTTAGTAGTGCAAGAAGCGTTAGATACGAACTGAGTACCCTTAACGTACTTGTCGAAGTTTACGCCGCATACGAACATAGGAGTGTCGTCCTTTGAAGGAGCTGACATAACTACGTACTTAGCACCAGCCTGAATGTGAGCCTGAGCCTTTTCCTTAGTCAAGAAGAGACCAGTTGACTCAACTACGTATTCAGCACCTACAGCGTCCCACTTAAGGTCAGCTGGGTTGCGTTCAGCAGTAACACGGATGTGGTTGCCGTTTACGATGAGCTCGCTCTTTTCAACGTCAGCCTCGATTGTGCCCTGGAATGCACCGTGCATAGTGTCGTACTTGAGCATGTATGCCAAGTAATCTACGGGGCAAAGGTCATTGATACCTACAATCTGGATGTCGCTGCGGTTCTGAGCAGCACGGAATACGAAACGGCCGATACGACCGAAACCGTTAATACCTACTTTAATCATGATGTTTAAGTTATGAATTAACTATTTGTGTGGTTAATATTTCTGTTAATGAACTCTGAGTTGGAAGCAGAAATCAGTGCTTTGCTTTCAAGGCATTGCCACTTTTTTCCTTATTCCACCGCAAAAGTACAAAAACCTTTTTATTTTTGCACCATGTTTAATCATTAAATTTTCAAAAACATGAAATCGGCTTTCTTGCAAGAGTTTAAGGAATTCGCTGTAAAGGGTAATGCCATTGATATGGCAGTAGGTGTAATTATCGGTGGCGCTTTTGGCAAAATAGTTTCTTCTATTGTCAATGACTTGTTTATGCCGCCCATTGGCTGGCTGATTGGCGGTATTGATTTTAAGGACCTGAAGTATGATTTGCCTGTTAATCCGTTGAATGAGGGTGGCGAACCTGTTAGTATTGCTTATGGCAATTTCTTGCAGACTTGTATCGACTTCATTATTATCGCATTTTGCGTTTTCATGTTGGTGCGTCTTATTATGAAGCTCTCGCGCAAGAAAAAAGAGGCTGCGCAGCCCAAGGCTCCTGCCGAACCTTCTGAGGAGGTAAAGTTGTTGCGCGAAATACGTGATGCGTTGCAGAAGTAAGCACTTATATAATATATGTGTGAGACTTTCATGATACAACGAACCGCTGTCGTCGGCATGAATATGATTGTTCGTGCAGAGACAGCGGTTTGTTGTGTTTTGAATGTACTATATATAATGTAGGGTATACGCTACATCATTACTTGATTGAGCGAGAAATTGCCCATTATTTTCGAACGGTCAACGTGTCCTCTGATACCCGGAATAGATCCCGTTTGAGTGTACTGCCACATAATATAGTCCTTCCCGTCGTTAAGGGTGGGGGAGTCGCTGCGGTATCGGGCTATCATGAAATGGTAGTCGGTAAATTCGCCTTGTAAGTAACGGTTGTAAAAGTTGTGGTATGTGTAGAGCAAGGGCTTTTTGCCGTAGTAAGCAGTCACTTTCTCTATAAATGAGCGTAAGTCGGCAATAAAGTCCTCTGAGCTTACCGAACCACGGTGTTCAATGTCGATAATAGGCACTAAATCCTGGTTCTCGGTCTTTACCACAGAAGTCATGTTGTCAAACTGTTTCTTCCAGTCCACGTTGGGACGGTAAAAGTGGTAACTACCTACACTCAGCCCCACGCGGCGCGCTTCGGTCAAATTGCGCTCGTAAGTGTCATCAACCAGTGAGGCACCTTCTGTTGCTTTGAGGTAAACGTACGAAATGGGCGTGCCGTTTACCACTTTGTCCCAATCGATATTGCCTTGGTAGTGCGATACGTCAATGCCTTCTTTGTATTTCGAATTGATGCGTGCGTTTGATGTACGTATAAATACGGCGGCAGCGTGCACCATACGCTTTTCGCCAATAGCTTTAACTGGCACAACGTCTGGCTCCGTAGCCACGTATGCAGCCATGCCGCGTCCGTTGTCCTTATCTTTTTTGCGTGCATGAGAAGTTGACGGTATCATGAAAGCAATAGAAAGGAGCAGGGCGCAACCGCTCAGTTTATGTATTTTGTTCAGAATAGTCGATTTTATCTCCATGTTGGCAAAGTTATGAAAATAATTGCGTTATGCCAAACAAAGATGCTTGTTGTTATGTTTATTTTACAAAACTTTGCCAGATGGGGCCTTGATTTTGAAAAAGTGAAAGGTGTTTTTAAGATGGTTGTTGGCAAATTGACGGGTTGCCGGGTATTATTATAAAGGTAGCAGTTCTCTGAATCGACGTTCGTTCTCTTGTTTCTTTTCTTCGTCAAGTCCTTGTTCAGCTTGCCATGCGTTAAATGCGCGTATGGCCAAAGTGTGCATTTGGGCCTTGCCGGCATTCAGTCCGCTTAAGAAAGGGCGGTTGGGCAAGTGTGTGCGATTAAAATTTCCGTCTGCCATATTGTCTAAAATATTCGTTTAAGTGATGTTCGCAAATGTGCTTGCAACTTGATTGCACCGCAAAATTACGCACAAAGGGCGAATGCTGGGGGCGAAAAGTAAAAATAAAAGCGTAAATCGCACAAAGCAGACTAAAAATGTGCCAAAAGCACCCGCTTGGTAGTTTTTTTAGCCAAAACTTTTGCCTTTCGCTCCGATTGCATTAACTTTGCTGCATAAAATTATGCGCGCAGCGGCAGATTGTGGAGTGCCAGTATGGTGTGGCCGGCTGAACGTTGTGTGCAAATAGTGAAAATATTAAACTTTCAAATAAATAAGTATTCGCTATGACTATTGAAACTTGCGACTTCAAAGGCAAGAAGGTAATTGTTCGCGTGGACTTCAATGTACCTCTTGATGACAATGGTAACATCACAGACGACACCCGTATTCGTGGTGCCCTCCCCACTCTTAAGAAGGTACTCGCTGATGGTGGTTCACTCATCATTATGAGTCACATGGGCAAGCCCAAAGGCAAGGTAAACCCCAAATTCTCTCTCGGCCAGATTGTTGATGCCGTTAGCGAAAAATTGGGTGTAAAGGTACAGTTCGCTCCTGATTGTGCCAAGGCACAGGACGCTGCCGCAGCTCTCAAGCCCGGTGAAGTGCTCTTGCTCGAAAACCTCCGCTTCTACCCTGAAGAGGAAGGCAAGCCTGTAGGCATCGACAAGGAAGATCCTAAGTACGATGAGGCAAAGAAGGAAATGAAGGCTCGTCAGAAGGATTTTGCCAAGACATTGGCTTCATACGCTGACATCTACATCAACGACGCCTTTGGTACAGCACACCGCAAGCACGCTTCAACTGCTGTAATCGCTGACAACTTCGACGCTGACCACAAGATGCTTGGCTATCTTATGGAGAAGGAAGTTCAGGCTGTTGACAATGTGTTGAGCAACATCAAGCACCCCTTCACAGCTATTATGGGTGGTTCAAAGGTTTCAACCAAGATTGGTATTATCGAAAATCTTCTCGGCAAGGTTGACAACCTCATTCTTTGCGGTGGTATGACCTACACATTCGCCAAGGCTCAGGGTGGTCATATCGGTAAGTCTATCTGCGAGGACGACAAGCTTGATGTAGCACTCGATGTAATCAAGAAGGCTAAGGAAAATGGTGTAAACCTCGTGCTTGGTACTGACTGCATTGCCGGTGATGACTTCAAGAACGATTGCAACACTCAGATTTGCCCTGCCAATGCTATTCCCGAAGGTTGGGAAGGCCTTGATGCAGGTCCCGAAACCCGCAAGGCATTTGCCAAGGTTATCGAAGATGCCAAGACTATCCTTTGGAATGGTCCTGCAGGTGTGTTCGAAATGGACAACTTCGCTGGTGGTTCAAAGGCCATTGCCGAAGCTATTGCCAAGGCTACAGCCAATGGCGCTTTCTCACTCATCGGTGGTGGCGACTCAGTAGCTTGCATCAACAAGTTCGGTATGGCCGACAAGGTGTCTTACATCTCAACAGGTGGTGGCGCATTGCTCGAGGCTATCGAAGGCAAGGTGCTTCCTGGTATCGCAGCCATCAAGGGCGAGTAATATGGCATTTCGGCCAAATTGCCATTGGGCTTACTGATGTGCAAGTGGCTTGAAACGTTGCTTTAAGTAGAGTTTAGAAGTTTAAGAGGTGGCATATATAGTATGCCTTCCTTCTAAACTTCTAAACTCTTATTCTTTTTTATACAAGTACTTTCTGTGCATGGCCGCATCGGGGAGTACAACGCTGAGGCTTGCGACCTCTACAAAAAAACACGCAATATAAAGATAATCTCTAAGCATGTGCTCGGATTTAATTTTACACTGAAGGTGCATTATGGTAAAGCTGATAATCACCTAATTAGTACAATTCCATATCTGCAAAAATAGAATCCTTGCATACAATAAATACTGAAAATGAAACTTCTGACAACTCTGTTTGTGGTAATGATGACTGTCGTTGTGTCGTGTACAGACCGAAAGCCCGCCAGCCAATTCAATTTTGGCACCGAGCCATACGACTCCGCGGCATTACATGTCGCCTTAGTCCCCAACCGTGATTGTCTCCCCATATATTATGCCGAGCGAACCGGCATTTATGACTCGCTTGGTCTGCACTTGCAGATAGCCACCTATCCCTCGCAGATGGACTGCGACACCACCCTTATGGGCCGCATAGCCGATGGCGGTTGGGCCGATGGCGTGCGTATGGCGCACCATGGTGCACGTATGGCTGGCTTAAAAGTGATGTGGACAGGTTCGCAACGTTGGGAACTGTTTACATGTGGCACACTCCGACTGCGCGAGGTAAAGTCGCTCGCCGGCCGCACGGTGGGCATAGCCCGTCATTCGGCTGAAAGCGAACTGTTACGTCTTGTGCTGCAATCGGCCAAGGTAAACGCCGACAATGTATATTATCCACAAATCAACAACTTAAATCTTCGCGCCCAAATGCTGACTGGCGACCAGATAGATGCGGCCATGTTATGTTGGCCCTATACCTCACTGGCTTACTCTGAAGGGCACAAGTGCATTTATGCCCAGCGCTTTGCCAGTTCAAAAGGTTGCTTTGTGATGAAATCCAAACGTATGGCAGACGCGCCAAAGCGTCAACAGTGGCAGTTGTTTGAAAAGGGACGCCGTATGGCACTCGACTCCATACGCATTAAGGGCCCAAAGGCTTACAGCATTATCCTGCAAAAGGATTACGGATTGCCAAAGGCCGTAGCTGATACAATAAAATATTGATTGCGCACTTGCAAAATGAAATAATGTTGCAAAGGTTATAATAGCCATAATAGTACAAAGATGAACACCCAAACTTACCAATATTTGCATAAAGATGTGATTGAGGCCTTAAAAGGCAACCATTTGCTTTTGGCCTTGCAATCGTTGCAAGGGTTGGCTGCAACCCTGAAGTCGTGGAGTGTGAAAGAGGAGGTTGACACCTTGGCCGACTCATATCAAATGATGTTAAGCTACATGGCCAAGGGGGCTGACGATCCGCAGCGCCACAAAATGTATGCAGGCTTTGTGCGCAGAGCCTACGAGCTGGCCGATGTGCTCGAAAGGGTGGGGGAACTCTCCTCCGACACATCATATTATGCTACGTGTCAGCGCACCTTGCAGCAGTTGCGTGGTGCACAATATCAGTTAGCCGATTTGTTGTCGCCCGATGCGCCAGTGCGCGACATGTTCGATGCCGTATGGCTTTCAGGCGCCTGGACAGCTGACGAGGAAATTGCTGCGGCCAATTATATGGCAGCAGACTCTATCCCCGTAGAACATAAAGCACTATTGCTGAGTGCTGCCACCTTTGCTGCAATGCGCTTTTTCGATGTGGCCAAATACCGGTTGCTGCTCGACAATGCCTTGGCGCTCGATACGAAACTGCGTGTAAGAGCCTTGACGGGATTGGTCTTTGTACACATTGTTCATGCCTCGCGCTTGGCCATGTATCCCGAGGTTGAGGCGCGTCTCAAACTCATGTCTGATTTGCCCAGTTTTGTGAGCGAACTTGAGTTGTTGCAGACGCAGATGTTCTTGAGTCTGGAAACTAAACGCATTGAAAAAAGTCTGCAAAACGAAATAATTCCGCAGATGATGAAGCGCATGAAAGATTTGCGCATTGACAAGTCACTTGGCATAGACGATATTAAGGAACGATTGGACGAAGCAGACTTTAATCCTGAATGGAACGATGACGGAACACCCTCAAAATTAAGCGAATATATGAAGGAGTTTGTAGCATTACAACAACGTGGTGCCGACATGTATATGGGCTCGTTCAAGGTGTTGAAGCAGCGGTTCCCGTTTTTCAATATAGCTTGTAATTGGTTTTGGCCATTCACCATGCAGCACCCCGAACTGCCGGCAGGCCTTGAAAAGAACAAGCTCGTAAAACTGATGATAAACAATGCAGGGCTTTGCGATTCCGACAAATATTCGTTCTGCTTGATGGCTCTGCAATTGCCGCTTGATGCCGGTTCTGACAAGGCTGCAAAAATGCAAGAAAGCCTGGCTGACATCGATTTGCCAGCTCCCATGGAGCGTAATGCCGCAGAGCGTTACAAAGATGAGTTGCGCTCTTATGTACAAGGCTTTTACCGCTTTTGCAATTTGTACATACATCGCGAGGCTTTTGTCAATCCGTTCCAACGCAATCTCTTTATAGCCGATTACAGCCCGTTCGACCACATTATGAACGACGAGGAACTGCTTGTACGCATGGCCGACTTCGTTTTCAAAGACAAGTCATACGACCTTGCGCGCAGTTTGTATGAGCGTGTGCCGGTCTGTGCGCGTACCAATGGCCTGCTGCAGAGGCTTGGTTATTGCTACGAACAAGTGGCCGATTTTGTACGTGCCCGTGCACTTTACGAACAGGCCAATGTGCTCAAACCCCAATCAGATTGGACACTTCGTCACTTGGCCGTTTGCAACCGCAATGCCGGCGACTACGAAGAGGCCCTGTCATGTTACAACGACTTGGCTGACATGCAGCCCGAAGACGCAGCATTGGCGTTGCGCCAAGCCGAATGTCTGATATATTTGCAACGTTACGGCGAGGCGTTCAAATATCTGTTCAAAGCCAATTATTTGGCTCCTCAGTCAGGCAATTCAGAGCGCGCTTTGGCATGGTGCTCATTGCTGACAGGTAAATATGAACAGGCCGAAAAATATTACACCAAAGTGCTGGCCAACCAACCCACACCAACCGACTTTCTTAATGCAGGTCATGCAGCCTGGCTCGGTGGCAATCTGCCTCTGGCGGTAACGCGCTACAAACGGGCTTTGCCACACGACAACGCCTTGCACTTCCTCGACGATGACAAAGCCATGTTGCTTAAGGCCGGACTGTCTGAGGCCGACTTGGCCATGATGACTGACCTTGTAGCAAACTGATGCACGTCCCAATATTAAAACGACTTTATGAACAAGCTATATTTACTTATACTTAGTCTTTTTAGTCTGTGTGTAAATGCTCAAAATCAAGGTGATATAGAGTATTATTTCACGCATACCTTTAATAATAGCAATGCGGTTGTAGCCCCATCGGCACGTGTTTCTGTCAGTCGGCTAAATGCCAAACGTGCCCTTGTTTGGCAAGCTTGGTGTAAGGCAAACAAGGCGGCAGCATACCATCTGCCGGCTACTGATAGTCTTGGGAGCACGACCGACAAATGGCTGTTGCCCGACACGCTCGAGCCGCATGCCGTCATGCCGTTCTATTATGGCAGCAAGGGCAGCAAGCCCGAGGCAGGTTATCCCCTTTACGTCTATCTGCATGGTTCGGGTCCTAAGCAGCAAGAGTGGCAAACCGGACTGATACTCGCCAAACGCTTTGCCGATGCCCCTTCGCTGTATTTCATTCCGCAAATACCCAACGAGGGCGAATGGTACCGATGGTGGCAGCGCAGCAAGCAAGTGGCGTGGTCCAACTTGCTGCGCGAGGCAATGCTCTCGCCCGATGTCAATCCTAACCGCTTGTATGTGTTTGGCATATCCGAGGGCGGTTATGGGTCGCAACGTCTGGCTTCGTTCTATGCCGACTATTGGGCTGCAGCGGGACCGATGGCTGGTGGCGAACCCTTGAAGAATGCACCAGTTGAAAATTTGGAGAACATCGGCTTTTCGTTTCGCACAGGTGCCAACGATGCCGGTTTTTATCGCAACCGACTGACAGGTTATACCAAGGAGGCGCTCGACAGCATGGAAGCTCTTTATCCTGCCGGCTTCAGACACATAGTTGAACTCATACCCGGACGCCAGCATTTTATCGACTATTCAGTCACCACACCGTGGTTGTCGCATTTTACACGAAATCCACACCCCAAGCATTTTATATGGGAGGATTTTGAAATGGACGGCCTGCATCGTACGGGTTTTTACAATATTAAGGTAAACAAACGCCCGGCAACCGAATGTCGCACACGCTATGATGTAAACATCGCTGCAAACGAGGTAAATATTGTGGTAGAAGATGTGCACTACACCACCGTGGAGCGTGACCCTGTATATGGTATCGAATTAAAGTTTGCCCGTCATTACACACCAGCCAGGGGCGGCAGTTTCACGCTCTATCTTGACGAGCATCTGGTTGATTTGTCCCAGCCTGTCAAGGTGGTAGTAAATGGCAAAACCATTTGCGAGCGCCGTTTGCGGCTTGACGTGAAAAACATGGTGCAATCGCTTGCCACCTATTTTGACCCCGAGCGCATTTATCCCGCAGCTGTTGAGGTGGTTTATTAGGGTGATGGCGGTGTAGGCAAGTGTATGTGGTGCTTGCACAAGCCTGTATGCACTCCCTTAATTTATAAAATGTAAAACTGTCTGCACTCTGCACTTTTGCTATTTAACTCATTGATATTCAATACAAAAAGTAGTGTAGACAACTCTACACTTTGTCTGCACTTTATCTGCACTCATCTGCACTTTGTTTGCACGCTTCGTGAGTGTCGGTGCGAGTGCAGACAGCCATCGTATGCCACATTGTGCTTGCGGCTTTTGTGTAGCGGGCGGCAGACTTTTCAGCCGGAGAAACAGGCAAACCGCTCCCCCGTAACCCTACAAACGTAGTGGCACGACTGTCTGCCACGCGACATATTACCTGTGCAATCATATTTGCACTTTAAGATAGATGTTGCCTGCCATAATGTAGACGGGTTGTGCAGATGCAGTGTAGACAAAGTGTAGGTAGTACCTACACTCTTAAAACATTTGAAAATCAATTAGTTAGACCGTAAAAGTGTAGAGTGTAGACAAATTGCACGAAAAAACATGACGCGCGTGCGCGCGAGGCTAACACGCTTTTATTCAATGATGGACAACACAACAATTACTTACGAGGGCATACAATTAACGGTCAGCATAAAGGCTGTCAAGGCACTACGCATGGTGGTACGCCGTGATGGTAGTGTGTCGCTGGTTGTGCCCCTGTGGTGCGACAAAAACAAAGTCATGGACTTTTTGAACGACAAAAAAGATTGGCTGCGAAATGCCGTGGCAAAATCCAAACAGCGTTTAGAAAAGCAAAAGGACTATTGGTTCCACGATTATGCAGAGGGCGAGTTGTTCACCTACTTAGGCAACCGTTACCCGCTTCATTACCGCTTGACAGAAAAAGGGGTACCGCAAGCAGAAGTAAAAGATGGTCAGCTTGTAGTGAGCTCGTCGCGCTGGCTCACACCGCAGCAAGCCATGTTGGTAATCAATGCGTGGTATGCGAAACAGTTCAAAACGCTTGTCAATAGTTATCTTGCCTATTGGCTTTCACGCATGAATGAGGCGCCACTTTCGGTTGTGCGCTACAAGGTTATGAAGTCGCGTTGGGGCAGTATGATGCCAGCCTCACGTGTTGTGTGTTTTAATTTCAATCTTGTGTTTTACCCTGAGCGGTGTCTTGAAATGGTCGTAGTACACGAGTTGTGCCACCTCAAGGAGCCTTCGCACAACCGCCGTTTTCATGAATTGATGGCCAGTTATTTGCCTGACTACAAGGCAAGAGCGCTTATATTAAAGGAAAACTAAAGAAATATGCGTCTATATGTCTAAAAATCAGTACAATAATAAATCTATTTTATAGCGTGTATGGTTCTAAAACTTGCATCTGCATTCGTTTCTTCTTGCCGTTTTTCTGTCCTTATATGGGCAAATATCATTAAATATAATGAAACCGATGTAAAAGGATATTCGTACATTTGACCGCAAATCACTTGTGTTATTCAACAAAATAAGAATGCTATGAAACGAATATTACGACTTTTGGCGGCCGTGGTGTCATTAAGCATCATGGGGACGGTGCAAACTTGGGCAGAAATTACTTTGTCGTCAGATAGTGCAACGCTTGCGGCAGAGAGCTATCCACGCCGTATGGTGATGGAGGAGGCCACAGCCACATGGTGTGGCTGGTGCCCTCAGGGTATTGTGGCCATTGATGGCCTTAAACGTGATTTTCCCGACAACTTTTTAGCCATCGCGATACACGGAAACGGGGATAAAATGGCGTATATTGATGAATATGGCTTGCAGGTTAGGTCAAAGTACGTCGGTGAGCTATTCGTGGCTAAAACGACAAATAGAAAAGGCCGGACTGACAACTGATAAAATGGTGCGCATTGACAGCGTAACCTATGTTGAGGCCGATGAGACCTATAAAGTGTGCACTACTACGCGCGTGGCTAATGCTATGGCTAATGCGCAACTTCGCTTGGTGTATGTGGTGACAGAGGATAGTGTGGGGCCTTATAAACAAACGAACAATTTTGCTGGTGAAAGTGAGGAGATGGGTGGATTTGAGAACTTGCCAACAAAGGTGGAAATGCTGTATTCAGACGTTGCGCGCTTCATTTATCCCAGTTGTAACGGGCTGGAGGGTAGTGTGCCATCAACGTTGGAGGCCTGCAAGGATTATGCTTACGCGGCAAACGTATCTGCAAACTTTAATTGTGACGATTATGGAAAGTTGCAACTCACGGTGATGCTCTACGATGCTGCCACAAATACCATCGTGAATGCGGATCGTGTGGCACTGCCTAAGCGCACCGATTTGGATAAAACGCTGACTATTGATATGGGGCAAGAATCTGGCACGCTGAAGGAGAAGTTGGGCGATGATTTGTACAAGGTGCGTAATTTAGTTGTTAGTGGTAAGATTAATGGTGATGATTTGGCTACGCTCCGTGATATGGTGGGGTGTACTGACAATAAAACGCCCAAACTTGCAAATTTGGATTTAAGTGCAGCGCAGATAGTAAAAGGTGGTGTCTATATGGAAGACTATGAGCTAAATATAGATGATTATTTGCCAGATAATGTCTTTGAATTCGCAGTGTCTTTGCGCTCTATTGCTGTTCCGGGTACATTGCGTTCTATTGGTTATGCGGCGTTTCAAGATACTTATTCGTTACGTGAGGTAACCCTTAATGAAGGATTGGAGAAAATAGACACTTGGGCATTTGCTTCTTGGAACGTAGAAAGTTCTCTTGAAAAAATAAATATCCCGTCTACGGTGAGGTCGTTTGAGGGTACGACATTTGCTTCTTGCTACAAACTGAAAGATTTTGTATTTCATTCAGATAATCCTTATTATACGTTCGATGGAAAAGCTGTATACACGAAAGACTACGGGCAAATAGTGCATATTCTCCCTTCTTATGCAGGTGTGTTGTCTTTGCCAGATGCGTGCCGCACGGTGCAGTGGAGCTCTCTCCGTTCGGGTCAGTTAAAGGGCTTTGTGGGTAAAAATGTAATAGAAATAGGTGGGCATGCTTTTGCTGACCTGTGGAGTGCAGATTATTTGGCTTTTGGTAGTAAATTAAAAAGAGTAGGAATTGGTCCGTTTAGCTATGCGCGACTAAATAGATTGTATTTGGGGTGTCATGACATACCTGATGGTGAGTATGTTGATTATGTTGATGGTGTATATAGTGATTATTGGGACGCTTATAAAAATGTTACGCTTTATGTGCCACGTGATGCTGTTGACAAATTTCGAAAGCATCGTGTGTGGGGCATGGCTAAAGAGGTGTTACCTATCGAAGATACGGAATTTGCCTATCTTGCCGATTCGGAACTTGATGCGGTTGACGAGGTCGAGACTTCGTCAACGGCTATGCCACATAGCATATATTCACCCACAGGTGTGAAGTTCAACAGGCCAATAAAAGGCTTGAATATTGTTGACGGCAAAAAAGTGATGGTGAAGTAAAGCGCGAACTCTATGTGCCAACCCTTAAATCCGCTATTTGTTTAGAAACGAATGGTGAGCGGATTTAGGGGTTGGCTGCGTGTGATGCCCACGTTTATAGGGGTTGAGTAGGCAGAGTGAAGCTCTTTTTACGAAACGTTGTGTACTTAATTGCGCGAACCTTCGCAGAGTTGTAACTTTTTTCGTATCTTTGCCCACAAAACCAAAGAATTCGGCGAATGGAACCTTTGAAACATGAGTGCGGTGTAGCCATGGTGCGATTACTCAAGCCGCTCTCTTATTATGAAAAGAAATATGGCACGTGGATGTACGGCTTGAACAAGCTGTATTTGCTGATGGAAAAGCAGCATAACCGCGGTCAAGAAGGTGCGGGGCTGGCATGCGTGAAAATGCAGGCGGCTCCAGGTGAGGAGTTTATGTTTCGGCAACGCGGCCTTGGCGGCGGAGCCATTCAAGAGATTTTTGGTAACGTACATAAGGAATTAGCTGATTTCACAAGCGAACAATTGCATGACGCGGACTTTGCAGCCCGTTATGTTCCGTTTGCTGGCGAAATATATATGGGCCACCTCCGGTATTCGACTACTGGCAAGAGTGGCCTTTCGTATGTCCACCCGTTTTTGCGCCGCAGCAACTGGCGCGCCAAGAATTTGTGTATCTGCGCCAACTTCAACATGACAAACGTGATGGAGATATTCAACGAGATAGCTGTGAAAGGCCAACACCCGCGTATGGTGTCGGATACATATATCTTGCTTGAACAACTCGGTCACCGCCTTGACCGCGAGAGCGAACGCTGCTTTGTTGAGGCTAAGAAGTTGGGACTCGAAAATATGGACATCACGCGCTATATTGAGGACAATATCAACCTGTGCAACGTGCTGAAGAAGGCTGCACCCGTGTGGGACGGTGGTTATGTGCTGTGTGGCGTGACCGGTTCGGGCGAGATGTTCACCATGCGCGACCCTTGGGGCATACGTCCTGCTTTTTATTACAAAGATGACGAATTGATGGTTGTAGCCTCAGAACGTCCTGTCATACAAACGGCTTTGGACGTGGAGGCTGACATGGTGCATGAGCTGCAGCCTGGTCAGGGTATCTTTATGAATAAATGCGGCGAAGTGCGTACCGAACAAGTAATTGAGGCTAAAAAGTATGCAGCATGTTCGTTTGAGCGCGTGTACTTCAGCCGTGGTTCGGACAAGGATATCTATAATGAACGCAAGGAACTCGGCCGTACCTTGGTTGAGCCTATATTGAAGGCTGTCAACAATGAGTTAGACAATACCGTGTTTGGCTATATTCCTAATACGGCTGAGGCCGCCTATTATGGCATGCTGCAAGGCTTTAACGAATATCTTAACCAACAGAAGGCAGAAGATATTGAAAGGCTCGGTGCAAATGTCACACACGAAAAGCTGCATGAAATATTGTCGCGCCGTATCCGCGCTGAAAAGGTTGCATGGAAGGATATCAAGATGCGCACATTCATAGCTGAGGGCAATTCGCGCAACGATTTAGCTGCTCATGTTTATGACATCACTTATGGTTCGGTGCGTCCGGGCGTTGATAATCTTGTAGTAATTGACGACAGCATTGTGCGCGGTACGACACTGCGTGAGAGCATCATACGCATCATGGACCGTTTGCACCCGCGTCGCATAGTAGTGGTAAGCTCGTCGCCACAGGTGCGCTACCCCGACTATTATGGCATAGACATGGCGCACATGGAGGAGTTTATAGCCTTCCGCGCAGCCATAGAACTGCATAAGGAACGTGGCATTGAAGCACGCTTGGACGTTATATATCAGCGCTGTAAGGCACAACTGAATTTGCCCAAAGAGCAGGTGGTGAACTATGTGCGCGATGTGTACGAGCCATTCACCTCGGAGGATATATCTGAGAAAATGGCCGAAATGCTCCGCCCCGAAGGTGTAACAACCGAAATACATATTGTGTATCAAAGTATTGAAGGGCTGCATAAGGCTTGTCCGCATTCACCGGGCGATTGGTATTTCTCTGGTCATTATCCGACGCCTGGAGGCAACAAGCGTGTGAATGAAGCCTTTGTGAATTTCTACGAAAACTCTTATAAAACGAAATAGTACAGATGTTTGTCGGTAACGCAGTGCTGATTATGCCGGTAATCTATGTATACTCTACTTGTAAATCTACATCAACTCAATAATATGCGTAACGTAACACTTGTTCTTGACGACGGAACCAAATTTCATGGTAAGTCGTTTGGTTATGAAGCTCCTGTAGCAGGCGAAGTGGTTTTCAACACAGCCATGATGGGTTATCCCGAAAGTTTGACAGACCCTTCGTATGCAGGACAGCTCATGACTCTTACATATCCGCTTGTGGGCAATTATGGCGTGCCACCTTTCACAATCGGTGATGATAAATTGGCCACTTACATGGAGAGTGACCGCATTTATGCTTCGGCTATTATCGTGAGCGATTATAGCGAGCAGTACAGTCATTGGAATGCTGTGGAAAGTTTGGGGGACTGGCTGAAACGCGAAAAGGTGCCAGGCATTACGGGCATCGACACGCGCGAACTTACCAAAGTGTTGCGTGAACATGGTGTGATGATGGGTAAGATATTGTTTGATGATGAGCCCAACAACGTTCCTACGGCAGAGTATGAGGGGGTTAATTATGTGGCTAAAGTGTCATGCAAGGAAATCATTCGTTACAACGAAGGCGAGAACCGCAAGAAAGTGGTGCTCGTTGACTGTGGCGTGAAGAATAACATCATTCGTTGCTTGATAAAGCGCGGGGTAGAGGTTATTCGTGTGCCTTGGAACTACGATTTCAATGACATGGAATTTGATGGCCTGTTCCTGGCAAATGGTCCTGGCGACCCGGACACTTGTGTGGAGGCTGTTGAGAATATTCGCAAGTTCTTGAACAATCCGGTTGTACGTCCTTGCATGGGTATTTGTATGGGTAATCAGTTGCTGTCGAAGGCCGCAGGTGCCAGCATCTACAAGTTGAAGTATGGACACCGCAGTCACAACCAGCCAGTGCGCATGGTTGGCACAAACCGTTGCTTCGTTACATCGCAAAACCACGGCTATGCAGTAGACAACCGTACACTGCCTGCTGAATGGGAACCCTACTTTGTCAATATGAATGATGGCTCGAACGAGGGTGTGCGCCACAAGACCAATCCTTGGTTTTCGGCTCAGTTCCACCCAGAGGCTTGTTCCGGTCCTGTTGATACGGAATTCCTTTTTGACGAGTTTGTAAAGTTGCTGAATAAATAATATATCCAAAGGGTGAAATAGTGCTGGGGCTGTAACCTGCTACATTCATGGTAGTGTGGTAGCCTCAGAGTATGCTCACCATCGAAATATCCAAGCTATGACTACAATAAAGAAAGTTCTCCTTCTCGGTTCGGGCGCACTTAAAATTGGTGAGGCTGGCGAGTTTGACTATTCAGGTTCGCAGGCCCTCAAGGCTCTGAAAGAGGAGGGTATCGAAACAATACTTATCAATCCGAACATCGCCACGGTGCAAACTTCGGAGGGTGTGGCAGACCGTATCTACTTTTTGCCGGTAACACCTTACTTTGTTGAGCGCGTAATCGAAAAGGAACGTCCCGAAGGCATCATGTTGGCATTTGGCGGACAAACCGCTCTTAACTGCGGTGTAAAACTCTTTGAAAACGGTGTGCTCGAAAAGTACAATCTCAAGGTGCTTGGCACACCGGTACAGGCCATCATGGATACGGAGGACCGTGAACTGTTTGTTGAGAAGTTGAATGAAATCAACGTTAAGACAATCAAGAGCGAGGCTTGCGAAAATGTAGAGCAGGCTCGCAAGGCCGCTGCCGAATTGGGCTATCCTGTCATTCTGCGTGCCGCCTACGCTTTGGGCGGACTTGGATCGGGTTTCTGCGACAATGAGGAAGAACTCGACAAATTGGCTGAAAAGGCTTTCTCTTTCTCACCACAGGTGCTTGTAGAGAAGAGCTTGAAGGGTTGGAAAGAAGTGGAATATGAGGTTGTGCGCGACCGCTTTGACAACTGTATTACAGTTTGTAATATGGAAAACTTCGACCCGTTAGGCATTCATACGGGTGAGAGTATTGTGATTGCGCCTTCGCAGACGCTGACAAACTCTGAATATCACAAGCTGCGCGAACTCTCTATCCGCATTGTACGCCATGTGGGCATTGTGGGTGAGTGTAACGTGCAATACGCTTTCGACCCCAACAGTGAGGATTATCGCGTAATCGAGGTTAATGCCCGTTTGTCGCGATCTTCGGCTTTGGCATCAAAGGCTACTGGTTACCCCTTGGCTTTTGTGGCTGCTAAATTGGGCTTGGGCTACGGCTTGTTCGACTTGAAGAACTCTGTAACCAAAACAACTTCGGCTTTCTTTGAACCGGCATTGGACTATGTGGTATGTAAAATACCGCGTTGGGACTTGGGCAAATTCCATGGCGTAGACCGCGAACTTGGTTCGTCAATGAAGTCTGTTGGCGAGGTTATGGCCATCGGCCGCACCTTTGAGGAGGTTATCCAGAAGGGCTTGCGCATGATTGGCCAGGGCATGCATGGCTTTGTTGACAACAAGGAACTCAAGATTGACAATGTGGACGAGGCTTTGAAAGAGCCTACCGACAAGCGTATCTTTGTTATTGAAAAGGCATTCAATGCAGGTTACACCATCGATCAAATTCATGAATTGACAAAGATTGACCGTTGGTTCTTGCAGAAGCTTTATAAAATACATGAGACGGATAAGGAACTGCATGCTTGCACCTCAATCAATGTGCTCGACAACGATTTGTTGCGTAAGGCAAAGGTGCAGGGCTTTACCGATTTCCAGATAGCTCGTGCCGTAGGCATGGAGAAGGAGATGGACATCGAAAAGGCTATTCTTGCAGTACGTGCACGTCGTAAGCAGGCCGGCATTCTGCCCGTTGTAAAGCAGATTGATACTCTGGCTGCCGAATATCCCGCTCAGACCAATTACTTGTATCTGACATATAGTGGCATTGCTCACGACATTCGATTTGAAAATGACAAGCGCTCGGTTGTTGTGCTCGGTTCGGGTGCATATCGCATTGGTTCGTCTGTAGAGTTTGACTGGTGTGGTGTGCAGGCACTCAATACTATCCGCAGGGAGGGCTATCGCTCAATCATGATCAACTACAACCCCGAGACTGTGTCGACGGACTATGACATGTGCGACCGACTCTACTTTGATGAGCTGACATTTGAGCGTGTAATGGATATTCTCGACTTAGAGTGTCCTTATGGCGTGATTGTGAGCACGGGAGGTCAGATTCCGAACAACTTGGCCATGCGCCTCGATGCTGAGAATATCAACTTGCTTGGCACACAAGCCAAATATATTGATAATGCAGAGGACCGTGAGAAATTCTCTGAAATGTTGAATCGCATCGGTGTTGACCAGCCTGAGTGGAGCGCGTTGACTTCGATGGACGATATCCAGCACTTTATTGAGCGTGTTGGTTTCCCCGTATTGGTGCGTCCGTCGTATGTGCTCTCGGGTGCAGCCATGAACGTGTGCTCAAATCAGGAGGAACTCGAGCGCTTCTTGAAGTTGGCTGCCAATGTGTCGAAAAAGCACCCTGTGGTTGTGAGCCGCTTCATGCAGCACGCCAAGGAAGTAGAAATGGATGCTGTAGCCAAAGATGGCGAAATCATTGCATACGCTATATCTGAGCATATCGAATTTGCAGGTGTGCACTCTGGTGATGCTACAATTCAGTTCCCGCCACAGAAACTTTATGTTGAAACGGCACGTCGCATCAAGAAAATTTCAAAGCAAATTGCCAAGGAACTCCATATTTCTGGTCCATTCAACATTCAGTATCTGGCCCGCGAAAACGATATCAAGGTTATTGAGTGTAACTTGCGTGCATCGCGTTCGTTCCCGTTCGTGAGCAAGGTGCTTAAAATCAACCTCATAGAGCTGGCTACACGTATTATGCTCGGCTTGCCGGTTGAAAAGCCTGCAAAGAGTTTGTTCGACCTCGATTATGTAGGTGTCAAGGCATCGCAGTTCTCATTCAACCGCTTGCAGAAGGCCGACCCCGTGTTGGGTGTCGATATGGCTTCGACGGGCGAAGTAGGTTGTTTGGGCGAGGATTCGCGTTCGGCATTGCTCAAGGCCATGTTGTCAGTAGGCCAGCGTGTGCCCGAAAAGAATATTCTGCTTTCAACAGGTGATGGCAAGCAAAAGGCCGAAATGTTGGCTGCTTGTGCCATGCTGCGCGACCATGGTTATAAATTGTTCGCCACACCGGGTACAAGTCGCTATCTTGACGAAAACGGCATAGAAAACACTTTGGTGCATTGGCCCAGCGAGGAAGGACAACAGCCTCAGGCACTCGACATGTTGCACAACAAGGACATCGATATGGTGGTAAATGTGACCAAGAACTTGTCGACGGGTGAATTGAGCAATGGTTACAAGATACGTCGTGCTGCTATCGACTTGAACATTCCTTTGATAACCAATGCCCGGTTGGCATCGGCTTTCATCTACGCTTTCTGCACACAGAAACTTGATGATCTCGAAATCAAGTGCTGGCAGGAGTATTGATGATGTTTTAATGCAATGATACACTTCGGGTACATGATTCAGAGAGAATAATCAGTCTCTTTGGAACCATGTACCCGATGTGCCTTTAAGGGGAGGTGTCTCTGAGATAGCTTGAAGAAACCTACTTACAAATTATAGCAACTATGGAACATGTACGTTGGGGCTTCATCGGTTGTGGTGAAGTGACCGAAAAAAAAAGTGGCCCGGCTTTCAATTTGATTGAAGGATCTGAAGTTGTGGCAGTGATGAGTCGCAGGGCTGATCGTGCACAGTCGTATGCTGAGCGTCATGGCGTGAAGCGTTGGTATACCGATCCGCAAGCTTTGCTGAATGATCCTGAAGTGAATGCAGTTTATATAGCTACTCCGCCATCAACACATGCCACTTATGCCATAATGGCAATGAAAAGCGGCAAGGCTGTATATGTGGAGAAACCTATGGCCTCGAACTATGAGGACTGCTGCCGTATCAACCGTATAGCTGAGAAAACGGGTGTGCCGTGTTTCGTGGCCTATTACCGGCGTTATTTGCCATACTTCATCAAGGTAAAGGACTTGGTTAATTCGGGCGCTGTGGGCAAGGTCGTAAATGTGCAAATACGCTTTGCAGTGCCGCCGCGTGATTTGGATTACAACAAAACCAACTTGCCGTGGCGTGTGCAGGCCGACATTGCCGGTGGGGGCTATTTCTACGATTTGGCACCGCATCAAATAGATTTATTGCAAGAGATGTTTGGCCCTATACTCGAGGCAGAGGGTATGAAAGCCAACCGTGGCGGATTATATCCCACCGAGGACTCTGTAAGTGCTTGTTTTAAGTTTGGCAACGGATTGCCAGGTTCTGGCTCATGGTGCTTTGTAGCACACGAATCGGCAAAGGAAGATCGCATCGACATAGTGGGCGATAAAGGGTCGTTGTCTTTTTCGGTATTCACTTACCAACCCATTGTGTTGCAAAATGAAAACGGGCGTCAAGAGTTTGCTGTTGAAAACCCTCCCTATGTGCAGTTGCCCCTAATCAAGTTAGTGGTCGAACATTTGCAAGACAAAGCTATTTGTACTTGTGACTGTGTGAGTGCAACACCTGTTAATTGGGTGGTAGACCGTATTTTGGGCAAGTTGTAAGCGATACAATAATGGCCGCTGATATATGTTGATTTGTATTAGGAACATCTATTACGTACTGCTATTAACGATTTAATAAGAAACATATCTGTCGCTTTGGTGTTGGCTTTTGAAGTCAACACTTTTGTGCATGCCGAGGAGGTGGGTGAAAGAGTACACGCTGCCGACTCGTTGCACGCCAATATGGAGCTTGCGGACAGTGCCGTGACAGAAACGCGCATGCAGCATATAAAGAAGAAGGTAAAGCACGCGGGAAATGTTTTTTATCGTTTTGTCAAGAACTTCGACAATTACGACACAACTTATATATCGCCCAACTACTACAACTTTACGGCGATGCTGCAAAATACAAATTCTTTTCAGACGTATAAGTTTCAAGGAAGGAATGAAGATGGTTTAAGACAAACGATATCAACCCAACCGGCTCTGAGCGTGAAGGTTGGTCCATATTTCGGCTGGCGTTGGATATTTTTGGGTTACACGTTCGACGTTGCCCACCCCAAGGCAATAAGCAAAAGCACAGAGTTCAACTTTAGTTTGTATAGCGCGATGCTCGGGTGTGACTTCATTTATATCAAGAATACAGGCAACTTCAGACTGCGCCGCACCACAGGTTTTGAAGGTGTTGGCAACAAAGATTTTTACAACGCAGACTTTCGTGGTCTCAATGCTAAAACGGTGTCGTTCAGTGCCTATTATGTGTTTAATCATAAGCATTTTTCCTATCCTGCGGCATACAATCAAAGCACGGTGCAGCGCAAAAGTTGTGGCTCAATGCTCTTGGGCATGGGGTACAGCAAACAGGAGGTGAATTTTGATTACACGCAGTTGCCGTCCGATTTATTGGGCACGGGTAATGATGAGAGAATTGTAGACGAATTGAAATTCTCCAGAATTAGTTATGATTATTACTTTGTCAGCACGGGCTACGGCTATAATTGGGTGTTTGCGCGTAATTGCTTGTTCGGTGCATCAGTCATGCCTTCGGTGGGTATTCGCAAGATGAGTGGTGAGAAACTAAAGGGTGATGAGTTGTTTAATGACCTGCGTAACTTCAGTTTCGACTGCACATCGCGATTGGGGTTGGTTTGGAACAATGCTCATTGGTTTGCCGGTGCTTCGTTTATCAGCCATCTGTATCTGTATCGCAAGCAGCGTTTCAGTTTGGCTAATTCTGTAAACTTTTGCAACGTGTACGTGGGCTTCTTCTTTAATCGCAAAAAGCAATACAGGTAACCTCGCTGCTTATAGGTAGGTGTACAAAACTATTTCGATTACCCGCTAAACAAAATGCAATCTCCGCATGAGTGTTTGTAGCTTGCAAAACTCATGCGGAGATTGTGTTTAGTTTCAGTGTCTAATGAAACTTATTTATGAGATCCTTTGTTGTCGAAATAGCTGGAATACCCATGTCTGTTGTAGCCATAGCTATAGCCGTATCTAAAGTTGCCGTAGCGGCTGCTTACGTATTTGGTGCCGTTAAGCACAAGTGCCATATTCTTGAATACCCCCTTTTGGTAGAGTTCTTCAATGTCTTTCAAACTACGTCTGTCCATGAGGCCGACGCGTATGACAAACAGGTTGGCATCAGCGTAGTCCTTGATAATACTTGTGTCTGTCACTATGTCAATAGGTGGGCAGTCAAGTATGATGTAATCGTACTCATTGCGCAGCTTGTCGAGCATATCGTTCATTTTGGGGCTCAAAAGCAATTCTGCGGGGTTGGGCGGCAGTACGCCAACGGGTAGTATGTCGAAACTGCAACCTTTAGGATTGTGTTGTATAAGTTTAGCCACGTCATCTTCAATTCCGCAAAGATATGCAGACAATCCCTGTGCTTGTGTTTCGCCAAATGTGCTGAGTGAGGCATAACGCATGTCAAAGTCTATAGCCAATACCCGACAGTCTTTAAGAGCTAAAGCCTCGCTCAAGTTGGCAGATATAAAGCTTTTGCCGGCTCCGATATTGAAACTTGTAACCAGAATAATCTTTTTGTCTGCGCCAAAAGGTTTGATGAAATAGTCCAGTTTGGTGCGCAGCACCCTGAAAGACTCGTTAATCAAGTCGTGGCAATCCTTCTTGACATACACCTGTCGTTTGGCGTTATCTTTGTGACGCTTCCATAGTTTTTTACCACCGCTTAAGAAATGTGGAATTTCGCCAATCAATGGAATGCTCAATTTTTCAAGATCACTGCGTCCGCGCACCGTGTGGTTGAGCGTCTGCATCAGGAACATGATGCCGGCTGGCACACATACACCGATGGCTAATGCAATGAGCAACATTATGTTTTTACGTGGCGAAGTAGGATACTTACTTCCTATAGGTGGCTGAATGATGCGTGTGTTCCATGCCGTGTAAGTCTTCGACAGTTCGATCTCCTCACGTTTTTGCAGCAAATAAATGTAGAGTGCTTCCTTAACCTTTTGTTGGCGTCCCACAGAGAGCAATTGTTTGACCTGTTGCGGAGCAGCGGCCAATTTCTCATTAGTCTGCGCTTCGGTGTTTTGCCAACTGTTCACTTGCGATTGCAGTTGCACAATAAGGTTGTCAAGTGAGCGCACGATAGTTTGTCGCTGTTGGGCCAAGTCGTTGTTGAACTTTTGTACAAGGGGCGAGTTCTCGCTGCTGTTAACAAGCACATCGTTGCGTGAACTGACAGTTTTGTTGTAGTTGTCAATCATCGTTTCAATGCCAGTACTGCCAATGCCTGTGTTAGTGGGCAAGTATTGGTTGTGCTTGCTGTGGTCGTTAAGATATTCGCGTATGTAACGTGCCACCCCCAGTTGGTTGTTCAGTTGCAGAATTTGGTCGTTGTTTTTAGAATTCTGTGCCATATACATATTTGATGCTGCGTCAATGTCGGGCATCTTGTTCTGGCTCTTGTAGTCAGAAATCTTTTGGTCAACATCTCCCAATTCTTTAGACAACGTATTCAAGCGGTTGGTGATGAACTCAAAAGTGCTTTCGGCCACTCTGTTACGGTCCTTCAGCCATTGTTCGTCATACACGTCAATGAGTTTACACAATATGTCCTCGGCCCGTTGTTTGTCCTCATCAGTGATGCTGATGTCAACAATGGTCGACTCCTTATCGGTCAAGCTCACGTTCAACCTGCTGTTGTACATATTGCCAACAACTTCAAGTGGAATTTTGTTTACGGTGATATCGTCGCTAAAGAAATGCTTGTGCCAGTACTGCGTGGGCTGTATCACCACAACGCCTACAGGTGTGCGGGCAAACGTTCCCATTTTTATGGTCACACGTTTGTCAATTTTACCCCCCCCATTTTCAAAGTCCCAAAGTTCGGCAGTCTGGTTGGCGTGCAGGCGCATTTTGAAGGAGAGCATATCGTCGTCATTAGCCTGCGGCAGCAACAATTTGATTGGTGATTCTTCATACAAAGGCACATCGTGCAGTCCTTGTTCCACCTTCATTTGTACATCAAGATGCAGGCGCTTAGCCACTTCCTGCATCACGACAGGGGCGCCAATGGTGTACATTTCGTTTTTGATGTTGGTGTTTGAACCCAACATGCCGCTAAGGTTTTGAAAGTCTTGTGACAAGGAGGCTATCCCTGAGCCTGAAGGCTTACCATCTTCGTTCTTAATGAGAATAGACGTGCTGCGTGTGTAAGTAGGTGTAGTCCGCAGCATGCAAAAAACAGCAATGCACAATGTGATGGCTACGGAAATAGCAATCCAATACCAATTCTGCAATAATTGTAGGGCAAATTCTAACAGGTTGAATTCATTAACTTCTTGATCGTTATCTCGTGCATCACGTAAATCCTCAGTATTCATGTCTAATATAAGTAGTAACGGTGGTTAGACTATTAAATGAATGTTTGTAGCGGGAAGGTGCCGCCTATCTTATGCAAAGGTAAACATTTATTTGAAAATACAAAGTTTACATGTATGAGTTTGTTTACAAGTCCTATATAAATTGCAGACAATGTTGTTAAATGATCATTTGTGCTTCAATGCGTTCTTTTGCATAGCTGCCAAAAGGCTACAGCCGATGCGGCGGCCACATTTAGTGAGTCCACACCATGTGCCATGGGTATGCGTACGGTGTAGTCAGCCTCCTCAATAGTGTGTTTGGGTAGTCCGTCGCCCTCGGTGCCCATAATGATGGCAAGTTTTTCCTCATTAGCCAAGGCTGGGTCGTCAAGCGAAACCGATTTGTCGGTGAGTGCCATGGCCACGGTCTTAAATCCTAACGATTTGAGTCCGCTTATATCTTCCTCGTCAATCCAGGTCCAGGGAACGAGAAAGATTGATCCCATCGACACGCGCACAGCTCGGCGATTGAGTGGGTCGCAAGAGTTGCGTGTTAAAATGACGGCTTCGATGCCTAATGCTGCTGCAGAACGGAAAATGGCACCAATGTTGGTAGTGTCTACCACGCCGTCAATGACCACTATGCGTTGAGCGCCCTCCAGTGTTGCAGCGAGTGTGGGTGGCGCAGGCCGTTTCATGGCGCAGAGCACGCCGCGTGTGAGTTTGTAACCTGTGAGTGAGGCAAGCACATCGCGGCTACCGGTGTAGATGGGTATGTCGTTGCCGAGTTGACTTACGATGTCGGCGGCGTCACCATCGATGTGCTTGCTTTCGGTAAGCAGGGCCACAGGCTCGTAACCTGCCTGCATGGCAACCTTTATCACCTTTGGGCTTTCAACAATGAAGATGCCTTTTTCAGGTTCGAGTTTGTTGCGCAGTTGAGCTTCGGTAAGCGTGCTGAATATTTCAACCCCGGGGTGGTCAATGCTGTCGATGTGTATGATGTTCATGTTAGGAATACTGTTTTTTAGTTCAAGTATACATACAAAAAAAGACTGAAGCTTGTCAACCTCAGTCTCTTTTGTACACTCTCAGGGGTTCGAACCCTGGACCCACTGATTAAGAGTCAGTTGCT
>OIWM01000444.1_pt1 | contig 50826 bp, 52 predicted proteins | sample 1587451 | NCBI WGS metagenome assembly OIWM01 (sample SAMEA3888907, study PRJEB22519) | human gut metagenome | biome: human gut; feature: human-associated habitat; material: faeces | place: Denmark | collected 2011 | reverse complement strand
CGACCTCTTCCTTTGTCATCATGGCTTTTAGTATTTGATGCAAAGGTAGCTACTCCCCAGCAGCCTGGATAGTCGTCCTTAATCGGATGCTTACGGATAAAGAACCTCGGACAGTAGGTAGAATCTCCGACTGGTGTATATAAGTCCTGTGGAGACCCTGCTTTATCTGTATGGAGAGACCATTCACAAGAATTGCAGCACAGAGGTCCGCAGCATTCTCGAACTCTTCCGTACCAATGTGTTTGTACCCGTTCTCCTGTAGCCTCTGAAAGGCGTAAGAGAGCATATAGTACAGGTTCTTTATTCTTATGTTACTTGATTGCTTCAAGGATTTTGTCGCTTTCTTCTTTGACTTTATCTACATTGTCAAACCAATACTCTCTGATAAGTGGGATAATCTCATATTTTGCAACGGTAGATATCCACTTATCAGTTACCTTTTCCGGTTCCACACAAAAGTAACTGTGTCCAATCTTGAAGCCGTCTCCGAGGGATGAGTCCTTTTCAATTATCTCATTGAGGGTTTTTACCGCAATCACAAGTTTGTCGTACTTGCCATTTGAAATGGATGTTCTCATCTTCTGGAACCCTTCGCTGTCAAACGCAGGACTCATCATAAAGAAAGAAAACCTTCTTCTCAGAGCATAATCTATGATGGCCAGACTTCGGTCCGCTGTGTTCATCATACCGATTATGTATACATTATTTGGGACAAAGAAAGGCTTCTTGCTATATGAAAGAGGCAGTGAATGCTCGTGGCCCCGGTACTTATCTTCGATTAGGGCAAGTAGCTCGCCAAAAATCTTGCTCGGATTGCCTCGGTTAATCTCATCAATGATAAAGAAATAGTCATTATCAGGATCATCCTTTGCTTTGTCGCAGAAGTTGTAAAAGATGCCCTTCTCTATATGAAATGAGTTCCCATCAGGCTTATAGCCTTCAATAAAGTTCTCATATGAGTAATTCTGGTGGAACTGAATTGTACCGATTCTCGATGAGTCCTTGCATCCCATCATCAGGTAAGCGAGTCTTTTTGCCGCGAATGTTTTTCCTACACCAGGGGCTCCCTCCAGAATAAGATTCTTTTTTCGTTTGAGAATTTCAACGAGCTCATCGCTCTCTTCCTCTGTCATAAAGACATCTTTGAGGAAGTCCTCCTTACTGTAGGTCTCTATCGTATCAGTAGTTTTCACTTCATGAACAGATGAATTCTTATTGTTAATTACCTCGATGATTTTGTCATATTCCGTCTTCGTAAGGAGGAACAGACTACCTGTAGAGTGCTTGAAGAACTCCATGTTCTGTAATTCAGGTATCGCTTTCAGTTCATCGAATGAAATCCGGTTAAGCAAGTCGTCTGTCTTTGTGAAATAGACATTGTCCGCATCAACTTTGGAGATACGGCACAATGCTACCACTTGTTTTACAGGGTATGCCTCATAACCTATAATGAGATCTCCGACTTTTGCCGCATCAAAGTTCCTGACGATCTTACGTTTGTTTCCCTTCTCATTAGTCCTTGTATAATTACACTCATCACCCACTGATATATCACTGAAGTGCCAAATGGACGGACTGGCACATAACCACCAGTAACCAGAAGGCTCAAAACCACTAGGCTTGCCATCAATGAGCGTGTTCAGTTCATTTATCATATCCTGATAATATGTAATGTCAGTAAGAGACTTTACTGGGAAAGAACTGTTGTATTGCCAGTCTCCTTTATTTGTCCAGCGGACATTACGAATATTCCTGTATTCACTTCTGGAGTCATCGTAAATATACTCTGATTCTACGATACCCCTTCCAAGCAGCTGTTTGCGTTTCCCCTTTACGTAAATGATGTCACCCTCCTGAAGCCTGTTGGCAAAGTCCCATGTCGCGCACTTGTCGTTCATATGATTGGTACTGGTTCCATAAACGACATCCATCTTGTCCTTGATTCCTGCTGGAGATGAATACTGTGAAAGGTTTCCGAGTTCATCCCAGCCAAGTCCCATAATGCCATTATCATAGAACTCATCCCAAAATCTCGCTCTTTCTCCCGGCTGGTACACCCAACATCTGACTCCTCTGGTAAGGTCATAGTCATAGTAACGACTCAAGTAGAAGTCGAAATCAATGGCTAGGGTAACCATTTCTGGGTCAGAGTAGCAGTCATCACTGAGCCGGGAGTCAAGCAGTTCCCTCAAAGATGGATCTGCTTTCAGTGACTCCCTCAAGGTGTCGAAGAACGCATATCCCTCTATCAGCATTTTTGCATCCTGACCATTCTTAGGGACGAAATCACTTTCAAGGACGTTTGCGGCTTTCCTCATTTCCGTCACCTTGTATATATAGTACTTATCCGGATACATCAACCAGAGGTAGGTGCTGATGCAATTGAGGTTCTGAAAATGGTTATTCCATTTCACACTGCCGTCAGGGTTTTTCCCGTATTTATCCTTCAGGGTGTCTGAGGCCTTGATGAAATTCGTTATTCTAGATTCAAGTGTGATAGATTCATCATAGAGATAGCGGAACATTGCCTTGGTGTTATCAGGGTCCACCTTGGCAAATTCCTTTATCATCCTACGCGGGAAGCTGTGCTGGGATACCAGAAGATTACCGCACTTCTCAGTTGCAGACATCCACATCTCTGCAAAGTTGTCAGCATCGGGATTCCATCTATCCTTGAACCATTTGACAGCCTCCCATTTATATGACTCATCGTCCCACTGGGCGGTAAAATACTCCTTATACCGTCCAAGAGCATCTTTGAGGATATCCTGATTGATTGTTGCCATATTGAAATACATTAATAGTACATCTCGACGTATTTATATGCCTTCTCAAAGACATCGTTATCCTTGATCTTGTATTTTAGCCACAGTATGGAACGGAGCATCTTCCTGACCTCCTGTTGCCCGGAGACCGTCCGGAAAGCATTGTTGAACCTGCGGACGATGTCCACAACTTGAGAGTCTATATCATTGACAACGTTCTCAACCACAATTGGTGTCTCATCAGTCTTTACGCTTTCAAAGAGTTCTGTCAGTGCATCCCTTGCCTGTTGACGTTTGTCCTGCGGCTGATTCAATTTCTGCTCAACCTCAAGAACTTCCTTGGCCAAGTCGAGGAGATTCCGCAGGAAGTCAATACTTTCTATCTGCTGCTGACGCATTTTCTCTTGAAGTTCCTTCAGCTTTTCGCTCAGGGCCTTGAACTCAGGAGAGTTTTTGTAATTCGGATTGCCGAGACGCAGTTTCAGTATCTTCTGAATCTCAATGATGGTCTGATTGCGCTTGTTGACATTAGTGATACATTCGTCAAGAATCTTGGAATTCACGACAAGGTCCTCAATACTGTCGCCAATATCTATTGATGTGATGTTCTCGTGAATGAGTTCGATAGTCTTCGGCCCCAACACAGTCCACATGAAGTTGCTGTTACCCGGGCCTACCGGCCTCACGCTATCATAGACCTGACTGAGCCAGATGTAGTCCATCTTAAACTGGAGTATGTCCGGATCAGGTGACACAACTTCCCAAGCTTTGTGAAGGCGGGAGAAGTGCGAAGCAAAACTGTTCTTCTTCTGCGGGTCACGCAGACATTCCTGAGCATCCTCGAGTCCTTGGAAGCCTCCTACAGAGCGATCTACGCCTGGGAAGAAATCAAGACAATCCTTCATCCATACAGGTATCATCTCCTTGATTTCTTTGATGTTCTTAATTACACCCTTCACGGATGCCTCATCAAAACTCAAGGCTTTGTAATAATTGTCAAAGACACCTACATAATCGACAATCATTCCGCATTTCTTATGGGCCTCATAAACGCGGTTGGTACGACAAACTGCCTGAAGAAGAGTATGGTCCTTCATCGGTTTGTCGAGGTACATGCATTGGAGAATAGGAGCGTCGAATCCAGTCAGGAGTTTGCTTGTAACGATGACGAACTTGAGAGGATCGAGAGGGTCGCGGAATCTGTCGAGAAGCTTGTTCTGCTCGAATTCGCTGAGCTTGTATTCCTCATATTCGTTAGCCTTATCTCCTGAGGTATGCATCACGATTGCCGTCTCGTCGCCGTCAGAGAGCAGCTGGTCAAGTTCCTTTTTGTATGCTACACAGCACGCACGGTTATATACCACCACCTGACATTTCAGTCCGGTAGGACGGATAAATTTTCTATAGTGTTCTGCTATGCTTACACACACTTCGTGTATTCTCTTCGGTGATGTGAAGAATGCTTCTACCTTGGTCCCTTTGGTGAGCTGGTCTTTTTCTTCATCTGTGAGGTTGTTCTCTTCCGCCATCTCATCAAATGCTCTCTGGAGGTTATCCGTGTCCAGATGCAGCTCGACCGGCACTTCCCTGAAGTTCAACTCCAAAGTGGCACCGTCATCTATAGAGTCCTGATAGGTGTACTTGGACATATACCCACCAGTGTCTTCATCAGCACCGAAACACTTGAAAGTATTTTTGTCTTTCTTGTTGATAGGTGTTCCTGTCAGACCAAAGAAGAAGGCGTTCGGCAGAGCAGTCCTCATACACTCTCCGAGATCTCCTTCCTGTGTTCGGTGCGCCTCGTCAACCATCACGATGATGTTGTCGCGTAAATTGAGAGCCTGCTTTACATCTCCGAACAGGAAGATGGTCGTAATAAGAATCTTTCTCTGGTCCCCATCGAAGAAGGCCTTGAGTTCTTCCTTTGTATAGGCGAAGTCCAAATTAGGAATTTCAGCTCTTGTGAAGTCGCCGGTAATCTGGGCACGGAGGTCCCTTCGGTCATCCACGATGACCACAGTTGGGGCATTAAGTTCAGGCTTGCGCATGAGCATCTGTGAGGCAAATACCATCAGCCATGACTTTCCGGAACCCTGAAAATGCCATATAAGTCCCTTCTTTGGACCAATACCAGTCTTCGTCCTCGATAGTACACGATTGACTATAGCCATTCCTCCGAAGTACTGTTGGTAACGGCAGACGATCTTTATTTTCTTGCTTGAATTCTTATCTGTGGTGTATACTGAAAAGAATCGGTAAATATCAAGGAGTCGGAGAGGCTCTATTAGACTTGCAAGGTTTTCCTTAACATCTTTGAGCAATCCATGGTTTCGCTCCTCTTTGGCAAACCAAGGGCCCCACTTTGATACAGGGGCGCAGACTCCTGCATAGTACAGTTCCTTTCCTTCAGTAGCAAAACTCAGGATGTTAGTCACGAACATCTCCGGCAAAGACTTCTGATAGTCAAGGATATCCCTTGCTCCGTCAGCCCAAGATACGTTAGCATTGACAGGAGTCTTTGCTTCTCCAATCACTACCGGGATTCCGTTAATAAGGATAACAATGTCAAGACGTTTCCCTCCGGCATAGCTGCTCTTGGGATACTCCCACTGGTTCGTGACAATGTATGAGTTGTTCGAAGCTGCCGTTGCCGGATTAGTATCAAAGAATCTGATGGTGATGTCCTCACCTTCCTTGCCGAAGGGAAAACTGTTCTGCTCGAAGAACAGTTTTTGAAGGTTCTGATTGGCGGTCACAATTTCTCCGCTCATTCCTGCGGCAATTCTCGCCTTGACCTTCTCTATGACCACCTGTGCTTCTGCTTCAGAGATGCCATTTATCTTGATGAGAGCCTCAAGAAGAAGGTGGTCAACTATGACTGTAGACTTGTCTAGACGAAGTTCGTCTGCACTTTTGTACGTGTATCCAACACTCTTGGCCACGTCAATGCACATTTGTTCTGTGACATTATCCTCGTTGAAATATGGCATAACTATAAGTTTTCGTTGATTAGAGATTTGATGACCTTATCTATTGCTTCGATTGCTTTCTTGAGTTCAAATTTTGATTTATCGGCCTGTTGCGCTATCAACACGAACTTGTGTTGTTCATCTTCTGAAGCATTAGGAATGCCGATTTCTAGATACTTACTCATGTTGAGATTCTGAATACCTGTAGTCTTATTGCCCATTGCTCTAATCGCAGTCTTATTGGTCTGATAGAAATAGAATAATGAGTAAAACGCAAAACGAGGGTTAATATTCTTGAACCTCAGTACCTGAGTGAAATTGTTACATAAATACACGTCATCTTCCTCAAACAGAACGACCCTGCCTACAGGATTGTCGGTTGTTCCTCCAGAACGTTCAAGGATTGTATCGTACTTATGTATTGTTTTACGTTCAATTTTCTTCTCAATGATTGAACGCGTAACAACATCAGCCAAATCCAGTTTTCCTGTATTCGTAAAATTGGTCGTACGGATAACTTTTACTCCATCACCGTCTTTATCTTCAGTGCCCCATTCGCCAGGATAACTATCTTCAATATAGTTACCCACTGGAGTGGTATCACGAGAGCAAAACATCTCGATAAATTGCGATTTGACCATCTCATCAGTGGCCTTAATTATATCCTGATATGATCTTTTCAGTTCATAAGCAGCCCAAAGTTTATCAGACAGAAGGGATAAATATTCTATTGATGGGAGGTTGAATTCGAAATCAAGAATTTTGTCTTTAGAAATTCGTTTAGAATTCATTCCATCGGCATGCCTATTCGCATAGGCCCAGAAAGAATTTGAATTTAAAACAAATGGAAGTATTCTTTTTACTAATTCAGCAGGAATACCTGTATTATGGTCGATATCTTCTTTGACTCTTAAAATAATGGAATCTCCTGAAGTGATACCATCAAATATGGCAACACCAGATCTCTCTAAATAAACATTTCTTCTCGCAATAAGGATGTCTCCTCGTTTAAATTCTTTTACAGAGGACGTAAGAATTTCTTTCCCAGAATAACGAGTAATAACCGGCTCGTGAGAATCGTAGTGTTCAAGTCCGACAAATCTATCATAAGAAGAAGATTGCGGATCAATCATTGATGAAAGAGGGACTTCAACAAAATCACCTAATGTATATTGTTTTTCTTTCATTTGAGAAAATAATTATTAAATCGAGAGAGTTGAAGCTTCAAGGATTCGTTAGTTGACTCCCATTCCTCAATCGCTTCTATACTATCGTATTCTTCGTTGTTTAGTCCATTAACATACAGTGATACGCTTAGTTTATTTCCCTCTTTTTCAATTTCATCTATTGTTGCAATTCCTGAATAGCCATCTTCAGCAGAATAGTCTCGATAAGTATTTACAATTCGAGAAATATGCTTTTCTTCTAAGAAGCTTTGCGCATTTTTTCTTGTAACTTCATTTTCTGCATCAATGAACAAAATTTTCCCCTTTCGGTTTTCGGCTTTATTATTGTTGCAGATAATAACGCAACTTATCATCGCCGAATTATAGAATAAGTAATGTCCTAAGGCAATTACACATTCGACAACATCTGTTTTAATTAGCGAGGCCCTAATGGGAGCCTCATCTGAACGAAATAAGACGCCATGAGGGAGCAGAATAGCTGCTCGTCCAGATTGTTGAGACATTGAAGATAAAATGTGTTGAATGAATGCATAATCTGCGAATCTTTGCGGTGGCACGCCCAAAAAGCAACGACCGTATTTGTCGTGTGCAAATTTTTCCCTATTCCAAGTGCTGATTGAGTATGGCGGATTTGCAAGGACAACATCGAACTGACGTACTCTACCATTCTCAATAAAAGCGGGTGCTTCTAGTGTATCTGCATTGACAATAGAAAAATCATGGATACCATGAAGGTACAGATTCATCCTTGCAATAGAAGCGGTGCCTGCATTAATCTCCTGTCCGAAGACCTTGACATCTCTCCACTCCTCGCCTTTCTCTTTGAGATATGTGAGACTCTTAATCAACATTCCTCCGGATCCACAGGTAGGATCGTATATACTCTCATGAGGTTTCAGCTGAAGAATCTCAGCCATAAGCTCTACGACAGTTCTATTGGTGTAAAACTCCTGCGCAGTATGTCCGGCGTCGTCAGCAAATTGCCCAATAAGATACTCATACCCTGTGCCCATCTCATCAGCTGGGCAGGCCTCAAGGGAGAGAGTTAGTTTATTAAAGTTGTTCAGGAGATTCCTGATAATATTGTCAGGCATCTTATTTTTGTTCGTCCAAATAGACTTGTCACCGAATATGCCTTCCAAACCACCGACCATTCTGCCGTCAATGTCTTTTGCAGGATTTGCATGTTCAATCATTCTGAATACGTCAACCAGCTTTTGACCAATATTCTCAGTAGTATTGAAAACATCCTTCCAGTGAGCACCTTCCGGTATCTTGATGGTTGATTCCTCAATCATCATATCTGCATAGTCTTCACCACCTTCCTCTTTGTATCGCTCGTACTCCTCATCCCGAACATCACAAATTCGTTTAAAGAATACCAAAGGGAAGATATAATCTTTGTAGGCGGATGCATCTATTTGACCACGGAGATCAACCGCTGCTCCCCACAAGTATTTTTCAAGTTCTTCAAGTGTAATCTGTTTTGCCATTGCTCTATGCATTAATCAGTGTCTTGAACTTCTTTTCCGCCTCAATCATCCTGCAATATGCTGAACGGAAATCATTAAGAACGTCCTCATATGGTCGAATCTCTTCTTTATGATAATCAACATATTTATTTGGAGATAGATCATAAGACTTATCTTTAATTTCTTCCAAGGAGACTACCTTAGAGTAGTCTTCTATATCGGAATAATCAAGGTACAGTTGATACAGGCGTTCAATGTCTGAGTCAGAGAGAATATTCTGAGCCCTTTTAACAGTTAGTATCTTGCTCCCATCGATCATATGAATCTTCCCAATATGGTTGGATGGCTTTTGGTTGCGAAGGACAAGGAAACACGGGGATAACTGAGTTCCGTAGAACAACTTTTCTCCGAGTGTTACCACGGCTTCCACATAATCACTTTTTACCAATTGTTCCCGGATTTTACTTTCATTATCTCTGAACAATACTCCTTGGGGCAGTACAACAGCCATCCTACCGGAAAGACTTCTCATGCTGCATACCATATGTTGAAGCCATGCATAATCGCCACATGCATCGGAAGGTGTTCCCCAAATGTTGCGTCCGTACCGATCAGTTTTCCATGCTTCTGCTCCCCAGTTTTCTAATGAGAACGGAGGATTGGCAATAACGCAGTCAAAATGAGCTAGGTGTTCATTCTGGAGGATCTTCGGATCATTCAATGTATCACCACACATTATGTTGAAGTCATTCGCTCCGTGAAGGAAAAGGTTCATCTTAGCGACAGAGGCATTGGTGACATTCTTCTCCTGGCCGAAAATCGCTCCACAACAACGTTGGTCATTCCTCATATGGTGTACAGCTTCTATGAGCATACCACCAGAGCCACAAGCCGGGTCATAGACAGTTTCTCCTGGGTGAGGGTCGAGTATTCTTACCAGTAACCTAACAACGGAACGAGGGGTATAGAACTCACCAGCTTTAGCTTTTGACAAATCTGCGAACTGCTTCAAAAGCATCTCGTAGGCATCTCCCATGATGTCTGCATCATAATCCTTATTTCCCAACCGACGTTTACTCATATGCTCAATGAGTTCCCTCAATAATGCATCACTGAAGACATTCTTGTTGCTCCAATTGGCAGTAGAGAACACGCTTAGAACGCCGAATAGTGTATTAGGGTTGGCCAGTTCAATCATTCTCATTGCACCAATAATCGCTGAACCTAGATTCTCAGTCCTATTACGAACATCGTCCCAATGACACCCATCAGGGATTACAAACCTATGCTGTTCAGGGAATGAGGCATATTCCTGGTCTCCTCCAGACTCATCAAGTGCAGCCTGAGTTTCCTCATCATAAACGTCAGAAATTCGCTTGAAGTATAGAAGAGGCGTAATATAATCTTTGAAGCTATCTTGTGACACAGGACCTCTTATGATTGTACAAGCCTCATAAAGATAGTTGTACAAATCCTGCGGTCCAGACAGTTCTTGAGGTTTCTTTTTTGAAGATTTCGCCATTGTATAGTGCTCTTTGAACCTAATTACTTGGTATAATTGAATATATTCATACAAAGATATGATTTTTGTGTGACAAATAGCGTCACACAGTGAGTAATTGAGATAAATTTTAGTAAAAATTGACAGCTATGATTCAGATTATGATCCATCAGGTTCTGCACGACATGTCTAGTATCCTGGACTCTTCTCAGATGGAAAGACTAGAAAGTGTCCTTGATAACACGTTTAAGGATGTCCGGCTTCAGAAGAATGAAGACAATTCAATGGATAATAAAACAGTGTTATCCAATTTTATTGCTGCAAAAAGAGTTGAAGGGTGCTCTGAAAGATCATTGCATTATTATGAAAGCACAATCCTGAATGCGTTGAAGAAAATTGGGAAGCAAATCAAGTTAGTTACGACAGATGATCTGAGAAGTTATCTTGATGAATATCAAAGGACGTCTGGAGCCAGTAAGGTAACTATTGATAACATTAGACGCATACTGTCAAGCTTCTTTTCTTGGCTTGAGGAGGAGTACTACATACTCAAAAGTCCTGTAAGGCGCATTCATAAGGTAAAAACAGGTAAAGTAGTAAAAGAAACATATTCGGATGAGGACCTTGAAATAATGCGTGACTCGTGTGATAATTGTCGAGACCTGGCTATCATTGATATGCTTGCATCCACCGGTATGAGGGTGGGGGAATTGGTCAAACTCAACATCGACGATGTGGATTTCCAAAATAGGGAGTGTATCGTTACTGGAAAGGGAGATAAGCAACGGATAGTATATTTTGATGCGAGAACAAAAATCCACCTTCAAAACTATATTCAATCACGAACGGATTCCAATAGAGCGTTGTTCGTCTCCCTTAATTCTCCACACAAGAGATTGGAAATCAGTGGAGTGGAAATAAGGTTGAGAACTAAGGGACAGCAGTTAAACTTACATAAAGTCCATCCTCACAAGTTCAGAAGGACTCTTGCTACTATGGCCATTGATAAGGGGATGCCTATAGAACAGGTTCAGCATTTGTTGGGACATCAAAGTTTGGATACGACACTTCAATATGCGATGGTTAATCAGTCGAACGTTAAGAACTCCCATCGAAAGTTCATTGGTTAGTCGCAATTTATCGAGATGTTTGGCAATCCGGTAACCAATGATAAGAATTGGGAGACAATGCCTATGAAGGATATTGCCCCCGAGATTCCAAGTACAACCAAACTAGCTGGATATGTATGGCTATTAAATCTTGATATGATTGAAAGTCACTCCGGTCAGATAATAGAAAAAGTATATGAAGATGACTCAAAAATGCTTTCTGTTGCTCCATTTGACACCGGTAATGTATTATACTCAAAACTAAGACCTTATCTCAATAAGGTTGTGGTTCCAGATGAATGTGGATATGCAACAACTGAGTTGGTCCTTTTACGCCCAAATCCTGAGAAACTTAACAGAGTCTTCTTGAGTCATCTTTTACGTGGGGATAACTTTGTCAATTATGCGAACAGCATCGCCACAGGAACTAAGATGCCACGAATGCCATTAGGAGACCTTAGGAAATTTAAATGTATTCTACCTCCTATGGATATGCAGCTGCACTTCGTAGATATTGCGGAACAAGCCGATAAATCAAAATTGATATGTCTCTTATGGCGACATTGGCATTGCAGGAACATCTATGCAAATGAAGGACATGTTGTATAGACGTTCCTGCAATTCTAATCAAATTTTATCGGTTAGTCAAAATGGAAGTCATAATATCTATACATATTCTGAAGATGCCATTCCCAATTTGCAGGTAATTCCTTCATTTGCCATTGATTCTTTCTGCCACATATCCGGTTACCAATTCGAGTTTTATCAATAAATGCTTTGGCTTCAAGATTTGTGCTTTCATAGAAGCCGAGATCTGGATAGTTATTTTGACTCCACAACCGACCTTCAGTAATTGTATCGAAAAATATTGCCAGCCGCCTATCACTCCATTTCTTTGAATTGAAGACACGATTACTATCATCAGAATAGAACTCGTTCTGTTTCTTCTCGACAAATGAAACCAAATCCTGTTCTGAAAAGCTATAGGTATATTTTCGGCTGATTTCATTGTAAAAAATCATGAAGGCGTTGCACCTGATTATCCTTTTCCAAGAAGACGTTTCATAATTTCTATTGTAGTAAGGGCTAGTCTGCTTCCAGAAGGTTTGCCCATTCTCATCTTTGTAATGAAGAAGGATACGCTTCACCAATATTTCATTCCTATGTCGATCATTGGCCGGGAATAAAGTATCATAGCCCTCAAGCATATTTTTAATGCCATTTTTGACGTCAATTCCTTGGCCTAATATGTCTTTTAGGAATCTAAAAATTGTGTCTCCTCCTACGTTTTCTCCGTCAAGAAAATATTCTTTATCCTGGAGTTGCCATATCATTGATTCCAGTTTATAGTCAGAGTCCCCATGGATAAGATTGGATATATAGATGTGTTCTTCCGATATATACTTTTCTTCGAAGTTTAGATAAAGGGAGCCAAGATTAGTCATATCACTGTGAGAAGAGAATAATGCTTCTACAAATGACCGTATATGTTCATGATTTGTCTTCTTAGAATGATAGTTTAGATAGCACAAGTGCATAAGTCGAACGAATGTGAGCTTGTCTGGCTCAGAGTTATTCCCCTTTGCTAAATAATAGTAGTAGAATAATGGCCAGAGTAGGACTGCATTCTCCTTTTGGGTTGTATCTGACTTATGCTCTATAGTCCATTTCGCTGTAGTTGTATTTATTCTCCCCCATATGTCACGCTTCAATTTACCTACCCATTCTGTATAGAATTCGGCATCGAATTGATGTAGAACTACTTCCCAATCTGTATCCACAATAAATTGCAGCGCATCAATAGCAATTTCAATGTCCTCAATACTATCAAAGCCTGTTGAAAAGGCCTTTCCCATTGCATCCAAACAAGAAAGGAGGTTATTGAACCCTTTATCGGCATCGAAATTTGGTTTTCCCTCACATGCGTTGGCTCTATTTCTCCAAAAATAAGTCTGCCATTCCTCCCATTTTTCGCCCCATTTCAGTTGGTCTGTGCCTTTAAGTTTTCTTGATTTCTCAAATTCATGGACAGATAGTTCTTCTCCCCTGGAATTCATAGTTATGTATAACTCTTCTCCTTGCGAAGTAACATCGGTCTTGAAATGCCAAAAATGAATTTTCGTCAGGAGGTAGTCATAATAACAATCTTCATTGTTGGGAAAAACGTCCTCTATACATCTTATGGCGTTTAATATATTGCCGATGGTAATATCTTCCTGATAGTCTTTTAACAACCAAGATGGATATTCCCTTGACTTGATACACTGAATTGTATCTGCTCCGTCTTTCACCAAATGTGCAATAAGGTCAAAAATGAACCGATGGGTCAGTTGCCTGACCTTGTAATCAAATGCTAGGACATTGTCTCCCCACCGAATTAAATTACAATAGTCCACCATACGGTTTTCCCTGACAGCCCGAATAAGCAAGAGCAGGAACAAAGATGTGAACCTCTGCTGTCCATCAATCAGATATTCGTCCGTTATTCTTTTTGATAGATCTCGAATGTATTGAGGCTTATATGAATAAAGGAAGCCTATGTGTTGGATCTCTCGACTATGAGCATGATGACAATGCTCGTCAATTTCTGCATTGTTTTTAATACTGAGGAGAAACGGTTTTAGGATTTTGTTACAGTTGTCTGAACTTCCCCAAACATACTCTCGTTGGATTTCAGGAATGATAAAGTCATGTAATGAGAGCAACGTTAGAAGATTCTCATCTCTTAGATATGCCTGATTAGTCATAGTCATTTGTTCAAAAATACATTAATCTCATCTACAATATGTCTTCTGCGGCTTTGAATATCCTCCAAATCCCATAGGAGCATATATTCTGTATCTTCTCTCCTTATGGCATCAGCAAATACTTTAGAGAATGCATCTAGGACGTGAGGCCTAATATATTCACCGTTCGCAGATTTCTTCATTATTTCAAAATGCTTCTTTGGGTATGGGGCATTCCCGTAGCTTTTATTGACTTTACCATTTAAAAGACAAACGTTGCCCAAAGAGTTCAATGGTATAATAGTGTGTGTCATTGTATTGTTGAACCACTCACGAAACACGTCATTTTGGCGAATTCTATTCCAGTAATAGTCGACTAACTGGAGTGCCCAATCTAAATTCTGTCGCTCTTTTCGCCTTTTGAATCCGCACCTATATGCAATCTTTATGTAATCTTTAAGGGTTGATATTCCATAATCCTTACTTAAAGGCGTTTGTGGGAATATGTGTTCCTTATCCTCTACATATGCATTGAATAGTTTTGCGTCTAGGTTAGCAATAGGAAATGTTGACTTGGATTTTAGGATACGGATGATATCCAGAAGGACCATGACAGGTATCATTTCTTCTGTGCCATACCAGTCTTCATTAAAGTTCAAACTCCTTTCATCCTGGTTGTTCTCATTTTCGTCTTGAGTTCTTAAAACAGCCTTTATGAAATCTGCATCTCTTATTCTTTTCTTAAGTTCCAAAACAAATGAATGTCTGTTCTTGGAATACCAGAGAGTAGTAAGTTCATTGAAAGACATACCCAGGTGAACAGCTGAGAACATAATCAAGTGATAAAGCACAGGGTCTTCATACCAGTCTTGCATCAAACGATGAATGTCCTGAATGAACAAAAATAAGTCACAGAGATTCCGGGTATTCTCAAAAAACTGAAGTTTTATTGTGCCAGTCCCGTTCGTGAGGTTATTATCTTTGATGTCCAATAACTTTTGCCCGTCTTCAGTTTGGACTATCAGTTTGTATAGAAAATCAATGGGATACTGACTATCCTCGAACTGTATGTTCTCGCCCCTCGAATTGATATTTTTTGTAAATTGCCTGAAATAGGCCTGTCGTTTCTTATTGCTCCACCAAGCATTGATATCATCAAGTATTAATCCGTTCTTTACCCTGTTCTCATTTAGTATCACATCGTGTTTGGTGACATCATCAATATTTTCAACTTCCTTTCTTGCTGCCCTTGTGATAATCATCGCGCGAATAAGGTCTGCTCCATCTAAAGAAACTCTTTTGCCATTGAGGTTGTCAAAGAGGTCATATTCTTGCGAAATCGTAATTTGAGGCAGATTGACTATCAATTTGACATAATGGAGGATTTTGTCTCTCATTAAGTCAGTCTTATCAGGATGCTCTTTAAACCATTCTTCGATTGTTTTACATGCATTATACATGTAAAAAATGTCCTGAAAGTTATATTCGTCATCAACAGCAATTCCGAGTTCATCCCAATTGAGCAGGAGTGCGTTGGGGTGTTCCTTATTACCTCTAAACTGATGTAACGTTCGGTCGAGCACATATTCTGTGAGAAAGCTCATGGTTTCTTTCCGAATATCATATTGCAACTTCCCTTCTACGAGTTCGCTTTCGTTAAGATGTGATAGGAGAAGAGCAAGTGTTGTAAGCCGTTGTTGACCGTCCACTACATTGTAGTTACCATCCCCGTTCTCGACAAGGGTGATATTTTGAAGGCAATAGAAGACCATACTATTCCCATGGGTCTGGAAAGAATCGATATCGTTTAACAGTTGTTCTATGTCGTTTCTTTTCCATTTGTAACCTCTCTGGTATGATGGGATGACAAAATGTTTTCCAGAAGGTAGATATTTGGAAAAAATATCTTCGACGGAGTAGATAAGTTCCATATCTAATATGTGGTATACTAATAGATTGAATATGCTGAATTAAAGGAACAAATTTAACAAATCTTTCGATTCATTTGTATTACCAAATCACAGGCTTCCCCAAATATATCAAATCTGATTGTCTTCAACCAGAATTTTTAATGCTATCGCCGCACAGGCCTCGGCATCCGCAAGGGCGTGATGGTGGTTCACGAGGTCATAGCCGCAGGCGGCAGCGACGGTCTGGAGCTGATGGTTAGGGAGCTTATCTCCGAAGTGCTGCCGGGACACGGCAAGGGTGTCGTGGAACTCATAGTCGGGGTAGTCCATCTGATATATCTGGAAGACAGCCTTGAGACACCCTTCATCGAAACGGGAGTTGTGCGCAACGAGGGGAAGCCCCTCGATGAGAGGTTCAATCTTCTCCCAGACGTAAGGGAATACCGGTGCATCTTCAGTATCCTCCGGTCCAAGACCGTGTACCTGCTGGCAGAACCATTGGTAGTACTCCGGTTCGGGATGGATGAGACTGTAGAAAGAGTCCACAATCTCCCCGTCACGCACTATCACCACTCCGACGGAGCATACGCTGGAGGGCTGCTCGTTCGCCGTCTCGAAGTCTATAGCTGCAAAGTCTCTCATTTCTTTCTGTATAACTTGTTCATAGCAACGGCGATGTCGGCCATTTCCTTGCGTAAGCTTTCAGGTGCGAGCACTTCCACGTCAGCCCCATAAGAAAGTATCTCCTGCTTGAAATCGAATGTAGGCACCAGTCTATATGTAAACACCGTCCATCCGTCAATAGGATCGGCTTCCTTCTGGCTGGAGTGCTTAGGAAGCGACCGGAAATATTTGGCCTGGGAATCCTCCACCCTAATGACGACGTCAACTACCGGGCTATCCTCAAGACATACTCCGAAATACTTATTGAAAAACCCCTCGGCATCGAAACCCTCAGGAATCTCGAATGTCTGGTCCAACTCCTCCATATCCACGAAACGGTCGAGGGAGTAAACGCGCAGACCGAGGTCGCTGTTCCCAAGCATATACCACCTCTGCCTGAAATATTTGACGCAGTATGGCCGTACATTGAATGTGCTGGGACCCTCATGGTAGAAACTCTGGTAGGTAAGGCTGATCACCTTGCCCGCCCGCATCGCACTGATGACCTCGGTAAGGAACTTCTCGCTCGACGGAGCCTTCTCGACAAGGATGCGGTGTTTCATATCCGCATTCTCCTGAAGTACATTGTTCAGGCAGAGGGTATGGAGCATCCACTCTCCTGTGGAGTTACCGTCCATGTCGGAGCTGGCGATGTAGAAGCCCAGCGACCTGTCGTTCCTTATCTCTATGCCGAAGATGTCGAAGATGGCATCCCTGTGATTGAAGAATGTCCTTTCGGAGAGGGGAGCGTGAGTGTCGTTTAGTGGACTCTTCTGCCATTCGTTGCTGATTTCCTTGAGCGAGATGTACCCCCTTCGGCTCAGCAGGTCCACCAGCCATATATACCTTTTGAAAAAGCTCTTTGCCATAATTGCCTCGTCTTTATTGTTTCACGATGCAAAGATACGTACTATCACTGAAAAAATATGGCAGTGAAGAAAAATGTTGCTCGTTATCTATTGTTCCGGATCTTCCATCAGTGCTTTCAACTCCTTCACACCCGGGACCTTCTTCTTGCAGCCTTCCCTCGACACCCCGGCGTACTCGTCTCCCATACCCTTGATGATTTTCATCATCTCCACTCGGACATCCTTCGGAGAGAGCACTTCCATATAGTTTCCGTAGCGGCAGACTTCCTGATAGAAGTCGTCGGTGGTGTGCAGGCGGTAGCTGAATATTGTGTAGCCGTCCTCGGGACAGTCGTACAGTATCCTCTGGCTGCGGTGCAGGGGAGTGTGCTTGAGATAAAGGTTGACTTTCTCCCAGGCTAGGATGATGACCTCTTTCGGCTTGGCCGCCTTGGTTGGGAATGTGGCCGTGCCTAAGCAGTCGGCCATGAAATCCTCCGGGCTGAAGTCTTTCGGATATCTGAACCTCCTGTCCAGCACCTTGAGGTTCTTCATCCTGTCAGCGTCAAGGGCATAGGACCTGATGGTCGTTTTCTTGCCGTCCTCAAGTGGTCCGATGACTTTCCAGTGCTGGCGGTAGAGTTTTACGAAATAAGGCTGCATCGTGACTGTGAGCGGTTCCTCCCAGTAGTCCTCATAGTCGAAACTGATAAGTCTGTTCTGTTTGATGGCATCGAGCACAGTGTCAAGACATTCGGCGGATGAGGGGACGTCTTCCAGCAGGATACGGTCCCTGATGGACATATTAGAGATGAGCTTGTTCTGGACGGAGATGGTGCCGATTAGCCAGTTCCTTACATTGTCTCTACCCGGTCCTGATTCGACCTGATAACTTGACTCTGCCCCAGCCCGCGTTGTTTTGATTTTTAAACCGTAATGATTAAAGATGGTTTGCCTCCAGTTGTAGAAAGTTTTTCGGTCAAGTGGTTGCATCTGATTGTTATTCAGGGCGCACTTCTTCCATAATTCTTGTACCTGCATGAATGTTTTTGGCTGACCGAGAATCTCTATCAGCCATATGTGCTTGTTGGTGGTGCTATATATCTCCGTATCCATAATGTTGCAAATATATGTACTTTTTTCATATGGGGAATAGGATTCCCCATATGGGGGCTAATTTCGCAGAAAATTTCAGATGAAAATGGAAAAAATCAACTTTCTCCCTTGGATAGGGAAACACTACAGCACCACCGGATTTGCGGGCAAGCGCATCCTTGCCCTCGGTGAGTCACATTACTGCGACAAGTCCTTGGATGCAACGGAGGACATTACCCAGAAGGTCATTGCCGACCTCTTCGACCCTCAGTCCGAACATGAGGCCTACAAGAACACTTACACGAAGTTCGCCGAGGCCCTGCTTGGCCGCAATGCTCTCACCTTCGAGGACAAGGAGCGTTTCTGGAACAGCATCGCCTTCTACAACTATGTACAGGTGCCAATGGCAGGAGCTCGTGTGGCACCTTCACAGAAGGATTTCAAGGAATCTGAGGCGGCTTTCTTTGACGTGCTCGAAACACTCCGTCCAGACATCGTCATCGTATGGGGAAGCCGTCTGTACAACAATCTTCCGCAAGGAGGACTTCAGGGCGATGATCTCAGGGCCCCTGACGGACACTGGGTGGAGACCTGGAGATATTTCCTGAAGGATGGCAAGGAGGTAAAGGTAGTGCCGATTATGCACCCCTCTTCATCCTTCTCGCCGGATTTCTGGCACCAGTTTCTTTCTATAATCATATAAAACTCAAAGGATATGGGATTTCTTGAAAAACTAACGGAAGGGGAGAACCTCCCCTCTACAGTCGGGCAGCTTGCCGAGCAGATCGTCAAGTCAGGACAGAAGACCGGGGAAAAGCTCGGGCAGGACATCTCGGATGTCATTGACGAAATCATTGATTACATTTTTGACTAAGGCTTATGGAAAAGGATCTTTTGAAATTTGCGGTCAAACTGTTCGTCGGGACGGTGGCCGTGTTCGCCGGCGGCAAGCTGGTGAAGAACAGTATGAACGATGCCCGTCGCATTGGAAGCGGTAAAACACAAAAGGGATGAGGATATGCTGACAGGAATTCGTAAGGCAAAATGCCCTTGTTGCGGGCATGAGTTCATCGCAATGGAGGGAGGTTTCGTGCCGAATCACCCGGTGCGCTGCCCCAAGTGCGGGACGGAGGTGAGGGAAACCTCCATCATGGAAAGGCTCCTTGATGCACTTTTCGGAAAAAGGAAAAACAACATTTAACCAAACATAGTGTTATGACAACAGTATCTACAAAACAGGAACTCATCTCCGCCATTGAAAGGAGAGAGAAGCAGATCATTGCAACAGGTGAGATTGCGGCAAGCATCCGCAGGAAGGTCAAGGTAAAGAAGGGCGCTAAGGTCGGAGGACTGGTCCTTGCCATCGGAGGTCTCCTGGCGATTCCGTTCACCGGAGGAACTTCAGCGGGACTGACGGTTGCAGGCCTTACCTGCTTAACCGGAGCGGCAACTCTCACGGGAACAGAAATCCTGATTCTATGCGGTATCATCGGAGGTACTGCAGTAGCTATTACAGGGGTCCTTAGAAATGCCAAGGTGGAATTTAAACCAGACGGCACCGTAGTGGTTACCCCTCAATACAAGGACTGATTCCTGCGGAGCCATTCAATCAACCTGAAGATCCACCCCATTCCTCCGGGGTGAGTCCTTGTTGAGTAGCACTTAGGGCAGAGGTGCGGTTCCATAGTGAGGAAATGGATGACGGAGAAGCGGTCCTCGAAACGGGTAAACACTTCTCCGCATTCCCTGCATTTGAAATAGATTAGATGTGCCATAGTATCAATACCAAAGTGCGTCGTACTTGTCAATGAAGAGCTGCATGCCCTCGCGGATTTCCTTTCGTTTCTCCTCGGGGCATTCTGCAGGGCAGTCCAATGCAGCATAGTCAGCGAAGGCCTTCTGCATCTTCCACAGGTCTGCCTCCCAGAGACTCCAGCTGTTCTCCGGATCCTTCTGGCAGTAGCTTCCGGGAGTCGCTCCAGAGATGCTCGATGCCTCGATGAACTCCTTGAGGTAGCGGCTTATGATTCTCGCAAGGGTGTGGTTGAGACTCCAGAGCTCACAGAGCTCGATTTTCGGTTCCTTATTCTTCTTTCTGAACATCGTTCTTTATGTTTATCGAGTGCGAAGATAGGGTGTTTCAATGCAGGAATAAGGCAGTGTATAATAGCAATCTCAATCCTTCTATTATATTCTTCCATATTTGACAGAATAACACTAACTTAGCGTCGGAACAGCAGAAACAGAAATGGAAGACCAGAATATAAAACAATCCCTGATCGACCTATATTCACGATATTGGGATGCTTACATAAATAATATTCGCACAAAGACATACAGCGCATTCCCTTTTCTCATTTGGCCCAGGAAGTCTTATGTAAATGCGGACACCCGTATTATGATATGCGGCCAGGAGACACAGGGATGGGGGAATGAACTCGATAAAGAAGATATTTCCCTCATCAATCCCCGCAGGGTTGTAAATATATATAACGGTTTTGTGAATACAGGTGGATATAATTCCCCCTATTGGAATTTTAGCAAAAGGATTTCCAGGGCACTGCCGGGCGTGGGTTTTGTGCACAATAACATCAATAAGGTTGGTAAAAGGAAAGGTGCTGGATGTGATGAGAACATATTCCAATTGACCAAGGTACATTTCCCGGTCTTTAGAACAGAAGTGGATATTCTCAGACCTGACCTTATTGTTTTCCTGACGGGGCCTAAATACGACAGAAGGGTTTCAGAAATTCTCGGTCCTTTTATTGAGGAAAACATTTCTGAAGATAAATTCATATCAAGATTATCCTTCAAGGATCCGTCTCTTCCTCCTGCCATCAGAACATATCATCCCGGTTATCTGCAAAGGGAAAGGCTGTATGGAAGTTATTCTGAAGCAGTTGTCAAAGCTACAAAAGAAATAATCTCAATCCTTCATTAGTACAAATCCCTCCGGAAGGGGAGTGCCATCTGTGTATGAGATGATCCGGCTGATGGTCTCCTCAAGTGCTGTCATCCTTGAGTAGTCCAGGAAGCCGATGATGACACCCTTTCTCCTGTACGGAGCAAGGAGAATGACACCGGAATCGTAACAGGCGTATTTCACCTCTGACATTCCGACGATTCCCTTCGGTGAGTACTTCTTCAGGACTTCGCTGATGTGTTTCTCCGCAATGTTCTCCACCAGGCTGTTCTTCTTGCAGGCTTCCTGTATAGGGGTGCACCTCTTGAGGAAGGTCTCCGGGTCCTTCAGATATGGAATGCTTTTGACTTCAGTGCTAGAGTTGTCAATCCTTACCTCTGTCAGGATGTCTTCGGGTTCCAAACCCTGGTCATGGAAATACACTGCTAGGGCAGGCAAACCCCAGTAGGAGAATATTGCTTCTGACGAGGTGGTCGAGGTAAGACTGGAAAAGTACCTCGCCTCACTGCTCAGCGAAATGTCGAAATCGGCCCCAAGAAGAGAAATATATTTGAGGATATGATCTTTGAGGCATACATCTGCATCATCGATGTCCTCCATCAGGTCCAGTAGTCCATCTGCATCCATCGGCGGAACCTCAATGAGTTTACCGGGGATGATTCCGTTGCAGAGAATCGCCAAGTTGGCAAAACGGCTCGGAATCAGACTGAAATCAATTCCGTCGATTTCAATGGTGGCTGCTATCCCAAAGCATCCGGAGCCCTTCGTCGCGTGATATCCGCGTCCGGAAGCCGCTACCAGAATCTGCTGAAAGTCCCACTGCTCCGAGTTTTCCACTGTTTGGTCATAATACTCCGGTATGCCATGGACGATAATCTCGTTCCTAATCATTCTTGAGATCCCATCATCAGATACAAAAGCGGAGAATATCCTCCCTGGATCCAGAGTTGATATGTCCTTGAAGTAGTCGTTGATTGCTGAGAATATGAGGTAATGGTTCATATTGGTTCATTTTAAGATGATGAATCCCTCCGGAAGGGAGTCCACTTTGTCATCGTTGAAAGTGGCGATTGCCCTGATGATGTCATTGAGGCGGGAGAGTTCAGTGTATTTCACGAACCCAAGTATTACGCCCGTCTTACGATATGGAGCAAGGAGCATTGTCCCGTTGCTGAAACAGGTATATTCGATATCATTTGCCCCAGGGAACCCCTCCATTGCGGTCTGCACAATGGCATAGGCGGTGCTCTTGGACGCTACCTGTTCAACTTTGAGGTTCCTCTTGCACTCTGCCACTATCTCATTGCAATAATTTCTGAATTCAGCAGCCCCTAGAACAGGGATTCCGTGATTCAAACCTAATAGTCTTTCAAAATATTCTAAAACCTCTTCCAGGTCATTACCATCATTCTGGATAACAGACACCAGTGTAAGAAGACCATCGTATTCATAAGAGTAATTACTGGTAATCCCACCTGTGAACAATCTGAAGCAGAGAGCATTCCGTAATTCTCCAGAATCGACATTAGACCCAATACAGGAGAGATATATGGAAATCAGCCCCCGCAGAGCGTATTTGACCTGCACCAGATTCTCGAACATATTAAACATATCGTCAATGTAAATCTTCGGAGCAGTTATGTGATAACTATTTCCGAGTACTACATCCAGAAAGATTTTTTTCCATTTGTCCGTCTGCACGACGAATGTCTCTCCAGCAATAGTGATGTTGATTTCGCAATCCTCGTTCCCGTCTTCTCCGTTAGTCTTTTCAATGACGTCATATTCGAAATGGCGGCGTTCCGCTTCATGCTTAATCTCATTTCTTCCGAATCCGGTGTCATTGCGATAGTTGTTTTCGTAATAGTCTGGGATGGTTTCTTCAGAAAGGACCTGTAGAATCGAATCGTAACATTTGTCGTCACATGCATACGCGGAGGCCATCAGTTTGGTATCCAGGGAGGAAACTCTTTGGAAATACTTGTTGATTTCTGATAATACAAGAAAGTAGTTCATACACAGTATTATTTGAGCAGACGGAATCCTTCAGGGAGGGTGTCTCCGTCTTTGAACGCAGCGATTTGCCTGAGGATGTCTTTTATATGCGGCAGTTCCGAATAAGCCACAGTTCCAATGATGGCACCTCTGCGGCCATAAGGCGCGAGCAGCAGGATACAAGAGCTGAAGCAGGTATATTCACTCGTATTCGCTTGAAAGAGCCTTTCTTCGCACAAGTCCAACTTTGCCTGGCAAATAGTTTGAGCTGTTAATTCCGCAACCCTCTGGTTTTTCTTGAATCCGTCACGGATAGCATCTACCCGTTTTTGAAACGTGGTTCCTTCGAGAGTGTGGACTTTGGTAGGCCCGTCAATAGCGATTGCGAGTAGCCCGAAATACTCATCACCATCAGAGATGGTACCGGGGATGTCCTTGAAGTATTCTGCATCCTGAAGGTGCTCCGGACCGTAGCTGGTACTTATCATATTCAAGTACATCTTGTAGAGTTGTTCTATAGAGTCTGGCACAGCCACTATGTCCTCCATCATGTCAACGAGAGACTCGACGGACATATCCTTCAGTTCATATCCTTCCATTCTCGTGTTGAAATGGAAAGCTCCATATAGCAGGTTCCATCCGCCTTCGTAATCCGACTCTATGACAAAATGTTCCCTTTCAATGTCGACCTTTACCTTGGAGATGCCATTTCTCTGTCTCCACCGGCACAGATAGCCTCTTTCCTGCACTTCAGTGACGATTCCCTCACACGAGAGACCCTCTTCGCAGCTCTCATTCAGGTAATATTCAGGTATTTCCGTCATAATCAGGTTCCTGACCATCTGTTTTATAGGTGAAAATTCCAAACCGATGGATTCGGCCGCAACAATCCTCTCCGTGTCCATAGAGGATACCCTGCGGAAATATTCGTTGATATGGTATAATTCCAGAAAATAGTTCATATTGGTTCATTCTATTGAAGTTCCATTACACAGACCCTTCCAGAGCGTTTCATCCAGTGTTCGTGAGTCGAGAAGGATTCCCTGTTCTCGCAGACCCACAGGATTCCGCAGCGGAAGCCTTGAGGGATTACCGGCTCGGGAGCGTACCCGTCAGTTAGGATCACCAGGCCGTCGTAGCCGTTCTCGTGGGCGTAGCGGATGGGCTCGTCGAATGAGGTACCTCCGCGTCCGAGGGCTTCCACTGTCTTCAGCTTCTTCCGGAGGCTGCACACCTTGGTGATTCCGCAGTCGAATTCTACCACATCAAGAGCTTCGACACCGTAGCGGAAAGCTGAGTTCACCACTCCGTAGAAGTAGGAGAGGCTCTCCGAGGAGATGCTCCCGGAGACATCCACGGCGACCAGCACCTTGGTGGAGAACTCCCTGACGGAGCCCATCTGGTCGAATCCGCTCCTGCGGCTGGGCTTCATACGGGTGAGCCTCCTTCTTGAGCAGAGGATGCTTGAGCGGAACCCTGCAAGAGCCGTCCTCCAGTTTATCCGGGACCTGGTGGAAGCGACGAGAGTCTCGGCGAACTCCCCGGGAATGGACCCCCAGTCCTTGGTGGAGTTGATGACTCCGCTGATCTCGCTCCACGTGAGATCATCCTCATCCCAGAGTTCCGACAGGTCCGTGTATCTCTCCAGTCCGGCTCCGTCTGGTCCGATCGTGTCTGGCAGGCAGCTGTCTTTCTTGCTTCCCTGCTCTCCTGGGCCAGGAGGCAGCAGGGCCTCGATTTCCCTCGAGTACACCTCGTAGGGAAGTCTGCCCTTCAGATTGAAATCCCCGGGCTTCTCGATCTCGAAGTACCTGTGGTCGTAGTTGTCACCTATGGTGACATTGCTCCCGAGGGCGGATGCGGCCTGCGAGCATCCGTCCGGACGTCTCCGGTAGGGATGTCCCATCAGGATACGCACGGCCTCCGCCCTGAGGCACTCCTCCAGCTCCGTGTCCGACATCCGTCCGGTAAGCTCAGGGTTGTACTCGAGCCTCTTCTGCCCGCATCTGAGCGGGCAGGTCATCCCCCTGTTCTCCTTTGTCTCGTGGAGGCAGAGCACTCCGAACATCGGCGGCTCTGAGATGAACCACCTCTGCAGGATTTCTGATATTCTCTCTCCAGTAAGCATCGTCTTCTACTTTATTGCCTTGACATACATGATGAGCGACATCGTCAGCATAGGGCAGTCGGATGAGATGAACCTGCAGGCGTTGGGGTACAACTCTGAGCTGACATAGAGGTTGCCGAAGTGCGCTGCGGCTTCCTTGGTAGTCTTGGTGAGCATCTCGAAGTAGCTCTCGAGGTTGGCGCTGACGGCCGCCTTGTCCTCCTGAGGAATCTTCTCCGTCTCAAGGTAACGGAAGATGCCCTCGTTGACCACCGACAGCTCGTGGATACGATACTTGGAGAGGGTGCCGCGGTGCATGTCCAACTCATAGAGGACCTGCCTGCCGCTGACGAGCTTGTGGGAAGACACGCTCTGGCGGAACGCACTCGCCGCCTTCGGACCGACGATGCTGCATATCGCCTTGTAGTGCACGTCAGTGAGCTTCTTGCATCCCGAGATGATGTCCGATACCCTCTTCCATCCTCGCCTGTCCGGGGTCTTCTCCAGTCCCGTGTCCGCGCCCTCCCTGGCGTCAGGGTTCTTGTCAAGCCAGATGGCGTTCTCCTGGATGAAGTCCGTCACGCGAGTGTCAACGCCCGTGCCCCTGGCCCACAGTAGCCATTCCTGTGCAGTGGGGACGAACTGCACGATGTTGAACCTCGACACGAGTGCGGGGTCCAGGTCTGTGAGCTGGTACTGGTCGCCTTCGTTGACCGCAGCGATGACTCGGCTTCCCTCCGGAAGGGCCCTTCCGGCGAGACGCCGGTTCAGGGCGAGGTCCATGATGGTCTGCAGTATCTCCGGACGTGCCCGGTTCAGCTCGTCGAGAAAAAGGACGACCGGCTTGCCGTCGACAGGGAACCAGTAGGGCGGCATGAAGTCGGTTTTCCCGGTCTGCTCGTTCTTGCGTGGAAGTCCTATGAGGTCGCCAGGGTCGCTCATTTGGCCGAGGAAGAGGGCCACCACGGTCATCCCTTTCTCTGAGAAGTATGAAGTGAGTATCTCCGATTTGCCTATGCCGTGGTTGCCCACGAGCATCAGGTTGTGCCCCGCAGGGGTGATGTCCAGCAGCTGCCTCAGTTCAGTGATGTTCGCTTTGATGTTTGCCATGTCAGTATTGTTTTATGCCGCGAAGATAGGAGCCTTGAATGCAGAAATATGGCAGTGGCGCGAAGGCTCTTTGCTGCCATATTATTGCGCTGGGGCAATGCATCTTTGCATCGAAAAACAATGACGTCTATGCTTGACAGAGAATACAACGACAGTGTTCTTCTTGAGTCCCTCGTGGAGGACATCCGTGAATTCACCGACGGGATGGAAGTATCAGAGGGTAAGGGAGAATACAGCATAAGAAAAGTGCGAGACAGCATAAGGTACAGTCATTTATTGAGGGCAGACCTGAGGGGACACTGTCTTGAACTGACGGTCAACGAATGGTCTCTTCACCTTTTTCTTCGCGAGGCTGTCCTTCAGGTCGGATGGGAGGAGATTCCTCTGCCGACATTCGATATTGCCGTCGCGACACTGAATCACCTTGAAGGAATACTACCTTGGTACATTACAAGAGTGAAGGCTTTGAAGGACAAGACCAGCCTTGAGGAAGCCAGGATAAAGCAGCTGAACAGGATATGTGAGGCGACCGTGATGCCGGCCATAGGCCCTATGGCTGAGGCAGCCTCCCTTATCTGTACAGTGCGTGTCCGGAATGATTCCGTTTCCATAATCCTGAAAGACCGTAAGGGCAAGAGGCGCTCCTTCAGAGTCGGTTTTGAAAGACCGATTCAGGATTCCCTCGGTCCAGTCATGGAGTACATAAAATCAGCGGCAGCGAAAGGGGCCGGAAATCTCTCTCCGACCCCTTGTTACTGACGGGAACTCCGCGGCATCAGTCGAGCACTTCGAAATCGAAGTCGCTCAGGTGGCAGCAGGCCTTCTGGTAATCGAACCCGTACAGGCGCATATATGCCTCCTTGAGTTCTTGTGCGCCGTTGGTGAACGGTGAAGTTGCGTGCGTCTTGGTTGTCACCACGACGCTCATGTCAGGTGTGAGTACCTGACCGTTAGTCCTTTTGATCCTCTTCGGGGTCACTCTGAATACTCTCGACATGGTATTGTTATTTTGAATTGTGTCCGTCAAAGGTATCCTCCCTCACTGCAAAAGCCTGGCAGCTATTTCACAATAGGGTCCCCGCAGTAGTCCTTCCTGCCGCAGTCCTTGCATCTGAACCCCGCCCATACCGAGTCGAAGTGGTCCTTTGCAGCTGCCACGAGTGTTGGGTCATCCGTAAGAATGCCTGCCTCGAAGTTGCGCCTGCGTCCTGACTTCATTCCCATTCCAGCACCGGTGAGGTTGGCAGAGCCTATATAGGCCTCCTTACCGTCGAATACGAAGATCTTGAAGTGAACCCTAGGGCACAGGGCCCTCTCCAGCCCCGTGAAGAGGGACGGATAACGGTCGAATTCCTCCCTGAAGATGGGCCCCGGTTCCTTGGCGTGCAGGAGCCTCACATTTACGCCCTTACGGACCAGCTTTGCAAGGACGGCAAGGAACGGCAGGCTGTCGGGACCCACCTTGACGTGCAGGTCCTTTATGTCCGCAGTCCCTATCCAGAGGGACGACTTCACCGAGGCGCAACGGGCTATGACCTCGTTGTAATGGTCGGTGTCACATATATATCGTGTCGACATAGGCGAATGATTTGTGCAAAGATAACGTCTTTCACTGCCAAAGTAATGTCAATGAGTGACTCCGGATAGGCTACAATGGGAGATGACGCCTTTGTCATAGAGAAACATCTCTCCGCTGGAGTTCAGGTCCCAGAAAGCCGCCTCGGATTTCAGAAGCAGCTTCGAGTCCTTCCTGTCGGAAACCCTGAGTACCATACGGGTAGGGAAGTAGTCGAGAAGGGCTTTCACGTCCTGAGCGGGCTTCCTGCTGGAGAGTATCAGGCGGATTCCGAGCCCCGGTCCTTCCATTGCAAGTCGCAGGACGGAGTCCTTGACAGAGCGCCTTGAATCCCGGCTGCCGAATTCCACAAGGTCGGAATATTCATCAATCACGGTCACAATCAAAGGGAATCCCGAGATGTCGACACCTACATTGTGCAGGGTTTCCCTCCTTTCCAGCTCGCGGCACAATTCTCCGAGCGTCTCGTCTGCATCCCAATGAGGCTTCGACGTATCGATGACCCTGAATTGCATTCCGGAGGCTTCCGGACAACTCTTGAGGGCGTCCACTATTATTCTTATAGCCGTGCTCTTGCCCTGCTTTGTGGCTCCGGCGACAAGTATGTTTGATGCGGCCACATAGTCAAAAACCCTTCCTTCGCCGCTCTCTGTAGTTCCGATGGCCACCGGCCATCTGCAATCGTTGTTGTCCATATTTTATAATCCTTTAAGTTCCCTGTGTATCTTCCTGAGCGCCTTCAGGAAGTCCTCGGCCAGGCTGTCGTCCTTTCGGCAGTCCGGAAGCCTGGAGATGATATCGGTCTGAAGCCGGTCTTTAATCTCTTCGCAGTCCATTCTCGGATGTTTGTCAAACTCCTTAAGCAACCATCTGTGGCTTTCTTCTACCTCATCCAGCTCGAAATACTCAATGCCCCTCCTCCAGACGAACTCCCCGAGGCTCTCTCCTGAAGGGCGGCTCTGTGCCTCGTGCATAAACTTGTCAATGAACTCCTGCTCTGAGCAGTTCTCCCACCAGAAGAGGCGCGTCCCGTCCTGCTTGCTTATCTGCTGCACGGTCACATCCACCTTCACCTCGAAGGTGTTCATCCTCAGAAGGTCCGGGATTGGGTAGTCCTGATGAGTCACGACTGCGTGAGTCGCATAGCACATGCAGATATGGTCAAGTTTCGGATGCCCCAGCCAGCTTTCCGCCCAGGTTGTGCCGTCGTCGAGATGATTATTGATGTCAAGCTCGGCATCGCTCATCGAGGACTTGTGTCCGCAGTCCGGATTCCACATAGGGCGGCAGGAGATGATATCAAGGTCTCCCTTGACATCCCGCTGCAGAGTCGCATTGACAAGAATCATCCTCGTGAAGTCGGACCCGTAGAACCCGTCATCCTCCAGGTGTAGAACATCCTGCGCAGAGTCTCCCCAGTACTTCAGCGTCCCTTCCACCGTGAGGTCATCGTCCTTGGGGTCCATCGGGAGGTCGAGGATGTTCCGGTACATCCTGCCGGTCCTGGAGAACATGTCGCAGGTAAGTTCATACAGATGTGCATTGACGCTCTCCATCCTTTTTACCTCTGCCTCGGAGCAATGGATTTCGAACATCTTCGAAAGAAGATAGTAGCGTCTCCCGAGCAGGTCTTCGACCTTTTCGGCAGTCCTTTCGCTCTTCTCCCAGCGTCTGGACGAGAACTTCAGGGGGTCTCCCGTGAGGCGGAGTATGCTTTTCTCCACCTTCTGCACCTCTGCGCGGTACCTATCTATTCTCTCTTCTTCCGGGAGTGTCTCAAGAGCATTGATGATATCGAACCATTTCATTTGCTGCTCATATAAATCGCCGTAATGTTTCATCGTTCCTGTTATTTTGCTGCAAATATGGGATATTCCACTGCAATAATATGGCAGGAGAGAATCCTGCCGTAGAATTGCAGCAGAGCGTGTTTCCTTTGCGTTCAAACAACATACAGCGATGGAAACAAACAATTACCCTGTCGGCCTTCTCGGAGGCCACCCAGAGCTCCTTCATTGCTTAGGTGAGAAGGAGCTGCAACGAAAGAAGAGTCTCATTCAAACGACTCTTGAGGAAGAGGAAATATCCGGTTCCTTGGAAACGGATGTCCTTCCCCAATGCACTGTGTTCCGTGTGATCTTGAATGGAACTGCTGAAAGAACCCAAATCGGGCAACTCAAGGGAACACTATCTGAAGCAACAGGCAGGTCTGTGAGAATCCTGCAGGAAGACAATACCGTAAGAATTGAGGTACTGAACGATGAGCCCTCCGGTGTGCCTCTGCGAGCTCTACTCCAGTCTCCGCAGTTCAGAAGGTGCTCTTCATCGCTTCCGCTGCCCCTAGGACTCGGGACGGACTTCAGACCGGAAGTCCTTGACCTTGATGCGGTCGCGGATATCATGATGACAGGGCAGAACAACGCTGAATTGTCAACGATGATGAACGTCTTCATTGCTTCACTCCTGTATGCAGTACCCCGTGAAAACGTCAGGATGGTGCTTATGGACCTTAATGGAGATGGACTTTCCCTATGGAAGGGAGTCAGCGGTGTCGAGTATGTATATGGTGATAAGGAGGTATGCACTGTACTCATGAATCTCACCAATGAACAGATGGAGAAAGACGGATCTGATATCCGAACGACGGTGGTGTTCATTTCGTGTTTTGATGAAACGGTTGACTCCGGTGAAGGTCTTTCAGACCTCCTGAAACAATTGCCCTTACAGGGCCGTCACGGCAGATGTCACTTCATTGTTTCGGGCACTAACATAGAGAGTTCCCTTATCGAATCACTGAGAGATGAAGAAACGGTCCAGATTGTCTTCCGTCAGGCCGCACCGGGGAGACAGGATAGTCCTGCCAGTATGCCCGGTGCTGAGGCACTGTCAGGGGAAGGGGACTTCCTCTTTTGCAAGGGAAAGAGAACCAAGCGCATTCAGGGACCGATGGTCACTTCGGAAGAGTGCCGGAAGATAGCGGATTATCTTCGGACTCACAATTAAACACACTGCCACATTATTGCATTGAGAGAATGTTTCTTTGCAGTGGAAAACAAAATTACTTTATATGGAAAAGATCAGTTTAAGTGAGGGTCTGATGGCCCAGATGATGGAGAATGAGGCATGGGTACACATCTCAAAAGAACATCCATTTTCCCTGGATCAACTCGAGAAGTATGCAGACAGAATTGACTGGGAAGAGCTTTCCTGTAATGGGAATGTATTTTGGACAATCCCGATGCTTGAAAAGTTCAAGTCAAGACTCAATTGGAGCCAGATTGCCAGAAATATGTCAGAAGAGAAGGTCAGCGTAGAGATGCTGGAGAAGTTCAAGGATATCTGGGATTGGGACGAATATTCAGATTATGGTTCACTCACCGAGGAGATTGTCGAGCGATTTGCAGACAGGCTCAATTGGAGAAAACTAATAAACAACTATTCTCTGCACAAGTCGGATGTTGAAGCCTTTTTCCGCAAGTATGAGGACCGGATTCCGGTGTCGGATTTCAAGGACTCAAGGTTATGGGAGGAGTTGGTGGAAAAGAAGGAGATTGAATTGAGACACAGAATGCTTTTGGGATAATGGAATCATCAGTTGCTTGTATCAATGGAGGCAGGTTATGACACTTTATGAATTACTCCGCAAGGTCTCGTTCGACGAGCTCATACCCACTTTGAAAGGGGTATATGACGTGAAGGACATCTACTCCTACAGGGAGGCGTTCGATGAGCTTATGCTCAACGAAGCCGCCGGACAGCCCGACGGGGTGATAGAACTGAGCCGTGACGAGGATGATGAGAACTGGATACACGTCACCGGCTGTGATGACTGCTGGAGTGAAGTCCTCGCGAGCAGGATACAGATAGAGGATGGGCTGAGCTTCAGTGATGAGGAGCTTGCTGCGCGTATCCTTTGGGAGATGACCTACTGGGGTTTCTCGGAGGATGAGACCCCGTCATTCAGGGAGAGGCCGGACAACAAGTACAGGCGCAAATGGTCCGAGGTGCATTCCCGCCAGCAGGTGATGTATGCCAGGGGGCGCAAGGAGAAAAAGGAATGCTTCCGGGAAGCAATGTCCTGGGACATCTGCAAGCGGATATGGGAGAGGGAGGAGAGACGCAACCGCGCCAAGAGGATGCGTGATGCCCGTATGGACAGGGCGATGGCCCGGCTGGACAGGATGTCCAATGTCGAGGAGTGCATCAAGGACCTGCTGCGTATCTGCCCGGAGCTGGGCAGGGGAGAGCTGGAGTACCTCTTCGACACGAAGATTGTCCACGAGACCCGTTTCCGTCAGCACAAGGGTGACGTGAAGTACTCTCCGGCCACTCTCCAGACTCTCATCAAGGATTACAGCGATGTGCCAGAGGGTGAATATGACAGCATCGTCCTCGTGCTCTACTCGGACTCCCGGGAGAATGTCTCTGAGGAGACGGTATCCGCCATAAGGGATATCTTCATCACCGGCCGCACCCTCAAGCGGGCAGTCCTCAGGGTATCGGAATATGCCAATATGAAAAGCGGGGACATCATCCTGAAGGTCGTCCACAGCAAGGATGACGATGCCCAGAGTCGGAGAGCGACGCATGGAAAAGGCAAGAAGGGAGGCAAATCAAGAACAGGAAAAAGAATGAGCAGGAAATGGCTGACACGATCAGAATGACTGTCCGGGCAATCAACTGGACCGAAGGGGAAGTGGGGCACGTCCACCTCAGGATGCGTCCCGGGGAATGCCGCGTGGACTGGGATGACGGGAGGAGCGATATTTTAAGGGCGACGACCGAGGACTGGTACTATGTCCATCACGCCTACAGGGAGAGCTGCAAGGAGACGGAGGAGCATTTCCACATCTCCATCACTGCTTCAGGAGACGGACTCATCACTGGCTTTGTCGCCGGCAGCGGGGACATGATGGTCGCGGACGTGGACCTGTCAGGATGCCCCGATCTGGAGTACCTCAGGGCGGACTGGCTGATAGAGAGACTGGATGTCACGACCAATCCCGGCATCAAAGAAATGAATCTTGGTGGGGATGCTGCCTCACTTGTGGACCTGAGCTGTTCACGTGACCTTGAAAAGCTCGAAGTAATATGCAGCAAGCTCAAGAAGTTGAAGCTGTCCCGTTGCGACAGCCTTCAGGAACTGATGCTGCAGTGCAATCTCGAACTGACCCGCGTGTCGGTAAGCAACCGCAGCAGCTTGAAATCCCTTAAACTCATTGATACACCCCTCCTTAGTGAGAAATGCATTGAATATCTTGACAGGGCACTGGAAAGGAACGGGGGCACGAAGGAAGTGAGTTCCAACTGTGAAATTGATTAACTTTGCGCCATGGACTTGAAACTTCTGCACATATCCGACACCCACGGTGTCCACCGCCGCCTGAGGGACCTCCCTGAGGCGGATATCCTCGTGCACAGCGGGGACTTCACGATGTCGGGCTCCGAGGCAGAAACACTTGACTTCCTTGAGTGGCTCTGTGACCTCCCATACAGGCACAAGGTGCTGGTCGCAGGCAACCACGACGCCTGCCTTTATGGCGCAACCTTGGACGGCCTTGATGACAATGTCCATTACCTCTGCGGCAGCGGGGTGGAGATAGAAGGCCTGAAGTTCTGGGGCGTGCCGATGTTCATGGAGGACTGCGTGAGCGGTCATCAGGAGCAGCTCTATGCCGCCATTCCAGATGACACGGATGTTCTTGTCACCCATACCCCTCCATACGGCATCCTTGACAGGGACGGAAGCATCCTCTACGGCTCAAGGGAGTTGCTAGAAAAGGTCCGCGCCATTCGTCCCCGCCTGCACCTCTTCGGCCACATCCATAGGGCCCACGGGACGACCAATGACGGAATGACCGTCTTCTCCAATGGCGCCATAATGGACGAGAGCTATGACAGCCTTAACGAGCCGAACGTGCTTCCGATATCTGTTCCAGAGCATTGAAATCAATTTACTCTTCACTGATCCAGTCTTACTGCCGGATTATTGCGCCCAGAAATAATTACTTTGTTTTCAGAAATCAAATGAGCCATGAAGACAAAGTACATTTTCCTGAATCCGGAAGGAGTCATCAGGCAGGGCCGCAACGGACAGGGCTGGGATCCGCAATGCGTCGAGAACCTCTGTATTGTCATCGGAACGACGGGTGCCTTCATAGTGCTGACAGGAGAAATGAAGGAGTCCCCGTCAGGAACACCCAGGCCCTTCGGTGACAGGGTGGTCGGATGCATACAGCAGCCTGACGGTCGCACCCGCAGCGATAGGATTGCGTCCTTCCTTGAAGAGCACCCCTGCCAGGAATATGTAATCATAGACACGGCGGAACACTTCCCGTCGGTGGAGGACCTTCATCTGGTTCTCTGCGACCCTGCAAAGGGCCTTTCGGGTGATGATGTGGACAAGGCTACGGAGCTTCTCGGGCTTCCCGAGAACGGAAACGGCAACGAGGATTTCGTATGGGACATAGACGTGTCATCCTGGTGCCCATCTCAGATTTATTACCGTTTCCATGATACCATAGGGAAGCGTTGGATGATATACCTGAGGTGGAGGCATTCCGACCCCTGGTCGGCGGAGCTCCTGCGTTGTGATGAAGAAGGGTGGCGGTTCCCTGCCGGGGAGGATGAATGGCAGGACCTACTTGAGGAGGAGATACATGTTCCAGGCACCATTACCCACTATTACAGGGACTATGAGTTCGCCTTCCTGATGGAATATGCCTTGGATAAGGTCAGGGCGATGTTTCCGGATGTCAAGTTTCCGGAGTAATGGCGGTAGCATGAGAAAAGCCGCCGCGACATCGCGTCGGGGCGGCAAGCAAGCAAGAAATAGGACCTCCGGGGAGCATGGACGACCGTCCTGCAAGAGACCCGGAGGAGAATATCGGCGGCCACTTTCCGGACCGCCATTGTGTTCAGATTGTGTCTGTCATTTTCCGAATTCAGTCACGCATTCGTCAGCGAAGGAGTACCATCTGCTGTCGGAGATGATTATATGGTCCAGGAAAGAAATCTCAAGAAGGTCCAGTGCCTTCTTCAGGGACTCCGTGGCCTTGATGTCGGCTTTCCCCGGAGTGGGACTTCCAGACGGGTGGTTGTGGTAGACGATTACGGCAGAAGCCTTCTTCAGTATTGCCGTTCGGAGTATCTTGGTGTTGTCAATCACAGTGCTCGTCATTGACCCGGTGGTCATTCTGGCCGTGTCAATGACGATGTTCGCCCTGTTCAGGAATGCAACCCACAGTTCCTCGTGGTCAAGTCCCCGGAGGCTGTCGGCCAGGAGGGCAGCAGCTTCGGTACTGTTCCTGATGCACTTGCCGGGTTCCTTCGACAGGTCTTCCCGGTATTCTTCTATGAAGGTCCGCAGCAGGGCCAATTTCCTGGTCCCCGCCTTGGTCAGTCCGTATCCTGCGCAGTCGAAGCCCTCGTCAAGGAGCACCCTTGCGTCCACGTCGCCCATGTTGAGCCCGAGGGCCCTGAGTGTAGTCCCTTTCATCGTGTCGCCTCCTCCTGTACATGGTTGAACTGAAGGAGCGGATAGGTGCAGAACCCGCTGACGGTTCTCACCCCGGTGTCCTCGGCGATGCCGTTCTCCACCAGCCACCTGTCAATCTCAGGGATGTTGTTCGTGTCGACGTATGCCATCTGCCCGTCCTGCAGGCCTGAGCAGAGGTTGACGGAGACGACGTCGTAGTCGCTTTCCATCTCCCCGTCGATATAGTTCATCAGTACCGCGAGTGTTCCGGTATTCCTGTAGGTGGTGTACGAGATGGTCACCCTGTGGCCTCTGTACTCGTAGCATTGCTTGCTTGCAGTCATGTCTTTGTTCTTTTTGAATTGTCCTGTCCCCGGGCCTGCCCCGGAGTTCTGATGGCAGGCGATGCGAAGCCTCAAGGGAGAAAGAACGGTTCAAAAAGGCACTTTTTGAGGCCGCACCCGCCTAGGGCTGCCTCCGGCAGGTCTTTCGGGATGGGCGAAGCATACCTTAGCCGGAAGAACACACAGGGCAGGTCCGCTGACATGACTTCATCCCGGCTGTCCGCGTAGTAATTTCAGTATTGACTAGGAATTTGGACTGGTGTTAAAGATTGCCATCCTCAGGAATGGCGAGCCGCTCCTTCAGTCGGGTGTTGCGCTTCTGCACCGTCAGGTTGCGCACCGCATAGGATAGAGCCTTGAGCTGTCCGATGAGAACGCATACCTTCTTTGCGCGTGTGATGCCGGTATAGATGAGATTGCGCTGGAGCATCACGAAGTGGTTCATCATCACGGGTATCACCACCACAGGGTACTCCGATCCCTGGGCCTTGTGTATCGTCGTGGCATAGGCAAGGGAGAGCTCGTCCAGCTCGGTGGAGTCATATTCGGTCTCCCGTCCGTCGAAGTCAACCTTGAGTACCCTGTCCTCCAGGTTGACCTCCGTGATGTATCCGAGGTCCCCGTTGAAGACCTCCTTGTCGTAGTCGTTCCTGAGCTGCATCACGCGGTCCCCCTTCCGGAAGGTGTACCCTCCCCGCGAGAGCGAGTCACCGTTCCCGTTCAGGGACTGCTGCAGGGCGATGTTAAGGCTCGCCGCACCAACGACACCCCTCTGCATGGGCGTGAGCACCTGTATGGAGTCCGCACCGATCCCGTATGCTCCCGGCAGCCTCCTGCCCACCAGGTCGACGATCGACTCCGCCACCTTCTCCGGGTCCTCCTCCCTGAGGAAGAAGAAGTCCGTGTCCCTTCCGTTGCTCAGGTCCGGAAGTCTTCCGGCGTTGACCGCATGCGCACTCATCACAATGCGGCTGGACTGCGCCTGCCGGAATATCCTCGTCAGTCGGATGACAGGCACCGCTCCGGAGTCGATGATATCCCTGAGCACGTTCCCGGCGCCGACGCTCGGCAGCTGGTCTATATCCCCGACAAGGATGAGCCTCATACCGTCCGGCACGGCCTTGAGCAGGTTGTTCATCAGGAGGATGTCAATCATCGAGCACTCGTCCACTATGAGGGCATCTCCCGAGAGGGGATTATCGGCATTGCGCTGGTATCCGTCCTTGGGGTTGTACTCGAGCATCCTGTGGATGGTCCTGGCCTCCATCCCCGTGGCCTCGCTCATCCTCTTCGACGCACGTCCCGTGGGAGCTGCCAGAAGCACCTTCATCCCGGAGGAGCGCAGCGCACCGATGATGGCCTTCGTGGTGGTCGTCTTCCCAGTACCGGGACCTCCGGTCAATACCATCACCTTCGATTTAAGGGCCAACCTCACAGCCTCCAGTTGCGTCTCGTCATAGACGATGCCTTCCCCACGAGGCAGCTCGGGTTCATCTTCGGAGAAGAGAGAGCCGTTTCCGTTTCTCAGGGCAAGAAGTCTCCTCGCAACTCCGCATTCGGCATAATGGAACGGAGGCAGATAGATGGCCTCCCCGTCGATTATCACGTCACCTGCTCCGGATATGTCTGCAAGCACTGCCCCTATGGCCTCCTCCCCGACATCAAGGAGTTCGGCGGACGTCCCCAGGAGCTGCTCACCTGTTGCGAAGCAGTGCCCCTCGTCGGCCAGCTGGCCGAGGGTGTAGAGGATTCCGCTGCGGACCCTGCGGGGGTCATCCTTGCCGTACCCCATCTTCAAGGCTATTCCGTCGGCGGTCTTGAAGCCTATGCCCCAGATGTCATCGGCGAGACGGTACGGGTTCTCCTGGACCTTGCTGACGCTCTCCTTGCCGTACTCACGGTAGATCTTCGCGGCGAAGGCGGTACTCACCCCGTGTCCCTGAAGGAAGAGCATCACGTTCTTGATGTCCTTCTGCTTCTCCCAGCTCTCGCGTATCTTGGCAATCCTCTTCGGACCTATCCCGTGGACCTCGTTCAGACGTTCTATGTCCGTCTCGATGACATCGATGGTCCCGGTACCGAAGCGATTAACGATAAGCCTTGCGAACTTGGGGCCTATGCCCTTGACCAGACCGCTCCCGAGATACTTCTCGATGCCGTAGGCAGTGGCCGGCATCACCTCCTCCCAGGTAGAGCACTGGAACTGCTGCCCGTACTTCCTGTCCACCCTCCATTCGCCTTGGCACAGCAGGACCGAACCCGCTGGGACGTCCAGCAGGTTGCCCACGAGGGTCACGAGGTCGTCATACCCCTTGACCTTCACACGGAACACCGAATAGCCGTTTTCCGGGTTCTGGTATGTGATGCGTTCAACTACACAACGGATCTGTGCCATTATGGTGTTATAATTATTTTGTAAGGCCGACAGTCATGAGTGAAGACGGCAATGAAAAACTTTTTCTATAGAAAAGATTTTCTATTAGTGCTACAATATGAGTTCAACCTAGTGGCTCAATTCCCTTATTAAAGGATGCTCACCTGGTGCACAGCCAGTCTCTTGCGGAGACAATCTCAACCGTCTTCCCGTCCATACTGACACTATCTGGAGTGTCAAATGTGATGAGAGCGAATATACCTAAAGTTCGATATTATGGGTTATTTTCGAAGCAAGAACTTCGATAAATATTGGATATTGTACTCCCAAAAGACAAAATGACTTTCCAAATAGTACCGCTTTACAAAGATACATGAATACTTGAGCATTCCCCCATTTGGCCAAAAATTATTCACCCATTCGGCCAAAACATTTCGAATCACTGTCTCAAGTTCTTGAACCACTCCCGGATTTCAGAGTCTTCGGACGGCGCGGTCTTCCTGTCCGGGCACCTTCCCCTTGCCGCGGCCCATGGCGACCCTGCTGCGGTCAGTACCGACAGGAGCTCCCTGCAGCTCTTCCATGAACACCTTGTCACGGTTTCCTCCATGTCCATCGCCACTTCCGGATGACCGGTGACCAAAGCCTCATACTCGGTCCTGTACCCATCATCCGATGTGTCCTTGAGCTTCGAATAGACCCTAGGGAACACCGGCCCGTACTCCCACATCTGCGGATGCTCGGTCGTGAGTCTCGCCCCGCACCTCGCGAGGTGCTTCCCGTAAAGGATGTACATTATCGTCTGCACCTGGTTGCGGTACAGGACGTGTCCCTGCTCCTTCGAGCGGAAGCACACCGCCTTGGCAAGGTCCAGCGAGTCGATACCCGTCTCCGTGAACCCAGTGCCGACATCCGCACCGGTGGTGGCGGCAAGCTGCCGGTTCTCTTCCCGCAGCCTCTCCAGTTCTGCCTTCAGACGGGAGAGTTCATCCTCCTTCTCCATAAGTGCCATATGCGTCTTCGCACTTTCTCCCTGCGCCTGACGAATCTGATACGCCATCTTGTTGACGAGGTCCCTCGTGAGGTTGAAGAGGTCGGAGATGGCCTTGCGGCTCGGAACGGCCCCGTTCTCGTCCAGCAGGTATCCCTTCAGTTCGCCGATTTCCTTCTCGGAAAAGAGGGAAGTGCGGACCGTAACCATCGTCTGGTGGAACTCCTTCAGTGACAGGGCACCTGACCCGGGCTGTTCCAATGCCCGGGCCATCCCTGTGTTCGCGCCTACCATGGCAGGTCGTCCTCCGGTCCGTTGACTGTCCCCTGCGGGAGGTCCTGCTGCGGCTCGGCGGCAGCGGCAGCTGCCTGCACTGCCTTCAGGTTGCCGAGGATAGGCGTCATCGCTTTGAGTTCCTCCTTGGAGTAACCGCCCCGGCGGGAGGAGCCGATGTTGGCCCTCACATAGTGGGTGTGCCCGTACTGGCTGTCCGGTGTCTCCACCACGGAGATGTCGAGGTACACTCCCTTCTTGCCCACGAAGAGGGCGGGGTTGTCGTCGATCGGGATGACGAGGCAGTTCTTGCCCTTGAGTGTCACGGTTGCTGCGTTGACGAGGAGGCTCAGGTTGAGTCCTCCGTTGACTGATGTTCTCTGTGTCATGATGATTGTTGTTTTTGAAGGTTTGTGAATGAATGTCGTTATCGGATTATGAAGCGCCGGTAACCCGGTGTCATCACCTGGTACTTACGGTAAATCTCAGGTTGTTCCTTCTGGAAGGTCTTGGAGTCGAACTTGAGCGTCTCCTTGGCGCTCTTCCAGGATGACAGGGTGGTCCCGTCGGAGGATACCAGTGTCTCCGCGTCACCCATGCTCTGCTTGATGAGCCCCTCAAGGATGTCCTTCTGTGTCTCAAGGTCGGTGAGCTCGTCCTTGACGCGGTGTAGGTGCTTCCATGCGTCGTACACCTCCTCGTCGGCGGTTGCCGTCTTCCCCTCCTCGCTCCTCGGGTAGCGGAGCAGGGTGTCGTCAGCGTTCTGGTCATCGGGTGCGACCCCTCCCAGCACGTTTTCGTTCCAGAAGCGGTCGAGTTCTGCGGTCATGCTCTCGTAGAATCCCGGGTTGAAGTCCATCTCCATGTAGTCGAAGTGGAGCCTCGGCGAGGTGGATATCCACGCGACGGATGCCTTCTGGATGCCGAGCACTCCCATCTGGTACTGCACCTGGCATCTCCAGTAGAGTGGGATGTTCTCCGGGTCGATGACCTGCGAGGTGGTCTTGCACTCGAGGATGCGCCAGTTGGCACGTGTGCGCTTCTTTCCTGCCGGGATGTACACCCTGTCAGGGGATACCCTTAGCCACGGCCTGTCGTTGTCCACGGCGATCCAGTCGCCCGCGCTGTTCTTCACGACCCAGTTGCCGGTTATCTCCTCGAATCGCTGCGCCACTGCCGGCTCCAGCAGGTGTCCCATATCCATGGCCTCGTTGCTCTCCACGGGACCGTCGATGCCGACCTTCCTTCTCCAGAGCCTGTACGGGGTGTCGAAGTGGTTCACTCCCATTATCGTCCCGACCTCGGACGAGCCGATGCCCTTGGACCTCTCTTCAAGCCACTCCTCATGGGTGGCGGGTTTCAGAATAGTGTAGCTCATGATATGTGTGGTTTGATGTTATGACTGTCTTCCTGCGGCCTTGCAGAGGGTGTTGAAGTCCTCCTCGGTGATGTTGTAGTTGGCCTTTACCGTCTGTGGGTCCTTCCTCAGGTCGGAGAGCCAGGCAATGGTCTCCTTCCAGCCCGGTTTGCCCGGCTTCAGGGTCTTCTTCGACGGAGCGGATGCCGAAGGGGCGGCGGTGGCTGCCGATACTGGAGCGGGAACGGTCTCATCTGCCGTGTACTTGGTCTTGTCCTTCTCGTAGTAGACATCAGCAGCTATTCCGAGGGCCTTGCAGGCCACGCTCAGTGCGTCCGTATAGGCCATCTTGTAAGCCTCGTCGGACAGGAAGAGCGATGTGGAAGGCTCTGAAGCACCTCTCGAGTACTTCTTCTCGATGCTCACCAGCTTGCTTCCTCCGGTGCCGAAGATCGGCTTGGACCACTCACCGTCAACCTTCACATAGAGGTTGATGTCCACGAATGCCGCCACGCTTCCGTCGATGTTCTGTTCGGTGTAGCGGTCCTTAACCTCAGTAAACCAGCCTATCCCGGCAGGCCCGAACATGCTCGTGAGCATCTTGATCCTCCACATAGGATTGACATCCGTACCCTTGAACCGTCCCGTGTCGAATGCCTTCTTGGCCTCCTCCGGCACGCTCCTCCCCTCATTGTAGAGCGAGAGGTTCTTTTCGATTGTCTTCTTTTCCATATCGTTTCTTTTCGGATTGTTCCTTATTCCCTTTCCCCCTTCAGGGGAATGGCTTCCTCCGGCGGTCTCCCGCCGTTACGTTCGCCTGGCAGTGGGGATAAGGGCGCAGAGTGCAAGGAATGACGAAGAAATCGATGCGCTTTTGCGTGTCGGGCTTCTGAAGTCATATGTTCGACAGGGGAGAACGGTCCTTGGAATCAAGCCGCCCCACTACCTTCGCGAAAAGGAACAAGGGTGGACCGACAGGAAAGGCAGATTTGTCAGTCTGTCAGTCTGTCTGTCCAATGGCATTCGGTGCGTCTGATATGGATTTCTGCCATTTTGGCAGAAGTGAGTAATTTGATATCAAATTAGCATTTGATATCAAATTATATTTTTTAATTATATGATATTCAATTACTTAAAATGTCTATCTTTGGCAATGTAATTGTTATACAACAAGCCGTAATCCCGCTGACAGATGGGTATGCGGGGCCTGAATAGGTTGGAAGTCCATCGTAAATAAACTTTAAAATTTAATTACAATGTGTTTAATTAAATCATTCACCTTAACCTATAATATCGATTTTAAAATAGGAGTCTCCAAGGTCTTCAGAGACCTCGCAAGTCTCCAAAACGACTCCCGTCTGCCGGATGCTCAGCTCTTCAGATACCTGGAGAACCGCTTCTATCTTGCCTTAATCAAGGACGCCCTGCACACAGAAGGCGACTACTCAACCTTTAATACCGGCCTCACCAATCGCTGGTACCAGCCAATATACGCCCTTCTGAAGAAGAACGAGGGCCCGCACCCGCAGAAATACCAGTTTGTATGCTGGGCTGTTCCAGGGGAGGGAACGAAGATAAATTCCCTCTTTACGTCCCTACCGGGGCTTCCTCGTTTATTTGACAGTTTTGATGACCTGCATTATGATCTAAGGCTCGGCACTCCGACTATCTCCGTAGAGCACGCTCTCGATCGGATTGAACGATTCCCGAAGCAGTTCCTGAACAGAATCTGCGGAGTAACCGAAGATTTGACCCCGGAAGAGTACCGGGCAGCAATAAATGCGTCTTCTTTTACGATGAACCTGTTCCGCAGCTCGTTGGAGTCCGCTGTCTCGACTGCTGTCCGAAGAGTGTCCACGGACCTATTCACGGCGGTCCCGACATACTACTTCCGCGAGCAGCGAATCTCGCTCCTCCTGCCCTTGAGCCTTTCCGGTAATGACGTAGTCGACCTCGCCCTTGTTGTCGTGAAGAACGAGCAAGGTACAGCCTATGTCGGGCGCACAGTGTTCACGCTGGATCAGGCCTATTCCACAGCACGCGTACTGGGCCGTGTCGGAAACTGGCTCGCAGCATAGCAAATCCTTTAATACACACAATATTATGATTATTGCATCTCAGATTCTTCCTCAGAACACCGGCAAGGCCGTGGTTCGAGTCCTCGTCCAGGTCCTGGACAAGCCTACCACCTATGCTGCAGAGCAGCTCAGCAAGGCTATTGACAAGTTCGTAGATTTAGTCACCAAAAACAACTAATTATGAGCACATCAACCATCATCAAGACCGGCCTCAAGGTCGTTGCTTCTATCTTCCTCATGGAAACAGGAAGGAAATTGTTCAACCTAATCTAGAATTGATATGTACTACGATCCACTTCAGATTCTCAGAATCCTTTTGAAGTATCCTTGGCTCAGGAAGGCCAAGATCTTCTTCTAGGCTGTTCCTACAGGGAACATGCGGCATCAACCATCCGGGTTCGGCAACGCGACTTGGATTAGCGACACGGAAACAGGCTGGCACCGGGAGGTACCAGCCTGTTTCCATGTCTGAAAAGTATCAATGCCGCCTCACTCCTCGTAGTCATCCTCCCTCCTTATGAAGTTCTCCCAGAGGAAGCACCGAAACTCCCCCTTCTCAAGGTCGAAGTAGGCAGATGATGTGGGCCGCGCGTTCTTGCGGTAACCCTTGGGCGTTCCTCCCACGCCGTCGAGGTAGCGGTCCATGATGTCCCTTGACAGTGTCCCCGTGGCACGTCTGACCTCGCCGTCCTTCTTCCGGTAGGAGAACAGGCACACGCCCTTCTTCAGTTCGGTGATGAGCCCTGCGAGTTCTTCGGAGAGTGTCTGGGGGTCTTTAGTCGTGCGGAACCCCCTGTCCGCCCTTATGGTCGCCAGAATGGTCTTCTGGAGCATTATGGTGTCTGTAGTCATGTGGCTTTGAGTTTTAGATTACGTGAGTTTTGATCTTTGATGAGAGTGCCTTGGCGATCTCCCTGCCGAGGTCCCTTGCCAGCGTGCCTAGGTTCTCCATCTTGATGAAGTGGCGGAACATCAGGGCGGGGTCGTAGTTGGCGTTGATGCATATCTGCACTATCCTGAACCCCATTGCCTCGGCCTTCTCGACGCACTCCTTAGTGTGATCGATGGCTCTCATCCCGAAGTAGTTCTCCGCAGCGGGCTCCCCGTCGGAGATGATGAACATCAGCACCTCCTCCTTCGTCTGCTTCCTGACGCGGAGAGCAGTCTCAAGGATCGCCAGTCCGTCCCTGTTGTTCGAACGGGGTTCAAGAGACCCTAGAGCGTACTTCGGTGCGTACCCCTTCTCCCTGTAGATGTTCAGCTCAGTGACTCCCGAGCGTTCACAGTCCGCCGTGTGCCCGTAGATGAACAGCTCGATGTTCGGAATGGACGACAGGGCCTCATTGAGCAGGACCGCAGTCTTTCTTGCAGCCAGCATCCTCCCGTGGCGGTACATCGATCCGCTCTCGTCCACCAGCATGCAGACACAGGCTCGGTCGCTGCGGACCTCTCCCTGCCTCTTGTACACTGTAGGCACTCCCTGCACTGCTTCTGCGAGTTTCCCGGTGTCCAGGACACCGCTGCGCATTCCCAGATGTGTCAGGCTGTATTCAACGCACCGTCCCTTGATGACCTTCCTGACGGCGGGGACGTACTGTTTCACCTCCTCGAGGGCGGACATGTAACCGTCCCGGTACTCCTTCTGCCTGGTGAAGATGACATCTTTCGATGACCCAGTCTCCACTTCACCCTCGCAGATCTTGGCAAGGAGCTCGCGGTCAGTGCTCACAGCGTCAGCCATCCGGTCTCCACGGAGAGAGGAGCATCCCTCGATGTCCGGCTGGACTGGACCTCCGGCCACTTCCTCCAGTGCATCGGCAATCTTCTCCAGATCACTTTCCATAGCCTTCACACTCTCCTCCCTGCTCATCTCCAAAGGTCGGTCTTCTTCGGTGTCTTTTGCGTTCTCTTCACCGCTGTCACTCTCTGAATCAGTTCCTTCTCCGGATTCTCCGGCATCGCTTCCGTCGGTACTGTCATCACTTTCTTCTGGGGAAGGACTTTCGTTTTCGCTATCCTCCGGTGATGGATTCCCCTTCCCGGAGTCCTCTTTCCCGCTTCCGCTTTCACGGCCGTACTCTTTGATGATGAGTTCGAAGATTTTCTCCGCTGCCCTCTCGGCTGATGCAGTGGAGTCAGGATACGGGGTGAGGATCTTCTCCACCTTCAGCAGCAGCTCCCCGAATTCGACCATCTCCTCCTCCCGGAGCAGGCGAGGGTAGCGTATGATCCCGAGTATGCAGTTCAGTATCTTCTGCAGGGGGGACGCATCCTCAGAGCCCTCCGTCATGCCGGAGTACCTGCCGAAGTAGTGCCTCTTGACGGCTTTGAGGTAGTTGGCAAGTCCTGGCTTGTCTTCACCAAGGTTCCTCTCGATGCGCTCGTCCTCGATGATGTTCAGCAGCTTTGCGCACAGTGGGTGCACTCCGGCGGCCTTCTTCATCATAGGGAACTCCGTGTACAGCAGGTGGCTTCCCTCGTGGGCCGTGAGCCCGAGGAAGATGTCCAGTTTCTCTCCTGTCTCCAGAGTCCCGTCATCGAAGTAGTCGGTCGCTACGTACACGTTACGCCCTTCGGTGCAGGAGCCACCTCCGCCGAGCCTTACGGTCACCTTCGACGGGATATCCATCGCCGAGATGGTGTTCCTGGCCAGTGCATAGGCCCGTTTTATCAGTTCCTCCATGGAGGGGGACTCCAGAAGGTACGATGAGTACGGAGTCCCTTCCTTCAGGGATTCCTCCCATCCGAGCCTTCCTCTGGTGCGTATCTTCACGAAGGACTCTCCATCCCTCTCGAGCCAGTCTTTCGAGAGCTTCTCGATGAGCTCTTTACCGGTCACTTTTCTTCTCTTTGCCATATCGTTGTCTGTTACGGTTTACCTGCTGAGTATTATCTGCATCACCACGGCCCTCTCTCCCTCGACCTTCGTACCCTCGAAGAGCGGCAGGAAGGTCAGTTCCATAGCCTTCTGAGCGCTCCAGCCGTCCGCTATGAGGCGCGCTGCCATCAGGGTCTCCCTGGTGGACAGAGAGCTGGAGAGTTCGGTCGCATTGTACTTGCTCCTGACGGTGGATGCCACTGCGACGATGTTGTCCGCGTCGGTGTCGCCGATCCCGTACCGGTTCACCAGGACCTTCTTCTCCTCGTCCTTCTCGACATATCCGAGTTCCAGAGGGAAGAATCGTCCCACGAGGGCCCTGTCCATCGACATCGTTCCGGTATACTCGCTTCCGACGTTGGCCGTGGCCACGAAGACACATTGGGGATGGAGGTGTATGATTCTGAGGTCATCTCCTCCGGCCATGTCCACAGGGAGTGTCCTTCTCGAGTCAAGGCATGGGAAGAGGACGTTGTTGGTGGTGACCGGGGCTCTTGAGAGCTCGTCGAGGAGGATCACTCCCGGCTTCTGCACGTCCCGTGCGAACTTGGCATAGTCGAAGGTGGAACTGCCGCCCACCAGACGGTGCACTCCCAGCAGCTCTGAGATGGGGTCGAAGATCGTTCCCATGTTATATACATTGCACTCCAGGCCCAGCTTCCGGCAGGCAAGCATGACAAGCTCGGTTTTTCCTGTTCCGGTTGGTCCTATCATCATCGTGTTCGTTCCCGTGAGGATGTTCCTCAGGAGCAGCCTCCAGTTGTCGTCGCTGATGCTGAACCCGTCGGAATCGACGGTCGGTGTCGCATAACGGCTCTCGCTGCAGAGCATCTCCAGCATGCTGAACGCCTTTGGAGGCTCCGGCGTCCCTGATTCGTCCTCAATCGGCATCCCTGCTGCGGCAAAGAGGTCAGCCGGAGTCTCCTCCATCGACTTGAACTCCCTGTAAGCCCTGACCATGTCCGGGGTGGGCATGTGACTCGCATTGAGGTAGTCCCCGAGGTTGATATCCATCGGGAAGAGGTCCCCGGCCGCGTAGTATCCGCCCTGCTGCTCGCACACCTTCGAGCAGAAGACCGTTCCTATCGGGTAGCTTTCCCTCATGCGCTTGCTGCCCTTGGTGTTGAAGTTGGGATTGATGGCCGACCCGTCATGCGCGGTCTGTCCTGCCAGCGGACGGAGCCTCTCGCGGCTCCCGTCCTTCACTGTCCTGAAGAAGTAGTACTTTTCCATATTCCTGCTTTGTTGATTGTATTTCCATGCACTCCGCTCCCCTCCGGGGATACGGCGTCTACCGCCTTGTCCGGGCGGTTGACAGGCAAGCAAGGAGTACGGGAACGGCTCCGCACCGGAAACGCAGGAAGAATTGACCGGAGCAGGGCGAAGGTAAGCGTAGCGCCATTGTTCCGAGGCTTATGGGGCGGACGCCGGGTCCATAGGACACCGTACTAACTTTGCCGCATCAAACGACTCGGATAAGGCGAAAAACGGGGATTCTGCATAGAATGCAGGTTTCAAAAATGGGGATTTTGCAGATTGTGGGGATTCAGACAGGATTCCCTACTGATTCAGTGCGGCTTTGTGATGCCTCTTGATGGACTCCGCGAGGGACTGCGGAGAGAGGACGGTGATGCCGCTCCCGTATGCGAGAAGGTCCCTCTCCAGCTCGGGATTGACTATGACCTCCAGCTGGAAGGTGGTGTACCCGTCCAGGTCCTCCTCGATGACCATCTGGCTGCGGTGCAGCGGCTTGGTACGGATATAAGGTGCCTCCTTGGGGCTGGCCCTGAACACTACCTTCCGAGTTTTCATTGTCCTGTCCTTGGTCACACCTATCATATTGCTGAACCATTTCTCGGGGTTGAAGTCACCCATGGGGATGTATGTGCTTCCTTCCGGAGCCTTCTCAATGGAGACGATGCGGTCGAGGGCGAGGTTGACCACCTGGCTCTGTCCCGACCTTCTCCCAAAGACGAACCACCGGTTGCGGAACTCCTTGAGGACATATCCGGAAAAGACGAAGGAGCTGGCCTTCGGATTGCGGAAGCTCCTGTAGCTGAGCAGTACGGGCCTCTCGCCTGAGATGGCGTCGTACAGGGGCATCAGGTGGTGCAGTCCCACAAGGGAGTCGTTCTTCTCGAACCATATCACAGGGCGCTTCTCGTGACGGGCTGCGCTGACGTGGTCCTCGAGCCTTCCGATGATGTCCTCTATGCCGGAGAGGGCGGAGAACCCGCTCAGCTGCTTGAGGACGGTCACGGCTTCGGACAGGAGCTCGGTGTCCTGGCTGCTCAGGGGCACGTCGGTGATGCTGTAGTCCGGGTCCTCGTAGGTGTAGTACCTGTTCTGCCTGACGACGATGGGGGCGTTGTACCCCAGCTTGTCGGAGCGCATCATCTGGATGTCCGCCTGCACGGTGCGCCGTGAGACGTTCTCGTCACGGCCCTCATACTCGCTCAGGGCGTCCGAGCAGGCCTCTATGAGGTCGTCCAGCGTCCACTTCCTGTAGCGGTTGCGCAGGCACCTGTCAATGGTCTTGTATCTTATCAGTGCGTTCTTGGAAACAGGCATATCCTCTTAATTTTCTGCAAATTTAGTGAACTTTTCCAAAAGTACGCAGAAACGCTGCGCACTTGCTTCCTTTCTTTGCACCATGAACCAATAAAAATGAAGAGCTATGTATGAGATTGCATTAAACGGAACGCCCGTGAAGATATGGGCGAAGTACGTGGATCCGCACGCGATGAAGGAGATAGTGAACCTCTCGACCCTTCCTTTCATCTTCCATCACCTGGCCTTCATGCCGGATGTGCACGGAGGTAAGGGGATGCCCATAGGCGGTGTTCTCGCCACGAAGGGAGTCGTCATCCCGAACGCGGTGGGTGTTGACATAGGATGCGGGATGTGTGCCGTGAAGACATCCTTGAAGGTGGAGGACATCCCCCAGGAGGTGCTCCGCAAGCAGATCCTGCGAGGAATCAGGAAGCAGATTCCCCTCGGGTTCGACCATCACAAGGAGGCCCAGGACGAGTCAAAGATGCCGCAGGGATTCGACATTGACAGCCTGACGGTTGTGAAGCGCCAGTATGAGTCAGCAAAGAAGCAAGTAGGGACCCTCGGAGGCGGCAACCACTTCATCGAGCTTCAGAAGGACGGGGAAGGCACCCTTTGGGTGATGATACACTCCGGTTCCCGCAACCTCGGGGCTCAGGTGGGCGGCTTCTACAACGAGAAGGCGAAGGTGATGAACCGCCGCTGGTTCTCCTCTGTTGCTCCTGAAATCGACATGGCCTTCCTCCCTATGCAGTCCGAGGAAGCTCACCAGTACTGGGACGAGATGAACTACTGCGTGGAGTTCGCCCTGTGCAACCGCCGCCTGATGATGGAGCGCATCTGTTCAGTCATCGGGGATGCATATCCGGAGGCGCAATTTGAGCCTATGATCAACATCGCGCACAACTACGCCGTGTGGGAGCACCACTTCGACGAGAACGTCATCGTCCACCGCAAGGGCGCAACCCGTGCCCGTGAGGGCGAGGTCGGCATCATCCCGGGCTCGCAGGGTACCAGGTCCTACATCGTCGAGGGGCTCGGTAATCCGGATTCGTTCCAGTCCTGCTCACACGGGGCCGGCAGGGCGATGAGCCGAACTGAGGCTGTCCGCAACCTCTCGCTGGAGGCCGAGGTGTCAAGGCTGGAGGAGCAGGGGATAGTCCATGCCATCAGGGGCCAGAAGGACCTCGAAGAGGCGGCAGGGGCATACAAGGACATAGACGAGGTGATGGCAAACCAGACCGACCTGGTGAAGATCGTGACTGCCCTGTCACCCGTCGCAGTCATCAAGGGGTAGGACCAACTACCCTTCACTGTTAGTGCAATAACCGTTATCTATGAGCTGGTTATTGCACTATTTTCATTGCCCAGGTGTGCATTTTATCGGAATTTGGATATCTTGATCATCTTTATATCAACTATTTAGCTGTTTCTGTTCCGTAAGATTGTTCTTCACCTGATTAGTTCCTTCCATCAGTGCGGAATCTATGTCAATAAGATTCGAATTTCAGACACCACATCAGCCACACTTCTCTCTCCGCTCTCCAGATAGGTCATCAGACGGGAGCATGCGGAAGGATGTCCCTGAAGGTCAAGACAGATCGAGATGATCGCATCATCGCTCATGTCAGTCCCGCTCAGGCAGACCACGAGGTCCCTCAGGCGCGCATCAAGAGTAAATCGGTTGTCGTTTTCCATTCTGCAAATATATGCAGCATCGTTCCTCCCGGGAAATCCCTGCAATTCTTGCAGGCTACCGGTAAGACACGAGCTCCCTCTTCACGGGAATCCTGTACACGCCCTCAGTCCTTGTGATGAGAAGGGGAGCGGCTACCTTCTGCCCGAGCTTGTCGGTCAGTTTTTTCTTTATCCTAGAGACATTAGTATAGAGGGTGGTCTTGTAGTCGTCCACCAGGGCTCCGACCGCCTCCTCAGCCGCGTCCATGTCATCATAGACGGTCTGGGACATGTATATCTTCAGGAGCTCGTCATAGTAGAGGTAGAGGTCATCCACGGGGATGCCCCCGGGATACCTCAGGAGAAGGATGTACAGCGTCCTCTCCATCGGGGTGAGCCGTATCTTCACTCCCTGGCAGTCAGGAAGCAGGAGATAGCCCCTGCCGTCGACCACGACCCTGTAATCAGCTCCCGGACCTATCAGGGAGTCGATCATGTCTTCTGAGATTCCTTTTGCCCTGAGCTCTGAGAGCAGGGACTTTATCTGTTCTACGATTGCTTCAGTTTCCATCTTTGCCTTCCTCCTTCGGGAAAGACCTGTGCTGCACCTGTGGCAGCGGTTATCGGTTCTGGGATTGCCGGAGTATGCCGGTACATGCTCGGGAAGTGAGCGGAAAGGGTGCCGTCCTAGGCGTTAAATCGATGGAAACGATTGATGCTGGCGGATACGGCACGGCGCACGTTGCTGCTGAAACAACGTGTACGTCGACTGCGTGTGAATGTCATTGCCATATCCATTTAGTGTTTGACGGTGCAAAGTTACTACAAAAAAGTGAAATGCGGAAAGATATAGTGATAGAATTGAGTT
>OIWM01000440.1_pt1 | contig 50948 bp, 65 predicted proteins | sample 1587451 | NCBI WGS metagenome assembly OIWM01 (sample SAMEA3888907, study PRJEB22519) | human gut metagenome | biome: human gut; feature: human-associated habitat; material: faeces | place: Denmark | collected 2011 | reverse complement strand
CTGGCCGTTCACGAATTGAGGACGCTATTTTTGCGCGATTTTTCAGAAATCGCCAAAAGTAGCGTCCTTTTTGCGTCTCTGGACAAATTCAGAAAGAAAGGAGCAGCAGTTATGCAAAGGCGTAAAGGCAGGTATTTTCGATCTTTACGGGAGTGGATCAACTACGGCGGGAATCGCTCTGTTGTAAACAGACCCAGTATTCATATTTCCGGCAGCGTCCGCGGTATGCGGCGGCAGTTTTGGGGCTATGAGTGTGATGTCGTACGGGTCGGAAGCTGGATCTACAAAGCAAATTGAGATCGGAGAAAGAGAAAGGAATTTTTATCATGGAAAAAAATAAAAGAATCATTTGGAGCAACCGGGATCTGAACATTGATGACTGGCGTGAGGGCTACAAAGAGTATCTGGAGGCAAATGAGATGGACGGCGATCCGAACGATGAGCAGGCGCTTTATGAATGGATGGTTGATACCAACGCGGAGTACCTGAGTGACGAACGCTGCAACTTGGACATTCAACTCTCGACCGAGATTTTCGTTATCGCGGATCTTGGGCTGTGGGATGGGTGCCATCTGGCTTATGGCGAGATCAAGTCCAGAAACATCAAGGACTGTCTCTATTTGAACCACGATTACTCTACCTGGTATGTCGATGAAAAGGGGGACCTGATTCTCGAGGATGTGCACCACGATGGTACCAACTACCTGAGATACAGAGCTTACCGGCCGGATGCTACGGAGGATGCGATCGATGAACTGAAAGAAAAAATCTATGCTGGAACAGTAACAGAGGAGGATATCCAGGCGGTGACCTACCGGCTCGGCGACGAAATCGGGAAGGTGTATGGCTGGGATATGCCGGAAATAGCGTAAGAAAAGGACCCTCTCGAGGAAACTCGAGGGGGTCCGGTCAATCAAAGGAAAAGGAGAAATCAAAATGTTATCAGTTGTTTCGTATCCGGAGAGGGGAGAAGGCGGCAGAAGCAGCTATCGCGGCAACTGCTCGCCTTGTCTGATCTCGGACTTGATCGACCAGTTCAATGTCAAAGAGATCTGCGACTACATGTGTGGGAGCGGGACGACGGAGGATGTGGCGAAGCAGAAGGGGATCATATCCCACTGCTACGACCTCAACCGAGGGTTCGATCTGATGAGTATGGACATTCCGGAGCGCAGTCGCTTCACCTTCTGGCACCCGCCGTACGGAGATATGATCATCTATTCCGGTGAGCAGTACTCCGCCGAGGGGGTTCAGCAGAAGTTTGGGTTCGATCCCAGAAAGGCAGATATCTCCCGTATTCATGACTGGGATGAGTTTGTCAGAGCAATGAACTATTGCATGATGAAACAATTCGCAGCGTTGGAAAAGGGAGGGCGTATTGCTGTCCTGATGGGGGATATGAAGCGAAAGGGACGCCTGTATTCCATGCTTGCGGACATCGTGAAACCTGGACAGCTGGAGCAGATCGTGATCAAGATGCAGCACAACTGCGTATCTGACCGCAGGTCTTACTCCAACACGAACTTTATTCCCATTGTCCACGAGTACCTCATGATCTGCAAAAAAGAGGATGACCTGTACATCCCCGTCCGCATGACCATGAAGCGGGACACGGATATCCGGGATCTGCAGTGCTCCACATGGAAGGATGTCGTATACGAAGTCATGCGCAGCCTGGGCGGCGAAAGTTCTCTTGAGGACATCTACCGGAAGGTTGAGGGTCATCGGAAGACCGAAGCGAACCCGCACTGGCGTGATAAGGTACGGCAGACCCTGCAGATGCATCCGGGACTATTCAGGAACACAAGTCGCGGTGTCTGGGCAACCTGCGCAGCTTAAAAGTATGAATAAACCGCCGCCATAAGGGCGAAAGACCATGGCGGTGGACCGAAAGGAGAAAGAATATGGAATCTCGCATTTACAAAGATTATGTTTTCACCCCTTGCAGGAACGCCTTTAACGAAAAGACGAGCTGGTGGATCAGTAAGAAAGGCTGCACGGTCGCGCATTACTGTTTCTCCGCGATGACGGAGAAGGAAGTTGACGAGCAACTCGGCGCCGGCGGCGCGGACGGATATGTCGCACTGTACGAATCGAAGACGAATCCGGGGAAGTACATTGTGGTCGATGAGCACCTGAGCGGTGCCGGAGATACATGGACGGAGGTCTACGATACGCCGGAGGAAGCAAACAGCCATGCGAAGGCACAGTGGGAACATCTTACCGAGAAGGAACGAATGAAGCGCCATGTCTACGCGGCTCGCGTTTTGTGGAGAGACCTTGCGGACTACGCGGTGGATGAGAACGGTGTTGTCGACTGGCGGTGCTGGGGGTCCTGCCGGGATTTCCCGGGAGCGTTTGATTCGTCTAAGGCGAAAGGGGAGGAGAAATTATGAGTAAAGCAGCAGTTGCGGTCTACTACGCGACTATAACGACTATCATTGCCGGAATTATCGCCCTGACGCTATATGCGGGGCTGACGAGGAACAGCAGCAGGGACTGGTTCCCTGACGATAGGCAGCGCGTAATGGGCACGGAGTATGGTGAATCAGGGATGACCGGTGCAGCCGGCAGCGGGGACGAGCTTTCAAGTAAGATCGTCCTGCCGCCGCTTACCGGAGCGGCATGAGAAAGGAATACGGAATGGAAAGAATTCAAAAATCGATTGCCATAACAGACGAAAATCGACATCTGGCGGGCTTTACCGGATCGGATTACGAGTACCTCGTGATTCCGCCGGAAGTGCTCGCAGAGGGCGAATTTCGGCGCGTGGACGCAATCGGTGAGTATGCTTTTGCCGAGTGCAAAAACCTGCAAACAGTAGTGCTGCTGGAGGGTATCAAGAGGATCGATGATAGTGCCTTTCAGGACTGCGTATCGCTTACGAGTGTCACGCTGCCGAATGGATTAGAATGCCTTGGAAATAGTGTGTTTTACCGATGCAGTAAGTTGCCCGTGATAGCGATACCGGAGGGTATCACGATACTCCCTCCGGGCACGTTCTATGGATGTGTCGCACTGGCTGATGCGGTTTTGCCTGAAAGCCTGAGAAACATCGGACCATGTGCTTTCGGTCACTGCAGCAGTCTGACGCGCATCAGCATTCCCGCGGATGTGACGGATATCGGAGGAAGAGCCTTTGAAGAGTGTACATCTCTTGAGGATGTGGTGCTGCCGGAAGGACTGCTTAGACTTGGCGACGAGGCATTCGCGAAGTGTACGAACCTCTCGAGGATCACTCTTCCGGCGAGCCTGCAATGGATCGGAGAGAAAGTATTTGCCGGCTGCAGCGCCACGCTCAAGGAGATCCGTTACGGCGGGACTCTCGAGCAGTGGAGTAGGCTGCGACCGATGAAAGGCATTCCAAAGCGCACGAGGATCGTCTGTTCCGATGGCGCAGTGAAGTGAAAGAACCCCGCCGTGAGTCAAAAGACTTCATGGCGGGGAATTGCAGAAAGGAGAAGAAAAGTGAATCATTTCGGCTATGTTTTGGCAACCAAGATGCTTGTGGACGGGAAAAAGAAGGTGCGATATATGTACCGCGAGGAACCGGACAATGCAGAAGACAGCGGTTGGCGGTTTTTCTGCGGCGAAGAGGATAACGCATATATCGCAGCTCCGGAGAATATCGGCATCTACGATATTTCCACCGTGGTCGGCCTCGACAATGGCATTCTCCCGTATCTTGAGCTACCCGCCGGCACTGCGCTGGCATGCGGCGAAAGGGGATATTTTAAGCGAGTGGATGCCCGGCCTCGCGATGGGGTTGTTGCAAGAATTGATTTTCTCGGCAGCGGCGGCATTGCGGGAGAGAGTGTCGAGTACACCAGCTATAAGCAGTTCCGGATGGATGTAGAGCGGGAGACGTATGTTGGTGCTCCGATGGTCCTTGTCCTGTTCGAGGATGAGAACGGCAACACCGTTCCGAGGGATTTCATCGCAGAGCTGGATCCGCCGCCCAAGGGAGTCCGGATCGAAAAACGACATAGCAAGGAGGAAGCAGTATGCTGATTTGTGAAAAGAGGTACCTCGGTAGATCCGACCTGGCTTCGCTCATTGCGGAGCACGGCTGGTTTACGGAGGGAGACAACGAGGAGTATAACAAGCTGCTGAAGATGACCTGCAACCGAGACGGCAGCAGCAGAAACATCTCAACGAAGCTGCTGCAGGATATCGCAAGCCGGATCGTGCAGTACAGCGCCGCGGGATCGACCGATATTCTGGGGATCACCGGCGTGATGTTCTGTATCGCAGAGAGGTGCATCACCTGCTTCACAGAGGCGCAGTTTGCACAGGCGGAGCTACGGGATTGGAACCGCAGCGCGGATATTGCAGCGCGAATCACCGAAGCGGCTCAAAAAGAAAAACAAGAGAATTTAAGGAGGAAAGAAAAATGAACACGCAGATCGAGTATTTTTACAGAGACGGAGGCAACTGGAAGACATGGAATGAATGCATCATTAAGGGTGAAATGACCGAGGAACAGGAGGAACGCATCATAGCGTGCCTCGAGGACGAGGAGTATTTCATCCCGAGCCGCATTCATGAGTGCTTACCCGAGAACACCAACGAGTCGGACTATTGCGAACAGTTTCCCTGGTTTGAGTGGAATGGATTCACCTTAACGGAAACTGCACCGGACATCAACCTCACTGTGGATGAGCTGGTTGCGCGTTTCGAGGAGCTGAAGAACGGCTGGAAATCGGTCGTAGACGATCCGGGAACCTCCCGTACGCCTTTTGCGGTTTGGGTTAAGGAAACCCGTATGCGTACAATCGTTGTCTGGGCTGAGAGCGGTCAGGAGGCTGAACTGCTCGCAGGGGAGTTGTGTTCGATGGGAAAGGTCAGACCGAGTGCAAACGACTACATTGAGCGTGATACGATCTGTCAGGGCGTCGCAAGTGCAAAGGAAATCAAGAACCTCGGCATTACGACCGAAGGTGAAAAGGAGGAAGCTGTATGAACAGAACGAACATCGAGACCAAATTCAATGCCATGCTGGAAAAAGCCAAAGAGCTGGGGCTGGAGGTGCTCACAAAAGAGGATGTTTTCCTTGATGATGACCATCTGGATAGCGTTTGGTATGGCGGATTCATTGGCGGCTTCAAGTACAAGGGCTATACCGTCGAGATCAGCGTTATCGGGGATGTGTATCTCACCGGAGAGATAAACGGTAGGGAGTTCCTGTATCGCAATCGCTACAACGATGGCGCGATGGCAGTGAACGCCGATAGTTCTCTTCGGGAAACATTTTCGTCCGATGCGGAGCTGTATGCTGCGCTGCAGGAGAACAAGATCTGGTATGAGAATGGCAACTGGATCGAGGTCACTGCCGTTGATGAGGATGGTTACCCCTTCGGGGAATATGCAGTAGACAGCACGGATAGCGTTCTGGATGCCTGCTGCAGTCAACTCGAAGAGCTTGTCGAGTGGTTGGAAGGCTGAGAGGTTATTCTGAACATACGCTGCCGCGAAGAGAAAGTGTAGACAAATCGAGATATCTGTAGTATAATGTACTACAAGAAAGGAGCTGATGAGTTATGTCCTTTTCCATTCGACTGACACCGGAGGAAAGAGGGCTTGTTGACAGTTACGCAAAGCTGCATAACATGTCAGTAGGAGAAGCCTTCAAAAAGGCCCTCTTTGATAAAATCGAAGAGGAATACGATATCGCAGTCGCAAACGAGGCATACGACGAGTATGTGAAGGATGGCAAAAAGAGCAGACCGCTCAGCGATTTGAGAAAGGAATGCGACTTTTGAGGTATTCGGTTGAAACAACAACTCGATTTGATCGCGAGTTTAAGAAGCTCGACCGCTACACTAAACGAATCATTCTTTCGTGGATCGAGAAAAACCTTGATGGATGTTCAAATCCGCGGCAGCACGGAAAGGCTCTCGCAGGGAATCTGTCTGGTCAGTGGCGATACAGGATCGGCGATTATCGGCTGATCGTGCTCATAGAAGACGATCGGCTCGTGATCACAGCCTTAACTGTGGGTCATCGCAGAGAAATATACCAATAGTCAAGATAGAACAATCGAACAGAACGACCTTCCTTACGGGGGAGGTCGTTCTGTTCGTGGACGAAGAAGCGGAGGTTTTCAACGGTGAAAATATGTGATATAATTTATTATAACAGTGAATGATACAATGGCAGGCAAATGGGAGACCCTTATGGAGGAGGGCGAGTGCAATGGCGAGTGAGGAGCATGAGTACCTTCAGCGCATTGAGGAACACACGGCTGAAACGGGCTGGTTAACACCCCCAACACGGGAAAACAGGGACTACATGGCGTTTCTGCTTGGTGTATGTGCTCGGTACAATATTGTGTTATCGCGGGCGACGCCGCTGGAATTTGAGTTTGTGACTCGGGTTGCGGATAACGAGTTCTACGCCCGCCGGGCAGAGAACATCTGATTCACCGAATAGTGGAAAGGCTCTCCCATAGGGAGGGCTTTTCTTTTTTTGCAAGAACTCACATGGCGGTCCCAAAACCCTGCTTCAGCTATTGACAGCAGCAACGAAGTGTGATGGAATATAAAGAGAGATATGATCGAAATCGGGGGAGAGGAGGGGTCATCGTGTCAGTAGATGCCGGCAAAAAAGCATACTTAACAGATGTTCCAGAACTGCTTGCCGAATGGGACACCGAGAAGAACGATCCTGCCTTGTCTCCAACTGCGATCACCGTCGGGAGCAATCGTCGCGTCTGGTGGCGGTGCAAAAAGGGGCATAGCTGGGAAGAGACAGTGGTAAAGCGTACCCACGATGGCAAGCCCTGTCCGTACTGCACCAATAAGCGAGTCCTTTTGGGGTATAACGACCTTTCGACCCTTTACCCGGATATAGCGAAGGAATGGGATCATGAGAAAAACAGCCAGGTGGATATCAATTCTGTGGTACCGGGAAGCGCCAAGAGGGCATGGTGGAAGTGCTCTGTGTGCGGAGCCTCGTGGGATACCAGAGTTTGTGACCGAACCCGGCGCGGAACGGGATGCCCTTCGTGCGCGAGAAAGGCTGGTGGGGAAAACCGCCAAAAGGAATTGTTGAAAAACAATGGTCCCCTTAAAGACGACCTTCTTTTACGCTCCTGGGACTACGAGAAAAACGCGCCGCTAAAGCCAGAGGATGTGACGGCACAAAGCAACAAAAGAGTGTGGTGGAAGTGCCCGGATTGCGAACACTCCTGGTCGGCAAAGATCTGCAACCGCTCCAACGGACGAGGTTGCCCTCAATGCTCCAACCGCGTTTTGGTCAAGGGAGTAAATGACCTGGCGACTCGTAATCCGTCTCTTGCGGAGGAATGGGATTATGTCAAAAACGCGCCGCTTTCTCCGTCTGATGTATTCTCGAAGAGCGGGAAAAAATATTATTGGATCTGCCCTAACGGACATAGCTATTCTGCCAATGTACTGCACCGCGCATCAGGAACGGGCTGCCCGGAATGCAACTCCGGAAGGCAAACCTCCTTTGCGGAGCAGGCGGTGTATTTCTACATAAAGAAGGCGTTCCCGGATGCAGAGAGTCGATACAAGGAGATTTTCGATAACGGAATGGAACTGGACATCTATATCCCTTCCCGCAGACTTGCGATAGAATACGACGGCGTCTTCTGGCACAAAAGCAGCAATATAGAGCGTGATCGCCGAAAGTACAATATCTGCAGAGAAAACAATATCCATTTGATTCGGATCCGCGAGTCGGGCGAAGCGTGTGACGGGATAGCGGATGAATCTTACCACATGGATAACCTCGATAAGCGAGAGAACCTGGAAAAGCTGATACAGTACTTGCTCGACAGAATTGATCCTCGATCCAACATGTGGACCAGAAAGAAAGCAGGCGATATTTATAGCCCTGTGCGGGTGGAGCTGTCGGCTGATGAGCGGTTGATGCGGCGTTATATGACGACGGTGAAGAACTCTTTGCAGGATCTCCATCCGGAGATCGCGGCACAGTGGCACCCTACCAAAAATGGGGATCAGACGCCAAGCATGTTCCTGTGCGGGTCTGATTATAAGGCGTGGTGGCTTTGCCCGGTATGCGGTCATGAGTGGAAGACCTCCATTGGGCATCGCGTTTCCGGGACAGGGTGCAATGTCTGTTATAGAAGAAACAACAAGGATCACCACCCGCGCGCAAAAAAGATTTATCAGTTCACCTTGGACGGTGAGTTCATCAAAGAGTGGAATAGCGCCTCAGAAGCCGGAAAAGCTCTTTCCATTTCGACTGGCAATATCAGCGCGTGCTTGAGGCACCAAAGAAGGCAGACCGGCGGGTATATCTGGAGCGAAAAAGGGCCGGACGAAGAGAAGAACGAGGAGGAAACGGTATGACAAGATGGGTGATTGAGGGAGTCGGTATTCCGGCAGAAGAGGTACTGCCGTATCTCGACAAAAGAAAGGTGGCTCGAGTACTGCAAGAGTTGCTGCCGGCGGACAAAAGAATCTCGGAGATCATAGATGAGGAGCGATACGAAAACCTGGAATTATTTATAGAAAGCCCGTATGACGACGGGGTTGTCCATCTGCAGGACTACTTTTACTGTGCGTTGGACGGGGGATTGGGGTATATGCTGAAATGCTGTGATGAGACGGAAACGCTGGTATCCGCCCCGGATGAGAGCGGATTGGAGTATCTGTACTATCCACCGTCGATGCCGTGGGAACGTTCTGAAAACGAGCCTGAGAGCCTGGAAGAAGTCCACTACCGCATTGTCATGGCGGTTCAGAAGCTGGCGGACATGACCGAGGCGGAGATCGAAACGCTGATCGACGATGATCTGTACGAGAGCTGCAGCGTTGAATGAGCGAAAACCGGGAGGGAGAAGCGGCAATGCGACTGAAGCGATGCCTGAAATGTGGTGAAATGTTCCATGCATATCGAATGGAGCAGGCATATTGTGAGAAGTGTCTCGCGGAAGCGAGATCGACGACCATACGGGAACGCACCTGCCGGCTATGCGGAAAGCAATTTCCCGGCGGTCCAAGGGCATGGTATTGCCCAGAGTGCAGACCGATCAGGCAGGAAGAGGCGGCGGCAAAGCAGCGCAGGAACGGCCCAGAACGTCCTCTGGGGAGCTTGGATCACTGTACCGTATGTGTGGAAAGAATATATTGTAAAGTCCGGCAGACAGCGATATTGCCCGGATTGTGCAGCGGAGGCGGTGCGGGAGGTAGACAGAGAAGCATCGAAACAATGGAACAAGGAGAATGGGTTCTACGAAAAGCGACGGCTTTCCCCAAGAAACGGGGTGAAAATCTGCGTAATATGCGGAAAACCTGTACCAGCTGGAACGCCGTCTATCACATGTTCCGAGGAATGCGACAGGCTGCGCCTTCGTCTCTCGGGGCAAAATGTCCGTATCCGCAACGGGAAGCGCAAAACAGAACCGACAATATCTCGGTTGGACAGGCCAGCAAAGGAAAAGGAGAAAGAGTAACATTGGCTATCGGCTTCATGCTGGGAGCCCTTGGACAGATGCGATAGGGAAGGACAGAAGGAAATGGACAGAAGCAGCGAATGGACGCCGCTGACACAGCGGTTGGCAAAAACGATCCGGTATTACAGGCTTGAACAGGGGATCGGACAGGCAGAGCTCGCAAGGAGAGTCGGGACAAACGCGGTGCGCATCGGATACATCGAAAATATGTATACTGGGCGCATATCGACTGAGCTTCTGAGAAGATTGGAGGAGCAGTTGGGGTTTGACGCAAGCAAGCTGGAGGAGGAGCTATCTCTTCCGTACCTCATGGCGGCGGCACGCAAGACAAAGTCTATAACTACAGTTGGCGGCTCACCGAATCAGGACGAGTATCACGCGGTTGTTCAATATCTCACGGACGAGCTTGGGTATATTCAGGACGAGCAGGATGGCTATATCATGCGGGACAGGTTTGGGCGAAAGATCGTATGGGACATCCAGCACCCAAAGACGGAGAGACCCTATCATACACACAGAGCCGTTATAGCTGCGATAGGCACCGCCGCGATGAAACGGGGGATCGGGGAGTATTTGCTGGTGCTTCCGGTCGAGTGCGAGCGATTTTGCGAGGAGTTCTACGATGGCTGCCCGAACCTATCCATAGAATTCTCAATCGTTTTCTATAGCAAGGAACAAGGCGGTGTGATCGGGCGCTGCAGGTTGTGAGGAGAAGGTGCACTACGGAGCAACTTCGCTGCACTGGTAGTCGTAATCGCCCAACTGCAGCGACGGAACTTCGCTGTACTGGTAGTCGTAATTGCCCAACTGCAACGACGGAACTTCGCTGCACTGGTAGTCGTGGGCGTCTAAGGGAAAAGTCGCTGCACAATTCTTGATGCCTTGCGTTTACCGCAAAAACCACTTGGCTTGCCACTCAATGAGTGGCATAATATATTTGTAGATCAGATTTTTCGCCGCGGCATCGGCGGGGAGGAGCAGTATATGAAGATTACAAACATCAAGGGTATTAAGAAGGCAGCTGCGGCAACCAAACATCTCACCGGCTATTATGGTCCTATGTGTGTGCAGATGATTTACAATCGTACTACTGGGGAAATTTCCACGCATGACCTTGTCGGTCATAATAGCTGGATCGATTTGTCCGATCGCCCCGAGGATATCAATGTTGGATTGATTTATGAGCCGACCACAACGCAGAACATTGTCGAACGCGTTAATGCTGCAGTGTCCGAGTACAATACATTGACGGCGAGCAAATGAGGAGATAGCCATGACTGATAAACTGTTTAACCTCCTGTGGGATGATGCTCTCACTGCGCAAAACCGCGAAGCGTATGTATCGGATTGGTCGCTTTCCCCTGTATGGGGAGATGATCCGGAAGCGGATGCACCGCCAGCCCGTATAGAGATGTTGACACAGCTTTGGGATGCGGCCCACTTGTCCGTCCGTGATATCCGCATACACACCGGGCTGTCCCAGCGTGCGTTTGCCACACGCTACTGCGTTTCACGCCGGACGGTCGAGAACTGGGAGAGCGGTAGTCGCCAATGCCCGGACTTTATCCGCCTGCTGCTGGCGCAGATTTGTGGGTGTTACCGCCGACCGGAGAGTGTTTGATGGAGATGCTTTCGAAATGCTCAGCACAAACCTTGTGCCGCTGATCTATGACGACGGCGCGCAGCAGCGAAGAAGAAAAAATGTCCCGCTGTGCCCTGAGAGCATGGCGGGATTTGCAAAAGGGGGAAAACGCATTGAGTTGGCTCTTTGTCGCGATTTGTATTGTGACCGCACTGTGCTCCGGTCCCAACATCGGAAGCGTATTGCTTTTGGTCGTCGCGGGGGCGGCACTGCCTATCGCCCCGGTCAGGCGGCTGTGGGGTCGATTGCTTGGCACAGAAGTGAACGCGTATGACGCTAAGGAAAAGCATAGGTGGTGGGATATCCGTGGGAGGATACGCTGTAGAGCAGTAGAAAAAGAGCATAAGAATCAAATGCGGCGTTCGACCCTGAAACCTGTCATCCTTCTTGCAGCCTTTCTCATCGCGTTTTCAGTCACCATGGCGGCGAACGAGGACGCGGCGCCCAATATCCCGGTCGACAATGTTGTCAGCGGGGAAGAGGGGAAAGAGGATTTTTCGGAGGGGAACGATCCTTCGGGCAATACCGATGAAACGAACAACACGGCGGAGACACCGGTTCAGCCAGAGACACAGCTGGACACGCCGGATCCGCAGCCGGAGGAGCCGGCTCAGGGTGACCCGACAGAGCCGGCGATAGTCTCAGTCAGCTATTCCATGGCGGAGATACCGGCTTATGCCGGGAACCCATATGTAGAACTGCATGGAAACGAGCCGTACTTTACCGAGGGAGAACTAACCACAGACTCTTTTGAACTCTACAGCGACCTGGATACTTTGGGACGCTGCGGGACGGCGTATGCGTGCATTGGGCAGGATCTTATGCCGAATGAGCCACGCGGGGAAATCGGCATGATAAAACCGTCCGGCTGGCACACAGTTCGATACGATACCGTCATTGAAGACAAATACCTCTACAATCGCTGCCATCTGATCGGGTATCAGTTGACTGGTGAGAACGCAAATGAAAAGAACCTCATCACTGGGACGAGATTCTTCAACCTGGACGGTATGCTCCCGTTCGAAAACATGGTCTACCAGTATATTGTAGAAACGGGTCATCATGTCCTTTATCGTGTGACGCCGGTGTATGAGGGCGACAATCTGGTTGCCTCCGGTGTTGTGATGGAAGCACTATCGGTGGAAGACGAGGGAATGGGAATTAAATTCTGCGTTTTCTGCTTCAATGTGCAGCCGGGAATCGGAATCAATTACACGACAGGGGAGAGCTGGCTGGAAAGCCCAGCAACAGAGGAAACAGGTGGCAACCAGGGAGCGGAAGAGCCTGTGAAAGGACAGGACTATGTCCTGAACACAAACACGCGCAAGTTCCACTATCCCTACTGCGATAGTGCAGACAAGATCAAGCCAAAGAACCGGAAGGAATATAGCGGAACAAGGGAAGAAGTGATTGCGATGGGCTATGAACCATGCAAGCGCTGCAACCCGTGAAAGGATGTGAAGCTGTGAAGAAAAAGGTCGTCGGTCGCAGGGACAAGCAGTTGGTCGGCTTTCAGGGAACGGAAGACGAATACCTCGTGATTCCTCCGGAGGTTGATATAGATGGAGAGCGATATCGGGTAGAGGCGTTGGGGGACTATGCGTTTAACATGTGTCTGGAACTCCGTACGGTGGTTATTCTGGATGGGATAAAAAAGTGGGGGATTCCGCTTTCAGCTGTTGCCCGAAATTAAGCAATATCACTCTTCCACAGACGATAGAAAGGATCGGACATAGTGCGTTCTTCCGATGTGACGGGCTGGAACACATTGAGCTGCCGAAGAGCCTGACCGATATTCCGAACAAGGCATTCGATAACTGCACAGCTCTCCGATCTATTATCATCCCGGACGGGGTACAGCGAATCGGAGAAGATGCATTCACGAACTGCGTCGCGCTGGAGGAGGTGCGGTTGCCGGCACAGCTTCGTCGGATCAATGCGGACGCATTCAGCTTCTGTGAGCGGCTCAAACGTATAGAGATTCCGGGTTCTGTGGTGAAGATTCAACGAGCCGTGTTCTATGGGTGCGTTCGACTGCGAGAGTTTATCGTGTTGGACGGCGTTGAGGAGATCGGTGATGCGGTATGCACCGATTGTACAAGTCTGGAGATCGCGCAGTTGCCGAGGAGCCTTAAAAAGCTGGGACGAAATCTGTTCCGGGATTGCCACAATCTCAAAGAGATACGCTATTCAGGCACCATGGAAGAATGGAAGGCCGTAGGGAACGACCAACTTGGTTCGAATGTGAGGATCGTCTGTGTTGACGGTATTGTGAAGTAACATTCATGTATGGACTTCTTTTACCAAAAAATCGATTGCATAAGTCATGCTCTTACTCATTTGGGTAAGAGCATTGCTTTTTAACGAGAGCAATTCATGGCATAGAGGCAAATGCAACAAATTTTCGTGATTATTTTTGTCTTTACAAAAGCTGAAAGAGTAATTACAATACACTTGAAAAATAGAAAACCGGACATGGCTGGCTTCTTTGAAGAATGCGAGCAATAATATTGAAAACGTGAACGGACGCACGCTTTCGGACAAATAAAAGACCACGATAGAACAGTGTTAAGGCACGGCACAGATGGGGGGAAGAAATATAAGCCAAAGTCAAGGGATGAGAGAAGTGTATTGCGCAAGGAGTAGAGAGGAGGAATTGGAATGGAACCGGAGCCGAAGAGAAAAGCTGGAAATGGAACAGGACCAGAACTATTACAAGACCAAAACAAAAGAAAACCGCTGATAGTTAAAGCATTAAGTCGACCCGTAATGCGCGGGGATGTGCAGATAAGGACATACATAATTTCCCCAGATGGCGAAAGATTCTATAGAGTTAAAACCTCGAATGTGAAAAAAGCAATACTTTATTTGGCGTACATTGGTGAAAATCCACCGCCTACGACTACCGTGCCACCTCCTCCGGGTAAAGGGCATACAGAGAGAAAACAGAAACCGAAGGAAGTGTATTCTGTTACGCGCATAAGTAGGAGAGAAGCCCAGGCTCAAATCTATATTGCTCGCCGAAAGCATAATAAATAGTCATTCTGTCGGGAGAGGGGAGTTGATTTGTTGTGACGATAGCAGATTATCTGAAAGCAATTCCTGAAATTCTTTTATATATTGCACCGGGATTTGTTTCAATTAAAATTGAAGAAGCGTTTCTACCGAGAAAGACACATAATCGTCTTGATACAGTTCTCTTCAGTATTTTTTACAGCTTTATTGTGGGAATTGTCTATCAAGCGGTATTTGCTGTCATTTTTTCCAGTAGTAATGAAGAAAATAATGTGGTGATAAAACAGGCTGTATGTCTCCTATTGGGGGTGGCTCTTGGATTGTTCTTGGTAAAAATCCCGTCAACAAGAATAGGGAAGGGCATGAGGAACATATTTGGTGAAGGGTTGTCATCTGCCTCATCGGTCTGGGTTGAGGCAATGAAAAATCCAACAGGCGCATGGGCTACAGTGTACCTGAAGAACAATCTTGTTTTTACAGGTGCGCTGAACAATTACACTATGGATCCAGATGAAGAGATTAAGGAGGTTCTACTTTCCAGGTACCGTCTTATGGTGCGAAAGGATTCAATGGTGGGTCTTCCAAAAGAATTTTGCGTCGTCATAGAGGATTATCATGAAGATGCGAATGCAACTGTTTTCTTGCGCCAGGACATGATTGAATCAATTGTAGTGCATAGGAGCAATACCGAGAATTAAAAACGCCTCCGACAAAAGCGGATGTACGATTTCTCATAAAAGATACAGAAAAGCCACCAGTCGCAAAGACGACGGTGGCCTTTCTATTGATATGTAGCCCGCAGAAGCGGAAGAATAAATAATAAGAACGAAATACAAATTGCAAGTCAAGCACATTATTTCAAGAAATCACTCCTGCTATCCTGCAGTCGGAAAGAATACCCTTTTCGATTCAGGTTCGCTACTTTCATGGCAACCAGGTTGATATCTGTGTTCATCGCTTTGGCGATTTTCTCCATATCGAAGCCTTCCTGTATATAATTCAAAACCTCATCATCGGGTAGCGCAACCTCCGCCGCAAAGCAGTTTGCCTCATATTCCATTCGGTCATTTTTCATGTGGAACAGATTGAGATCGGAAAATAACTTTGCTTCATTCCGGTGCAGTACTGCGTGACCGATCTCATGGAGCAGGACGATCCTGTGCATTTCAGGGCACAGGTCTTTTTTTATGAAGATAAAGCGGTTTCTTTCAATCTCCTTATAAACGCCCTTTTGCTTGGCGAAGTCTACCGGCATAATGATGATTCCCAAGTAGTCAGCGATGAGTTCGGGTTCTCGGGATCCGGCCGCTTTTACAATATGGTTCGCCTTGTCCATTATGCAAATGGACGAGTTTAGCTGCATGGGCGCACCTCCTTTGGCTTACGCAGGAGGGGATCAATCATTCTTCTCGGCACGATTCTTTCGCACATATTTCCTGTTGTTCTCCTTGGCGATTACATATGCCTTTTGAATCGCAAGCATCAGTTCATCCATATCTTCCTCTGCCAGCTCGCCGCCGGCGAACAAGCCGGTCAGCTCACCCACGAGCGCTTCGGCTCCTTTTTTTCCGCGATATCCATATCGCTCGCCTGCCTCCAATACAAATGCGTCCCCCTGGGTCAATAGGAAGTTTACATCTACATGGAGAGCGTCTGCGAGTTTGCAATAGGCTTCCCGCGTGCGGGGCATATATGTGTCGGTCTCGTATGCGGTTATTGTCCGCTGGGTAACCCCCAGGATCTCTCCAAGCTGCACTTGAGTCAGTCCGAGTATTGTTCGTGCCTGCTTCACCTTTTCTCCGAAAGTCATATTACATAACGCTCCTTCAAAAAAAAATCTCAAAAGCCCTTGACAAGTGAACCTAAACTTCTTACAATATGAAGTAGGAAGTATCGCTTCTTAAAGCATATCACTTAATTCCCGTTATGTCAAGGGGACAGGTCTATGTAGAAGCAGTTCATCTTCCTAAAGAGAGAGAAAACATTGGCTTTAACGGCTCGCCGCGGAGTGCTGAAAAACCGAGGTTTTCAAAAACAAAAAAGAAAAGAAAAGAAAGGAAACATGTATTATGGCATTTGAAAACGGAAAAACTTATCGATTTGTTAACAGATGTTATTCGGGCTTTGCCCTAAACGTCTACGGAACCAAAGCTGCCAGTACGGGGAGAAATGTATGCCTGTATGCAAATGACCCTACTGATATTATGCAAGACTGGATAGTCCAAGAGCGCAATGGTGGGTATCGGCTGCATAGTGCTGTAAATCAGTCGTATGTATTGGATTGCAGCGATGGCTCTTTGAAGAAATCGTACAAGAACAATGCACATTTGTGTATCACCGGACAGACTTCTGATACGGATAGTAGGGTTATCTTTGAAGGCAAGGGTAACAATATCTATAAGATTTACCTGCCCGGAAAGAACCTCTACCTGACTGCAACGAACTCCAATGTAAATACAAGTACTGGCTATCCCGCATCTTCCATCGAGAACGAGTCTGCGTTGATAGGCGGTGCCGGCGGTGAAAGCAATGTGTATTGGGCACCAGGGAACACAAGGGCTGTGCAGGAGTGGATTGTATCTCCTGATGTTGATGGTGGAACTACCCCTCCTGATCCGGAACCTCCTGTTGATCCGGATGACGGTGTGCTTACCAACGATGTTACGGTATCTATGCCTGCAAACACCTATCTTTCGCAGTTGGATGAATCCACATGGGCTGGTTTGTCTGGCATTGATGATACCTGTCCGATGGCAAATCGAAAGTCTTCTGGCTGCGGTGCGGCTGCAGCAACTATGGTTGCGCGAATTATGGAGAACAATTCCGCAATTACTACGAAAAATCTCTATGATTGGGGTCTGTGGAAAGTATCCGATGAGGGCTACCCTTGGATGAACTGGACGCAGAATTCCAGTAGCCCGCTTACATTTACATTTAGCGGTCCAGTGAAAAACTGGGAGAGTGCAAAAGGCATTATTTTTGATGAAATCGTGAATAATCGTCCCGTCGTCATCTATCTGGAAAACACAGCGAAAGGTGGTATGCACTTTGTCGTGGGCTATGGGCTGAAAGCGGGTGCGAGTAGGAATAACCTGCAGGATAGTAAGATAATGGTCTTGAACTCTTATCCCATTGCTGGCGTAGCTGAAAAATTTGGAACACTTGCAGACATGAAGAGTTTTACCAAATGGCAAAATTTTGGAAGCGTGCGGAAAGCAGTTAAACGCTAAATAAAAGAAAGGAGGGGATTACTTCCCCTCCTTTCTGTCATCATGCCGATGTTAATACCCAGTGTCCGTCTTCGTTTCTAACCAAGCCACGCTCTTCAGGTTCAAAATACCGGGCTGCATCATTATTGGTATACATAGTTACTTTAACCTCATCTGGTGCGTTTTTACTTATCTGCATTGATGAGTAGTCCCAGCTATATCCCTCTCCTGCCTCTTCATAGCCTACATGACTGGTACGGAAATATAGTCCATCATCGAACTGATAGAAGATTCCCTCTGGTTCATTAAAATCTGTTGATGCCAAGAATCCAAGCTGGTAGCAAGAAGACACTTTTTCAAAGACATCTGTGATCGCTTTCGTAATTTCCTCCGTGCTGCTCCAGGGAAAGCCAGGAATCGTTTCATCTGTGACCTTGGCAAAAACCGCAGTCCCATAAACCGGTGCAAAACCACCTACATCCGGCTGTTCCGGATCGGGCGAAACTACTTTAAGACCCACGACCACATTTTCGACCTCGTGCAGAGGAACGCCGTCAAGAGGAATTTTAGTGTAGTTCTTTTCTACCCACTTCAGCAAATCTTTTGTCTTTGAATCCAAATCGGTGAAAACCGCTATGATCTCCTCTTCAGTCATGATCTGTTCGCTTTCGGTATTCCCATCTTTATCTGACGAATCGGTTTGACTGTTGCCATTGGAAGGTGTGGGGGTCTGTTCTCCGCAGGCGCATAGAGTTAATAGAATAATGCAGATGAGAATAGAAAGCAATTTGTACTTTGTTTTCATCGGAATTTCCTCCTTCATGTGTTTTCTCTTTTTTCTGTAATACTCGATAATGGCGGGAGGGCAGGGAAGTAGAGCGTGCCAAAGCACCTCTGCACTAATAGTACCAAAAACGCAAGGGAATATCAACATGGGAGAAAGTACAAAGAAAAAGGCGGAGATCCACATGAAACGAAAGAAAGCAGCTTGTCAGAATGACGAACTGCTTTCTTTGCATATATGGCATCCAAATATCTTCATGCTGGTTTCTATTGTCTGGGTTGCGATCCAGGCATGGGAAAAGCTGAAAGAAAAGAAGAAGTGAGCCGTCTGCCGACACAGATGGCTCACGGGTTTGAGAGTTAAACTCTCAGCAGTGTAAGTTATATGTCGTGGCAACCGTCTGGGTTTCCACGCCCTCATTGTATCGCGCAACGTTTGAAAAGTCAATAGGCATACCGAGGATATGGAAAATGGGAGCCGAGAAGGGGAGATAGGGGGAAAAAAGCCTTGTATACACAAAAATAAAGTGGCGCATAATTACAGTTATGCGCCACTATTGCAGCCCCAAAGGGGGAAGACCCCCCAAGAATCTGACTGTTGGCTGTTATATCTTAATGAGTGCTGAATATTTACTTTAGCTCAATATCTAAATTATTTATTTATTTATTACTCGTCGCTGACCCACCATCCGGGCCGGCGCATTTTACTATATAAAATCTAAAGATAATCAAAACAAAATCTAAAATGACTTGGATTTCTTTCTTACCTTCCAAGAAATGCGGACTTTCAGATCAGAAACAGCGCGGACAGGGATCGACGCAGATTACCATAATATAGCAGGAACAAAACGGCGGGCAGTCCTCCGGATCAGATCGGACCCAGGAAGTCAAGGTAAAAAGTATAACAAAAGTATGGAATTTACCAAAAGAAGCACATTTCCCACAGTAAGAAATTCCCCGAAAATTGGCTCGAAAAAGTTTGCAGAAAGCAGTAAAAATTACATCATCTCAAGTCCGGACAAGGCGCAGAACCCCCGAGACGGGGTCTCGGATCGCCCCCGGAACCGGGCTCCTCTTCCCCGCGGAGCGGGTTGGAGGCGGCGCCTCCGTGGTTATGCGCCACTTTATGAGCGGGGAAGGATGGGGGATTGCAGTTTGATTGCTATTATCTCCCAATACAAAAAGACTATACTATGGTGTTTTTGTCCCTTGAAACACATCTTTCTCTCTTTGTCAAGCGCAAATTTGCTGTTTTTTATTGCAGTTTTGCCCTCTCCCCCGGGTGATCCCATACCGGGAACAGTTGCCGAATGCATCGTGATAACTAACACAAAAAGACTGTATTGTGGTGTTTTTGACACTTGAAGCACAGCCTTCTCTCTTTGTCAAGCGCAAATCTGCTGTTTTTTACCGCAGTTTTGCTCTCCCCTGTGACCTCCCACTGGGAATGGCTGCAGAAGGGTTCCAATTGAGGTATCTGGAGGCAGGATGCCGTATCTTACCTGCTCCGAACATGCAAAAAAACTGAAAGCTACATAAACTTTAAGTTATACGAAGATGTAATTTTTGTTGACTAAATGTGATACTCGTGCTACAATGAAACTGCAAGATGCAAGTTATACGATGATGTAAAAATAAAGAACCAAGGAGATGATAAACATCCCTACCAAGACCTATCGAGTCTATATAGAGCACTTCAGCTTTATCCTTGACCCGACCGTCTCACTGACCGTCGAAGCGATTCGTCGCCATGTGATCTATGGCTCCAAGCCTCGCGGCGAGATCCTGCTGGACTCCAGGGATCCGGATGAAGCACGTGCCGCGTACGAACGCTGTAAACCGGCATGTCAGACCTATCTGCAGGACGGCATCGGAGAAACTCTTGTAACCGGACGGTGCTGCTATATAGAGAAAAGGATCCACGATATCTATCGTAAGGAAGTTCGAAGCGCCGGCATCTCCGCCTTCTACGCGGAGCCGGTATTACAGCGATCTGCGGATTAACCGCGCATCCTTCCCCACGGAGGTTGGCGTGCGTTCATATCACTCATTTTATTCAAGGAGGAAGAATCAATGAAGAAACTGTTTAGTCTGCTGCTGACCGTCCTTATGGTGCTGACCCTCGCTGCATGCGGGAATGAACCGGCTGACAATCACAATGATGTCAACTCTGGAAGCCCGAAGGATCTTACCGTTCTCACTGCCGAGGAAGCCTGTCACGAGCTGTATCACATTCTCGGCGAACCGGATAAGCTCGTTGGGACCGAAATTAAAATGTCAGGCGAATATGTCGCCCTGGAAGGCACAGAAGCAGGTGTTGTCTACCACATCTGCGTTGTGTCTGACCCGGACACCGGTGAGTCTCAGGGAATGGAGTTTATTCTCATGGATGGCGCTGTCTATCCCGATCTTGGTGACACCTTCACGCTGGCTGGTACTTTGGAGATCTATGAGGAAAACGGAGACCACTATTGCCACCTTGTAGACGCCGAGATCGTTGACTGATCGTCTGAGGCACCGTCCTCAACCTCTATCCCCCGGGAACGGATGGAGGATCATTATGTCCTGCTTTCTGCAGGGCTGGCAGGCCCAGCCTGCCTGTACATATACACTTCAGTTGTTTTGGGAAAGGGGTTCAGAAAATCATGGGAAACAGCACAACGGTCCACAAAGGGACGATATATGTCGCTTGCGCGGAAAAACTGTCCGGGTCAGATATCCTGTATATCTCCTTTGACCGGCAAGACGCGCTTGATGCGGCGAGAAGGAAAATCGCCTCAATATCGGACGGAGAGCGGGACAATACCGTATTCCTCCTGTCCGCGATCGAAACAGACATACATCCGGTCGATACGCCGGATAGTGCCTACCAGCGCCTCCTCACAAAGATGGGCGCGTCACGCGCCGCTCACTGGGCGCATGAAGGGATCCGCGACGGTCTTACCACCGAGCTGCGCTCGGGAGGCGGCTGCTGCGAATTCTATCGGGACAATGCCCTCGTTCTCTCGCTGTCGGCTCCGTATGTTGTCGGAAACAACGGTGTGCTGACGGTACAGGATCAGATCAAGGCGGACATCTGCCGGATCCAGCGGAAGGTCAACCTGCAGGGCGCCCCTCTCACCCATCGGGAACTGTGGCACCTCTCTGACGACCTCGCCGCCTATTACGCTGAGCGAGATCAGAGAAACCTCAAGAAAAGCCAGGCGAAACATCGCTCCGATCGATATGTGGCTCTCTGTCAGAGAACAGAAAAAAAGAAGCGCGCCCTGATTTCCGCCATGATCCGTGACGGATCCACTGAGCCATGGGACGCTGATAAGATTGCCGCAAAGGTGTATGTCCCCTTTATGGAGGAGCTCTACGCCAGCTTTCCGTCATTGGTAGCCGGCGCGACCCTGTTCGAGAGGACGCAGATGCTCGAGCTGCTTGAGGCGTATCGCAAGCCGGGGCTCCCGTTCGCTGGTTATTGGCAGCTGCCTCCGGAGGCGCAGGTATTTACGACCAAGGGAGGGCTCTACGATGTTGTTTGAGGTATATCGTGAGAAACAGCGCCTCTTCTATACCGACCACCCGCGCTGCGTACCGGATGTGGCATTCCAGCAGCAGATGCTGAAGGGCGGTCTTACACTTAAATGCCACGGCAAGGTAATAAAAAAACCGGCAGCAAAAGAGCAACTCGCCGGCTGAAGAACATCACGCATTTCGGAAAGGAGGAATCGTCGTGGGACGACAGAAAAAGGATAAGAATATCGGGCGTCGGATCGGCTTCCTCGTTGTCCAGCGCTTTGATAAAAAGGAGGGCAGCTACGAATGCCTTTGCGACTGCGGTGCGGCAGTCTCGCTGACCGAGACCCAGGTGCGAAGAAGCTCCATGAAAGCCTGCAGCAGCTGTAAGGATAAGCTCCCCTCCCGTGGAAAGGATCTCAGCGCTCAGCAGTACGGCGTACTGTCCGTGAAATACCCTTATGTGGAGGACGGCGTTGTCAAGCGCCTTTGGGTCTGTGAGTGTAATATCTGCGGCGTGGAGAGCCTCCACAAAGCAGGTGCGCTCAAAGACGGAACCGATTATGCCTGCCCCGTCTGTGGTGCCGGCTCGAAGTATAGAGATCGGCTGCGTATGAGCTTTGGCCTGACCGGGCAAACCTTCGGCGATTTTACCGTCAAGGGCCGCAACGCGATCAAGAACAATGATGGTCACGACGAGTGGGTCTGCTCCTGTGATCGCTGCGGAGATACCGAGATCTTTACCCGCAAGGAGCTCCTTTGCCGCAGCCATCCGGTTTGCCGGTGTCATCAGACGGCTAGGCCGGCGGTGTGGGTTTATCGCCTCCCGAACGGCACCCTTTCCGCCCCTCCCCTCGAACGGGCTGCCGGCTGATCAAAAACCCGCCATGGATTTTAGACGGAAGGAGTTTCTTGATGAAAATCGAAGATGAGATTACAGAAGAAAACCGTGATTTGGTCGGCTTTATGGGAATAGATGATGAGTATCTGGTTCTGTCGCCGACTTTTATTCAAGGCGGAAAGGTCTGCCGCGTCGACACGATTGGGTTTAAGGCATTTGCTGATTGCAAAGGTCTCAAACACCTGGTTTTGCTGGATGACTTTCTGACCATCCAGGATGAAGCATTTTCCGGGTGCAGCTCTCTTGCCAGCGTCGATCTCCCGGATAGTGTGCGCGTGATATATAACGAGGTTTTTTTGAATTGCCACACCCTAACGAGTATTACGCTTCCACGCAAGGCGGAATTTATCGGCGCGGGGGCTTTTTCCGGATGCTCAGCTCTCACAAGCGTGAAACTCCCATGGGGGGTGGAATGTGTCGGGGCACAATTGTTCCTTGGTTGCGGAAGTCTCGAGGGTGTAGATATCCCGGATACCGTGGAGAGCGTCGGCACGCAGGCTTTCATGTGCTGCTGCGATCTTCACGCCATAACGCTTCCTCCCAGTTTGAGCCGGATCGGTGAACAAGCCTTCCGCGAAGCGGGACTTCGGAGTGTTCAGATCCCGGACAGCGTTACCGATATCGGTACGAGCGCGTTCGCCTTCTGCGGCTTTCTCCAGTCTATCTCTCTCCCCGAGTCCGTAAAAGAAGTCGGAGGACAGACTTTTTATGGATGTGAGAACCTTTTAAGCGCTTCAATCCCGAAATCCATCGGCAGTGTTGCCGATGCGATGTTCACATGCTGTACTAAGCTCTCAGATGTTCACATCGCGGAGGGTATCTCAGCAATAGGTGACGGCGCGTTCGCGGACTGCACCGCACTGAAAAACATATCCCTTCCGGACAGCATTACTGAAGTGGGAAATCGTGCGTTTTCCGGCTGTGAGTCTCTGGAAGCCATCAGGCTCCCAGGCAATCTGAGGAGCATCGGCGAAGACACTTTTAATGGCTGCGAGGCGCTTGCGGAAATAGCAATTCCGGAAGGAACAGCGCAGATCGGGCGGAACGCGTTTAGTGGCTGTACATCTTTGCGGAGGGTCTCCCTGCCGCAAAGCCTCGAAAAGATCGACACCAAGCCGTTTGAGGGGTGCACCCGCCTCCAGGCGATACACTATTCGGGAACCAGAGCGCAGTGGCGCAAGCTGGCGGGACGCAGAACCATAGGCGTCAAGGTGCCGGTCGTTTGCACAGATGGAACGCTTTAGAGCATTGCGGGAGGTGTACGATGAGAAGAAGTCGAAGCTATATAGCCATCCCGCCGGGGGCTACTATTAAAGAACAGCTTGTCGATCGTGGGATGAGCCAAGGAGAGCTTGCCGAACGTATGGGCGTGCCGGAAAGACACATTGCCCATCTACTGAGCGGCGATGTGCGTCTGTCCGCGGAGGACGCTCAAAAACTGGAGAGGGTCATGGGGATCCCCACGGATTTCTGGATTAGGCTCGAGGAGATCTATCGCGAAAAGCTCGCGAAAATAGCTGCGGAAAACGCATTTGATCAAGACTGAATTATGCCGCCATGCGGCGACTTTTGAAAGGAGTTCATATCTATGGCAAAGAATCGGAAGAAGATCGGTGTTCGCATTGTCTGCATCATTCTTGTGGCGCTGACCATCCTGTCGGTTTGTTCCTATCTGTTCGTCGGGCTCAGCTGAGATACATGATCGTACCGTACGCAAAACCCCGTGACAATGATTTTGCAGGAGGAGAGGAAAATGCCAATAAAGAACTACACAACAAGGATCCCCGCGGTTCAGACCGTCGGTGAGATCCAGGGTATCCTTGCGGCTCACGGCGCGCGCAAGGTGATGATGGACTACGCCGAAAACGGAAAGGTTACCGCGGTTACATTCGCGTTGGAGTGCTGCGGTTCCCTGCAGGGGTTCCGATTGGAAGCAAGACCGGACGGCGTTAAAACCGTTATGGAACGGGAGCGCCTCAAGTGCGACGATGAGCAAGCAGAGCGTATCGCGTGGCGGAATCTGAAAGATTGGATCGCCGCGCAGGTCGCGCTGGTAGAAACGGCGCAAGCGACAATGGACGAGCTGTTCTTCCCCAAGCTGATCGATCGCAGCGAGAGAACGATCTACGAGGCATTTCGCTCCGGGCAGCTCATGCTCGATGCGGGAAGCGGAGCTGGTGAACTATGAGTGTGGAAGATGATGTACTTGCAGCGGGTGAAGCATCTGGCTGGACGCTACAATGGATGCCCTTCCCCCTCTTGGGGAAAAGGTATTGATCATCTGCAAGTGGGGGCATGTTTCGGACAGCGTCCTGGCGAGTTACGCTCCGGGTGAGCCGCCGCTGTTTCGCCCGGGTGGGCTTAGTCCCGGCAAGGATGTGATATTCTGGATGCCCATGCCGAAGGAAGGTTGGCACAGACTCGGAGAGGAACAGCCAAAAGAAAACCAGGCTGCTCTGATGAGGAACGGCTTCGGTCATATCTTCAGCGGCGTTTGGAAGCAGCACACAGCCTCTGATCGCCCATCATTCGTCTCATTTGTTTGGGAGACAGTATCCTGGAGAGAAATGCCGTCTTTGCCTGATGGTGTAGAGCTCACTTTCTGAAGAGCTCACATGAGTTAATGGAGGAACAATATGTTTGATTTTTCGAGAGAGCATGAGAACGATTTCAGCTTCTGGTATCCGAAAGTTAAAGATTGCGGCATCCAGACGCCGAGGACTTTTTATACTAAACTGCCAAGCGCGCAGGATGAACCGGAGTACGCGGGCAGGCTGTATCAGGCATTCTATATGGAGCATCCGAAAGAAGATGAAGCTGTCGTGAGGGCGTACTTGGATGAGCGTGTCATCCCGAAGCTGATCGAGATGAACCTGACAGGTCATGTTTTTGTTAAGAACGGTCGCTTCAGCAACAAGTTTAACGCAAATGGGACGTGCAATCTGTACGGTCTGCATGAACTGTATCGCTCGATCATCGGCATCAACTATGGGGCTATGTGCGTTGGCGCAGATGGCATGGATGAGATCGTTGTGAGAAAGTTCATAGAGAGTCCATCCGGGCAAACTCCTTGCATCTACAATGGCTTGCCGCTGCGCCCTGAGTTCCGTGTGTTCTACGACTTCGACACCAGAGAGCCAATCTTCACCGCGAACTATTGGGATTACGATTATGTATACCCACATCTGTACGATGCCACCGACAAGATCATTTTCGAGCATGAGCGAGAGAGGATTGGGAGCGCGTTTACACAATACAAGGACGATGTTCAGACAATGATCGCCAATGCGATGCGAGATGTACAGGGGCTGGCGGGACAGTGGTCGGTCGATGTCCTGATGGACGAGCGAGGCGCATTCTGGCTGATCGATATGGCAATCGCCCAGCGTTCTGCCTACTGGGAACAGCGCCCGGATAAGGAAGTATATCAGGATTAGAGGAGGTACCGCCATGGAGCGCAAAGTTGAGGTCCGGTGCCCGTACTGTGGGACAGCCGTGTATGTTCACCATGAATCTCTTTTCAACGCTGTCTATGCAGTGGTCTGCGATGAATACGAGTTTAATGGCTGCGGAAAGCCGTTTGCGGCTTTTGTCAGCGTGGATATCTCGGTGGTCGGCAAGCGCATCGAGGGCATAGGGCGCTGAGCTCGCAATGCGTGAGCGTCCTTCTTGCCACGCAAGCACATATCACCTTCCAGAGGAGGAGAACCTGTGAATAATAAAATTAAGATTTCAACCCTGACTGAATTTGGCGTTGCTTTGCGAAAGCTGCGCCTCGACTATGGAGAGCGGATGGGAGATATGGCGGAACGACTGCATATTTCGACAGCCTACTTGTCTGCCATCGAAAACGGACGCCAATCGATTCCACATAGCCTGCTTGATAGGATCCGAAAAGCATATCCGCTTAGCGAAGAGCAGAAAAAGTCGTTGTGCCGGGCCTATTCGCTCACTGTTGACACATTTGTGCTGCCGCTTGACGGGCTCGACAGCGGGCACCGCCTGATTACGTCTTTCTTTGCCTCCAGGCTGGCTGAGCTGGATGCGAAACAGATAGAGACCGTTGCCGACGCGCTTGGCTGCGGCGAGGAGTTCTCGGCGCTGCTGGCGAGGCACACCAAAGACGGGCAACAGCAAATCGATATCTCGTGATGTTGAGATACGCAAGATCACGGAGAAGAAAATGTGCCGCCATGTGAGATGAGGCGAAAAGGAGCAGAGATGTCCATGGATTCAGTACTGTTAAGTATTCGCCCGGAATGGTGCAAGAAGATCATCTCTGGGAAAAAGACCATCGAAGTTCGCAAAACGCGTCCAAAGCTGGAGATGCCTTTTAAGGTCTACATCTACTGTACCCTCGGGCAAGCCACGCGAAAACCAAACGGCGAATACATAGGCAACCCGACCGTCCCGGTCTGGATCGGCAAGCCCGCGGGTGGTCTGCCCGGCAGCCATCTCGCCAACCAAAGCGTGATTGGTGAATTCGTCTGCGACCATATAGATACTTTTGTAAGGGTCGGGTCTATGGGTTTTCATGAGGAGCCGAGATATATGGTTCGCAAACCGGACTCCGCGTATGATCCGATAGAAAGTCTATTGGATGCCGCTTGCCTGCGTGAGGTCGAATTAAAGGCGTACCTGAACGGCGGACTCGGTTACGGGTGGCATATCTCCGATCTGAAAATCTACGATATCCCAAAACCGCTCTATGAATTTACCCTCCCCTGCAGAGAGCGGCTGTTCTGCGAATCCTGCGCAATGTATCGGCAGTCGGAGAGCCGATGCGGCAATTTCGCGCTTTGGCTCACGAGGCCGCCGCAAAGCTGGTGCTATATCTCAACCTCCAAGGAAAACCGCCCATAGCACTGCGCAGGCAGGGGGTGTCTCGCCTTGTACGGGCGAGTGGATCGAAGTGCCACGATCATGGCAAGCGCATGCGGGCTGTGCGGGTCTCGCCCCACGCGGAGCGAGTGGATTGAAGCCCCCGAAATACTTATCGCAAGTTGTGCAGTGCCAACGTCTCGCTCCGAACGGGGCGAGTGGATCAAAGTCTCTGTTTCTTTTAATAATCTAATTGCATCTTGGTCTCACTCTGCGTGGAGTGAGTGGATCGAAGCGGGTGTCACGCCGACCAAGACCATGGTGCCCAAGGTCTCGCCCCACGCAGGGCGAGTGGATCGAAGTACCGATACACCGGTGACGCCGGCAAGTCCAAGCCTGCCAAGTCTCGCCCCACGCGGAGCGAGTGGATCGAAGGACCGGTGAAACACTTTTGCCCCCTACCGGATTGGGTCTTGCCCCACCCGGGGCGAGTGGATCGAAGTAGGATTGATACGCTGCTCGGCTGTATGTCTCGCTCCACACGGGGTGAGTGGAGTATTACCTCCGAAAAGCACAGTGAGCGCAACTGAAATGGAAAGGATGAAGAGTGATAGTTATACCCAATTACATTCGTTCAAAGATGCACCTATGCGCTAGCCATGCCCGTCAGGCCGCAAAATACGACCTTGAGGTTGCTAATTGGCTTGAAAAACACGGTATTGATGTCGAGGCTATCAGCAGCGGTGACGGCAGTTCTTTCGAGGAACTGATGTACGGAAATGATGTGACTGACGAACTGTGTGCCCGTATCGAGTCGATGGAGGTGTAGTGATGGAAACTATTATCAAAGCACGACATGGCAAGCCAATCATTAAAACCAGAACCGTACAAATGACAAGCTATCATGAGGAAATTGCTGTTCATGCGGATGACGGCGCAAAATTGTACCGCAAGAATGTGGTGTATGTTGATGTGCCGTATGAATATTGCCCTGTCTGTGGGGCTACACTTTGCTCTCGCTGGAATATTTATTGCGGGAAATGCGGCGCGAAGATGAGCAGCGGTGCTGACAATGCGGTTTGATACTTCCCCTGGATTTGTCTATGGGGAGTGTCAAATGTGCCCGACCGTCATGGCGGGTGGAAAGGAGGTTGACTGCGATGAGCAGAGAGCTCAATGATAGCAGTTCTCAGATCCTGCGAGGAGAAATTTATTACATATATGACGGCAACAATGCCCACGGTTGTGAGCAACAGGGCGGACGCCCCGGGATCGTCGTATCGAATAACATAAACAACAGGTACTCGACAACCGTGGAGGTCGTCTATTGCACCACCCGTCAGAAGCGCGAGCTTCCTACGCATGTGATGATCAGCAGTCTGCGCATGCCGAGCACCGCATTATGTGAGCAGGTCACAACGGTGTCCGTCAGCCGCCTTGGACGCTATGTAGGAAGGTGCACATATGGAGAGATGCGCAAAATAGAGGACGCTATTCTGGTGTCCCTCGGTCTTTCCCATCTGGTGAGCAATCAGCAACCAGAGAGTATGTATGCCTAAGCCGTACCGTGATGTGCACTGCAACACGGGCATACGCTGCCTGACAGATTGCGTGGGTACCCTTGGGGTACCCATTCTCGAAGGTATGGATTTTTGGAGAGAAAGGAGCTGCGTTTCCCCGGCGGTTCATAGACCGCGGAAAAGGAATAACGCTTGTGAACAACATTGAGTAAGGTTAACGATTACAGATACGCTGTAGATGTAGAAGCATATCGTAAGGATACGCCATCGCTCATTATGCGCTTTCTGGAGAGCGAGTCCGTGAATGACCGTTCCCCGAACACGATCAAACAGCACTATTATACCCTGAAAGGCTTTTACAAGTTCGTGTCATGGCGGGCAGGACGGTGCGGTAAGGACTGTCACCGTCTCGATGAGATCCAGGATTTCGACTTTTCCAAAGTAGCCGAGGATATGATCCTCGGCTGCCGGAAACAGGATATCGAAGACTACCGAGCCTACATGCGCAAGAAGGACGACCCCACGGACCCGAACCCCGATGCCCCGACGATCAATAAAAAGGCTACCGCTCGCGTCAAGGTGTATTGCATCAAGGACTTTTATCGGTTCCTGCACGAAAATGAATACCTGTCCCGCAATGTGATGGAGTATGTCCATGTCGAAAGCAAGGATAACACCGACGAAACGAAGCATGCGATTGCGTTGGAACTTGATGAGGTCGCCGCACTTCTTGGCAGCACTAGAGAAGCGCACCGCGAAAGAGATCTCTGCATTCTTGTGATGTTCCTTACCACCGGAATGCGTCTCAATGAGTTGGTGAACCTCAATGTCTGCGATATAAAGTTCGGAGAAGATATGCTCATCAATATCCGTCGAGGCAAGGGCTCAAAGACCCGTGTCATTCCGATGAACGTTCAATGCGCAAATCAGGTCAAGAGGTACCTTGCGATCCGCCAGAAACAGGTGGATGAGCAGAATCTAAACGAACTGCCGAACGGGAATAACCCTCTGTTCTTAAGCCAGGAGAACCATCGGATCAGCCGGCGCCGCGTGCAAAGTATCGTGGAACGGGCAATTACCGCAGCTGGGCTTGGAGGCAAGAATTACTCTACCCACAAGCTGCGGCATACCGCGGCGACTCTGCTGTATAATAATGGCGCCGACCTTAACCTGCTGAAGTCCATTCTCGGGCATAATACAATACAAACCACTACGATCTATGCACATCCGGACATCGAGGCGCGACGCGCAGCGATAGACCTGAACCCCATCGCCAAAATCGACCTCGGCGCCCTTGAGACGATCAACGCCGCACGAAAGCTCTTCCCTCTCGAAGAGGAGGACGGCAATCAAACATCCAAGGAGGGAGACTAATGCCAGTGGGGCGAAAAGATGTGCAGCTTTTTACCGATGGCGCCTGTTCCGGCAACCCCGGTCCCGGCGGCTGGGGGGCGATCCTGCGGTACAAAGGGCAGGAAAAGGAGCTTTCCGGCGGGGAGCCGATGACCACCAACAACCGCATGGAGCTGCTGGCCGCCATAGAGGGGCTGAGCGCCCTGAAGCAGCCCTGCCGCGTCACGCTGACCAGCGACAGCAAGTATCTGGTGGACGCCGTGACGAAGGGCTGGGTGTACGGCTGGCAGAAAAAAGACTGGAAAAAGAGCGACAACAGCCCTGCCCTGAATGTAGACCTGTGGGAAAGGCTGCTGCCGCTGCTGAGAATGCATGAGGTGGAATTTGTGTGGGTGAAGGGGCACGCCGGACACCCCGAAAACGAGCGCTGTGACCGTCTGGCGGTGGCGGAATATCAGAAGTACCTGACTTAGCTGTAGTTTGGGGGGGAGCGTGAGCGGCTCCCTCACTTCTCTTTGCATGGCTAAAAGTTGTAGTTCGATTGTGGCGCATAACCAAACCTGCAAAGGGGCAGGGGAGACACTGCGTTGTTTTCGGCTGTCCCGGCGAGCAATCTTTATGCCGCGCGCCGTGGACGCTTGACAAGAAATTCGGAGGGTACCCTTGTGGGTGCCCTCCGTTTTTGCCGAGTTCCATGTCTATCTTCGAAAGTATCCGGGACCCCGGCGGGTGTTCATTGGCTTTCTCTCCGGAAACACCAGTTTAAGGTTTACATACTTTCCGGTGTCGTCCAGGACGAGATCAGCATCGTATGTTTTTCCCGTCCTTTGGGATGTCAGCCCGGTCACGTGCGTCTTTTTCTTTTCCCCAAGCATGTCCTTCACCATCTTTTTGGTGACTGACTTGCCGCTGGCTGCAAGGAGCTTGTTGTCCTTCCATATCGTAAAGTTGCACGGCTTCTCCTTGTCTGACCAGCCGACACAGCCAAATCCCTTTTTCCCTTCGATCACATCTCTACCGCAGCGCGGGCACTTGCCAAGGCTCCTGTCGCTGTAGTCGATTGGATCCCCACGACGCCGCAGACCTGGCATTTCCGGCAGCGTTGACGGGCGATCCGCAATCGTTTCGCGGATGTGCTCCAAAACGCTGTCAAAAAGCGCGTCTTTGTCCACGGACTGTTCTTTAATGTCCTCGAGGATCGCCCACCAGCGGGCTGTTACATTGGCTCCCTTGATGTCCTCTGGAAGCATGGCGTAGAAGCTGCGCCCGAGCTTTGTCGAGACGATATACTTGTTCTTCTTGTCCTGTGTCGTCTCAATGAACCCTCGTCTGAATAGAGTACCGATAATGCTGGCTCTGGTTGCGGAAGTACCAATGGAACCGTTCTCTCCTTTCTTTCCTTTGTCCTTTTCGAGAAGGATCCGCTTGACCTCCGGATCAGATACATATCTCGCGATCCGGGTCATATCTTCATTCAGGCTGTACTCCGTGTAGCGTTTCGGAGGCTTGGTTTCGCGCTCATCAATATGTCCATCCCGTAACTGCAGGATGTATGTGCCTTCTTTAAGGTCGCTGAGAGGCGTTCTGGAGCTGCCTTCGCTCGCTTTATCTTCATCGGCATCATCCATACCGGTCTGACCGGCATAGCCGCACCATCCTGCTTCGAGCAGTTCCATCGAACTGCTCTGCAGCCGGTGACCGTCGGCAAGTTCAACAGACATCGATGTCTTTCGCTGTATCTTTGGCGGCATAAACTGCAGCATATAGAACAAAGCAATCGCGCCGTACACATTTCGCTCTCGGTCTGTAAGCTGGCTCATATCGCAGGTAGCCTGGGTCGGTATGATGGCGTGATGCGCTGTCGTGCTGCCAGAATCAAAGCATCTGCTTACGATCGTAGTGTCTATCAGCGCAGGTGCCGTGTTTATCCCAAGATTTTTGTACACTGCCGCAAGCACTGCAGGAGCTTCTTCGTGCTGTTCGTTGTTCAGGTACTGACAGTCGGATCGGTTGTAGGTAATGAGGTTGTATTTTTCGCGAAGAACCTGCGTTGTATCCAGGGTCTCCTGCGGAGTGAGTTTGAACCTGGAGCCGCAGTATGTTTGCAGCTTAACCAGATTGAACGGCAGCGGAGGGTCAGTGGACATCATTTTTTTTACGACAGCTGCGCCACTCAACTTTTCCGGGATGTTTCTGAGAAAGCCTTCCATGACAGTTCTATCAAAGACCTTCCCTTCCTCCAGAAAGTCACTGTCCTTATTTGGAACGAAACTAACAGGAAAGGATGCATCGCCGGTGGCACCCTCGTAACCCAAGGTGTAGTACATACGCATAACATGGTTTTCGATCTCCTTGTCGCGGTTAACAACAAGCCCAAGCGTTGGGGTTTGAACGCGTCCAACACTAAGAGGGCGCGCCGCGTTATAGAGCAACGAATAGTAGCGGGTGAAGTTGATCCCGAACATGAAGTCCGCGACGCTTCTGGCGTAGGCGCCTACCCCAAGCGGCATGTACTTCTCGTTCGGTTCAAGATGATTCATCTGCTTGCGGATGTAGTCAGGTGACAGGTCGTTGATCAGCAGGCGCAGAACCGGCTTCGTATTATGAAATCTCTGCAAAATCTCATCAATGAGGAACTGTCCCTCATCGTCCGGGTCCCCGGCGTGAATAACACAGTCGCACTCCTTCAACGCTTTTTCTATATTTTCAAGCCGATGCAGAGCATCAGGATCCGGCTGCGTCTTACCGGTATTCGGGTTCCGTATCTCTCGAGGCTTCTGCTCCCAGTTTCGGAAAAAAATCGGGAGTTGCTCAAGAGTCCACTTTGTCCCAAGCTGTGGGTCGTAGTCCTGCGGCGCTTTCAGTTCAAGCAGGTGGCCTCGCGCTGCGAGGACCTTATAGGTGCCGGCAGGCACTAAACGACCATCGGAGGTTGGCGGAATTGCCTTACCGATCGCCTTTCCAAGTTCTGGTTTTTCCGCTATAACGAGATACCTCATTAGTGTCATTCCCTTCTTCAAGAAAACTCCCATAGGATGGAGAGCCATGCCATACATATTATGCCACAAAAAATTGACAATTACAACATCGTATAACTTGGAAAAACATTGACAATCAGGCACTTTATAGGTAAAATTACATTGAAAATTACATATTTGACTTACTTAAAAAGAAAGAGGTGGAAACGATTGAAACCGAAGCATCCAAATCTCGTTGAGTTCCAGGTTTCCGGTCGGTATGGACTGTTTACGGATCCTATCACACGAACCGGAGGAGAGAGGTTCAGTTATCAGATCCCTACCTATGAGGCATTAAAAGGAATTCTGCATTCCGTCTACTGGAAGCCGTCTATTGTCTGGTTTATTGATGCGGTGCGCGTAATGAATCCTATCCAAACAGAATCCAAGGGAATGCGAACTAAATTGTATTTCGCAAGTTCCGACGGTTCGACCAATGACCTGTCCTACTACACCTACCTAAAGGGCTGCTGCTATCAGGTTAGCGCGCATTTTGAGTTCAACGACAACCGACCGGAATTGCAAAATGATTGGAATGAAAACAAACACCATAATATCGCCCTCAAGAGTATTCGTCTTGGAGGTCGGCGGGATGTCTTTCTCGGCGCTCGCGAATGCCAGGGATATGTCGAACCGTGCGTCTTCGGCGAAGGCGAAGGTGCGTACGACAATGTTCCAGAGCTCAGTTTTGGACTGATGTATCACGGAAGAACATACGCGGACGAGGCTCCCTCCCCCGAGACGAGAGGGAAAGTAACCGACAACTTCTGGCGTCCGGTTATGAAAAACGGCGTCATTTCCTTCCCGAGACCGGAGGACTGCCCGTTCCACAACCATGTGCGTGTGTCCGGCATCAAGCCGTTTGGACGAAAGCTTGGTAATTTTACTGGTTCCGATGAATTCCCATTCCCAGAAGCGGAGGTGAAGTTAATTGGGTATTCTGCAAAGAGCTTATGAGACCTACTGCGTAGCGGAAGAGTACGATGTGGGCCGCTACGAGGGCGGCAAACAGCCACTTGCCCCTGTTTCCCATGTAACAACCATGCCTGCAATCGAGATCACCCTCGACAAGGACGGTAACTTCGTTCAGGCAGCAGCTTGGGAGAAGGAAGCCGGGAAGATCATCATTCCGGTCACTGAGGAGTCGGCAGGACGCACAGGAGGCGCCGTAGCGCACCCACTGTGCGATCAGGTGGGGTACCTGAGCAGACTTGATACCGAGAAATACGACCGATATGTCAGCCAGTTGACTCGCTGGAACAACTCCAGACGGAATAATCCCAAGCTGGCACCGATCCTTCATTATGTCGAAGGGAAAACACTCCTCAGCGATCTTGTTGACGCGAAGCTGATCGAGCTGAATGACGGGGGAGCAATCAAGGACAAGAAAAACGAGAAACTTCTCATTTGCTGGCGGGTTGCCGGTCTTGAGAATGGTGCACCGGAGGAGAGTTGGAAGGACACGGAACTCTTCAAGGCGTGGTCGGACTTCTATGAGGAGGAAATGGATGCGCCGGTTGAGCTGTGCGCGATCACGGGTCAGCCCGGAAAAGCGGCACGGATCCATCCGAAAGGTGTCGTCAGCCTTCACGGAAATGCGAAGATCATTTCCGCAAGCCACGTCTACGAGCGAAACTTCGTAGATGAGGCGGGGATCATGCCGATCAGCCACGCCGGCACGCAAAAGGCGAATGCGGCGCTGAAATGGCTGGTAGACAATCAGAGCACGATCATCGGCAAAAGGGCGTTTATCACCTGGTGTCCGTGGGGGACGGTGCTTCCTAACCCCTTTGATGTCTGCGTATTTGGTGAGGAGGATCCTCATTACGAACTCGAGGATTATTGGGAAGCGCTTGCAGCGGTAGTCCAAGCGAAGGGTGAAGGGCTTATCCCCGGCGCAGTCGCCGTTTCCGCGGCGCTCGACGCAGCGACATCCGGTCGACTGTCAGTCACCTACTATACCGAGCTGCCCGCGGAAGAGTATGTCCAGCGGTTGGGCGAGTGGGACGAAACGTGCTGCTGGTGGAATGGAATGTTCGGTATTCAGGCACCGTCTATCAGAAGCATAGTGAACTGTGCGTACGGGACCCAGCGCGAACAAAATAAGCGCTATTTTATGGTTGCTGATGATGCCGTAAGCAAAGCGCAGACGCAGCGTATGCTTTTCTGTAAGCTGGATAGCCAGCGCATGCCGGAGGATATTGTGCGTCGGCTCGTGGAGCGCGCCTCCTCCTCTTACGCTTATGATGTGAATCTTTGGAGATATATCGTCTATGTCGCTTGCTCCGCGATCCAAAAGTATCACGCTGATAAACAGGAGGGAATGTGCATGAAGTGGAGCCTTGACTACAACGATCGGAGCTTCCAGTATGGACGCCTTCTGGCCGTTATGGAGTATGCCGAGGTCGTCAGTTATAAGAACGGCAACGAGGGTGTCCGGCCTACTGGAATTCGTATGCTGGCAGATTTCCGCCGCTCCCCATGGACGGTCTATACCCGTCTCAGTACGATCCTCGCGAAGCAGCGGCTTCACTACATCAAACCCGGTCAGCGTGAGAGATACAGCCGCCTGACGAATGAAATCGTAACGAAGCTGACCGCATACGGCGATGAAATCGATAAGCCTCTTGGGGAACTCTACCTTATTGGCTACGAGCTTCAGAGAAACGAGTTTTTCGCCCATAGCAGAAAAAAGAACGCCACGCAGGACGCGGGCGCGGAAAACAACACGATGACTAAAGAGGAGGAATAAAAATGTCTAATACCTTGAAGAACAAAATCGACTTTGTAGCCCTGGTGTCTGTAAGTCACGCAAACTGCAACGGTGACCCGCTTTGCGGAAATCGTCCCAGAACCGATTACGACGGCTATGGTGAGATTTCCGATGTGTGCGTCAAGCGAAAGATTCGCAACCGTATGCAGGACCTTGGAAACGCTGTTTTCGTCCAGTCCGACGATCGCAGCGACGACGGCTGTAAGAGTCTGAACGAGCGTGCTGCCGGAATCACCGAAGGTATCTCCGGCAACGAGGAGTATGCAAAAGCAGCCTGCGCGGAATGGCTTGACGTCCGTGCATTCGGACAACTGTTCGCGTTCAAGGGTAAGGAAAAAGGTGCCGAGGGTATTTCGATCGGTGTGCGCGGCCCCGTTTCCATTCACCCCGCGGTCAGCATCTCTCCTGTTGATGTGGAGACATACCAGATCACCAAAAGCGTGAACAGCGAGACGGGCGATAAGAAGGGCTCCGATACGATGGGTACCAAGCACTTTGTGCGTTTTGGTCTTTACGAGATTAAGGGCTCCATCAATGCCCAGCTCGCGGAGAAGACCGGTTTCACCGAGGACGACGCCGAAACCATTAAGCAGTGTCTGCGGACCCTTTTCGTAAACGATGCGTCGTCTGCCCGTCCGGAAGGCTCCATGGAGGTCGTAAAACTGTTCTGGTTCGTTCATGGCTGCAAAGATGGCAAGTATTCTTCCGCCAAGGTGCATCGCGCCGTTCATGCCATTTTGAAGGATCCTACTGTTTCTCCTTCTTCCGCAGAGGACTATGATATTTATGTCGATGAGTTGCCCGGTGTAACTGTCGAAGAAATCGAAGGCTTTTGATCCGTCCGGCAATACTTAACCGGTGCGAACCTACAGTGCACAGCGATATGCCGTCAGGTTCGCACCGGCTTTTCGCAGATATTCACTCGTTGGTCTTGCCGCCATGCGATATTCCGTCGTGTGAGTCTCGGCATTTTGTCTGTTTGAGACAAGGAAGGATGCGTATCTCCGGACGATTTGTGTATGTTTGCTCTCTCGCCCCACACGGGGCGAGTGGATCGAAGTGCAATTGCCATAGCCTTATCAACGCCGGTGCCAGTCTCACTCTGCGCGGAGTGAGTGGATCGAAGTGGGGATCACACCGACCAAGACCATGGTGCCCAAGGTCTCGCCCCACCCGGGGTGAGTGGATCGAAGTGTGGAACGCATCAGCCATGTGGTGAAATATCTCCGTCTCGCCCCATGCGGGGCGAGAGGATTTGAGCTTTTGTAAGTCAAATACTCTAAAAATATGAGGGTACCCTTGTGGGTACCCTCATATTCTTGCTTGACTTCATTACAATGTCGTTGTACAATAATCTTGCAAAGTATGTAGAGGTTTCGGAACAAACAAGCGATTGAATTACACAATCGTTTGCCGAAACGTGCGGTAGGCTAATCTGGCCGTTCACGAATTGAGGACGCTATTTTTGCGCGATTTTTCAGAAATCGCCAAGGTAGCGTCCTTTTTGCGTCTCTGAACAAAAATCAGAAAGGAGGAGAGTGTGTGAAGACACAGAATTTTAACCATGGCGGTCATTCTGGAACCATGGCGGATTATCAACGGGCAAGGAGCTGCGTGCATTGCACAGGTACAGCGGACAGTTTCGATCGATATGTATCGACTTACTGTCTTGCTCGGGGAGAGCATCTCGCGGGATTAGGCGAATGCCAACTTGAAAGGTGTCGTACCTGCACGATGTACAAAGAAAGGAAATAGGGAAAATGAGAGAGTCGGAGCGCATGCTTCGGCTTCTTTATTTCTCTGCGATGTTCGATTTTAGGAAGAATTTTCACCGGTTTTATAAACCGAGGAGGGAGTAAAGAATGTTTAATGTAAAAACAGTAGGTAACCCCGTTTTTGACGATCACGCTGTTGCGTTCTCTGAAGAAGGCGATTTCTTTGATTATGTAGAGGAGCGCGAGGCGAACGCTGAGTGGATCGATCCGTGTCCCATCAAAGAGGTGAAGTTTGTTCCAATGGAGAACATGCCTATCCTCGCGGTGCTGGAATCGGCTAAACTGGGAGTTTCCCCGGAGGCGTATGTGGATACCCTGAACAATGCGAAGCTGATTGTCGAAACGCCGGACGGTAGAAAGATGCTGATGCGCGTCAACGCTCTGAATCAGGCAAAGCAGCGGCTGATGATTGACGGCACGGTGTTCAACCGTTTCACATCAGAGCAAACGGCAATGGTACTGAATGAGTGCTGCTCTGTCAATAGTAACAGGGTCGTCATGCGTTATGCGGACGAGAAGGCTTCGGCTTTTCTTTCCGCCGCGAGCTACGCGATCATTCCTGCTGTTGAGGTCTTCGATAAGGCAAAGGAGTCTGTACGCGAGGTGCTTCAGCAGCCTTCGTTCCTGGCCGGCTTTTATGCCCATGCCTTTTCGGCTGCCGAGTGGAAGATCTCCGGCACCGCGCGGAAGACAAGAAAGATCGTAGAGAGATACCAAGATCTCCTGGGCGGGGAGTATGATGTCGTCTGTTCTGTAAAGACATCCGACACCGGCAACTGTGCTGTCACGGTAGAGCCTAAGCTCGTCAAGAGCGGCGCCGCGACATGGGCGACAATTCCGCTCGGAGAGGCAATGCGCGCGGAGCACAAGGGTTCTTCCGATATGGAGCAGATCAGCGAGATGTTCAAGATGTTTACTTCCGCTTTGGAGAAGGGCGCCGAACGGCTGGAGGCGTTGGAAGAGATCAAACTGTTCCACTCTGCCAACGCCCTTCTGAGTGCCATGAAAAGGGTCCAGCTTCCGAAGAAATACGCAATGGATGTGCTGGAGCGTTTTGTGGCGATTCACGGGAGAAACAACGCATCCGCGCTCGATCTGTTCATGGCTGCACAGGAAGTGCCGGCTCTTGTAGAGGCTGCCGAACACGACCTGCTGAAGACGTACCGGATGGAGGATACGATCGCTCGTTTGCTTGGAATGAACTGGCGGGATCTTGATGTCGCCGGAGACCTGGTTTGGTAAAGATGAGGAGGAAAAGAGATGTATTTTCGTTATTCTGGGCATTACCTTGAGCCTGAAATCAGCGCTTTCGAGCGTATTTCCGCGGCACTGGAGAAGAAACAAATGACCAAGGATGGAAGAAAGCCAACTCCCATGGAGTTGGCAACTCTTCTCTACATGTATGCTCATTGCTGCACGAGAGAGGAAGCGGAAGAATCCTGCCGCCTCCAGACGAAGGTCATAACAGAGTATTACGGAAAGGAGCCGACCGAAGATGAGATTTTGGAAGCATTTGTTCTCGCTTCGACAGCGGAGCTGATCGCTACCGGAGAGGTTCCTTATGCGCAAGGACGGCGTGTCCTCAGCCCTTATTACCATCCTGTCGCAATCGCGGATTGCAACGGTATGGACCAGGGAACACCTGAAGAACAGGCAAAATGGAGGGGACTCCGTCAGCACTACGGTATCGGCGGTTCAGAGAATGCTGCCCTGCATGGTGTCAGCCATTGGGCAAACAATGTGAGCGTGTACAAGTCTAAGATGGGCGAGGAATGTACCAAGAACGATCTTGATGCGTCTACTCAGTTCATGTTCGACATCGGGCACGTTTCCGAGCAGCCGATTGCGGACTATTTCGCAGCAATACACGGTGTGAAGGTGAGAAACGACACAATTATGTATCGCCACCCGTACTACCCGTGGATGATTGCAGACCTTGACCGACGCACAACGATGCGTGATAAGGACGGAAGCCCTTATGAAGCGCTCATCGAGATCAAGACCGCAAGTTACCAGAAGAAGGACGAATGGGCAGGATCGCTTGTTCCAATCTACTATGTGTACCAGTGTCGGCACTATATGGCTGTTATGAATGTGGATACCACATTCATTGTCTGTCATTTCGGCGGCAGTATGGCATCGGATATCGTAACAAGGAAGGTCTCCCGTATTCGGGGTCAGGAAGAGGCGCTCATCGAAACGCTGAAAGACTTTTGGCTGGGTAATATCCTTACCCAAACGCCTCCTATCCCGAATGGTCCCGGTGTTGTCCAGAGCCGAGTGTCTTACTATTACAGTAAGCTCGCGGACAAGAACCGCCCGCAGATTCCGATCGAGAGCAGCTACAAGCCGCTGCTTGAAGAACTGCTTGCTCTGAAGGATAAAAAGGCTCAGGCGAAGAAGGACATGGACGCGATTGACGACGAGATCAAAGCCAAGGAAATCGCTTTGATCGACCGCATGGGCGCAGCAACCGAAGGTGTCTGTGATAACGACGATAAGACATTCTTCCAGATTACTTACAAGCCAAATTCAACGGAAACTGTTGATAAGGAGGGCTTGCGGATCGCGTATCCGGAGGTCTATGCCCAGTATGTCAAGACAAAGGCTGAGTCCTCTCGAACAATGCGTATTTCGGTAAAGAAAAAGACAAAAGGGTTCGTTATGCCAAGTGGAAACTGACACGGACGCGAGTTATGTGAGCGGGGGGCTTATTTTGCCCCCCGCCTAAAAGGAGAAGAGTTATGGCAATAGTTTATTACAAGGGACATCGGCTCCCAAAGTGCAGCCCAGCTGTCGCAAGAAAGCTCCTTCGGACCGGATGCGCCACTGAGCTGTACCGAGATAAGACGGCCGGTGTGTTTGTGATCGGCATAGACAGCGAAGCCGGTTTGAAGCTCTACTGTTCCTCCTTTACTCGCGATTCGCGTGTAAGGGGGCAATCGAATGGAAAGTAATCAGACCGGCACTGTTTTTATTCGAGCACGCTTCCTCCGCTCTATTTACGATAGCAGCGGTGAAGAGAAGAAGTTTGGCGCCTATTGTATAAACCGTTATCGCGTTGCGGACGGGCAGCCGCTTTATTTGCCGGATAAGGACGGAAACATGGTGCGGATCACCGAGTTTTCTGCCATGGGGACGGATCTACCGAGCGAGAAAGGTGTGCTCTATGAGCTCGCCGGCTACTGGAAAGTCCGGAAGAAAACGGGTGAGAAGCAGCTCGATGTCAAATCCTTCGGTCTTACTGACCCAGAGAACATATCGCAAGTCAGGGGCTTTTTGGATGGGGTCGGTTTCGTCGGCGTATCTTCTGTCGTATTGGAGGATATTATCAACCGATATGGCTCTTCCTTCTTTTCTGTATTGAAGGAGAATCCGGAAAAGCTCAGTTATTGCTGCGGTCTGCGGCAGTCTGAATATGATAAGCTCATTTTGGCTTACCACAAAAGATTCGAACTGCACGAGCTGTTTAAGTACCTCAGCGAATTCGGTGTATCGATCCAGAAGACCAATGAGTTGATGGAAAAGTGCGGACATGGTGTTTTACAGGCTATCAAGGAAAACCCGTATTCGGTTTACGAAAAGTGTGCCGGCTTTGATTTTAAGCTGTGTGCACAGATTGCAGCAAAGCATGAGATCCGCACCAAGAATGTTACAAGGGTTGGATGTGCGATCCGGAGCCAGTTGTGCGACGGATATCGTTCCGGCAACCTGTTTGCGAATGAAGATGAGCTCGTTCAGGATGTGAGCAAGTCGCTGTTTACCTACAGTACAAAAGTAGAGGAGGGCGATATACGGCATGTTCTTGATCAAATGATTGCGGTTGGAAAGCTGGTTCGTCGCGGGAAGAAGCACATTTATCTGCCAGAAGCGGATGCTGTCGAAGACAGCCTCGCGAAAAAGCTCGTTGCCATAATGGAATATCATAAGGCAAACGACGATATCCCGGAGGTAACGCTTGACTCCGCAATCGAATCGGCTGCGGAAACTTTGCCGTTTACACCGGAGCTAAAGCAGCTCGAGGCGGTAAGAACATGCATGAGTGCCGGCGTATCCGTTATAACAGGCGGTCCCGGAACCGGCAAATCGACCGTGCTGAGCCTTGTCCTGAAGGCATACCAGCGGCTGGATCCAAGAGCAGTCATTGCGCTGCTTGCGCCGTCCGGCAAGGCAGCAAAGCGAATGAAGGAGTGCACAAAGAAGGATGCCTATACGATCCACAAATACTTGCGTGCGACAGGGGAGATCGACGCCGGCAATACTGATGGGTACCGTCCGATTTTTCCTGCGGACCTTGTTGTGATCGACGAGAGCTCTATGTGCGATATCTTCGTTACCTGCGCTCTGCTGAAGGCACTGCCAGAGAGAACAAAGCTGATCTTCGTCGGAGATGTTGATCAGCTCCCAAGCGTTGGTCCCGGGAATGTGCTTCGGAGCCTTATCAGCTCCGGCTGCATCCCGACCACAGCGCTGAATGTCATTCATCGGCAGGGAGCAGACAGCCCAATCGTCAGCAACGCTGCAAAGATCAACAAGGGAGACCTGAGCATCAACTGGTGCAAGGACTTCCGGTTTATTGATGCGGCAAGCGCGGAAGAAACACAGAAACTCTGCATGGAGGCTTATCTGAAGGAGCGCGACAGGGTCGGTATCGATAATGTCGCAGCGTTGACCCCATATCGCAACACAAAGGAGTTCTCCTCCAATGTGATGGCGCCGAAGCTGCAGAATATCGTAAACCCACGCATGAAGGACAGCCCGTTTCTCCAGGTGTCGAACCGGGAGTTTCGGATTGGGGATCGTGTTATGCAGACGAGGAACACCTGCGGCCTCAATAACGGGGACATAGGTGTAGTCCTCAAGATTGGCAATTCTTCCTCCGCTGAATTCGACTACAGCGAATGCGTTGTAGCTGACTTCGATGGTTACGAGGTGAAGTTGGAGGGCTCGGACCTTGAGGCTCTGGAGTCTTCCCTCTGTTACACTATTCATCGGTCTCAAGGCTCCGAGTACAAGACAGTCGTGATCCCGCTGTTCAATGAGGAAGAGAAGAAGGGCGGAAGCGCATTCCTGACGAGAAACTTGCTTTACACAGCGGTAACTCGCGCCAAGGAGCGAGTGATTATTGTCGGAAGCTCGAATACCTTCTACAGGGCGATTGCGGAGTGCCCGCAGAAACCGCGAAACAGCTTGCTGGGAAAGCGAATTCAGATGTACTATCGGCTCGCTGCGCAAGAATAGTCCGAGTGTTAAAGGGATAATACATCGTCTACCGCAACGCAATAAGGAGGGTACCCCCAAGGGTACCCTCCTTTTCTTATATGCTGCAAGTTGCTTTTCTGCAGGAAATCACACTTGCACCCCTGTTTCATTCTTCTTTCGGTCAGTTCACTCGTAGGACTCACCGCAACGGCATCCTTGCTTGGAATGGGTAATCCTGATATACTGAAGGAGCAGAAAGAACATGTATGTCTTTGCTGCCGCCATGGCACAAAAACATGTCCATAGTTGGAGATATATGCATGGCGGCAATGCCAGCTGCAGCTGTTTATGATAGTGTTTCTGGATGGAGGTGATTTAGCGTGCCAAACGGTGCGAACCCGACAAAACGACAGCACTTTGTCCCGCAGGTATACTTGAGGGGCTTTTCCCCTGATTATCGCCGCGAAGGTGGATCAGAGTCCGACTGTGTGTACTGGTATGACTTGGTGAATAACGAACAGTCGAACATGCCTGTTCCTGTTAAGTCCATTTGTGCCGCGGATTGGCTATACGAATTCAGGGACGACAACGACAAGTTCATAGACACCAATCATCTGGAGAATATCCTTTCGTGTTTCGAGGAAAGGTTCGCTCAACATAGGAGGACTTTGGAGCGATTTGCTTTCAATGAGGAAAACTACAAAATAGAATCCTTTCTCAGAACAGAAGAAAAACAGTTTTGGTTTGCTTTTATAATGATTCAGATGATGCGAACTTCTGATGTAATGAAACAGGCAAGCCAGGCGATAATGGAGGTCGGCGGTGACCGGCTTACAAAACAGAAGGCGGATATCATCTCAAAGGTACTTTGTATGCCTTTCTATCGTAAATATGTGCCTGACGGCAAGAAAACTGCCTTTGATGTCTTTCTGGAACCGATGCTTAACATGTCCATAGGTGTTGGCGTTGACCCAAGCGGAATGCTCGTAACATCAGACAGGCCAGTGTTTGTTGTATGTAAGGACGGCGTTCCGTGTGAGGAGTATGAGCGCGTCTTATTTCCTGTTTCGGCGCAGCTGTGCATATACCTGATAGGAAAGGACGACAAAAAGCAGTGTCGAAAAAACTTCCTCTTCCCAATCTCCGATGAGGAAAGAGCCGAAGTGCTCAAGTCTATGGCTGCTGCCCCCGTAAGGAAAATATATGCGAATCATAGACTTAATGAGAGAGAAATTTTGCTCATAAAGGAAGTGCGGGAGGAAAGTGGGCAAAGTTCCTACTTCACAGGCGAGCCAGCTCGGTAATTCTTTCGCATGTCGATTGTTATGAAGGAGGGTACCCTCCTTCGGATATGTCCGGGGAAGAAAAACTTGACTTAATGTGCGTTCTCTTGATGATGGTGAGCAACTATGATATAATACTAAAAAATGGCACAAAAAGTGTGCGAAAACGGTGATGCAGGAGGAGAAAAAATGATTACTGGCTTCGATCCCAATTTGTTTTACCTGTTTTTAAGCGACGCGATTATCGTGTTCCAGGATCTCGTAGCTTTTTTCAATGCACTTTACGAAACGCAGAAATATAGATTCTATGATGCTGCGAAAGATAATTCATTATACCATGATCCGCTCCTTTCAAACGGAACCCTTGAAGTCGAAGTAGTTGCGAAGAGGACATTTGGTATTCTGATATGTAGCCACGATGATCCGAAACTGAAAAATTTAATATGCAAAGAGTTTCTCAAGGCGATTCCGCAAATGGAAGCATTATCCGAGAATTATTCGTTTTCAACTATGATAAAGGTCTTCCAAAAGTATAAAAGCAAGAATTGGGGATTTGAGGACAAGGAACAGGGCAGCATATTCTTTTTGATGGCTTATGTGCTCATGTGCAAACAGGGGCTGGATAGCAAAAACCCTGAAGTGCAAGAACTCTACAATACCGTCTGGGAAGAAATTCGAAATAGATGCATGTATGTACCCAAGTCGTTTTCAAGCGCTATCGATAGGTTGAAAGTACACGACCTCGTCGATGTCCCTCGCCATGTTAGAAAAACAAAGGATGCTATTACGAGCGGCAATTGTCTGACTGCGTTTAATGAATGGACGAATGTGGCAATAAGCGGGGATCCCCACCAAAGTAAAACAGCGGTAGCAATGAATGATATGCTTAAAGAGTATATCCAGTGGGAACCCTTGGATTTTCTACACGCACAACAGTATTGTAATGTTTTAGCAGATATTATGACTTCCGAGGGATACAGCTTTAGCATGCAGTTTAATGGGGAACGAATCTCCAAGGAGGAACAGGATCGAGTGTTCAAAATTGCCGCGAAGGGTTTATCGCTTGGAGCAAGAAGAAAGCAGGAGATTCAAGTTACTCACTATGTTGTTGCTCTTCTTTTTTACATGCTGGTGAAACAGCAAAAAGAATGTCGAGAGTTTTACTTTAAGAATAATTCTGAAACACAGTTTAATGAACTGACAAGGGCAGAAGATACCATTGCTTCTTTGGAAGAGCAGCTGAAAGAAAAGAAAAAAATCGTCTCTCAACAAGAGAGCCGCATAGCGGCGTTAGAAGAACAGGTCGACCGCCTAACATTGGAATTGCATGCAGAGTCTAAAGAATCAGAAAAAGCGTACATAGCAGAAATTCGCAGCCTTGGCGCGCAGGTGAAGGAGCTGCAGCGTCAGCTCGATGAAGAGTCCGAAAAGAACGAAGAGCTAAATCGTCTGCGAGAATTTGTATTTGCGCTGCAGCGGGAAGAGGAAGCCGCCCCATCAGAGGAACTCTCACTGAAGGAAGAGATAGGCGAGAAGTCCATCTATGTTTTTGGTGGGCATCCAAACTGGCAGGCAAAGCTCAGATTGAGTTGTCCATCAATATCCATAATGAACGGGCACAACACTTCATTCGATGAACAACAGTTGCAAAAGGCAGACATTGTTCTGTTTAATACCAGCAACATGTCTCATAAGCTGTACTACAAGGTCATCAATGCGCTGCGGAAAAACAAAACCAAGTTTGACTATTTGGAAAACTTCACGAATCAAAAACTGCTTGAACAGGAAATCGCAGAGGTGTTAAGAAAGCACTTCCGATCCGAATGAGCAAAAAGCCGCCATTCACGGCGGCTTTTGCATTTTCTGCGCATATGACTCTTGCGCAGGAGGGTACCCCGTGGGTACCCTCCTACAGATACATTCGCGCAGAAAAGCCTTGACTTAATTACAGGATCGTAGTACAATGATTTTGCAAAGTATGTAGAGGTTTCGGGATGAAACAAGCGATTGAATTACATGATCGTTTGCCGGAATGTGCGGTAGGCTAATCTGGCCGTTCACGAATTGAGGACGCTATTTTTGCGCGATTTTTTAGAAATCGCAAAAAGTAGCGTCCTTTTTTGCGTCTCTGAATGAAATCAGAAAGGAGGAAAGAGTTGAGCCGGGATCACGATCCCTGGCGTAACAGAATTGGGAAAAGCACTCCGCCTTAGTGCTTCCCCTGAAAGTGTGAGCTGTCCGGGCTATATGCTCGGGCAGCTTGTGTTTTCGGGGAATCAACCCGGTGGGATGCAAGAAAACAAAAAGTTTGTCTGAAGGAGAAAGAATCATGGGTGTCAATTTGGGAGAGCTTGCGCGCAACATCTTTTATTTCGAGTTGCTCGTCGGACTTGTGGCTTCATTGCCTGCTATAGCAGCGCTAAATAAGCGCCAAGACGACGAGGATGACAAGAAGAGTGATTACTACCTTAAAGCAATGGTGTCTATCAGAGCGGGCATTATCGCTGCCCTGATAGGCGCTGGCATTTGCGCGGTAATTGCCCTAATTGTAGGAAAGCTGAGCGTTGCGGGCGGAATTATGTAATTTGAAAGAATTGTGTGAATGAAAGGAAAAAGCGTTATGAAAATTGCAATTTACCAGATCAATCTGGCACGCGACTATGAAGGCGTTGCTTTTATGAGCCTGAGCAGTCTTGAAGCGACCAATGGTTCGCGGCAGGTCAACCCGAGTATTTACGACAAGGCATTTGAGGGTGAAGTTGATGCAAATGATGTCGAAGACATCTATCGCACCTTCAACCTTGAAATGCCAGAGGGGTACAAGGGGAGATCTCTTTCCGTTTCCGATGTTGTCGAGGTAGTGGAGGCAGACGGCGTTGAGCCGGGTTTCTATTTTTGCGATATGATCGGTTTCAAGAAGATCGCGTTTGACTCCGCGCTGACCGGCACACTGCTTGAAAAGAAACGGACGATCCATGTAGTCATTGTAGAACCGGGCAAGTATGCGAGAGCAGGAGAGATTGGTGCTGATCTCAAGTCGATGCAGGAGATTGTCGACGGAACGATCGAGGGGTACTATCCCTTTGATGATCCGGTAGCAATCGTCTGCAACGATGAGGGGAAGATCAACGGAATGCCGCTCAACCGGGCTGTTTACGACGAATCCGGCAATGTGATGGACATTATCGCCGGCACATTTTTCGTCTGCGGAATCGGGGAGGGCGACTTCTGCTCTCTGACCGAAGAACAGGTCGAACGGTACAAGGCCCTGTTCCTGTACCCGGAGTTGATACAAAGTAAAAAGGAGTTGAATTTGAGATATGAAGAGAAAGTATAAAGTTAAAATCACAGAGACGCTGAGCCGAGTCGTAACCGTCGAAGCAGACTCTCCATGGGAAGCAGAGCAGCTCGTCAATGATGGCTGGCACGATTCGGATAAACCAGACTTCATCCTCGATGCGGACGACTTTGACGATGTCGAGTTCGACGCAAGTGTGTCTTTCACGACGCTCTCTTACGCGGAAATGGCGAAGCTGTTTACCCGCATCAATGAAGCAGGGCTTGGATGGATCCCGGGATTTATTGTGTTCAGCCAGGAGAGCTTTGATACACCCTACTCCGATGAATCCAGAACCTATGAGGTCGCAAGCAATAATAAGGCGTTCATCGCGGGGGCAGGTGGCTGGTCCGTCTTCGGCTCCTGCCTGGATGGAACAGATCGGTTCCTGCGGCTCGACGAGTATCTGCGCGGCAAAAAGGCATGGAACATTGAGCGCTGCTATGTGTTTAGCGACGACTACAACCGAATTGCCTGCGAGCTGGCTGAGAAGGGAGTGTTTTGATATGTTCGAGCATTCCAGAGCATATGTGAACGACCTGAAGACGCGTTATCCAGAAGGGACTCGAATCCGGCTAAACCATATGGGTCATGATCCGCATCCTATCTCGGACGGAACAGAGGGCAGCGTTATCCATGTCGATGATATCGGCACAGTGCATTGCCACTTTGATGATGGACGAGTGCTCGGGCTCATACCCGGCGAGGACAGCTTCAGTAGAATCTAAGACAACAATTGTAGAGGAAAGGGAAAACTCAGGCATGCCCGGAACAGGATATGCCTGAGCAAGGTATTTAACATGAAAAAACATCGCTGCATTATTCGAATGAGCGGCTTGACCGCGTTAGGCGTCTGGCTGACCCTTATCACCACTGTAGTTCTTGCTGTGTATATCATGACATGCATGAACTATTGGGACACAGGGTTCTCCACAACTGGCATGGCGGTGCTCGCGGCTCCTGTCATGCTTTTCATCGCTGCCGCGCTGCTGCTGCACACCTTTGCCGAAACACGGCAAAAGAACATTGCGGCACGCCGGAAGGAAGCGGAGGAACGCCTTCACACGATTGGTGGTGGTCTTCAGTGAGTGATTACACTCTGGCGACGAAATGTCCGCATTGCGGGGGGCGACTGATGCTATCCGAGTTCATGTCGTATTCCCGCGATTCGTTGATCCGCAAGAACGGACAACCTTGCAAGAGGTGGTCGAAGTCCCCGGAGGGATCTATGGACGCGATTGCCGTTTCCTGCATGGAGTGCGGAACGGTTTGGGACGATGACCATGCGACATTCGGCTACGAGGGCGTGTATATCCGTGGCGACGGCGAGCGCACTGCGATGTAACAAAAGACGAGTGGATCAAGGAGGGTACCCCAAGGGTACCCTCCTGTTCTGCAGTGAAAATGGTCACCATGGCGGCAATGTGCCGGACCCGAACCGTCTCATGAAGAAGTGAGCAGACAATATGATCAAGTTAGAAAGGAAGTTAATGAAGTATGTTGAAGATTGAAAACCAGAAGGTCGAAGGACCGGGCAAGGGCGTAAGAAGTGCCGAAAAAGTATTCGTCACGGTCGATATCACGGCACCGATGTATTGGTGGAATGAGTTCGCTTTCAGCGGCGCTCTTTCCGGTGCCGGTACGCTTATCGAGAAGAACGTTGAATTGGATGAGATCGGAGACGACTCTTTCAAATTCACGCCGGATCACTTCAGCACTGATTGTCTCGATAATGAGCTCCTGACATGCACAGATTTCGAGACCACACAGGTCCTGATGGGCTGCGTGCAAAAAGCTCTTGAGTGTGTATTCGCCTGCTTCCTCGAGGATGGAAGGCGTGCTGATGATTGGGGGCGGGTGATGCAAATATTGCCGAGTTCCTTCAATCAGAAGCGTACGCTGAAGTTGAGCTATGCAACACTGGCAGAACTCCATCGGAGCTACCACAGCAGTATTCTCTACGAATGGCACGAGTTCTGTGATTGGATCAAGGCTTTGCCAAAGTTCTATAAGATCGTGATGACTTGCTACGATTATAACGACATTCCTCCATATGAAGATGAGGTGGAAACCGTATACGAGAGCAAGGAAGATGCGGACAAGGCATTGCTCCAGTGTGTTGATGACGAGGTCAACGGTTTGAACGATGGGGATGCAGAAGGCGAGTTCTGTGCCAACTTCGACTACCAGTACGAGCCGCATGATGCGGTCGTAGAATTCTGGGAGGGGGAGCCGACCGAGAACGATCGCAGCTTTCGCCCGGTAACCACCTACGATATCGTCGAATTCAGCTGTGTTTGAAGAGAAAGAGAGTGGGGGAACCCCAAGGGTACCCTCCACATAAGAAAAGGAAGGAGTAAAAATATGAAGAAACGAAATGCCTCGTTTGGCAGCTATCAGTATTCCCTTCAACAGGATGCGCTGGATGCTATTGCGGCAAAAGTAGGAGTGGTCGCTTTTCGACCGAATTACCATGGCGGGGAAGGGGACAAGAACACAGTTCTCTTCTACACCAAGGAGGATGCGCTGTACAACCTTGAAGTCGACCGTCAGGAGGATCCATTACTCTCGCTCCGAAGCAGCTGATTTGGGGCATTCTGTGGATAGCAGGTATGTCTTCCGAGACCACATCATGAGCTATGAGAACACTGATCCCAATGGGACACTTGACCTTCGATACGCCAACTTCGGTCGAATCGATCTCACCGATCCGAACTGGGAAAGGATCCTCGAAGGTCACCTGCGATATGCACTGTCTAAGAAGCGCCAGAACGACTACATCCTGAGCGCCGGAGGGCTAACCAATATCCGAGAGGCGGATCAGACATTCAACGACATGAACCGTGATCAGCTCGAAGCGCTGAGGATGATTCACAGATGCCTGTTTGTCGGACATGTGAACTACCACGGTGTAGAACGCGTAGCGCTCCTATCCGGAGAAAAGGCTGTTCTCGAGGAGATAGACAACGGACAATCCATCCAGAACTTTGGATGTGATTTCGCTGTTCCTACCCGGGATGCTCAGCTGGAGGATTTGATCATTTCGTGGAACAAGCAGGATGGGCTGCCGCTACGGTATAGTCTGGTGCAGGACATCTCATCTCGCATCACGGCCCTTGGCGGGCTGAAACTTGTTTGGTTCTGATCTTTTGTGACAGAAATACGGAGGGTACCCATGGGGTACCCTCCGGTACTGGAACACCAAGTCGGTGGATTATGATATGCGATTTGCAAACGACAACGCATGCTGCCCACCGCCGTAAACGGCCTTTTTGTGTCGAAACTGGTTGCTGTTTTCTGGCTTTCTACTACAATAAAGTACAGTTTACAAGGGACTACACAGGGTAGGTATCTGACGGGAGGGGTTC
>OIWM01000435.1_pt1 | contig 51110 bp, 49 predicted proteins | sample 1587451 | NCBI WGS metagenome assembly OIWM01 (sample SAMEA3888907, study PRJEB22519) | human gut metagenome | biome: human gut; feature: human-associated habitat; material: faeces | place: Denmark | collected 2011 | reverse complement strand
AATTTGTGTGCCGCAGGCACACAAATTCCACACTTGCAGGACGTAAAGTGTTTTGCCCGATGTCGGAGCGTTAAAAAAAGACGCCGGTGGCGTCTTTTTAGTCTCCGACCGCAGCGGCTATGCCGCAAGGGGGAATCGTGTGGGTCACATAGCCGTGCGCGGCGGAACTCTGCGAGGCTTTTGAGCGAAGAGATGTGAGGGCGTGAAGGATTCCGGTCAAATAGAAAAATGCAGCGTACTGCGCGAAAAAGGCGCGGTACGCTGCTTTTTTATGCCTTTGTGCTGGACTATGCGCGGAAATTGCACGCACGATTGCCCGCTTTTGGGCAACTTCCGGAGCCGATTCCGCTATGGGTGAAGGCGTGGAGAAAAACACGCGCCAAATTCATATTTTTGGGGTGAAAAAACTATGATGGAAGTAATGGCTTCCCAAATGAGCGCGATCCTGTTGGGGCACTCCGGAGAAAACGGAGCGGTCCGCGTGGCGTTTGATCTGACCGCGTTTCAGAAGGCATTTCCCTGCGGACAGCCGCTGCTGCTGGTACGGCGCTACGCGGACACGACCGCCTATCCCGCACCGCTGACGGTCGAGGAGCAGACGGCGTATTGGACGGTGGGCGCGGCGGACACGGCCCGGGCGGGCTATGGCCAGTGTGAGCTGCAATGGTATCTCGAAGACGGGACGCTGGCAAAGTCCGATCTGTTCGACTTTCTGGTGCTTGGGACGCTGAAAACAGACGCCGCGCCGCCGGATGCGCCGTCCAGACGCTGGTTCGAGGCCATCCGCAGACAGCTCGGAGACCTATCGAAGCTGACGACACAGGCGAAGGAAAATCTGGTCGCAGCGATCAACGAGGCGGCAAAGACTGGGTCAGGAAGTGCCGGAAGCGCCGCGCTTCGCATCTCGGAGGGTTACATTCAGTTCCGGAACGGCGACGAATGGGAAAATCTGATCGCGAAGTCCGAGCTGGAGGGCACAAAGGGAGCGCCGGGCGAGGACGGCGAAACGCCCACCATCGGCGAAAACGGAAACTGGTACATCGGGCCGGAGGACACGGGAAAGCCGTCCAGAGGCGCGCCGGGGGCCGCTGCAAGCGATGCACAGGTGTCCTCGGCAGTATCGAGTTGGCTGACGGAGCATCCGGAGGCGACCACGACTGTTCAGGACGGCAGTGTCTCCGTCGAGAAGCTCGGGTACGGCAAGCATGTCTACGGCAGCAAGCCGTACTTTTGCAACAGTGTAGGCTCCGGCGCAGTATCCTTCGGCTCCATCGGCGTGGTCGTGCCGTGTAAGGCGGGCGATACGATCTACTGTACTTTTAATATGTCCACAAGCGGCGCGTACCAGAAGCCGCAGCTGCTTGCCGCGCTCCCGGAAAACCAATATGGCGCAATCGCGCCGATTGGAACAATCGAAAAGGATGATACGACAAAGGCGTATACCGTGCCGGAATCCGCAACAACGACAAAGGCGATGTATCTACCGCAAAATTTTGTTGGAATCCCGGCAGCAAACAATGGGTCGGTCGAGGACGCGCTTGCGTGGATCAACAACACCATGGGGACGGACGGAAGTAAGTGCGCACAGAACGTACCGTTTGAAGATTATGATGCATGGTATCAGACGGCACAGGCAGAGCTTTTCGACATTGACGAGAGCTGTAATAAGCTCATGTATGCCTCGCTGTATCAGGCTGTTTCGAAGCTCGTCGGGGCGAAGGTCGCCGTTCTCGGTGATAGCCTGACGGAGCAGAGCGCGTGTTCGTTTATCACCAGCGCATACAATGACCGCTGGATGGAAAACGTCTTGCGGGACACTGCGCGGACAGGGGATGACGGGAAAACCTACAAAGGCTCCGGATGGTTCGCGCTGATTGCCCGGAAGTATAAGATCAAGTGGTGGTGCGCCGGACACGGAGCGCAGTGGTGGTACTCCACGACCGAGCGGCCAAACGGCGCGACGGCGATGGTGCGCAAGCTGATCGACGGAACGGACGAGTTCGATTACATCGTGCTGGAATACGGCACGAATGATATCCTTTCCGGCTACACCCACATCGGCACGGCGGCAGACGAGGCCAGCGAGACGGCGACGACCAGCTGCGGCGCGATCAAGTGGTGCATCGAGCAGCTGCAAACACGATTCCCCGAGGCGAGCATCGTCGTAATTTTGCCGAACATCCGCAGCGGCGCGAACGGAGAGGCACCAGCCACGCAGGAGGCGTATCTGGATGCGGTCGTACCAATCCTCAAAAAGTACAGTGTGCGATACGTCAACATGGCCGAGGACAGCGGCATTGTCAAAAGTATGATGTTCACCGATGGCGTTCACCTGCGCTGGCCGGTTGTGTCGAACAATGTCACATACTACACGAATGATACCCCGGCGGTGCGGAAATTCAGCAAGTGCCTTGAGGCAGAGCTGCTGAAAGCGTGAGAGGATTCAGGCGTGCAAAGGAGGGAGCATGACGGATACGTGCGTATGCTGCGGACAGACGGTCCCGGAGGGCAGGATGGTCTGTCCGGGCTGTGAACGAAAAACAGAAGAGAGGTGCGGACAGATGGAAAGCTGGGGCGAGAAGCTCGTGGAGCTGGAGGAGCGGGCAAAAAGCAACAGTCACAGGATCAGTGATCTGGAGGCGGACAACAAGGCGCTGCATCAGCTGACGGCGTCGGTACAGGTCCTTGCAGCCAAGCAGCAAACGGTCGAGGAAAATGTGCAGGAGATCAAGCGGGATGTGAAAACGCTGAAAAATATCCCGGCCAGACGCTGGGAGGGCGTGCTGCGCGCCGTCGTGACGGCGGCTGCGGCGGGCCTGATCGGGTTTGTACTGGCGCGGCTGGGACTGGGGGCGTAAGAATGCGGGAATACAGCAAGCGGATCCTTGCGTTCTCCTACGCGCTGCTGATCGTGCTGCTTTTGCTGCTCCTGGCGGCGGAGGAGAAGGAAGCGCTGGGCGGAATCGTCTGCGCGTGGATCGCAGAGTGCGGCGCGGCGACCGGGTTTTATTTCTGGAAGGCGAAAAATGAAAATCGGAGCAAGTATGCGATGAAATTCGTGCGGGAACTGGCCGACCGGTACGGGCTGGATGGTGCGGCGCGAATTCTGGAGATCGTTTTGAGGGAGTGAGGGAGCATGGAGACATTCTGGAAAACTGTGGCGAATCTGTTGAAAGTGAAATCGCTGGTGACGATCATTCTGACGATCACCTTCGCCGTTCTGGCGTTTCAGGGCAGGCTGGAGACGAAGGACTTTTACAGCGTGATCGTGATGGTGCTCACGTTCTATTTCGGCGCGCAGAGCGCGAAGAAGGAGGGTGAGAGCCAGTGAGCATCCGCATCGGACAGGCGTCCTGCGGTGAGAGCGGGATCGCGGAGCAGAAGCCCGGCGATCAGACCGGGCGGGAACTGAACTTTGCCGAGTGGTACCACGGGACGTGGCTGGCCGTCCTGCGCTGCTGCGACGAGCGTCAGGCTGAGCGTGCGGCAAGGGCCTGCGAGGCGGCCGTTCGCAACAAGAACATCGGCTACTGTCAGTCGCATCGGAACACGCTCTTTGACGCGGCGAAGAGGGCCGGATGGGATATGGCGGCCATCTCGGAAAGAGTCGAGACGGACTGCTCGGCGCTGATGTTCTGCTGCATGGCGGCGGCGGGCATCCGCGAGATGGAGGAGATCTATAACGCGCACAGAAATTCCTGCACGACGTACTGCATGATGTACGATTGGCCCAAGACGGGGAGGTTTGAACGGCTGACGGACATCGAATATGTGCGCTCGCAGGCGTTTTTGCGGCGCGGAGACGTGCTCGTGTCGAGCGGGCACGCGGTGATGGTGCTGGAGGACGGCCCGAGAGGAAGGGAGGACAGGGAAATGGTCGAGCAGTCGAAGCTGATTGTGGACGGGAAAGAGTACCCGGCAGAGCGCATTTTGAAAAACGGCGTGAATTATATCAAGGTGCGCGACCTCGCGGCAGCGTTGGGGCTTAAGGTCGGACATAAGGGAAGTATTGCGATTTTGGAAAGGAAATAAGCGGTTTTCAAACCCGATATTTCCCGTTTCAGCCCCTTTTCTTTGCGCGGCAAAGGGCGTGCCTCCGGCGGCATACTTTTTTCTGGCTTGTCAGAAAAAAGTATGCAAAAAAGAGACGCTGGAGAACGAAATAGCGCTGTCGCGCCTGAAAGGGCATTTTGATTCTGCGTACCATTCACCGATGGCGCGTCCCGGAAGGAACGCCCTTCGGGCGGCCGTAGAATCGGGTTTCCCAAGCGCACGATACACAATACGAGTCGTTTTATTTGCGCCCGTTGAATATTTGACGTATGAAATTCGGAAAATATCCGTTTAATTAAGGGTCTAGGGGTCGATGCCCACATCGACCCGGCAGAATATGTTGTTTTGCGGAAATCCTCGGCGAATTCGTAATTTTCATTGGGCTGATGTGGGCATCAGCCCCTACAAACACTCAAATGATTGGGCGCATTCGAAATACACCTCCGGAGGCATCCCGCGCCATCCGGCGCAAAAAAGCCACTCCCCGGTGCGCTGCAGCGCATCGAGGAGCGGTTTGCGGCGGGATATGTTCGAAGAGGACGGCCGGTGCGGATCAGGCGGGATCTGCGCCGCGGATGTAAAGCTCCTCGGCCTGCTGCTGCACGGCGATGAGCTTTTCGCGGGTGGCGCGGAGGGCTTCCTCCGCTTCGGTGATGGCGTTGAAAAGAATGATGTACTCCTGACTGATGTTCTCCATATTGTGTAGATCCTTTCTTTTAACACAATTTGTTGTGTCCTTACAACGACATATTACCTGAAAGAATATGGAAAGACTGTCGAATGCCGTCGAGAAGGTAAAATTTGACGAAACGGATAGAAATCTGGCGATGCGCCGTTAAGAAATTGTATATTTTGCATAGAAAGCGTTAGAAATACAGGGGATATTGTGCGCGGAAGGACGAATCGGAACAGAAAAAAGAGAAAAATGTCAGAGGAAGGGCGAAAGACTGTTAAGAAAAAAGGAAAAGTCCGGCGGACGATATGTCTGCCGGACTTTTTGCATGGTCATATTTTGCCGCGGAATAGCAGTGTCCGCCGCGCGGCTCATTTCAGAAGCGGCGTCTGGAGCAGCAGATTATAGAGCATCTGTGCGATCTCACAGCGGAGGATCGGCCGCAGCGGCTCCAGCTCGCTGCCGCTCAGGATGGCGGTGCGGCAGCAGTAGGCGAACGGCTGACGGGCATAGGAGGAGACGAGCGAGCCGTCCGGGTAGGAGGCGAGCGTCTGCGTGATCTCCGAGGCGCTCAGCGAGGTATCCAGCCCGCACAGCTGTGCGGCGCGGACGACCATCGCGGCGGCAGCCTGCCGGGTGATGAGGCCCTCGGGGTCGAAATTGCCGTTTCCGATGCCGTTGACAATGCCGTAGGCGGCGGCGGTATCCACATAGCCCGCATACCACGCTTCCTCCGGAACATCGAGGAAGGTGCCGCGGTACTCGGCGGTCAGGCCGAGGCTGCAAACGACGATCTTTGCGAACTGCGCGCGATTCATGGTCGCGTCCGGCTCAAATTTGCCGTCGCCCATGCCGTTGATGATCTCATAGGAGGCCAGCTCCTCAATGGCGGCACGATTCGGGTGGCGCGCAACGTCCTGGAAGGTGGTCTCCGGCGCGGTGCGCTCGGACGGGCGGACGCCCGGATCCATTTCACCGGACTGCTTCGCGGGGACACCCATGTTGAAGAGATTCCCATGCGCCGTGGCAACGAGCGCCTGGAGCGCCAGCGCCGTGGTGGGAAGGTCGGCCTGCTCGATGTGGCGGAAGCCACCATTCGGGAGGCAGTAGCCGACGAGAGAGTCGGGAATGCCGGAGGCGTTTTTCAGAAAGCGCGTATCCGTTGCCGGGATCCCCAGTGCGGCCAGCGCGAGAAGCGCTTCGGCGTCAGCCTGCGCGGAGCCGTAGCCGCCGTCGTAGCCCTGAAGCGACGCGAGACAGTCGGTACCGAGCATGACTGCACCGCGCACGCCTGCGCGCTTTTCATAGGCCGAGAGCGCCTGCAATGCCAGCGCTGTGGCCTGCGGGGTGGAGACGTCGCCGGAGAAGCTCCAGCCGCCGTCGGAGAGCTGACGGTTGAGAATGAAGTTGACGTACAGCTCACGGGTCGCGGCGACATCGGCGGAGGGATCGGCCGGGATCTCATACGCGCCGCAATCCAGCGCCAGCAGCGCAAATGCGACGCCGCGAAGGCCGCCCTTCGCGGTCTCAAGGTAGTTGCCGAGCGGTACGGTCAGATCGTAGCCGCAGACGCTGCGCGGGTCGCGGCCGATGGCCGTCAGGGCGAGGATGGCCTCGGAATAATCCTGATAGTGCGTGTGGCTGAGCACGCCGCGGGACTGCTGCACGCGCGCGGCAAGGGCATTATAATAGGTGGAAAAATATCCGGCCGGGACTTCATAGCCGCCTCTGGCCAGCGCGATCACGACGGCAGCATGATCGACGCCGGGCGACGGAACATTTTCGAGAAGATACTGCGCGGCAGTCTGTGCGGCAGTCTCCGGCGTTTTCTGCGGAGCGGCGAAAACGGCGCTCCCGGCGCTCAAAAGCAGCGCGACGAGCAGCATGACAGCGAATAGTCGTTTCATGACGTCCTCCGTTTCGGGCGATAAAGCCACTTCATTTGATTATTAAGGGAAGTATAGCATGAGGAAGAGAAAATAGCAATGCTATTCTGCTGGGAAATGGGATAAATCCAAGAAAAATACACGAAATCTGTATATATTTCCATCGATGCGGCGGTCACTGCGCACCGTTCAGCAGACGGTCGGCTTTCAAAATGGCGATCTGCGTCTTGGCGTCCGGGATGCGTCCGGCCATGACCTCTTCCACCAGCTCCGTCAGTGGTACACGCGCGACATTCAGAAATTCGTCCGCGTCCAGATGGCGTTCACCGAAGTGCAGGCCCTGCGCCAGATACATTTCGATGGCCTCGTCGGAATAAGCGCAGGCCGGATAGAACAGGCCGAGGCTCGTCCAGCGCTCGGCGGTCGCGCCGGTCTCCTCCCGCAGCTCCCGCTGGGCCGCGAGCAAATGATCCTCGTCCTTCGCGTCGAGCTTTCCGGCGGGGATCTCCGTGAGCACCTGCGCGACGGGATAGCGGTACTGCCGCTCGACCAGGACGCTGCCGTCCTCGAGCACCGGGATCACGCAGACGGCGCCGATGTGGCGCAGATATTCGCGGCTGGCGGCGGCTCCGTTTGGAAGCCGGACGGTGTCCTCGAACACATGGAGGATACGCCCGTCAAAAATTTCCCTTGAAGAAAGCTGCGTTTCGCGCAGCTCCGGCTCTGTCATCATTTTTTCCCGCTTTCTTTCATTTTTTCATCATTATAGCACAAATGATCCCGGATTGCATCCGCTTTGAAAAATTGCGCAGAAAAGGACGGAATTTCCGCGCGTGATTTTCGCGCAGACGGTTACAATAGGAGCAGAGAAAATTCGTAAGCAGTCCGGTCCGTTTCCATATCCCGTGCGGCGTCCATTGAGTTGGAGCGTGCAGGCGGAGACGCTCCAGAATGCAGGCTCCGGAGCGGGCGGCGTCATGCCGCCTCGCATAGGCCCTCCGGAACGCTGAAAAAAGAGCCGAAGGTCATGTGCCAGACCCGGCTGGCGCCGCGCTTTGCCGAACGGCGTATTCAGCAAAAGCCGTTTCGGACTTTCTCTGTGCGGCTTCGGACGCGGGCACAGGCACAGACGTCCAAACGCCGCGTTTACGGCAGAAGGGCCAGACGCAGATGCGTCTGGCCCTTTTCAGATGCTGAAAGCCTCTGCACGATTTGCGCTGACTGCCCATTTCGGGTGCACCGAAATGACGTAAATGCCCGCCTTTCTATTTCCCCTCCGGGAACGCGACGCCCCGTTCCTCGCAGACCCGGCGCAAAATCTCCTCCGCCATGCCGCGCCGGAGCGCGCACAGCCGGTGCAGCGACGGCAAAACGTCCTCCTGCATCCCGCGCATCATCCAGCCCATAATAAGGCCGAAGCATTCGTCGCGGTAAAAGCCCGTCAGAAGCTCCTGATCGTCTGCGCAGATCGGATACGCGGCGGCAAGCTGCGTCATATAGCTGCGCGTCACATAGTCGCAGAGCTTCATGAGGCCCGTCTCAAACACATCCCGGTTGACGGAGCGGTAGATGTTCCACATCGGCTTTTTCTTTTCGAGCAGCTGGTGCAGGATCGAGTCCAGGCACTCCTCCAGCGAGTGGTACGAGCGGTATTCCGCCATGGCCTCGTCCATGCCCTCCATCACGATCTCCTCCAGCAGTGCGGGGATATCCTGATAGTGATAGTAGAAGGATTTCCGGTTGATGCCGCAGGTCTCGACGATCATCTTGACCGTGATATCCCGCAGCGGATATTCGTCCAGAAGCCGCAGGAAGCTTTCCCGGATCGCCTGCTTTGTAAAACTCGCCATGTCGCCGCTCCATTTCTTTATGTATCTGCATTATGCCATAAAAGCGGCGTTTTCGCAAGTCATCCGGAGCCGGACATAAAAAAACGGGGCGAACGGTGATCCGTTCGCCCCGCGGCGTTGAAAGGGAATTACTCGATCTCGACGCGCTGGCTTTCCGGCTGCTTCTCGACCTTCTTCGGAAGGGTCAGGGACAGGACGCCGTTATTGTACTTGGCCTTGATGCCTGCGGCGTCGATGCCGGTGATGTCGAAGGAGCGGCTGTAGCTGCCGTAGGAACGCTCGCTGCAAACGTAGCGGTCCTTCTTGTCCTCGGTCTTATTCTTGGTCAGACGCTCGGCCTTGATGGTCAGAGTGTCGCCGCTGACATCCAGATGAATGTCGTTCTTTTCAAAGCCCGGCATATCGGCTTCCAGCAGGAAGTGGTCGCCCTCGTCGGTGATGTCGGTCTTGAATTCCGCCAGAGCGTTCCGGTAATACGGATCGCCGAAGAAAGCCTTTTCAAAGCTCTCCATGTCGCGGAAGGGGTTATAATAGCTGACGCTGTTGTTCTTACGATACGGTCTGAGTTCAAACATGATACATACCTCCAAATTGTATGACGCTTATTTTGTGGCCCCCGGCCTTTGCCGGACGCCTTGTGTACTTTTGATCGCCTCAGGTCTCTTTCCCTTTGGCAATTATCAAGATACCCCCGAAAATCGCATATTATGTGAAGGAATTATGACCATTTTGTAAACTTTAGCACTCGCACGACGTGAGTGCTAAAACGTGCGCAAAAAGAGGCGCGGCCTCTCACCCCCCGAAGAGAAGCCGCGCCGGGAATCGCATTATTTGCGGATGTCGTCTCCGTTCATGAGCGAACGGACGGCCTTGTTGCGCTGAAGCAGGAGTCCGACGACCAGCGTCAGAACAAAGCTCAGGATCATATAGGAGCCGTTGTAAAGCGCGGAATAGAACCACGGAGTCGTCATGGTCATGCCGAAGTAATCGGCAGGCATGTACTCGGCCCAGATCGTTGCGCCGGCGACATAGTGCGCAAGGAAGCGCAGTGCGCACGCAACAACAGTACCCCATACAAAGCCGTTTTTCTTGCCGTGGAAAAGACCGGCAAAGCCAAGCAGCGTGAACGCGATCAGGTAATCGCCGATGATCGACTGCCAGCCGTAGGCGATGCCGTTGCCGATCAGCATGGTGAGCACGCTGTATGCGAACGATACGATCATGCCCGGGCCAAAGCCCCAGCGGATGCAGAATACAATGATCGGAAGCATTTCCAGCGTAACAGAACCGCCGAAGTTCCATGCGCTCGGAACGAGGTTGATGAGGCTCAGGATCAGCGCCATTGCCAGCATGATTGCGCCCTCACAGAGCGCACGGACAGTAAGATTTTTGATGCCTTTCATAGAAAAACACCCTCCAAAAAATAAATGTACTGCACGACAACCGGATCGGTGCAGTGCAGTACGATAACATCAGAATATGACGAATCAGCTTCCTACGCCGGCATTACCCGGATCAGGTATAAGGGACCTGCGCGACGCGCAATCTCAGCCAGAAACCCAGCGCCCCTGTGTTCGATTGTTTAGCAGCCGTGCTTATTATACCGTTGCGACGCGCCTGCGTCAAGACCCCGGCGTGTTTTTTGTAAAAACCCCGCCGGAGGGCTGGACGCGGGCTTTGCCGCTGTGCTATAGTTGGAGAGCAGCGCCGCAGAGATCTGCTGCGGCCCGCGCCGGCCTTTGCCTGTGCGGGCGGCGCTGCCGTAAAAACCCGGGGCCTGCCGGGAAAACAGGAGGCAGCTTATGCTGACGATTCAGAATGAATACCTGCGCCTGACGGTCGATCCGCACGGCGCGCAGATGATGGAGCTTGCGACCGCCAAGGGCACGCAGCTTTTGTGGAACGGCGACGAAAAATACTGGACGGACCGCGCGCCGATCCTGTTCCCGTTCGTCGGGCGGCTGACCGGCGGGCAGTACCGGCTCCACGGCAAGGTCTACCCGATGAGTATTCACGGCTTCGCCGCTGCGTCGAAATTCTCCGTCCTGGAGCAGAGCGCGGACACCGTGACGCTGGCGCTGCGCGACAATGAAGAGACGCTGCGGCAGTATCCGCTGCATTTTGAGTTCCTTGTGCGCTACGCGCTGCACGGGCGGGAGCTGGAGATCGGCTATACCGTCCGCAATCCGAACGCGGAGGAGCTTCCCTTCGGCATCGGCGGCCACCCCGGCTTCCGCGTACCGCTGTGCGCGGGGACGGCCTTTGAGGACTACTATCTCCGCTTCTCCGAGCCGTGCGAGCCGGATCGGGTCGGCTTTACGCCGTCCGTATTCCTCAGCGGCCATGACGAGCGCTATCCGCTCGAGAACGCGCAGCTTCTGCGCCTGCGGCATGAGCTTTTTGACGACGACGCCATCATCCTGAAAAATATGGCGCGGAGCGTCACGCTCTGCTCGGACAAGACGCCGCTGGCGATCACCGTGACCTATCCGCAGATGGACTATCTCGGCCTGTGGCATATGCCAAAGACCGACGCGCCGTATCTGTGCATCGAGCCGTGGCGTTCGCTGCCGTCGCGGCAGGATGTGGTCGAGGAATTCGACTGCAAGAGCGACCTTGTCCATCTGGCCCCCGGCGGGGAGTATCAGAATTGCTGGAAAGTCGCGGTCACCGGGGAGTGACCGGAAGGTTTTTAGCGCCGAGGGCGCAGGCTTCCCGTATGCGCCGGAGGCGCGGTGCGGTTTGCGGCACAGCGGCCGCCGCTCCGCGGGCTCGTCCTCGCAAGCTCCATATTCTTCGTTCCGCCGCAAGCGGCAGAACTCATACATTTCGCTGCTCGTCCTCTCCAAATTGCAACCGCTGCGCTGGGTTGCAATTTGGTTCCAGCCCCTCTTGCGGGAAAAGATATGGAAGAAAAGGGCGCTGGGGACGCGAAATAGCGCTTACGCGCCTGAAAAAGCATGTTGCTTCTGTATGCCATTCACCGATAGCGCTTCCCGCAAGGAACGCCCTTCGGGCGGTCGTAGAATCGGGTTTCCCAAGCGCACGACATGCTGTGCGAGTCGTTCTGTCTGCGCCCGTTGAATATTTGACGTATGGAAGTCGGACAAAGCCCGTTCTATGAAGGGGCGTAGGGGCCGATGCCGAATCGGCCCGCCTCAGACGACCCGGAAGCATGGCGGAATGAAGCAGACAGCAATACCGGCGGCAGCTGCCGCCGGTATTTTTTGCGTAAAGCTTGCCGCTATGGCTGTATCTCTGCGGCAAAGGTCAGCGTGAACACACATTCCCCGGCGGGAGCGTCGTCGTCCGGGAAGCAGATGGTGTCGGTCAGATAATAGTTTTTTGAGAAAACGTCGCAGGTGAGCCGGACGCCGCCCTCCGTCACGGTAAAGCTGCCCGGCACATCGGGAATGGCCTCGGCCAGCCGCGCCGGGACGCCGGAGAAAAGGCCGCCTTCCGGCTGCGCGCCGGAGAGGCTGAGCGCGCTCAGGAGCATCTGCGGATAAAAGCTGTAGAAGTTGGAGTCCGACGCCTCCGGCGAGAAGGAGAAGGAAACGCGCGTGACGGCGCCGTTCTCCGTCTCGATCTGGAGGTCAGGCTCGTGGACGCGGTAGAAGCTGACGGCGCCGTTTTCCGTTGTCGGCTCACGCCAGGTGCCGTCGGGCTGAAGGAGCCAGCCGGAGCCGCAGTCGAGATACCATGCGTAATAATTGTAGTTTTCGGCGAACTGCGCGGGCGTCAGCGGGCCTCGATTCGGCGCGAGCCGCTGCGCGGCCTGCGGCAGAAGTCCAAGGAAAACCGCAAACGCGGCGGCGAGGCACCACGCCGGGATGCGCCAGCGCTTCGCATCGCGCAGCAGCACGACCTTCCCGTCGTCCCACGGCATCGGATGGCCCTCCAGCAGCTCGTCCATGCTCTTGTAGAGGCGGAAGAGGTTGAGGATGGGGATGCCCAGTCCTCCGCCCCGCCAGATCATGCCCCACAGACGCCACCGCGCCTCGGAGACGCTCAGGCGTTCGCCGTCCTCCGTCTCGATGGACAGGCCGAGCAGAGCCTTGCCGGGCGTCGTCCCGGAATAATGCAGGAAGAGCGGCTCGAACAGGAAATTCAGCGCCAACGCAAGCAGCGCGATCAGCGACCCGATCGCGCCGGTCTGCATATTGAGCCGGACATGACAGAGCGCCAGAATGGCGCAGGCCAGCGCGGTATAGAGCAGATCGTCGAGCATTCGGGCGAAAAACCGCCGGAACGGGCAGCGCACGACAGGAAAGCGGTCCTCCGCCGGAAAGGCCGGAGGCGCGGGCGGCGCGCCGCGCTCGAGCTGCTCGAGATACTTTGGGGCGTCCAGCTCGGAAAAGCCGACATGCGCGGCTTCAATCTCCCGGCAGACGGCCTCGGCGGCCGCCGCCTGCTGCTGCTCGCGTTCGAGCTGGGCAAGCTGCGCGCGGAGCGTATCGGAGAGCGCCTTTTCGCCGGACTGGAGCGCGCGGATGTCGTCCAGACTGACGTGCAGGCTCCGCAGGAGCCGGATGCGCAGCAGCGTCTGCACGTCCTCCTCGGTATAGTCGCGGTAGCCGTTCGGCAGACGCTGCGCGGTCAAAAGCCCCTCGCGCTCATAAAAGCGGATGTTCGCGCGTTCCATCTGGCAGCGCGCTTCGATCTCCCGGATCGTCATGGCAGAACCTCCTTTGCCGGAATACACCCCAAGCATACAGTATGAAGCAGGTTTACAGTCAAGAGGATCATAGCATATTTTTTCGGAAATGCACAGAGAAAAAGCATTGCGTCCCGGCACGGCTGCAATTATAATATTGTTAGGAGAACAAAACACGGAAGGGGTATGAGATATGAAGAAATTGGGATTCGGCGCGATGCGCCTGCCGCAGATCGAGGCGGACGGACAGTGGGTGATCGATATGGAGACCACTAAAAAGATGTTCGACGCGTATCTGGCCGCCGGGTTTACCTATTTTGACACGGCCTATATGTACCATGGCGGCAAGAGCGAAACGACGCTCCGGGAGCTGGTCGTCAAGCGCTATCCGCGCGATGCGTTCACGATCACAGACAAGCTGCCGCTGAGCGGCAAGCCCGGCGCGGACGAGCTGGAGGGTATCTTTAACGAGCAGCTTGCGCGCTGCGGTGTGGACTACTTCGACTATTACTGGCTCCACAGCGTTGACCGCCAGAACTATGAGCACGCAGAAAAGGTCGGTGCCTTCGGCTTTATCCAGCAGAAGAAGGCAGAGGGCAAAACGAAGCACATTGGCTTTTCCTACCACGACACGGCGGAGCTGCTCGACGAGATTCTGACGGCGCATCCGGAGGTCGAGTATGTCCAGCTTCAGATCAACTACCTCGACTGGGAGGACGAAAAGATCCAGTCCCGGAAGTGCTATGAGGTCTGCGTGAAGCACCAGAAGCCGGTGATCGTCATGGAGCCGATCAAGGGCGGCCGTCTGGCGGGCCTGCCGGAGGAGGCGGAAAGGCTGCTCAAGGCAAAGGAGCCGGAATCGTCCATCGCGTCGTGGGCCGTGCGTTACGCCGCATCGCTGGAAAACGTCATGGTCGTTCTCAGCGGTATGAGCACGCCAGAGCAGGTCGCAGACAACGTCGCGTACATGCAGGACTTCCAGCCGCTGAACGAGGAAGAGCACGCGCTGGTCGAGCAGGCGGCGGAGATCACGCGCAAATCCATCACCATCGGCTGCACCAGCTGCCGCTACTGCACCGACGGCTGCCCGCAGAGCATTCCCATCCCGTCACTGTTTACGGTCTATAACGACTACCGCCGCTTCGCGGCGCTGGGCAAGGCACGGTATGTCACGGAATACAAATGGGCGACCGATAAGGCGGGCAAGGCATCCGACTGCATCGGCTGCCGCCAGTGCGAGGAGCACTGCCCGCAGCATCTGGAGATCACGGAGTGGCTCAAGACCATCGCGGAGACGTTTGAATAAGAAAATATAGCGAAGAAAGCGGGCCTCGGCCCTTGCGGAATTCCAGAAACAGCCCTCCCGGCGGTATCGCCGGGAGGGCTTTCACGCGGAAAGGACAGGGAATGCGCCGAACCCCGGGCTTCCCTTGTGCTGGAAAATATGCTAAGATAAGCACAGAAACAGGCGCGAAGCGCCGGAAACGGAGATGGGCCATGGCGAAGCGGCGGTGGGATCTGAACAGCATCTATATCTCGGAGCGCTTGCAGGAGTGCCTGCGTCCAATTGCGCGCAGTGCGCTGACGACCGTGGTCGCGCCGATGGGCTACGGAAAAACGACCGCCGTGAACTGGTATCTCGGCGAACGGACAAAGCTGGAGCAGGCGCGCGTCCTGCGCATCAGCGTCTATTCCGACAATCTGGCCATCTTCTGGAGAAGCGCGCAGGATGCATTCTCCCGCGCGGGGCTGGATGTGCTCCGGGAGTGCGCGTGTCCGACGGATACCGCCGGGGCGGCGCTTCTCGCGGACGACCTGTGCCACGCGCTCGGGGGCGAAGCGCCCTGCTATCTGTTCCTCGACGACTTCCATCTGCTCACAGATATCCGCGTCCCGCGCTTTTTGTGTATGCTGACGAACCGGCTGCCGGAGAACGTGCATCTGATCGTCGCCAGCCGCGACCGCTTCCTGCCTGCGGACGAGGTGCTCCGGCTGGGCGGGCGGCTCTATCAGATCGGCACGGAGCAGCTCCGGCTGAACCACACGGAGCTTTCCGTCTATGCCCGCCGCTGCGGCACGGAGCTGACGGACGCGCAGATTGAAGAGATGCTGTATTCCAGCGAGGGCTGGTTTTCTGCCGTCTATCTGAATCTGCGCACGCTTTCCGAGCGCGGAACGCTGCCGGACCCCAATTCGGATATCTATACGATGTTTTCCGCCGCCATGATCGACCCGCTGCCGCCGCGGCGGCAGGAATTTCTTGCGGTCATGGGCCTTGCGGATGAATTTACCGTCGAAATGGCGCAGTTTATCAGCGGGAACAAAAACGCCGCCGCGCTGATCGCGGCGATGACGGAGCAGAACGCCTTCGTCACGCGCCTCGCGGACGGTGGGACCTTCCGCTTCCACCATATGATGAAGAGCTGCGCGGAGCGGGCCTTCCGGACGCTGCGGCCGGAGAAGCAGCGCGTCTATGAGGGCCGCTACGGCCAGTGGTACGAGGCGCATGGGCAGTATCTGCACGCGATGGCGTTCTACCGCCGGAGCGGCGACTGCGGCGCCATGCTCCGCGCCGTCCAGAGCGACGCGGGGATCCTGCTGGCATCTTTGAAGCCGTCGGAGGTGCTGGAATGGCTGGCTGAATGCCCGCAGGAGGCGCTCAAAGCGCATCCGTTTGCCGTTCTGGTGCTGATGCGCAGTATGTTCAACTGGCGGCAGATCCCGAAAATGCTGGAGCTGAAGGAGCTGCTGCTGACGGCCATCGCAGAGCGGCCGGAGATGCCCGAGGAGGAGCGCGGCAATCTTCTGGGCGAGTGCGACCTCATCATGAGCTTCCTCTGCTACAACGATATCAGCGCCATGAGCCGCCTGCATCGCAGCGCAAGCAGCCAGATGTCCCGCCCGGCCATCAGCATCCGCAACGAGGGCGGATGGACGTTCGGCTCGCCGTCGGTTTTGATGATGTTCCACCGCGCGCCGGGCCTGCTGCCGCAGGAGCTGCGCGAGATGGAGGAATGTATGCCGCACTACTACCGGATCACGAACGGCCACGGACGCGGCGCGGAGCGGATCATGGACGCGGAGGCGGCGTTTATGCAGGGCCGCTTCTCCGACGCGCAGATCGCGCTCGAGAGCGCCTATGCGCAGATCGAAGGGAACGGACAGGAGAACATGGCGCTCTGCTGCGATTTTCTGGCGTGGCGGATGTCGCTCTGTACGGATGAAAAGCCGCGCTGTACCTTCGCACAGCGCCGGGAGGAGCTGAAACGGCACCACAACGCCGCGTGGATCAAGCTTCTGGACGCCTCCTGCGCCTACTATCAGGCGCTGTGCGGCCGGACGGAGCAGATCCCGGACGTGTTCGCGGAGCACCGGCTCGCGTCGCTCAACTTTCTCGCGCCCGGAAAGCCGATGATGGAGCTGATCGAAAATCAGGTCTATCTGGCGCAGGAGGCGTATGCCCGCGTGATCGCCCGCAGCGAGGGGCTGCTCTATGCATGCGCGGGGCTGCACTATGCGCTGGTCGCGCTGCATATCCGCATCCAGACGGCGGCGGCCTACGCGGCGCTGGGGAAGCGCGCGGAGGCGCTGGAGCAGATGAACGCCGCCCTGCGCGAGGCCGCGCCGGACGGGCTGCTGATCCCGTTCGCGGAGAATTTCCGCTGGCTGCGGGAGCTGCTGCCGCAGTGTACGGACGGCGCATCCGCAGAGCTGACCGGGCGTATTCTCGAGCTTGGCGCGCGGTACGAGGCGCGGCTCACACCGCAGCCGGAGGAGCCGGCACAGCCAGAGGCGCTCATGGCGCTGACCGCGCGCGAGCGGGAGATCGCCCAGCTGGCCGCGGCGCGTCTGAGCAACCGCGAGATCGCCGAGAAGCTCTTCCTCTCCGAGGGAAGCGTCAAGCAGTACGTCAACCAGATCTATTCCAAGCTCTTCCTCGACGGCGACACGCGCACCAAGCGCCGCCGCCTCGCGGAGCTTCTGAACGCAGATACACCCTAACCATTGGTTAATATGCTTTTTTCACGATCCACCGTACAATAAAGGTACGGTGGATCTTTCCATGCGGAAGGAGGAGCTTTCTTGTATCGGAAATATATTTCAGCGGTCGCGCCGCTTCCGGACTACATTCTTCAGGTGGATTTCGTCTCCGGCAGCCGTCTGCTTCTGGACATGAAGCCGCATCTGGATAAGCTCCGCTTCCGGCCGCTTTCCGACCTGCATACATGGGGCAGTGCCGTGACGAACGGGATCTTTGTCCGCTTCGGCAATGTGGAGCTGAGCCATGACGAGCTTCTGAGCATGGCGGAGCAGGCGCACTGAGCGGAGCTTCGGAAACGAAAACGGAATTTGAGGAGGAAAATTATGAAACGCACAAGGTGGATTCTGGTGCTGCTGCTGAGCGCCGTTCTTCTGCTGACGCTGACGGCCTGCGGCGAACCGGAGCCGGAGGTGTCGGTGTCGGTCACGCTGGTCAACCGCAGCGGCTGCGATATTTCGTCGATCAGCATCACCCCTTCGACCAGCACCGAATGGGACACGGAATATGTGGACGGCGTCTTTGCCGACGGCGAGAGCATCGAGGCCGGACTTGGCACCTACAAGGAGTCCGAGGTCCCGGATACCTACAACATTCTGGTCTACAACGGTGAGAACTACATCCTGTACGACACCAGCGTGGATGAGCTGGACATCGAGCTGCACGACGGTGACTACATCGTATTCCTGCCGCCCGAGGGCGAGGTGCCCTTCGACGTGGTCAGCGACTACGACCCCTCCGCCTACGATACGGAGGACGAGTGGATCGAGGAGCCGGACTACACGATCGACGAAACGGCCGATATCGCGCCCTATGCGGGTTGCTGGAAATTTGACACGGAGCCGTTCTACATCGTGATCAACGAGGACTATGAATGGATCGCCATCAACCTTTACGGTCAGCAGGTCGGCCCCGGCCATGTGGTCATGGAGGAAGGCGGCGTCTCACTGTATCAGGAGGACGGAAGCTTCCTCGCCACGCTGACGCAGGCGGCGGACGGCAGCCTGAGCGACGAGAACGGGAACGCGCTTTCCTCGTGGGACTATATCATGCTCCTGCCGACGCCGGAGGACGAGCTGAACCAGACGGCCAGCTTCCCGGGCGGCTTTACGAACGTCACCATCGACTATCCTATCCAGATGGAGGCGCATGAGCAGTCCTCCGTCTCCAATTCGCTGAGCTTCAACGCGGTCATGGAGGACGGCACCGACGACTATTACTCCAACATCCTGGTCGCCTTCCAGCCAATCTCCGGCTTCGACGACTACATGTCGCAGGGCGCGGCCACGGCGAAGGCGTACATGGTGAAGATGCTCGACGACTTCATGAACAGCATGTACGGAAGCTATCTGCTGAAGTCCTTCGGCTCGAATTTCCAGGACAACGGCGACAACTACAGCCTGACCGGCTATATGTGGCTCGACGGCTCGATCTTTGCCAACGGCCCCGACCATCCCGTGCGCGGCTGCATGGAGGTGCGCTACTACGGCCCGACCGGATATGCGCTGGTCGCGGTCACAATTGCCGAGGAGGCCCGCATCCGCAACTATTTCGACATCTGCAACAACATGCTGACGACCCTTTCCTACACCGCGGGCTGGAGCACCGCGCCGAAGAGCCGTCCCGCGCAGCCCGCCTCCGACCCCGGCGACTACGGCACGGCGTACTACTGGTATGACGAGGACGGCGATATCTGGTACTGGAACGGCTATGAGAACGAGTTCATCGGCTTCGGCTCCGACGGCTATATCGACGAGGACACCGGCGAGTACATGGAGGCCAACGACGCGGGCTGGGACTACAGCGACGGATACTACGACGACTATGACCCATGGTCCGATCCCGGCGACGGCTGGAGCGACCCCGGCGACGGCTATGACGACGGCTGGGGCGATTACTTCGACTGAGAATGCGGAGGAAAGCGATGAAGAAGAAAATTCTGGCGCTCCTGCTGGCGCTGGCCTGCGGCCTGCTCGCGGGCTGCGCACCGGCGGCGGAGCCGGACGCAGAGCCGGACGGCAGCGATATCGCGGGCGCGGACTGGCGCACCTGGGGCATCATCAACGACATGGGAACGCTCGTCCGGGACGCAGAGCGCATCGATGTCTGCGTCTGCGTCCATACGGAGGACGCCGCGATCTACTATGACACGGCGGAACAGGTGCTGCTGGACGAGGCCGTCTATCCGGAGACCATCCCGGACGCGCAGAGCGCCTACAGCGGGATCTCCTTCGACGATCTGAACGCAGACGCGCAGGGCGACATTCGAATGACCTTCCTGCATGAGGACGGCACGCAGACGGTGCTGGTCTGGTATTGGGACGCCGAAGGCGGCTATGTCTATCAGCCGGACTGCTCCGCGCTCCATGCGCCGGGAGAGAAGACGTGAGCCTATGGCAATGAACAGAGAAAGTACCGCCGCTGCGGAAAAGCTGAGCGACGAGGCGCTGTCGCGGCAGCTGGGCCGCTGTCAGCGGGTGGAAGCAATTTTTATGCTGCTGTGCATCGCGAGCGTCATCGCCTGCGTGCTGGTGCTGTGGGTGTGGCAGAAAAAGCTGCTGGCCTGCGCGCTGCTGGCCGTCGGCGCGGCGGGCGGCCTGATCGCAGGCGCCGCGCAGCGGCGGAGAAGAGCGCTGCTGGACGCGCAGCTCGGCGATTTCTACCGGGCGGAGCTGGACCGCGCCTTCGGTCCGGAGGGCCGTTCGCCGGAGCTTCGGATCGACGAGGCATGGCTGCGCGAGTCGCGGCTGGTAGACCGGCTCTGGGAGAAGTGCGAGCTTCGGAGCTTCCGCGAGGGCATGTATCGCGGCGTGCGCTTTTCGGCGGCCAATGTGATCCTGCGCCACAGCTATGAGCATAGAAGCGGGCAGGACATGGTGACTGAGATCACGGAGATGCTGGACGGCATCGTCATCCGCTGCAAGGCGGCGGACGGCGCGCTTGCGATCCGCGAGCGCGTGGAGGAGCATCCCTGCGGCGACCTTTCCGACCCGGCGGCGTTTGCCGCGCGCTATACGGTCTGCGGCAGAGACGGCGCGGCTGCGGAGGCCGCGCCGCAGCTCCGCGAGATGTTCAAGGAGCTGGAGCGGGTGACCGCCGGAGAGATGGAGAGCGCCGTCCTGCGTGACGGCACGCTGTCGATTGCGCTGAACACGAAGTATGCCTTCGCCGAGGTTCCGGCACAGATGGATATGCGCGATCTCGGCGCGGTGCGCAAGTGGTATACGGCAACGCTTCAGGGTATGTGCCGGATCCTGGACGTGCTTTTGAAGAGCGGCCTTCCGGCCGCGGAATAAGCGCCGCGCCCGCAGAGCGGGCCGCTGCGCGGAAATAAGGAGAAAGCTATGGAATTCTGGGTCGCAGTTTTACTGTTCCTTCTGGCGGTCGCCGGGATCGTTCTGTCCGCCGTGTGTCTCCGGCGGAAAAAAGTGCTGCGCGTGGTCTGCATCGTTATTTGTTCGCTGCTGGCGGCCGCGCTGGCCGCATATATCGGCCTGACGCTGGTGCTCGTGGACGCAGTACAGAATCAGCCCCCCGCCCGGAGCATTCCGGGCGGGGGCTGCTTTTGTCCGCGGCGCATTAAAAAAAGTCGAAATTTGTGCATTGTTATTTTCCAAACGGGCCGATATAATGAACGCAGGACGGGTGCGAAGCCGCGTCCGCAGATTTCCCCGGACCATGGGGAGACGACAAGGAGAGAGAAAAATGATTTTTCAGGATATGGATCGAATCGTCTTTGCGGGCGATTCCGTCACCGATATGGGCAGCCAGAATCCCGTCGGCGAGGGCCTGTTTGACAGCATCGGCCACAGCTATGTGCGTGTGATCGAGAATCTGTTGGCCGCGCTCTACCCGGAGGTGCATTTGCGCGTGACCAACTCCGGCATTTCCGGCGACAACAGCCAGATGCTGCTGGCGCGCTGGGAACGCGACGTGCGCGCGCTGGATCCGCAGTGGGTCAGTATCTGCATCGGCATCAACGACGTCTGGCGTCAGTTCGACAGCCCGGCCATCAAGGAGCAGACCATTTCTCCGGAGGAGTACCGCGAGAACGTCCGCAAAATGATCCTCACGGAAAAGCCCCATGTCAAGGGCATTTTCCTCATGACGCCCTACTACATGGAGCCGAACGCGAGCGACTTCATGCGCGCGAGAATGGACGAATACGGCGCGATCTGCAAGGAGCTGGCTGAGGAGTACGGCTGCATTTTCATCGATCTGCAGGCAATGTTCAGCAAATACTGCTCCGTCCGGCATTCCTCCTATCTGGCGTGGGATCGGGTGCATCCGAACCAGATCGGCGCAACGCTGATCGCACTGGAATGGCTGAAGCACTGTGAGCTGGAGCGGCTGCATACGGAGGATTACAAATGAGATATGAAATTCTGCATTTGAAGGACTTTTTTCCGGCACTTGGCGAGAATGGCCGCGACGCGACGCTGGCAGCCTATCTGCCGGACAACCTGACCGAGATGGGCCGGGACAACGAAGCGCACCCGAGCCTGCTGATCTGCCCCGGCGGCGCTTATTGCTTTTGCAGCCAGCGGGAGGCGGAGCCGATCGCGCTGCACTTCCTGCCGGAGGGCTTCAACGTTTTTATCCTGTACTATTCCGTCAATCCATACCGCTTCCCGGCGCAGCTGTGCGAGGTCGCGGCGGCCATGGAGTTGATTCATAAAAATGCGGCCGCGTGGCACTGTGACACGGCCCGCACGGCCATCATGGGCTTCTCGGCGGGCGGCCATCTGGCGGCGCACTATTCCACGGCGTATGACTGCCCGGAGGTGCGGGCGCTGTTCCCCGACAGCAAGCCGGTGCAGGCGTCCATCCTCTGCTACCCGGTCATTACCGCCGATCCCGCGTGGACGCATCTCGGCAGCTTCGACGCGCTGACCGGCAAAACGGAGCGCACGTCGGAGGAAATTCAGAAGTTCTCCTGTGAAAAGCTTGTGACGGAGCATACGCCGCCCGCGTTCCTCTGGCACACGGCTGCCGACGGCGGCGTGCCGGTCATGAACAGCCTGCTGTACGCACAGGCGCTGGCCGCGCACAGGATCCCGTTTGAGCTGCACGTCTATCCGGAGGGCGAACACGGTCTTGCGACCAGCGATGCGAGAACGCTGGACAAGGTGCTCCCGGAGCACGAATATGTCCATGCGTGGCTGGACTGCGCGAAGAAGTGGCTGCATATCACGCTGAAGCAGGCGTGATCGCTTCCTTGACGGAACAAAATTCCCGCCGGACTTGTGTCCGGCGGGGATTTTCATCATGTGCGGAAGGCGCTGGCCTTATTTGCGGCTGTGCTCAGCCCTCGAGCTTTCTGCGGCGGTATTCCGTCGGCAGCTCGCCGTAGGTCTCCTTAAAAACGGAGGTGAAGCGGCTCTGGCTCTCGTAGCCGACCGCCTGCGCGATGGCGGAAATATCATCCTGCGTCTGGACGAGCAGGGCGGCGGCGGCCTCCATGCGGTGCTTTTTCATGTGCGCGGCAATGGTCTCGCCGTAGACCTCCTTGAATACGCGCTTGAGCGTGGTCGTGTTCATCAGATATTTCCGGGAAAGCGCCTCGATGGTCACGCGCTCGGAGAGGTTTTCCGTCAGATCGTCGTGGACGCGGCGGATGATCTCCGTCTGCGCAGCCTGAAGATCCACCGCCTTTTCCGGGCAGGCGATCTCCATCACCTGCTCGACGATCTCGTGCAGGAGGCGAATCTGCGCTGTGTCGGCAGCCTTGTAATAGACCTCTTTGCCGCAGCGGCGGCTGGTCAGAAGGCCGCTCTGCGTGAGGCAGCGCAGATGGTGCGAGACCGCCGGGCTGGACATCTCCAGCATCGCGGCGATGTTGATGACGCATTCCTCGTGGTGGCTGAGCAGCCAGAAGATGCGCACCCGGGTCGGGTCGCTCAGCTGCTTGAAGATCTCGCAGACGGCGCCGAAATGCTCGACATTCATCAGCTCCCGGTGCAGATTTTCCGCGTGCTTCTGTTCGCCGTGATCGTGCGGCAGCGTAAAACCGGCCATGGCATTTTCTCCTTTTATCCGTTTTGGAAATTCCCTTCGCCTTTTCGGAAGCATCCCTCCGGAAGGGCTTGATTTTTCGGGCTGAGACCAGTATACTGCGGATGTAATGATTAAGCAAGCGTTTAATTCAAACGCAGATTCAAAAACGGAGGTCAATTTTATGAAAAAGACTTATGCGATCGAAGTGGACTGCGCGAACTGCGCGAACCTGATGGAAGAAGCCACGAAAAAGACCGAAGGCGTCGCGGATGCGACTGTGAATTTCATGACGCAGAAGATGATCGTTGAATTTGCCGAGGGCTCGGACGAGAAAAAGACGATGAAGGCCGTCCTTAAGGCCTGCAAGAAGGTCGAGCCGGACTGCGAGATCGAATTGTAAGATAGGAGCGACCAATCGGGCAGCACCGCGCACGCGCGGCGGCCCGCCCGGTGCTGTCTTATTGGAACAGGAGGTCATAACGATCATGACAAAGAAACAGAAAAAGATGCTTGTGCGCATCCTGATCACGGCGGTCATGCTGATCGCGCTGAAATTCATCCCGATCACCGGCGTGCCGCAGCTGATCGCCTACCTTGCCGCGTATCTGGTCATTGGCTATGATATCCTGAGAAAGGCGGGCAAGGGCATTCTCAACGGACGGGCGTTTGACGAGAACTTCCTGATGGCACTGGCGACGCTCGGCGCGTTCTTCCTTGCCATCTGGACGAAGAGCGGCGACTATGTCGAGGGCATCGCCGTCATGCTGTTCTATCAGATCGGCGAGCTGTTCCAGAGCTACGCCGTCGGCAAGAGCCGCAGAAATATCACGGCGCTCATGGACATCCGCCCGGATTACGCGAACATCGAGGCGGACGGCCAGCTGAAGCAGGTCGATCCGGACGAGGTCACGGTCGGCAGCATCATTGTGGTGCAGCCCGGCGAAAAGGTGCCGCTGGACGGCGTGGTCGTCGAGGGCAGCGCCAGCCTCAACACCAGCGCACTGACCGGCGAGAGTCTGCCGCGCGACGTGAAGGCGGGCGACGAGATCATCAGCGGCTGCATCGACATGTCCGGCGTGCTCAAGATCCGCACGACGAAGGCCTTCGGCGAGTCCACGGTGTCGAAGATCCTCGACCTCGTGGAGAACGCAAGCTCCCGCAAATCGAGATCCGAGGCGTTCATCTCCCGCTTTGCGAAGATCTATACGCCCGCCGTCTGCGCTGCCGCGCTGGCGCTGGCCGTGCTCATGCCGCTTGGCCGCATGATCGCAGGCGTGGACGCCAATTGGACAGACTGGATCTACCGTGCGCTGACGTTCCTGGTCGTCAGCTGCCCGTGCGCGCTGGTCATCAGCATCCCGCTGAGCTTCTTCGCCGGGATCGGCGGCGCCAGCAAGGAGGGCATTCTGATCAAAGGCTCCAACTATCTCGAAGCGCTGTCCGAGTCGAGGGTCGTCGTTTTCGACAAGACCGGTACGCTGACGCAGGGCGTCTTTGAGGTCACCGCCGTTCACCACTGCCCGTTCGACGAGCAGCAGCTTCTGGAATACGCCGCGCTGGCGGAGTGCGCCTCCTCGCATCCCATCAGCAAGAGCCTCCAGAAGGCCTACGGCAAGGAGATCGACCGCAGCCGCGTGACGGATATTGAAGAGATCAGCGGCCACGGCATCGAAGCAAAGGTCGATGGACACACCGTCGCCGCCGGCAACGGCAAGCTGATGGAGCAGCTCGGCATTGCATACCACGACTGCCACTGTGTCGGCACCATCATCCATATGGCTGTGGACGGCCAGTACGCGGGCCACATCGTCATTTCCGACGTGGTCAAGCCGCATTCGAAGGAGGCCATCGCACAGCTGAAAAAGGCGGGCGTCCAAAAGACGGTCATGCTGACGGGCGACGCGAAGCGCGTGGCTGAACAGGTGGCGTCGGAGCTTGGCGTGGACGAGGTCCACAGCGAGCTTCTGCCGGGCGACAAGGTCGAGCAGGTAGAAAAGCTTCTGGCTGCGAAGGCTAAGAACGACAAGCTTGCCTTCGTCGGCGACGGCATCAACGACGCACCGGTCCTGACCAGAGCCGATATCGGCATTGCCATGGGCGCGATGGGCTCGGACGCTGCGATCGAAGCCGCCGATGTCGTTCTCATGGACGACGATCCGCTCCAGATCGCAAAGGCCATCAAGATCTCCCGCAAGTGCATCGGCATCGTCAAGCAGAACATCGTGTTCTCGCTGGTCGTCAAGTTCGGCTGCCTTGCGCTGGTCGCAGTTGGCGTTGCGAACATGTGGGCCGCGATCTTCGCCGATGTGGGCGTTATGATCCTTGCGGTGCTGAACGCCATCCGGGCGCTTCGGTGCAGGGACTGATAACAGATAAATATGGGGCCGCCGGCAAGCGCCGGCGGCCCTTTTTCTGCACCCCAAAGGCGCGGGATGCCTCCGGCGGCATACTTTGGCCCGCCGAAAAAATCACGCCTCCGGCCGATGATAGGGGAGCATCCGGGCGCTCCGGCGCATCCTGCCAGACCGGCAAAGGCTCCCGCCTATGGCCGAAACCATACGAAGGAGCCTTTTATCGGCGTATTTACCTGCACGGCGCTTTATTTGACGCCCGTCGAGCCGAAGCCGCCGCGGTCCACGTCGGAGAGCGCTTCGCACTCCTCGAATTCGACGGCGGGCTGCACCTCAAAAATGCGGAACTGGCAGATGCGGTCGCCCTTCTCGATCACGGTATCGCGCGTGGCGTAGACCGGGAGCTTCCACTCGTCGTTCGTGCCGCAGTAGCTGTTATCGATCACGCCGACGGAATTCGCCTGCAAAATGCCCCAGCGGCGGAAGGTCGAGCTTCTCGGCGCGGTGCGGGCCTCGTAGCCCTCGGGCAGCTGCATCGAAACGCCCAGCGGCACGAGCGCGAAATCGCCTGCGTGCAGCGTCATGGTCTCGGCGCAGTACAGGTCGATCCAGTCGCCCTTTTCGGTCATTTTGAGCCGGGGCGCGTCGGGGGAAAAATAATGGATTTTGATTTTGGGCATAATGAACTCCTCACTGTTCCTCGTCCCAGAGAACGACGGTTCCGGCTTTCAGCGTCTGCGGCATGTCAATGAGCCGCTGATTCTCCGACCCGCGGAAGCGCAGACGCAGATTCTTCTGTTCTTCGATGAACGGCCCATCCACCAGCACGTCGAGGCTTGCCAGCAGCGCGTCGGTCACGCCCGGCACCTGCGGCAGGTTCTTCTCGTAGACATAGCCCGTGAACGACCAGATGGACTTCTGCGGATAGGCCGCGCGGAGCTTTTTCGACAGCTCCAGCAGCCCCGCCTGATTGCGCGGGTCGAACGGCTCACCGCCGAGATAGGTCACGCCGCGGATATAGTCCGGCTGCGCGAGACGGACGATCCGGTCCATCACGGCCTCGTCGAACGGCTCGCCGTAGTTGAAGTCCCACGCCTCGGCGTTAAAGCAGTTTTTGCAGCGGTGTGTGCAGCCGGAGACGAATACGCTCACGCGCACGCCGGGGCCGTTCGCAATATCCCATGGTTTGATGGTCGCGTAGTTCATACATTCCTCCAGAGCGGGCTTGACAACAGTCAATAATCTGCTAAAATATCTTTTCCGGAAATGCTTTTCAAGGGAGGTGCACGCCGTGGAGGCACACGATCAGATCGTACACGAGCTTTTGGATATCGGCGAAACACTGCTCACCAGCGGCGCGGAGATCAACCGTGTGGAGGACACCATGACCCGCCTCGGACAGGCCTACGGCGCGCAGAAGGTCGATATTTTCGTCATTACCTCCGACATCGTCCTCACCATCCTGTTTCAGGACGGCGTGGAGCTGACGCAGACGCGGCGCATCTGCCGCTCAGCCACGGTCGATTTTCAGAAGCTCGAGGCGCTGAACGCGCTCAGCCGCAGCTGCTGTCAGGAGCCGCTTCCGGCGGAGGAGCTGCACGCGCGCGTGCAGGCCATCCATGCCGGACACGCAAGGCCGCTGCTGCTGTTTCTCGGGAGTATGCTCGGCGCGGGCGGCTTCGCGGTCTTTTTCGGCGGCGGGCTTTGGGATGGCGTCTTTGCCGCGCTGGCGGGCGCGCTCGTCCGGCTTTTGCAGGAGAAGATCCTTCCCGTATTCCGCAACGCCGCCGTTTTTCAGTTCCTGACTGCGTTTCTTGTCGGCTCGGTGATCTGCCTCGGCGGACGCCTTTTCCCGGTGCTTGCGGTCGATAAAATTCTGATCGGCGTAATTATGCTGCTGATCCCCGGCGTTCCGCTGACGAACTCCGTCCGCGACATGCTGGTCGGACATACCATCTCCGGCCTGCTGCGGCTGGCGGAATCGCTGCTGCTGGCAGGATCGCTCGCCATGGGCTTCGGCAGCGCCATCTATCTGTTCGGGGTGTGACTATGAAAAATCTGATCCAACTGATCGCCGCGCTCGTCAGCACGGCGGGCTTCTGCCTGATGTATCATCTGCCCCGGCGGCATATTCCACTGGCCGCGGGCGGCGCGGCCGCCTGCTGGGCGGTCTATCTGCTGCTGCGCAGCCGGATCGGGAATCTGTTCTATCTGGTGCTGCTGGTCAGCATCTTTTCCGCAGCCTACGCCGAGATCGCCGCGAAATACGCCAAGGCTCCGGCTACGCTGTTCCTGATCCCGGCGCTGATCCCGCTCGTACCGGGCAGCTACGTCTATTATATGATGCTCTCGCTCGTTCAGGACAACTACATCGCCACCCGGCGCTACGGCCTTCTGACGGCCCAGTGGGCCATCGGCCTTGCCGCCGGGATCAGCGTCGTCGCGGTCGTCCATCAGATCCTGGACAGCCCGCACATCCCGAAGCCGAAGCGGCCCTCCCACGGGGATTCCAAATGAAAACGGTGCTGCCGCGCATTGCGCGGCAGCATTTTTGTTTACAGATGCAGCACCCGGTCGCGGATCTCCTGCGTCCGGCCCTGATTCCAGTACTGCGTGCCGATGTAGCCGCAGGTGCGGCGGGCGACGTTCATCTTCGACTGGTCGGTGTTGCCGCACTGCGGGCACGTCCAGACGAGCTTCCCGTCCGCATCCTCCTTGATCTCGATCTCGCCGTCGAAGCCGCAGACCTGACAGTAGTCCGACTTGGTGTTCAGCTCGGCGTACATGATGTGCTCATAGATGAACTTCATGACCTCGAGCACCGCGTCGATGTTCTGCTGCATGTTCGGCACCTCGACGTAGCTGATCGCGCCGCCGGGCGAAAGCGCCTGGAACTGCGACTCGAAGGCCAGCTTGTCAAAGGCGTTGATATTTTCGGTCACATGGATGTGATAGGAATTCGTGATATAGTTCTTGTCGGTGATGCCCTCGATGATGCCGAAGCGCTTTTGCAGACACTTGGCGAACTTGTACGTCGTGGACTCCAGCGGCGTTCCGTAGAGGGAGAAGTCAATATCGGTCTTTTCCTTCCAGCGCTTGCAGGCGTCGTTCATGTGCTGCATGATCTCGATGGCGAACGGCGTGGCGGCGGGGTCGGTGTGGGACTTGCCGGTCATATACTTGACGCACTCGTAAAGTCCCGCATAGCCCAGAGAGATCGTCGAATAGCCGCCGTAGAGCAGCTTGTCGATCGGCTCGCCCTTCTTGAGGCGGGCCAGCGCGCCGTACTGCCACAGGATGGGCGCGGCGTCGGAGAGCGTGCCCTTGAGCCGGTTGTGGCGGCACATCAGGCCCTCGTAGCAAAGCTCCAGCCGCTCGTCAAAGATCTGCCAGAACTTGTCCAGCGCGCCGCCGGAGGACAGCGCCACGTCCACCAGATTGATGGTCACGACGCCCTGATTGAAGCGGCCGTAATACTTGGGCTTGCCCGGCTCGTAATTTCCGGCGTTCGCAACGTTGTTCCAGCCGTTGCCGGAGCGGTCGGGCGTCAGGAAGCTGCGGCAGCCCATGCAGGTATACACATCGCCGTGGCCCGGCGTCTCACCCTTGGAGAGCTTCAGCTCCTTCATCTTCTTTTCGGAGATGTAATCCGGCACCATCCGCTTGGCCGTACACTTGGCGGCGAGCTTCGTCAGATACCAGAACTTCGAATCCTCGGTAATGTTGTCCTCCTCGAGCACATAGATGAGCTTCGGGAAGGCGGGCGTGATCCAGACGCCCTTCTCGTTCTTGACGCCCTCGATGCGCTGCTTGAGCGTCTCTTCGATGATGATGGCAAGGTCATGCTGCTCCTGCGCGGAGCGTGCCTCGCCCAGATACATGAACACCGTGATGAACGGCGCCTGACCGTTGGTGGTCATGAGCGTGACGACCTGATACTGGATGGTCTGGACACCGCGGCGGATCTCGTCGCGCAGACGGTTTTCAACGACCGAGGAGATCGCTTCCTCGGAAGGCTCCACGCCGAAGGTCTTGATCTCCTCCATGACCGTGCGGCGGATCTTCTTGCGGGAAACGTCCACGAACGGCGCCAGATGCGTCAGCGAGATCGACTGTCCGCCGTACTGGTTGGAGGCGATCTGCGCGATGATCTGCGTGGCGATGTTGCAGGCCGTGGAGAAGCTGTGCGGCTTCTCGATCAGCGTGCCGGAAATGACCGTGCCGTTCTGGAGCATGTCCTCCAGATTTACAAGGTCGCAGTTGTGCATATGCTGCGCAAAGTAATCCGCGTCATGGAAGTGGATGATGCCGGCCTCGTGCGCTTCGACGATCTCGCGCGGCAGCAGGATACGCGCCGCCAGATCCTTGGAGACCTCGCCCGCCATATAGTCGCGCTGCACCGCGTTGACGGTCGGGTTCTTGTTGGAATTCTCCTGCTTGACCTCCTCATTGTTGGACTCGATCAGCGACAGGATCTTTTCGTCCGTCGTGTTGGACTTGCGCACAAGGCTTCTGGTGTAGCGGTAGGTAATGTAATTCTTCGCCACCTCATACGCGCCGTGCGCCATGATCTGGTGCTCGACCAGATCCTGAATCTCCTCCACGTTCAGCGCCCGGTTCATCGACAGGCAGCTGTTTTCCACACTCTCGGCAATGCGCCGGATCTGCATGGGGCTGAGCCGCTCGTCCTCTGAGACGACGTTGTTCGCCCTTGTCACGGCGGAGATGATCTTCATGATGTCAAAGACCACCTCGGAGCCATTGCGCTTGATGATTTTCATGATGCGTTCCCCTCTCCCTATCACACCGCAGAATGCAGGGCATCCTGCAAGCAAAACTAAATGTTGCACATTTTGCGGCACTGTGACCACAATATCTTGTATTCTCAATTTCAGTGCAGTGCTACTATACCCGAAAACGCGGGGCGTGTCAAGGGAATATTGCGATATTTAGTGGACTTTTCTCTGTGAAACACAATATATAGCGTTTCACATGGAAACGCCCCGGCATTTGTATTTCGGTTGACAACACCGGAAAGTCTGGTAGAATAGCCTCAGAAGAGATACCAAGGAAAGAGGGAGGAAAATGAGTAAAGTAAAAGCCTTTCTGAAACGAAAAAATATTGAGATCTCCGCAAAGCGCTACGGCATCGACGCGCTGAGCGCCATGGCGCAGGGCCTGTTCTGCTCGCTGCTGATCGGCACGATCATCAAGACGCTCGGCGCGCAGCTTCACGTACAGCTGCTCATCGACGTAGGCACCTACGCCATGTCCGTCTCCGGCCCGGCGATGGCCGTCGCCATCGGCTACGCCCTCAAGGCCGACGCCATGGTGCTGTTCTCGCTGGCGGCGGTCGGCTGGGCCGCCAATGCGGAAGGCGGCGCCGGAGGCCCGCTCGCGGTCCTCATCATCGCCATCGTCGCCGCAGAATGCGGCAAGGCCGTCAGCAAGGAAACGAAGATCGACATTCTGGTGACGCCCGCCGTGACGATCCTCGTCGGCGTCGTGCTGGCAAAGTGGATCGCGCCGCCCATCGGTGTTGCCGCGGGCGCGTTCGGAAAGCTGATCCAGACTGCGATGGCGCTTCAGCCGTTCTGGATGGGCATTGCTGTCTCGGTGCTGGTCGGCATCGCGCTGACGCTGCCGATCTCCTCCGCCGCCATCTGTCAGGTCCTGTTCCTGACGGGCCTTGCGGGCGGAGCCGCTGTGGCGGGCTGCTGCGCGAATATGGTCGGCTTCGCCGTCCTCTCCTTCCGGGAAAACCGCTGGGGCGGTCTGGTCGCGCAGGGACTCGGCACCTCCATGCTCCAGATGGGCAACATCGTCCGCAATCCCCGCATCTGGCTTCCGGCCATCCTGACCTCCGCCATCACCGGCCCGCTGGCCACCTGCGTGTTCCGGCTTCAGATGAACGGCGCGCCGATCAACTCCGGCATGGGCACCTGCGGCCTCTGCGGCCAGATCGGCGTCATCACCGGCTGGTTCAGCCCGAGTGAGGAGGCCATCGCCAACGGCGCATCCGCCATCACCCCGGCGGCCATGGACTGGATCGGCCTCGTGCTTATCTGCTTTGTCCTGCCCGCCGTCCTGACGTGGCTGTTCGGACTGCTCTTCCGGAAGCTCGGCTGGATCCGCGAGGGCGACCTCAAGCTCCAGCTGAAATAAAGAAAGCAAAGCAAGCGCCGTCTGCGGCGCAGAACGGAGACCCGCACCGGATATGTCCGGTGCGGGTCTTGCGATTCAGGCGGCGCATTTGCCATGCAAATGCTTTTTCACCGAATACGCAGAAGACCCGCGGGCACGCATCCTCCGCGCAGAGATATTTCCGGTTTCTGCGCAGTGTCCCCTTTCCCGACGTGTTTTGCCCCGCGCGTATGCTAAGATATCCTCAGAAGCGGTCATTGCCGCCTCGGAGCTTACGGATGAAGAGGGAACGAGGATGAAAAAGCAAGCTGCGCTGGGAAAAAGACTGCACGCGCTGCGGCGCGAGCTATCCGTGCGGTTCGCCGCGAGCACGGTGCTGCAACTGGCGGCGCAGTGCGGCGCGGCGTTTGCCGGGGGTTTTCTGCTGGCGGGCGTCCGCCTGCTCGGAAGGAACGTGCCCGCCGCGCTGGCGCTGACGGCTTCGCTGCCGTTTTCGCTTCCGGCGATCTGCGCCTATCTCGGCGCGGCGGCGGGCTATCTGGTGTTCTGGGGTGCGGACGGCGCGTTCGAGCCGATCGCGGCGGGCTTCCTCATTCTCGCGGAGCTTTGCATCTTTTCCGGGCTTCTGCCGCGTGAGCGGCGGTGGTTCATGCCTGCGTCGGCGTGCTGCCTGTATCTGCTGATCGGAATTCTGAGCCTGCTGAGCGCGGGCCTCCAGACGGGCAGCGCGGCCTTTCTGGCGGCGCGGCTGCTGATCCTCGCCGTCTGCACGGCGCAGTTCACTGCGGCGGTTCAGGAGCACTCCCGGGCGGGACGGTGCGTGCTGGCGCTGCTCCTGCTGGCGGGCTGCTCGGCGGTCAGCCTCCCGGGCGGCTTGAGGCTCAGCGTCCCGCTGGCCGTCTGCGCGGCCTTTCTGGCGCTGCCGGGGCCGGATGCGCTGACTGCGGCCGCTGCCTGCGGGCTGACGCTGGATGTGACCTGCGGCGGCGATAGCTCCATGACGGCGCTGCTCTGCTTCGCGGCGCTGCTCTGCCGCGCACCGGTATTCCGGCTCCGGGCCGTGCGGGCGGCGCTGTATCTGCTCTGCTGCGTCTGCGGCGTGCTCTTTACCGGCGCGGAATCGTTTCTGCCGCTGGCCGGCGTTGCGCTGGGGCTGCTGCTGGCGCTGTTGGCTCCGCAGGAGCTGCGCCAGACGCTCGACGAGCGGCAGTCCGCCGCGCTGGAGGCGCGGCTGTCCGAGCTGCGCCGCGCCAGCGACCTGTTCAGCGAGGTGAGCCGCGCGCTCGATCGGGCGCGGCCGCACGATCTGGAGCCACAGTCCGCGGCGGTGTTCGATCAGGCCGCCGACCGCGTCTGCCGGAGCTGCGGGCGCTGGAAGGACTGCTGGCAGATCCACGCGCAGGAGACGTACTTGGCGCTTTCACACGCGGCGGGTCGTATTTTTCAGTCCGGCTGCGCCGCCCGGGACGACCTCCCGGCGGAATTCACAGAGCGCTGCTGCTATCCGGACGGCTTCCTTGCCGCCGTCAACGAGGCGCTGGAGACCCAGCGGACGCGGCGGCAGTATCAGACGCGCCTTGCCGAGAGCCGCAGCGTCCTCTCCGACCAGTTCCGCTACCTCTCTCGCCTGCTCCAGGGCGTCTGCGACCCGGAGCGCGACGCCGCGCCGTCCGTCCCGGCCTATACGCCGGATCTCGGCTACCGCGCGCGCGGCGTGCGCGGCGGCAGCGTCAGCGGCGACCACGGGAGCTGCTTTACCTGCGGAGAATGGTACTATCTGCTGCTGTGCGACGGGATGGGCACCGGCGAGGAGGCCTCACGCGAAAGCGCCTCGGCCATCCACTTCCTCTCGGAGCTGCTGCTGTCCGGCTTTGAGGCGCAGGATGCGCTGCAAATGCTCAACGGCGTGTATATCCTGCGCGGCGACGGCGGCTTTTCGACCGTCGATTTGCTCCAGATCAGTCTTGTCACCGGCGAGGGCTTCCTGCACAAATGGGGCGCTGCGCCCTCCTATCTCCGGCAGGCGCACCGGCTCGTGAAGCTCGGCGCACCGACGCCGCCGCCCGGCCTAGGCGTGGACGGAAGAGGGCGCGGCGAATGCCTGCGCGTGTCCATGGGACGGGGAGAGATGCTCGTTCTTGTTTCGGACGGCGTCGCGCCGGAGGAAACGGAGCGCTGGATCCGGGGCTACAAGGGCCGCTCTCCGCGTGAGCTGGCCTCCGGCATCCTCGGCTGCGGCGGCGAGACCGGCGACGACCGTACCGCCGCCGTCCTGTGCCTGCGGCCCTGCACGGCGAAGAAAACCGCCCGCGCGGCAGGGAACCGGCTTTTGTCGCGGCTGCGGCTGTGAAAAAACGGAGGCAGTCCGAAAGAACTGTCTCCGTTTTTGTTTTGCGTCGGGACGGAACAGGATTCGCTTCGCGGACATACTTTTTTCTGGCTTGTCAGAAAAAAGTATGCAAAAAAAGAGACGCTGGGGACGAGAATAGCGCTTACGCGCCTGAAAAACGAGTCGTTCCGTTGTGCGTGTTATCGTTATACCGACCATAGTCCGAACGCCCTTCGGGCGGGCATAACAATTTCTGCATTCGTAAATTGCAGTGCGGTAAATATTTGACGTATGGAAGTCGAAGGATGTGCGGTTTTTTGAGCTTTGTAGGGGCCGATGCCCACATCGGCCCGCTGCAAAGGCAGCGCATTCTGCGCCTTTATCGGAACAGCCTCCGCAGCACAGGCTGGAGCCGCCCGACATACAGCGGCCGCAGCCGCCGGAGCACAAAGTCATACAGCAGGAACACGATGTTCCCGCCGAGCAGCAGCGCCGCCGTCATGGCCTTCCCCATCTCGCGGAACTCCGCCCGCGCGGTATCGGAGACGAGCACGAACAGCAGCACGGCATACGCCGCGAGGACTGCCGCATTGAAGAAGGCCAGCTTGCACAGCCGGGAGAGCAGTCCGGGCCGGACGGCGTCGAAGCGCGCCTTCAGGATCGGATAATAGCCCAGCGCCGCAAACAGCAGCGCCGCTTCCTTATCCGCGCAGAGAAGCAGGCTCAGCAGCGCCGCCGCCGTAAAAAGGCCCCACGCGGCCCGCGTGCCGCATTCCTCCTGTGCCGGGATCAGGACAAGGCTTGCCAGCAGCGGCGCGCAGTAGGTCGCGCCGGGGAAAAGGCCCCCGAGAAGCATCAGCACCGCCGCCAGCGCGGCCAGCACGCCGCAAAGCGCGATCGGCCCGCTTTTTCCGTGCATCATCTGCCGTTGTTTTTCAGCAGGTCATACTTGATGTCCCACAGCTTCTGCGACAGATCAACGTAGTAGGTATGCGGGTTGTCGAAGCGCTTGACCTCGTCCCAGAGCGTGTCGATCTGCTGCGCGCAGTATTTCTGGATCTCGTCCAGCGTCGGCAGGTCGTAGACCAGCTCGCCGTTTTTGAAGATGGGCACCAGCAGCTCCTTGGCTGTGAAGTCGTAGACGGTCTTGCGCTTCCACGTTGCGGAGGGGTCGAAGATCTCCAGATCCTTCGTATCGTCCACGACCTCGTCATGGACGCACAGATAGTCCGCGATGGCCTTGCCGGTGTCGTTGCCGAAGAAGCGGTAGAGCTTCTTGAAGTGCGGGTTTGTGATCTTGCCGACGTTTTCGCTGATCTTGATCTTCGGAATGATGTTCCCCTGCTCGTCCTCGACCGCCGTCAGCTTGTATACGCCGCCGAAAACCGGCTCGGACTTGGCGGTGATGAGCCGCTCACCGACGCCGAACATGTCGATGCAGGCGCCCTGATTGATAAGGTCCTGAATGAGGTATTCGTCGAGCGAGTTGGAGACGGAGATCTTGCAGCTCTGCCAGCCCGCATCGTCGAGCATCTTCCGCGCCTTCTTCGTCAGGTAGGTCATATCGCCCGAGTCCAGACGGATGCCGCACTTTGTCAGACCGCGCGGCTTCAGGACTTCGTTGAAAACGCGGATGGCGTCGGGGACGCCGCTCTTGAGCGTGTTGTAGGTATCGACGAGCAGCGTGGGATTGTCAGGGTAAATTTCGCAGTAGGCCTTGAACGCCTCATACTGCGAATCGAACATCTGCACCCAGGAGTGCGCCATCGTGCCGCCGGCGTAGACGCCGTAGAGCTGGTCGGAGACGGTGCAGGCCGTGCCGGCACAGCCGCCGATGTAGGCCGCGCGCGCGCCAAGGATCGCGCCGTCGCTGCCCTGTGCGCGCCGGGAGCCGAATTCCAGAACCGTCCGGCCCTTTGCCGCGCGGACGACGCGGTTTGCCTTGGTGGCGATCAGGCTCTGATGGTTGAGCGTCAGCAGCAGGAACGTTTCCACGAGCTGCGCCTCGATGGCGGGTGCGCGGACGGTCATGATCGGCTCGCGCGGGAAGATCGGCGTGCCCTCGGGCACCGCCCAGATATCGCCCGTGAAGCGGAAATCGCGCAGATAGCTGAGGAAATCCTCGCTGAAAATGCCGCGTCCTCGAAGATACGCAATGTCGTCCTCGTCAAAATGGAGCTGCTGGATATACCGGACTGCCTGCTCCAGACCGGCCGCAATGGCGAAGCCGCCGTTGTCCGGCACCGTCCGGAAAAACACGTCAAAGTAGGTGATCCGATCCTTATAGCCGCACTGGAAATAACCGTTTCCCATCGTCAGCTCATAAAAATCGCAGAGCATGGTCAGATTCGGCTTTTTGTCCGCGTTCATAGAAGAACCTCCGCATCGTTGTAAATACTGTGTTTTGCCGCATGAGAAAATTTCGCGGCGTTATCCCTATTATACCATGGAAGCCGGAAATCTCAATCCCCATCCGGGGCCGCAAGCGCCCGTGCGCGGGCAAATTTACTCTTCCGTTCCTCCGCAAGGCGGTATTTTTCCGCCAGCGCGTGCGCGTAGTCCAGCATGACGGCCTCGCTGCCGCTTTTCAGCTCCAGCTCCAGCTCGCACAGCGGCGCCTGCCGTCCGCCGCCGATCAGGCTTCCGATGTCGCCGCAGATCTCGCAGTCCGCGCCGTCCAGATGCAGCAGCGCCGTGATGCGCGTGAATTTTGCGCCGCAGACGATGACCGGCTCCGCCTCGCGCAGCAGCTGCACCAGCTCCTCCGGCGCGCCAAGTCCGGCGAGCTTTTCCGGCGCCTCGTCGAGGTATTCGCCCTCCCATGCCCATTCGCCGCGGGCGTAGCCCTCGCCGGGCGTTTTGAGCGTGATGACGCTGACGCCGTTTTCCTTCCGCAGGCGGTAGGTGCATTTCCGCGCGGAAAGCGCGCCGTCCTCCGTGTCGTAATAGGTCGTCTCCATCTGAATGCTGCGGTACTGCGGCTGATCCATCCGCGTCAGCACGAGCGGGTCGCAGAGGATGCAGTCGAGCAGCTGCAAGTCATTCACCGCGTATTTGATCTCCAATTCCGTCGCCATAGCCGGGCCTCCCCATGATTTTTATTCTATTGTACGTTCTTTTGCGCCGGTTGGCAAGGGCGCAGCGGCGCGATTTTACGTTCCCGGCGTCCCTTTTGCATACTTTTTTCGACAAGACAAAGGCATACCTGCGGAGCGATACTGCACTCCCGCTGCAAAAGAAAGCCCCCGCAGGGCCGAAGCCCTGCGGGGGTCGATAGGACAGCTTTTGAAGAATTACTTCAGGTTGCCGAGGTCCTCAACATTGACGTTGGTGACAGCGGGCATAGCCGTGATGTCGTTGGAAACGGTGACAGTGCCGTCGAACATGGCAGCGACGAGAGCTGCGTAGTCGTCAGCGGTGAACTTGCCGTCCTCAAACTGCGTGCTGGCAGTCGGGATCTGGACATAGTTCTCTTCCGGGTTCGCGGAGACGAGGCCCAGGGTGTCGATCTTGCCGCCGTAGTTGGCGAAGTTGCCAGCCAGGACTTCGGAGAGCAGATGCTTGACGGTGGGGGCAAGGCCCTTCATAGCGGAGGTAACAGTCATGCCTTCGCCGTAGCTGCCGTCGATGATGCCCTTCTGGTCAACGTCAACGCCGATGACTTTGCCGCCGACCTTGGCAGCAGCTTCCGCCGCGGAGGTGTAGATGCCGCCGCCGCAGGCAAAGACGATCTCGGTGCCGCCCTGATACCAGGTGTCCATTGCAGCGGTGATGTCAGCGTCGCCGGAGAACTGGTTGCCGTAAGCGTACTTCAGATCGACCGTGATGTCGAGTTCCTTTGCAGCAGCGTCAACGCCCTGCACATAGCCGTAGCCGTAACGAACGACTGCCGGGACAGCCATGCCGCCGAGGAAGCCGAGCTTGGTGTAGCCCAGCTTGACAGCTGTGTAGCCAGCCATGTAGCCGCAGAGCTCTTCCTGATAAACCGCGCAGTAGAGGTTTGCGGGAACGACATAGTCCTCGCCGAGGTCGCCGGCGCCGACGTCCAGAGCGATGAAGGTGGTGTCGGAGTTGCTCTCAGCAGTTTCCTTGATGGCTTCGCCGAAAGCGTAGCCGGGCATAACGACGACATTGTAGCCTTCGTCGATCGCCTTTTCGATCATGGCGACACGGTCAGCGGTGTTGTCACCGGCGGGCTTGAAGTAGTTGAACTTGACGCCGTTGGCCTCGCAGAACTCCTTGCAGGCCTCATAGGTGGTCTGGTTGAAGGACTGGTCGGTGATATCGCCGTAGTCGGTGATCATAGCGACGGCGTAATCGGACTCAGCCGGAGTCTCCTCGGGCTGCTCAGCCGGGGTCTCCTCAGGCTGCTCGGGCTGCTCGGCCGGAGTCTCTTCGGGCTGCTCTGCCGGGGTATTGTCGGCAGGAGTGTTGTCTGCGGGAGCCTTATCATCGGGCTTCTCGGTGGTCGCGCAGGCAACCAGAGAAAGAACCATGACGACTGCAAGCAGAAGCGCAAGAATCTTCTTCATTGTTTATTCCTCCATTAAATTTGTAAAGTCACAGCTTTCGCTGTTGTTTCAACATATCACATTTCCCGTGAAAAATCAACCTTTTGCCGGAAAAAAACGCAGCCTGGATATTTATTCAGTTTTTTGCGTTTCTTTCATATACTTCCCGGCGCTGAAGCCGTAGGGGAGGAAGTCCTCCAGCCGGACGGCCACATAGCTGTCGTCCGAGCGGCCCATGTAGATCATGAAATCCGGGCCGCAGAACTCCTGCATCACCTGACGGCAGACGCCGCAGGGCGGGAAGATATCCTCGATCACGCCATTCTTTCCGCCCACCACGGCGATGGCCGTAAAATTCCGCTCACCCTCGTAGACCGCCTTGAAGAACGCCGTGCGTTCGGCGCAGTTCGACGGGCTGTAGGCCGCGTTTTCGATGTTGCAGCCCAGATAGACCTTTCCCTCCGCCGTGAGCAGCGCCGCGCCGACCTTGAAGTTGGAATAAGGGGTATATGCGTGCTGCATGGCTTCCTTTGCCCGACGGATCAGCTTGACCGGTGTCATAATGATATCCTCCTCATTTTTGATTGTCATGTCAGAGAAGCTCCCTTGCAAAGCTGCGGCCCGGCGTGTCCAGCTGTGCGCCGAGAAGCTCGGCGACGGTCGCGCCGATGTCGCAGAAGCCCACGCGCGTTCCCAGATCGACCGGACGGACCTTTTTGCCCAGCGCGATCATGGGGATATACTCGCGGGTGTGGTCGGTGTGCTTTGTATAGCCGGGGTCGCAGCCGTGGTCGGCGGTGATGATGACGCAGTCGTCGTCACCGAGTTTTGCGAGGAAGCCGGGCAGCCAGCGGTCGAACTCCGTCAGCGCGGCGGCGTAGCCGTCCGGGTTGCGGCGGTGGCCGTAGAGCATATCAAAGTCTACCAGATTCACGAAGCAAAGACCCTCGAAATCGCGTCCGGCGAGCGCCAGCGTTTTGGCCAGACCGTCGGTGTTGCCGGTGGTGTAGGTGAATTCGGTCATGCCCTCGCCCGCGAAAATGTCGTGGATCTTGCCGACGGCGATGACATCCTTCCCGGCTGCCTTCACTGCGTCCAGCAGCGTCTGCGCAGGCGGCTCGAGCGAGAAGTCGTGGCGGCGCGTTGTGCGGTGATACGGCCACTCGCCGTCGAACGGACGGGCAATGACGCGGCCGACGCCATGCTTGCCGCGCAGGATCCTGCGCGCGATACGGCAGTATTCATAAAGCTGCTCCGGCGGAACGACCGCCTCATGCGCGGCGATCTGGAACACGGAGTCGGCGGAGGTGTAGACGATGAGCTTGCCGGTCTGGATATGCTCGTCGCCGTAGTCCCGGATCACGTCCGTGCCGGAATACGGCTTGTTGCAGAGCCAGCCGCGGCCCGTCTGTGCGGAGAAGGCGTCCATGACCTCCGCCGGGAAGCCGTTGGGGTAGGTCGGCAGCGGCTCCGGAGAGACGATGCCCGCAAGCTCCCAGTGGCCGATGGTGGTGTCCTTGCCCATCGAGCGCTCCTGAAGCCGCGCGAACGCGCCGTGCAGCTCCGGGGACTTCGGCAGGTAATCCACGCCGTCCAGATGACCGAGGCCCATCGAGATCAGGTTGTCCATGTGGAATTCCGGCGAGGCCGCGCAGGTGCGCAGGGTGTTCGCGCCCACATCGCCGAACTTGTCGGCATCCGGCTCATAGCCGATGCCGCAGGAGTCGAGTACGATCAGAAAAACACGTTTCATATGATTGCTCCTTTTTCAGGGTGACAAAGTGCGCCGCATTGCGGCGCACCTTCGTTATTTTTCGAGCTTCACGGCCGTGCGGAGCGCAAGCTCCATCATCTGCGTGAAGGAGTTCTGCCGCTCCTCGGCGGTGCAGTATTCGTGGCGCAGGATGTGGTCGGAGATCGTGCAGACGGCCAGCGCGCGCTTGCCGCAGCGGGCTGCGTTCATGTAAAGCGCGGCGGCCTCCATCTCGATGGCCATCACGCCCATCTTCTTCCACGCAAGATTGGCCTGGAGCGCCTCGGGCACGCCGCCGTCGTCGCCGTAGAAGCGGTCGGAGGAGAGCAGATTGCCGACCTGATAGCGCGCGCCCATTTCCTCTGCGATGTCAACGCAGGTGCGCAGGAAGCGGAAATCGGCGATCGGCGCGAACGTGCCGGGCAGATGATACTGCCCCGCCCAGCTGGAGTCGGTGCAGGCGCCCTGCGCGATGACGATGTCACGAAGCTGAAGCTCGTCGGCCAGCGCGCCGGCGGAGCCGATGCGCAGGATGTTCTCCACGCCGTAGACCGTGAACAGCTCCCACGAGTAAATGCCGATGGACGGCATACCCATGCCGGAGGCCATGACGGAGACGCGCACGCCGTCATAGGTGCCGGTGTAGCCCTGAACGCCCCGGACGTTGTTGACGAGCACGGGATCGGTCAGGAAATTTTCCGCGATGAATTTCGAGCGCAGCGGATCGCCGGGCATCAGGACAGTCTGTCCGAAGTCGCCGGGCCGGGCGCCGATGTGAGGGGTCGGATAATTGGCCATGATTTCGCTTCCTTTCGGTGATTATTTTTCGGCTTCCTGCTGCTTGACGATCTTGACGATGCGGCTGGTGCCGAGTCTCGAAGCGCCAAGCTCGATGAATTTCTCTGCATCCGCGATGGAGGAAATGCCGCCCGCGGCCTTGATCTTCACGCCGTTCGTGACATGCGCCGCAAACAGCTCCACGTCGTGGAACGTCGCGCCCGCGGTGGAGAAGCCGGTCGAGGTCTTGATGTAGTCCGCGCCGGAGGCGGAGACGATCTCGCACATTTTGATTTTCTCGTCGTCCGTCAGCAGGCAGGTCTCGATGATGACCTTCAGGAGCCTGCCGCGGCAGGCGGCCTTGACGGCCTTGATCTCTTCGAGCAGAGCGTCCCATTTCTGATCCTTGACCCAGCCGATGTTGATGACCATATCGACCTCCTGCGCGCCGTTTTCGACGGCGTCGGAGGCCTCGAAGCATTTGGCCTTCGTTGTGTCGTAGCCGTTCGGGAAGCCGATGACGGTGCAGATGGGGAGCTTGCCGTCCACATAGTCCGCCGCCTGCTTCACATAGGACGCAGGGATGCAGACGGAGGCGGTATGATACTTCATGCCGTCGTCGCAGATGGCCCTGATCTGTTCCCAGGTCGCACTCTGGCTGAGGAGCGTATGATCGACCTTACTGAGGATCTCTTTCATTTCCATGGAGTAGTTCCACCTTTCTATGCTGTGAAATATAGTCCTGATAGCATTTATGGCACATGGCGATGTAGCTGTCGTTGCCGCCGAGGAACACCTGATCGCCCTCCGTCAGAACGTAGCCCTCCGGGCTGATGCGGGCGTTGGTCGTGGCCTTCCGGCCGCAGTCGCAGATGGTCTTGATCTCGGTGATGGAGTCCGCCAGCTCGAAAAGCCGCCGGCTGCCGGGGAAAAGCTGCGTCCGGAAGTCAGTCCGCAGGCCGAAGCAGAGGACCGGAAGATCCTCCCGGTCAACCAGCCAGCGCAGCTGATCGATCTGCGCGGTGGTCATGAACTGGCACTCGTCCACGATGATGACGTCGGCCCGCTCGCGGTTTTTATAAAGCTCGCTGATGTCCTTCTCCGGCGAAACGGATTCCGCCTCGGCGGTCAGACCGATGCGGCTCTTGAGCGTGAAGGCCCCGTCGCGCTGATCGGCAGCGGGCTTGATGAGCCAGACCTTCATTCCGCGCTCTTCATAATTGTATTTGGTAATGAGCGCCGTCGCTGTCTTGGAGCTGCCCATCGCGCCATATTTGAAATAAAGCTTTGCCATTCCTTCTCCTTCTCCCGTCCGCTGTTTTTTGCACAGGGACAGTGTGCAATTATATTATACAGGACTTTGCCGCCAAAAGGAAGCCTTTTTTGTGAATTTTTCCTACAGCGGCATTACAGTGCTCGCCCAATGCCGCGCTGTCTGCGCCGCGCGCACAAAGGGCCGCACCCTGAAAGACCAAGGCGCGGCCCGTTCCTGTATGCTTTTGCGTTTACTCGTCAAGAATTTTGCCGTCCACAGAGATCGTGACCGTCTGCCATGGGATCAGCTTGCCGCAGTTTTGAAGCGCGGTTCTGACCGCGAATTCCAGCCCGCCGCAGCACGGCACCTCCATCCGCACGACGGTGACGCTTCGGATCTCGTGCGTGCGGAGGATCTGCGTCAGCTTTTCCGAATAGTCCACGGCGTCGAGCTTCGGACAGCCGATGAGCGTCACCTTCCCGCGCATGAACTGCTCGTGCATCCGCGCGTAGGCGTAGGCCGTGCAGTCCGCTGCGACCAGCAGCTTTGCGCCGTCAAAGTACGGCGCGCCCACAGGGACCAGCTTCAGCTGGCAGGGCCACTGCGCGAGCCGGGATACGCTCTCGCCGGAGGCGGCGGGAGCCGAAGCCTCCGCGCTCTGGGCCATGGTGCGCATCCGGCTTCCCGGACAGCCGCCGTGCGTGTGCAGCTGCGCCTGAGCCTTCTCCTGCTTGTTTGCAAGCACGGCCTGCTCGTCATAGGCGGCGGCCTCGCGCTCTACGAAGGTGATCGCGCCGGCCGGGCACGCCGGAAGGCAGTCGCCCAGCCCGTCGCAGTAGTCGTCGCGCAGGAGCTTCGCCTTTCCGTCCACCATGCCGATCGCGCCCTCATGGCACGCGGCGGCGCAGGCCCCGCAGCCGTTGCAGCGTTCCTCGTCGATATGAATGATCTTTCGTTTCATATATTTGCCTCCCGTCTCTGCTTGCGCAGTGCGGCCGCTTCTTCCTTCTGCTTCGCGGCAATTTTCATCATTTGCTCGTACATCTCGTCTCCGACGCACTGACGCGCGTATTTGCACCACTGTACACAGCTGAGCGTATCGTTGTACGCGACAAAGCCGCAGTTTTCACAGCGCGCCTCCGTGTCGATGGAGAACATTTCGATATCGTGTCCGCATTGCGGGCATTTTTTCTCCAGAATCGTCGGTGTGCGCGGCTTTCCCTGACAACCGGACATAATCATTTTCAGCACCTCCTTGACTCTATGGCTGCATTATAATAAAATACGTTTGGAAATTCAGTTGCTATAGCAACGGAGAGAGGACTTTTCAATGGAAATTTTTTCGCATCCGGTTTTTCGCGGCATCACGCCGGAGGAGCTTTCGCAGATGGAGGCGGGCGGCGCGTTTCAGAGGAAGCGCTTCCGGCGCGGCGAATATATCCTGCGCGCAGGCGGCGTCGTTTCGCAGTTCGGCCTTGTCTGCCGGGGCAGCGTGCAGATCGAGTGCAGCCAGCTCTGGGGAGACCGGAGCATCCTCAGCCTGATCGAGACGGGCGGCATTTTTGCGGAGTCCTATGCACTGTGCGCCGGGCCGATGATGGTGGACGCCGTCGCGGCGGAGGACGCGGAGATCCTGTTCCTCTCCGTCCCGCGTCTGCTCGGTGCGGAGAGCCGCGAGAAAACGTGGTATCCGGCACTGACACAGAATCTGCTGCGCATCTGCGCACAGAAAAACCTGACGCTCTCGGGGAGAATCTTCTGCACGTCCTCCCGGAGCGTCCGCAGCCGCATCCTGACCTATCTCTCCGGACAGGCCGCGCTTCACGGCAGCCGGGAATTCGAGATCCCCTTCGACCGCCAGCAGCTGGCGGATTATCTGAGCCTCGACCGCAGCGCGCTTTCGCGCGAGCTGTGCCGGATGCGGGATGAGGGACTGCTCCGCTTCCGAAAGAATCATTTTTGCCTGTTGACGCCATGAGAAAGGCGCATTCGTATGCACCGAAGGTACGGTGCGATTCGCGGAGCGGCTTTGCAAACCGCACCGCGCCTTCAGCGCAAAAGAAGGGCCTCTCTTGTGAGAGGCCCCTTATTCATACTTTATTCTTCGGCTTCATAATAGACATCCAACAGCAGCTCCAGCAGGCCCGCTTCGTCCAGATCATACTGCACGAAGCCGTTTTCATCGCTCGTGACCGTGCCGGGAACATTCCGGATATTCGTGTCGATCCGCATTCCGGACGCCTCGGTCGCAAGATAGAGAATATCGCCGGTCTCCAGATCGGTGACGACGTCGCTGCTGATCTTGCCGTAGAGATCGAGAATGCTGGCCGGGCGTTCCTTGACGGAGGCGAGGACCTTTTTCATCAGCGCCGTGAAGAACTGCTTCTGGCGCTCCATGCGCTTGAGATTGCCCTCCTCGGTGCGTTCGCGCGCGCGGATATAGCGCTCCGCCATCGCGCCGTCGAGCGTCACCTCCGCGCCGGGCTGCATGGAGGCGTAGCCGTAGCTGAGATCCTCGAGCACCGTGACCGTCACGCCGCCGACCGCATCGGTCAGCCGCCGCAGGCCGTCGAGATACAGCGCGGAGCAGGACTGGATGGGCAGGTCGCTCAGCGCCTGCGAGACGGCGTTTTTGGTGATCTCGCAGCTCTTGAGTGCGCCGTCTCCGTAGGAGAACGTCAGCGCCAGCTGACCGGTCGCCCAGTCGCGCTCACTCCCGTCGGGGTTGAGCCGCTGGAATTCGCACATCGTGTCGCGCGAGAGCGTGAGCAGGGAGATCTGCCGGTTGCGGAAGTCCACCGCCGCCAGCATGATAACGTCCGAGAATGCATCGACGTTGCAGGTGCCGTCGGTATTTTCCGGCTGCTGCGAGTCGATGCCGAGCAGGAGGAAGGTCGTGATATCGCTGTTATAGCGGTAGAGCTTACCGCCGTAGCGGATCGTGCCCTCGTCTACGACCTCCAGCGCTTTTTCCGGCTCCTCCGGGGCTGGCGCTTCCTCCTCCGGAAGCGGCGCCTCCGGAGCCTCCGCCGGTGCGGCGGGCTGCTGGAGCGCGGCGAGATTCGGAGCGGACGTATTCTGCCGCATCCGCTTTCCGCGCAGGTAAACGTGCAGCGCCAGCGAGCCCATGGCCGCGGCCAGCACGACCAGAATGCAGACCAGAATGACGCCGATCCGGCTCCCGCGCTTTTTCTTTTTCGATGCGCCGTCCTCCGGCGCGTTTTCTGCTGTGTGCGCGGATACTTTTTCTGCCGCGCGTTCCGGCTCCTGTGATGTCTCTGACCTCTGCGCGGTCACGGCCTCCGCCGGATCCGCTGCGGACGGAGTCTCCTCCGCCGGGAGGACAGGCTCCTGCGGAGCTTTCTCCGACGCGGGACTCCGGCGCGAACGCTCAAAGCGTCCCTGATATCGTGCCATTACGCCGCCTCTCTTCCTGCGGCCTCCGCCGTCGGGACGAATTCTTCGAGCACACCCATCACCAGATAGCGCAGATTCTTGTTGGCGCTGTAGCAGGTGGAGAGCGTCAGGACCTTGTCTCCGGCCTGCGGCAGAGCCTCCGCGTCAATGTGGCTGTCCGGCGAGGTATCCTCCGTCAGGCTGCTGAAAAAGGCGCCGAACTGCGTCTCGTCCGAAAAATCGTGGCAGTAGAGCAGATGCTCGTTGCTGTGGACGCAGGCAGCGAAAATGCGGTAGACGTACATCCCGTCGGGCATATAGACCCGCATCTCCCGGTGCGCATCAAAATACGCCTCGTCGGCGTAGTTATTCAGCTCCATGAATGCGCCCGGCTGGCCGAGCACGGTGCTGTGGCCGTAGAGGACGGTCATCGGAGAATCGAAATTGCGGCCGTTGTAGGCGCTCTGCGAGAACACCGCGCCGCACATGTAATACTGCCCGTAGGCGTTGTGGCTGTTATAGAACAGATCCGCGCCCGCGCGCTGAAGGACCGGATCGTCGATCCCGGTGTCCGGCAGCTCAAGCCAGGCGTAGATATCCGGCGCTTCAGCCTGAAGCTGCGCGAAATCGACCGGCAGGCGGACGGTTTTCATCAGCGGCTCCTCCTCGGACGGCGCTGCATCGGTTTCAGATTCCTCCGGCGTTTCGCCGGAGTCCTGCTCCGGCTGGTCGGACGGAGCGGGCGCGGAGGAGATTTCTGCCGTGCCGGTTTTCATGCGTTCGAGCAGCGTGCTTTCCACCTGCACGCCGTGATAATACTGATACAGGAACAGACCGCTTCCGACGCACACCAGAATGCAGACGGCAGCCACCGCGATCAGGATGGTTTTCTTGGCTTTTGAGGACATTCGATCACCTTTTCATTTTCAAGTCCCGGTCATTATAGCAGCTTTTACCGGAAACCGCAATTCACACGGCGCGCTTTCACACCGCTCATTTCCCGGCGCGGACACGCGCCCTTTTCTGGCCGCGCCAGACCCGCAGCAGCCGCGAGACGGTCGAGACCAGGAGAATGCCGACCGCGATGCTGCCCGCGATCCCGGCGGTCTCCAGACCCTTGGCAAGCGCCGCCTGCATATTGCCCTCCACGCCGAGGCGCATCGTGTAATAAATGCCGGAGCCGGGCATGAGCGTGAAGATCGCCACGATCAGATACGAGGTCACGGGATATTTCCGGATACGCGCCATGATCTCCGCGTAGGTCGCCGCAAAAATGGTGGCAAAGAGACACATGCCGTAGATATCGCAGCCGAACCGCTGCGCCAGCAGATAGACCGTCCACGTCATAACGCTTGCAATGATGCACAGCCAGCTGCCCCAGCCGTGGATATTGAAGAGGATGGAGAAGCCGACGCTGCCGACCAGTACCGCGAGGCACTGCGCCCAGACGGGGTAGCTCACCGAAACGGCGGAGACGGTCTGGCCGTAGACGCCCGCCGTCACATGCCACGCCGCCGCCGTCCCGAGCGCGATGGCGAATGCCGTCAGAAAGACCTGCACGATGCGGTTGATGCCGGAGTTCGTGTCGCCGTAGATGAGGTCGCGCATGGAGTTCGTGATGAGCAGTCCCGGCACGAGGATCATGGCTGCGCCGATGATCACGGCGTCGATGTTGTCCGCAATGCCCCAGCCGGCCAGCAGATAGGCCGGGACGGCCATGGCGAACGCGGCGGCGATGGTGCTGAAAAACGGGTTCGTTTCCAGCTTGCTCATGTAGCGGTTCACAAGGCCGACGATCAGGCCCATCAAGCCCGCGAGAAACGCGTCGCGCAGCGTCCCGCCGAAGAGCAGGCTGAAGCCCGCCGGGCCGAGAAAATTCCCGAGATAGTACATGGGCGTGGAGAAAACGCGGCATTCCGCCTTCGTCTGCCGCAGCCACTGCTCCGCCGTTCCCGGCTCCGGCCTTTCGGCGCAGATTTTCCTGCACAGCGCGTTCAGCCGCTCCACGGCCTCGAGATTGTTCCCGTGGAAGCCGATGCGCTTCATGATGCTCAGCGGCTTGCCGTTCGCGGTCTCGAGACTGATGACGAGACAGTTCGGAATGGCAAAGACCTCGCACTCGATTCCGTAGGCCAGCAGCAGCCGCCGGACGCTGTCCTCCACGCGGAAGGTCTCCGCACCGCTCACGGCCAGCTCATAGCCCAGCCTCGCCGCCAGATCTGTCAGAAGATAATAGTCCATCCAAGCCTCCGAAGCGCTTCGCGGCGCCCGCCGGACGGCGGGCCCTGCGTTTTTTCTCCAGTATACCATATATGGAAAAGAAAACAAGAGCGTTGTGCGCCTGCGGGCAGGGGATTAGGGAAGCTCTGATTAAATCAGCGGCTGTGGACGGCGAGAGATTTTTCGTCAAGACAAGGCTTGAAAAACGTGGGAATACTGTATGTATTTCTCGTTTTTCAAACCGCAGGATTGGCGGAAAAGATCCGTCGTCCGCGGTCGGGGATTTATTCAGAGGTTCCTTAAAAATGCAGCCCGGAGGCCCGGGCTGCATGATGGATTTGAAATCCGGCGCATTCGCCGGGATCACTCGACGGTGACGCCGCGCTTGGCAAATTCCTCGACCATGAGATCGAGATCGGGCTTGATGTTGATGGGCTCGCCTGCGGACTTGATGGCGTTCGCCACGTCCTTCAGGCCGTTGCCGGTCACGACGGAGACGACCGTCGCGTCGTGCGGGATGAGGCCCTGCTCGCAGGCCTTCTTGAGCGCTGCCGTGCCGGTCACGCCGGCAGGCTCGCCGAACACGCCGCAGGTGCGGCCCAGCAGCTTCTGCGCCGCCAGAATCTCTTCGTCGGTCACGTTGACGGCGATGCCGTTCGACTCGCGGATGGCCATGAGTGCCTTATCGGCATTGCGCGGCACGCCGACGGAGATGGAGTCGGCGATGGTGTTTTCCTCCATCGGCTCCCACGGCTTGTTCTCCTGGATGGCACGGTTGATGGGGTAGCAGCCGGTCGACTGCGCGGAAATGAGGCGCGGCAGCTTGTCGATGAAGCCGATGGCGTACAGATCCTTGAGACCCTTCCACACGCCTGCGATGGTGCAGCCGTCGCCGACGGAGATGGCCAGATAGTCCGGCATTTCCCAGTTCAGCTGCTCGGCGATCTCGAGCGAGACGGTCTTTTTGCCCTCGGAGAGATAGGGGTTGATGGCGGCGTTTCGGTTGTACCAGCCCCACTTGTCGATGGCCTCGGCGGACATCTTGAAGGTTTCCTCGTAGTTGCCCTTGACGGAAATGACGTTCGCGCCGAAGATCATGAGCTGCGCGACCTTGCCTTTGGGGGCGCGCTCGGGAACGAAAATGTAGGTCTTGAGGCCCGCGGCAGCGGCGTTGCCCGCAAGACTGGAGGCGGCGTTGCCCGTAGAGGAGCAGGCGATGATCTTTGCGCCCGCCTCCTGCGCCTTGGCGACCGCCATGGCGGAGGCGCGGTCCTTGAGCGACGCGGTGGGGTTGATGCCGTCGTCCTTCACCCAAAGCTTTTTGAGACCGAGCTGCGCGGCAAGGCGCGGCTCCTCATACAGCGGGCTCCAGCCCACGCGCAGCGGCGTGTCGGGCGTTGTTTCCTCGACCGGCAGCAGCTCGCGGTAGCGCCACATGGTCGGATTGTTCCGGTTTTTCAGCGTTTCCTTGGTGAAATGCGCCTTGATGTAGTCGTAATCGTAGATAATATCCAGAATGCCGCCGCAGGAGCAGTTCGTGAGGTTCGGGACGGCTTCGTATTCCTTGCCGCAGCGCACACAGCGCGCGCATTTGACGTTTTTCAGCATGGTATTCTCCTTATTCAGCGTAGTAATATTCGTCCTCCGCCCACCCGGCGGGGTTGTTGTCGATGTATTGCCGGATGCCGAGATAGTCTTTCTCACTGCGAATGACATGGTCATAAAAAGACCGCTGCCAGAGTGTTTTGAAACCAAGCTCCCAGCATTGGCGTGTTGAAATGGATTTGAACCGCTGCATGAGGCGTTGTAGGGGCGGACGACTCTGTCCGCCCTTTTCCGCGTCCAGAAAAATAATGGCGTGAATATGGTTCGGCATAATGACATAGCTATCTACACGGATGCCCTGTTCTTCATCGTTCAGCCGTTCCAGACACGTTTTGACCTTGACGCCCGCCTGCGTCAAAACCGGCGCATAGCCCTGTAATGCCACACAGGGGCGGACAGAGTCGTCCGCCCCTACAATGGGTTCTATTTTTGCAAGAATATTCTTGCGATTTTCGGTACAGATGGTCACGAAATACCAGCCTGCGTCATAGCTCTGCGCAGGAAGCCGGATCGTTTTCCGCCATACCTGATCCATGGTCTCTTACAGCGTCTTGAGCAGGCCGACCGCGTCGTTGAACTCGTTGATGAGCTCGTCGAGCTCCTTAGCCTGCGCATGGACGGCGTCCCAGGTGTTCTTGGTGTCGTACCACTGGGCGTTGAGGTCCTCGACGGACATACCCTGCTGCTCGACCCAGGTGTAATACTTGAGGTTGTGGACGCGCTTGCGCTCCGGATAGGTCAGCTCGAGCATGTTGTCGGTCTTGAGGCCGAGCATATGCAGGTTGTGATCCAGCTCCGCCGCCTGCGCGGTGTACGCGCCGTACTGCTCGTTGAGCTCGTCGACACGGGACTTGTACATGACGGCGGAGTCGGTCAGAACGGTGACGACGACGTCGTCCTCGGTCAGCTCATAGAACTTCGCCATCTTGATGCAGCAAAGGACGTTGGCGATGCCGGAAATGCCCATCCAGGTGAACTTTTCAAGCTGCTCGTCGGAGATGCCGAGGGTCTTGAGGTACTCCTGGCCTTCCTTGCAGTTGAAGAGGCGAAGCAGTCTCTGGGAATCTTCGTCGTCGATGTCGATGACCATGTCGGTGTTCTTGACATTGTGGACCCAGGGGATGTGCTTGTCGCCGATGCCCTCGATGCGGTGGCCGCCGAAGCCGTTGTCAAGAATGGTCGGGCACTGGAGCGCTTCGCCGACGGCGAGCTTCATGGCGGGGTAGCGCTCCTTCAGAAGGTCGCCCGCAGACATCGTGCCGGCGGAGCCGGAGGTGAAGCAGGCGCCTGCCAGTCTCTGGCCGGGCTTCTTGACGGCTTCAAAGAGGTCTGCAAGGGCGTAGCCGGTGACGTTGTAATGCCACAGGGGGTTGCCCATCTCGGCGAACTGGTTGAAGATCATCATGCTGGGGTCTTTTTTCAGCTCCCACGTCTTGTCGAAGATCTCCTTGACGTTGGACTCGCAGCCGGGGGTGGCGATGATCTGGCCGGCGATGGTCTTGAGCCAGTCAAAGCGCTCCTTGGACATGTCCTGCGGCAAAATCGCGACGGAGTCGCATGCCAGCAGCTTGGAGTTGAACGCGCCGCCGCGGCAGTAGTTGCCGGTGGAGGGCC
>OIWM01000404.1_pt1 | contig 52787 bp, 39 predicted proteins | sample 1587451 | NCBI WGS metagenome assembly OIWM01 (sample SAMEA3888907, study PRJEB22519) | human gut metagenome | biome: human gut; feature: human-associated habitat; material: faeces | place: Denmark | collected 2011 | reverse complement strand
CGGGGACGGTGTTCATGTTGGGGTGGCCCTGCAGGTAGCTGTTGGAGTGGCGCAGCGTGGGCAGGTCGGCCACCGGGAAAAAGCCGCGCTCCGCCAGCGCGGCATACAGGCCGGGGGCGCAGTGGCCCTTGCTAAGTACAAAACGGTCGCGGTTGGGGTCCTGCGGCTGTTCGGGGTCAATGCGCATTTCGCGGAAATACAGATAGGTCAGAACGTCCGCCGCGGACAGGCTGCCGCCCGGATGACCGCACCCGGCACCGTGGGTGGCTTCGATCACACCCATGCGCACGCGGGTCGCAGTCAGTTTTAACTGCAGCGTTTCCAGTTTTGTCATAGCTAAGCTCCTCCGGTCACTTATGGTAAAATCGGGCAGTATATATGGATACTGCTACACAATATACTATCTTATATTATACACGTTTCGCGGAATCCCGCAACATTTTTTTACAAATTTCGTGAAAAAAGGCTGTTTTGGTGCATCCGCGGTAAAGTTGACACCCCCAAAAGCCCGCTGTTATGCACCCTTTGTGCGTAATGCCAAAAAATGGGGCGATTCGTACATAAACTACAGCAAAAAGCACCTTGCACAAAGCGGGCATTTGTGGCATAATTTAAGTACAGCCGCGGTGCGGAAAGCCCATGATATGAGGCAGCCGCCCGGCCCACACTACAAGATATGGGAGGGAAAGAGAGTGCCCAACGGGATCTACATCCAGACTGAGTACCACGGCAAGCTTATCCGCAAAATCGTCTGCAATGGGGATGAACGGTGGTTTATCGGCTCCAACTGCGCCGTGACCTTCCTGTCCATGGACGACTGCATGGCCGCCATTGACCGCCTGTAATTGTAAAAAGGAAGTCTGCCGCACGCCGTCCTTTAGGGGATGACGTGCGGCTTTTTGCATTTGTATACGAGGTTTGTATGAAAAAACGGAACTGGCGTCTGATGCTGCGCCGGGTGCTGAACCTGGTGTTCAGCCGCATTGTTGTGACCGGCGTGCTTCTGCTGCTGCAGGCGTTCTGGCTGTTTGCGCTGTTCTACTGGCTGGCGGACTACGCCAAATGGTTCGGCGGCGTGGGCGTTGCCATGAGCATTGTCATGTGCCTGGCGCTGATCCGGCAGGATTCCACGGTGCCGGAGTTTAAGATCAGCTGGATGATCCTGTTTGCCGTTATGCCGGTGCAGGGCGGCATTTTGTACCTGCTGTGGGGCAACAAGCGCCCGGCGCTGGGCTTGCGCCACCGGCTGGAGCGCGCCGAGGACGCAATGGCCCCGGCGCGGAAGGACGACCCCGACGCCGCGGCGGCCTTGCAGCGGCAGGACCCCCGCGCCGCGCTGACGGCCCGCTACCTGCACGACTACGGCCCGATGCCGGTCTGCGGCGGCACGGCGGCGAAATATTACCCGGACGGGCAGAGCATGTTTGCCGATATGCTGCCCGCATTGCGGGGGGCACAACACAGCATTTATGTGGAGAGCTTTATCATCGGCATGGGCGAGATGTGGGGGCAGATCCACGAGATTTTGCGCCGGAAGGCCGCGGCAGGGCTGGACGTGCGGGTCATCTACGACGACGCGGGCTGCCTGAGCCTGCTGCCCCACAACTACGCCGAGATGATGCGGGCCGACGGCATCCGGGCGTTCAGCTTCAACCGCTGCGTGCCGGTGCTGAACCTGGTCATGAACAACCGCGACCACCGCAAGATCATGGTCATCGACGGGCAGATCGCCTTTACGGGCGGTGTGAATCTGGCGGACGAGTATATCAATAAAATCGTGCGGTTCGGCTACTGGAAGGACAGCGGCGTCCGGCTGGATGGCCCCGGCGCAGCGAGCCTGGCAAACATCTTTTTGACGTTCTGGAAGGCAAAATACCCCGACGAGGACCTGGACGCGGGCTGCGACCTGCCCGCCGCCGTGCCGGTGGAAACGGACTGTCTGGTGCAGCCCTTTGCCGACACCCCGGTGGACCGCGAGGCCGTGGCGAAGAACGTGTATCTGGAACTTATCAACCAGGCGCAGAAGCGGCTGTACATCTGCACGCCGTACCTGATTCTGGACAACGACCTGCTGTCCTGCCTGCGGCTGGCAGCCAAGCGCGGCGTCGATGTGCGCATCTACACGCCCGGCGTGCCGGACAAGCCGACGATCTACCAGCTGACGCGGAGCTATTTCCCGCATTTGCTGCGGGCAGGCGTTAAAATTTACAGCTACACGCCGGGCTTTCTGCACGCCAAGACCTGGCTGGTGGATGACCGCATTGCCGCGGTGGGCACGGTGAATCTGGATTACCGCAGCCTGTACCTGCATTTTGAGAACAGCGTGCTGATTTACGGCGGCGCGGTGCTGGACGATGTGCGGCGCGATCTGGCGGAGATCGAAAAGGAAAGTGCCGCGGTAACGCTGGCGGACTGCCGGACCGGATTTTTTGGCACGCTGTACAGCGCGGTGCTGCGGCTGGTGGCACCGTTGTGCTGAAGGCAGGGGGAGTCCCCGACGACACGGGGGCATCCGCTGACGCAAACGGGCACGGAGCGGTCAAGACCGCTCCCTACAAGGCACCCGTGTATGGCAGACCGTAGGGAGGGGTCTTGACCCCTCCGGGAAAGTGGACCGCTGACGCAAACGCCCCGGAAACAGGCGGCGGTGTAAGCTGGCGGGCGAGCAATGCTCGCCCCTGCAAGAGTTTTTCGACAGTTTGAGCAATACGCAAAGCCCGTCCCGGGTCAGACCGGGGCGGGCTTTGTGGTTTCAGGAGGCGTATTCGCGCTCCAGCGTTTCTATAAAATGTACCGGGTCGATGATGCGGAGGCCGTCGGCGTTGGGGGCGGCGGGTGTCAAGCGGGAAAGCGGAAAAAGAAGCGGAAGTCCGGTTTTCGGGATTGCCAGGCGGGAATTTGCAAAAATATATTGACAACTATATGTTGTTGCATTAAGATGAGAGTAACCAACAATACCTGACAGGAGCGGCAACATATAAGGAGGACAGCGATGGACTATAAGGAAAAAGTGGAGTGGCTGGGTCGCTATCAGGCGTCTGTCAGCTGCCAGCACATGCTGGAAGAAGAAATCGAGGTGCTGCGCAGCGACGCCGAGCGGGTGACGGCCTGCATGAGCGGCATGCCCGGGCGCAGCGGCCCTAACGCGGACAGGCTGCCGCGGGCCGTAGAACGTATCGAAGAAGCGCAGAAAAGGCTGGAGCAGCAGCTGGAAAGCTGCATGGAAACGCGCGCGGAGATTATGTGCGGCATCATGACGGTGCGGGATAGGCCGGGGCAGGAGGTGCTGCGCCGCCGCTATGTGATGGGGCAGAATTTTTCGGAAATTGCGGAGGCGATGGGGGTAGTTCAGCGCCGGGCGTACCAGCTGCACCGGACGGCTGTGGAGGGGATGGCCGTGCCGAAGCGGGCGTGAAAAAGATTTCAGTAAATTTCCCGAAGATTTCGCAAAATTTCATTGTATTTCACAACCAACAGTGGTAATATGATACCATCGAAACTCGTGAGAGGAAGTGATTCCTCCCGCGAGTTTTTTTATACCCATTCGGGAAAAAGGAGGGATGCCGTTGTGTGAGATCGACGCGGACCATGTGCTGGACGAACTGGCCGAGATCGCCTTTGCCGTCCCCGGCGAGGAGGGTGGTCTGCCGGTCAAGGTGGCCGACAAGCTGCGCGCGCTGGAAATGCTGTACAAGCATCTGGGCCTGGGCGACGGGGCGAAAACAGAGGGGGTGGTCATTGTGGACAGTGAAAGTTAGGAGAGAAGAGAGAGGAGAGAGGCGCCAAGGTGGAAGTGCGGCTGAAGGAGAAGATACCCGGCGTGTTCTGGCCCGTGCATCAGGCAATACGGCGCGGCGAGGTGACCGAGGTCGTGGCCAAGGGCGGGCGCGGGTCCGGTAAGTCGAGCTATCTTTCGATGGAGCTGGTCTGGCAGCTGCTGCGCCACCCGGACTGCCACGCCGTGGTGCTGCGCAAGGTCGGCGGCACGCTGCGCAACAGCGTGTACAACCAGATCGTATGGGCCATCGGGGAGCTGGGGTGCGCGGGGTATTTCCGCTGCACGGTCAGCCCGATGGAGTGTACCTATCTGCCCACCGGGCAGAAGATCTTATTCTTCGGGACGGACGACCCGGGCAAGCTCAAGAGCTTAAAGCTGCCGTTCGGCGCTGTGGGCATTTGTTGGTTTGAGGAGCTTGACCAGTTCGACGGCCCCGAGGAGGTGCGCAACGTCGAGCAGACCGTGCTGCGCGGCGGCAGCTGGACGCTGACGTTAAAGAGCTTCAACCCGCCGGCCATGGCCCGCAGCTGGGCCAACCGCTACGCGCTGGAGACCCGCCCCGGCAAGCTGGTGCACCATTCGACCTACCGCGATCTGCCGCGGGCCATGCTGGGCGAGCGGTTCTGGGCCGACGCCGAGCACCTGCAGCGGACGAACCCGGCGGCGTTCCGCCATGAGTACGGCGGAGAGGTCGTGGGCAGCGGCGCGGCGGTGTTTGCCAATTTGCAGCTGCGGGCCGTGCCGGACGACGAGCTGGAACGGTATGACCGCGTCTACTACGGCGTGGACTGGGGCTGGTACCCCGACCCCTGGGCCTACAACGCCGTGGCCTACGATGCGGCGCGGCGGGTGCTGGTGATTTTTGACGAGCTGACGCGCAGCCGCACGCCGAACCGCGAGACGGCAGAGCTTTTGCTGGCGCGCGGCGCAGGCACGGACGGCCCGCTGACGGCGGACGCCGCCGAGCCGAAATCCTGCGCCGACTACCGCGCCGCCGGGCTGCCCTGCCGCGCAGCCCAGAAGGGTCCCGGCAGCGTGCGCGAGAGCATGAAGTGGCTGCAGGGGCTGGCGGCGATCATCATTGACCCGGTGCGCTGCCCGGCCACGGCGGCGGAGTTCAGTGAGTACGAGTACGAGCGCGACCCGCGGACGGGCGAGGTGCTGCCGGGCTACCCCGACGTGAACAACCACCATATTGACGCGGTGCGGTACGCGGTGGAGGGGGTGTGGAGAAGGAGAGGAAGCTAAAATGTGTTGCGCATGTAGGGGCCGCACATGTGCGGCCCGCAGCCTGGCGAAAACGGAAGTCTGCGGGAAGGCCGTGGGCCGGGCATGCCCGGCCCCTACCGCGTGGCAATGAAGAAAGGAGAGGATGATTTGCAATCCTATTTGGAACAGGCATTTGGAAAAAGTGACGTTACATCTGTCAAAATGCGGGCGGCGGTGCGGGAATGGTTTGATCTGTACTACGGCGTGCCGCGCGCGGGCGAGGATACCGCGCCCCGTGTGGCGGCGCTGATCGTCGGCAAGCTCTGCCGCACGGTCTTTGCCGAGTACGAGACCCGCCTGCCGCCCGAGGCACCGGACCCGCTGCGCCGCAGCCTGTCGGCGCTGAACGCGGCGGCCAAGACCGCGATGCAGTACGCGCTGGTGGGCGGAGAGTGTCTGCTGAAACCGGTGCCGCGGGACGGGGCGTTCGACTTTGCGGCCATCCGGCGCGACTGCTACGTGCCGCTGGCCCGCGACGCCCACGGCAGCCTTCTGGCCGTCGGCACGATGGAGCGGCACAGCGTCGATGGGCGGCAGTACGCCCTTTTGGAGCGCCGCACCGCGGGCGCGGACGGCCTGACCATCGAAACGCGGCTGTTTGAGCTGAACGGCCAGACATTGGGCCGCTGTGTGCCGCTGGCCACGCTGCCCGCCTGTGCGGAGCTGGTCCCGCAGCTTGTGCTGCCGGGGGTGCAGGGCGTCGGGCTGGCCGTGCTGAAAACGCCGCTGATGAACTGTGTGGACGGCAGCACCGACGCGGTCAGCATCTACGCCCCGGCAGCGGGGCTGCTGCACGCACTGGCCCGCTGCGAGGAGCAGCTGAACGCCGAATTTGCGAACGGTGCGTCCCGCGTTTTTGCGTCGGAGGATCTGCTGCGCCCCGATGCCCAGGGCCGCCGTGCGTTGCAGGACGATCTGTTTGTCGGTCTGCCGGACGACCCGGCCAATGTCGGCGTGACGGTCTACAGCCCGACATTGCGGGAGGGCAGCTATCTGGCCCGCAAGCAGGATCTTCTGCGCGGGTGTGAGAGCCTGCTGGGCCTGCGCCGCGGCATTCTGAGCGAGGTCGAGACCCCCGCCGAGCCGCGCACGGCGACGGAGATCGCCGCAACGTCGGTGGACTACGACCTGACGATCCGCGACCTGCAGAGTGCGTGGACGGATGCGGTGCAGCAGGCCATGGCGCTGTGCAGTGCGCTGGGCGCGGTGTACGGGCTGGACGGTCTGCCGCAGACCGCAGCCCCGGCTATCGACTGGGGCGACGGTGTTTTGTATGACCGTGCGCGTATCTGGGCCGAGCAGCGTGAGCTGGTGGACGCGGGGCTTCTGCGCCCCGAGCTGGCGCTGGCGTGGTATTTTGATTTGCCGCATGAGACCGAGGCGGAGCTGGCAGAGATTCGCCGCCGGTTTATGGGCGATGCAGGGCGGGCGCAATGAGCCTGCCCTACGATAACACAGGAAAGGGGGTGAAATACAATGGAGAGCGAGCAGAACAAGCCGATGCAGACCCCCGCGCCCTATGCCGCGGGGACCGGCAGCGTGCCGGTAGCGCTGGACCGCGACGCCTTTGCGCGGATGGGATACCGGGAAAGACTGGCGCTGAAGAAGGAGAACCCGGAGGTTTATAAAGAGTTGAGGAAGTGAGGGGCGGCGGGAGGAATCCCTCCGCCTCGCTTACGCTCGGCACCTCCCTTTGACAAGGGAGGCTTGTAGGGGGCGGCGTCCTCGACGCCCTGCGGGAGGGGGAAAGCCCTCCACTGCAAATTACGTACACGGGAGTTTGTAGGGCGGCCAGCCCTCTGGCCGCCGCGGCGGGGTCAAGACCCCTCCCCGCAAAGCAAACTGATAAAGGGGCGACCAACAAAAAGCCGGCGGGCCGGGCATGCCCGGCCCCTGCCGTACAAAAGTAAAAACACAAAAAAGGAGAAACTATATGTCTGATTTCATCACGAAGCTGTCCGAACTGATCGACCCTGAGGTTATGGGGGATATGGTGTCCGCGCGCATCCCGAAGAAGCTGCGCGTGGCACCGTTTGCCAAAATTGACGATACGCTGCAGGGCGTGCCCGGCGATACCATCACCGTGCCCGCCTACACCTACATCGGCGACGCCTCCGACGTGGCCGAGGGCGGCGAGGTCGCCATTGAGAAGATGACGACCTCCACCCGCAAGGCCACCATCAAAAAGGCCATGAAGGGCATCGGCCTGACCGACGAGGCCGTGCTGTCCGGCTACGGCAACCCGGTGGGCGAGGCCAACACCCAGCTGGCGCAGGCCATTGCCGCCAAGGTCGACAATGACTGCATGGACGCATTGCAGACCGCAAGCCTGATCTACGACGGCAGCCAGGCCCAGATCAGCTACAACGCCATCGTCGATGCTGTTGACCTGTTTGAGGAGGAGATGGGCTGCTCCGACAAGGTGCTGTTCATCCACCCGAAGCAGGTCACCCAGCTGCGCAAGAACCCCGACTTCCTGAGCGCCGACAAGTACACGCCCGGCGTCAGTCTGACCGGCGAGATCGGCATGATCGCGGGCTGCCGCCTTGTGCCCAGCAAGAAGGTCCCGCTGGCCGAAGGCGTCTACGCCTGCCCCATCGTCAAGCTGGAGGCCGATCCCGAGGTCGACGACGAGATCCCGGCACTGACCATCTACCGCAAGCGCGAGGTCAACATTGAGACCGAGCGCAAGCCCAAGACCCGCACCACCGAAATCACGGCGGACGAATTTTACGTCGCTGTGCTTTCCAATGAGGCTAAGGTCGTGCTGGCAAAGTTCAAGGCGTAAGGGGGCGTGCGCGTGCCGGATTATACCTTTTACGTAGAGGATTACCTGGGCGAGGACATCCCGGAGAAGGAGTTCCCCCGCTTTATCAGACGCGCCGGGGACGAGCTGCGCCGTATGCGGGAGATGTACGCCGTGGCCCCGCGCCAGGGGCTGGACCCGGAGCTGGCCGAGAGCATGGCGCTCTGCGCTGTGGCCGACGCAATGTACGAGTTCGCGCAGGAAGACGAAGCCCGGGGCATTGCGAAGGTGAGCGTCGGCAGCGTGAGCGAGACCTACACCGCGCCGCCCGAGCTGTGCTCCCGCACGCTGGCAGACCGGGCGGCGCATTTCCGCCACGAGGCTGGCTACTATCTGCGGATCGGGCGGTGGCTGCCCCATGAATAAGCTGTACCGCGATACCGTGACGCTCTACCACGCCGACGCGGCGGCGCAGACCGTGGTGCGCACCGTACTGCGGGGCGTCTGCTGGCAGCAGGGCCGCCGGGAGCTGCCCGACGCAGACGGCACACGCCGGGGCACGGCGCTGCTGGTGGTCATCCCGGAGACGACGGCCCGGTACGGCGCAGACTATACGCTGGCACCGGGGGACAGGCTGTTCCCCGGCGAGGGCCCGGCGCTGACCTGGGCCGACTGGCCGGGCTTTGTGCCTGCGGCGGTGGAGGGTGCGGCGCTGGTGCAGTACGTGCTGCCGATGCGGCTGCGCGGTAAACCGCACCATGTCGAGGCCGGTGCCTGGTGGAACGGAAGCGGAACGGGCGTGAGGAGCCTGACGAGGTGAGAATTTTTTTGGCTTCTCCCCCGGGGGAGAAGCTGCCGCCCGCAGGCGGCTGATGAGGGGCGCGCTTGCGAGCGCAGCCCCTCGGGGAAGGCTTTAGAGAAGGAGGTAAACCATGCTTACAAAAATGACGGCCTTTCTGGCCCGGGCCCCTGCCCTGCAGGGGCTTTCTTTGACGGTGGGAGACGTTGGCCCCGCGCCGTACACGGTGGGGCTGTGGTGCCGGGGCATCACGGTGCTGGACCGGCGGGAAAACCTGCTGGGCCGCGTGACACAGCGCTGCCGGGCGGAGTTCACGCTGCGGCTCTGCCTGCCGCGCACCGATGCCGACAACGCCGCGCGGCTGCTGGATCTGCAGACCTGGGCGGCAGCGGAGAGCGCCGCAGGCCGCGGGCCGGTGCTGGGCAACGCGGGGCGCGAGGTCCTGCGCGCCGAGCAGGGCCGTATGGAGCGCGCCGACGCGGGCGGCACGGCGGTCTACACCGTGCGTTTACAAGCGGAATACACACAAGTTTATACGGAGGAAACCACATGAAAATTGAACGCAAGTACATGGCCCACTACCTGAACGCCGCCTTTGGCAGCGGCGACGCCAGCTACACCCGCCTGGGCAGCGATCTGGAGGAATACTCCCCTGAGCTGACCGCGAACGTGGAGAAAAAGTCGAATATCGTCGGTGAGACGACGGTTACGATCAACGGCTACCAGAAGCAGGGCGAGGTCAGCCCCTACTACGCCGAGCCGGGCGACCCGCTGTTTGAGCGTCTGCAGGCCATCATCGACGGCGATCTGGTGCTGGATGACCTGAAAACCGACATCGTCGAGGTCAAGCTCTGGGACAAGGATACGGCGGGGGCGTACCCCGCAGTGCGCGAGGAATGCTACATCGAGGTCGTCAGCTACGGCGGCGACACCACCGGCTACCAGATCCCGTTCAACGTGCATTACACCGGCGTCAAGACGAAGGGCACGTTTGACCCGGCAACCAAGAAGTTTACGCAGGCGTGACAGGCAAAAGAGCGGCTGCCAGAAGGCTGCCCCTCATCCGGCGCTGCGGCGCCACCTTCCCCCGAGGGGGAAGGCTTTGAAGAAAGGAGAGTACGATGGAGCTGAACATTGACACCGGCGTGGAGGAATTCCGCGTCAACGGGCGCGGGGTGCTGCGCTTTAACCCGGCAGACCCGAACCTCTACCACCGCTTTTTTGCGGCGGGGGCAGAGCTTGACGGCTACGACGCCGCGCTGACAAAGGCGCTGGCGGCGCTGGACGGCGACGAGCAGCAGCGCGCCGCGGCGGGGCTGGCCCTGCTGAACGAGTACGACGGCAAGATCAAGAAGCTGCTGACCGGCATCTTTGGCGCGGAGAACGACTTTGACGCGATCCTGGGCGGGGTGAACCTGGCGGGCGTCGGGGCCAACGGCAAGCGTGTGGTGCAGAACCTTTTGGAGGCGCTGACGCCGATCCTGCGCGAGGGCGCCGAGCGCCGCCTGACCGCTGCCGCCGATGCCGCCGCAGCCCGGGCCGATGCAGCCCGCGCCGAGCGGGGCGCAGTATGACCGGGGCGTGGGGACTGCCGATGCAGGCGGAGCTGGGCGGCGTGCGGTATGCCATCCGCAGCGATTACCGCGACGTGCTGGAGCTGCTGCGCTGGCTGAACGGCCAGGCAGACCCGGCGCTGGACCAGAGCGAGCGCTGGTACGTGGCCATGCGGCTGTTCTACCCGGAGTTTGCCGCGCTGCCGCAGCCGCTTTGGCCCGATGCCACGCAGTTTTTGACCGAGTTTTTGGCGGCGGGCCGCCGCGAGCAGCCCCGCCCCGGCCCCGCGCTGATGGACTGGCAGCAGGACGCACCGCTGATCGCCGCGGGCATCAGCAAGGCCGCGGGGCAGGATGTGCGCACGCTGCCCTACCTGCACTGGTGGAGCTTTCTGGCATGGTTCGATGCCATCGGTGAGGGGAGCTTTGCGACGGTGGTGGCCATCCGTGATAAGCTGCGCCGCGGCAAGCGGCTGGAAAACTGGGAGCTGGACTATTACCGCACCCACCGCGCCGTGGTGGAGCTGCGAGGCGTGGAGAGCGCCGAGGAACAGGCGGAGAAAAGGCGGCTGCTGGAATTGCTGGGGGGATGAGAAATGCAGGAGATAACCTTTGACGAGCTGTCAACGCTGAAGCAGCCCTCGGCGTCCCTGCGCACGGCGCTGGATAAAATTTCTGCGGCGCTGGGGAGCGTGGGCGACGCCGGGCAGCAGGCGCGCAGCGTTGTGGACGAGCTGCGCGTGTCGCTGCGGGCTGCGGCGGCACAGAGCGTGAAATCGGCCCGCAGCCTGGCAAAATTTGACGAGATCAACCGCCTGTCCGCCCCGGCGGAGGACAAAACGACGGCGCCGGAAAAGCAGAAAAAGGCCGCCGAGGCCGCGGCGAAGGCCGAGAAGGCCGCAAGATCCACCACCGGCACCGCGGCACGCCGCAGCGGTACAGCGGGCAGCGACCTGAGCGGCCTGACGGCAGTCTGGCAGAGCGTGCTGGAGAGCCTGCGTGGTGCGTGGGCGGATTTCTGGGCGTACCTGCAGGAATTTTTTGCGCCGTTCGCCGCGGCGTGGCAGACGGTTTGGCAGGGGCTTTCCGCGGCGGCAGCCGGCGTATGGGAACAGCTCTGCGCGGCGCTCTCTACGGTGGTCCAACCCGCGCTGGCGCTGCTGGACACGGTCTGGCAGGGGCTTTGGGCGGGCATGGAGCAGGCGTGGGCCGCCTACGGCCAGCCGATTCTGGACGGCCTTGCGCAGGGGTGGCAGAATGTCGTCGGCATCGTTTCGGCGCTGTGGAGCGAGGTGCTGCAGCCTGTGCTGGTGCAGCTGTTTGACCTGCTGGGTGCGCTCTGGACTGCGCACCTGCAGCCGCTCTGGAACGAGCTGACGGCGTGCCTCGGCGCGGTGACAACGCTGCTGCTGACGCTGTGGAACACCGTGCTGGCCCCGTTTGTGCAGTGGCTCATCACGGCGCTGGCCCCCGTGGCCGTGCAGGTGTTTGCGGCGCTGGGCACGGCGGTGACCGGTGCGGCGGGCATCATTGCGGACGGCATCACGATTGCGCTGGCGGTGCTGCGCGGAATGGCCGACTTTTTGACCGCCGTGCTGCGGGGCGAGTGGGACGCTGCCTGGGCTGCGATGGCCGCGACGGTCTCTACCGTGTGGGGACGCATCGTCTCCATTGTGCAGACGGCGGTCTCCACGGTGCTGGGCGTTGTGCGCAGCATGGTCGCGGCCATTGCGGCGGCCATCAACGGGCTGCTGTCGGCCATCGGACGTGCCAAAAGCATGGCAGGCAGTGTGCTGGGCGGCGCGGGCAAGCTGGTCAGCAGCCAAAGTGTGCTGCCCGGGCTGGGCTACGCGGCGTCGGTGCCGGTCCCGGCGCTGGCGCAGGGGGCGGTCATCCCGCCGAACCGGCAGTTTTTGGCGATGCTCGGTGACCAGACAACCGGCACGAACGTGGAAGCGCCGCTGGCGACCATCAAGCAGGCCATGGCGGAGACGCTGGCCGGCTGGCAGGGCAGCGCGGACGGCCAGCCCATCAACATTTACATCGGCGAGGAGCTGCTGGACAGCGTCATCGCCAACAGCCAGAATCGCCGCGCCCTGCGCAGCGGCGGGAGGTGAAACGTGGAAATTCTGAACATTGACGGCACGGCGCTGCCCGCGCCGAGTGCGTACAAGGTGCAGCTCTCCGATCTGGACAGCAGCGGCACGGGCCGCACCGAGGACGGCGTTCTTGTGCGGGAGCGGGTGCGCGGCGGCGTGGCAAAGATCAGCGCCGGCTGGGCGGCGCTCTCGACGGCGGACTGCGCCAAGGTGCTGAACGCCACAGCCCCGGACAGCATGACCGTGCAGTATTTTTTTGGCGACGCACGCACGGCGAAGATGTACGCCGGGGACCGCACCGCCGACCTGAAGGCCGCCCGCGACGGGCAGGCCGTGTGGGAGGTGGCGGTGAATCTGATCGAGTTTTAATGCAGAATTTTGCAGGTGGTAGGGGCCGGACATGTCCGGCCCGCGGCCTTACCGCAACAGGCCGTCTATGGGATGGCTGCGGGCGGGGCATGCCCCGCCCCTACGATGTGAAGGAAACGAGGTGAGTGACAATTTATTCCGTATCGGATGCCTACAAAACCGCGATCCGCGCACGGACGCGGACCGACCGGGTGACGGGCACGCTGACGCTGACAAACGGCACGGTGCTGGATCTGGACGCGGCAGACCTCATGAGCGGGTCGCTGACGCTGGACAACCAGTGCGTCACGGGGGAGGAGCTGGCCTTTGGCTGCGCCTACCTCGGCCAGGCGGCGCTCAACCTGCGCACCGACCTGAGCCGCCATGCGTTTTACGGCGCAAAGCTCGTGCTGCACTACGGCCTGCAGCTGCCCGGCGGGCGGTGGGAGACCGTGCCGCTTGGCGTTTACACGGTGGCCGAGGCCGAGCGGCGCGCGCTGTATGTGAGCATCAAGGCCTATGACAACATTCTGGCTTTGCAGCAAAAATACGATGGTACGACGATGCAGGGCACGGCCTATGCGTTGCTGGGGCAGATCGCGGCGGCCTGCGGGCTGACGCTGGGCCAGACCGAGGCCGAGATCGGCGCACTGAACCCGAACGCTGCCCTCGTCTGCCAGCTGAGCGGCGCGGACGGCCTGTCTACCTGGCGGGAGTGCGCCGCCGCCGTGGCACAGCTGGTGGGCGGCTTTGCGGCGGCGGACCGCGCGGGGCGGCTGGTGCTGCGCACCTTTGCCGAAAACCCCTGTGCCGCGCTGACCGCGGCGGCGCGCAGCGAGGCGGCGGTCTCGGACTTTGCCTGCCACTACGCGGCGCTAAGCATCGAGACCGACGACGGCAGCTTTGCCGCGGGCCGCAGCCAGGATACCGGCCTGACGATGCGCATTTCCAACATGACGCTGGCCGAAAAGGGTCTGCCCGCCACACGGCAGCAGATCACCGACAACCTGTTTGCGGCGCTGCAAAGGCTGGACTACGTCCCGGCCACCGTGACGATGCCCGGCGACCCGGCGTTTGAGCCGGGGGACCGCGTGGCGCTGCCGATGGAGAACGGCACTGCGCCCGAGATGCTCGTGACGCATTTCGTCTGGCGCTACCGCGGGCGGCAGACCTTAAAGGGCGTGGGCCGCAACCCTTACTTAGGCGGCACAACGGACGGCGCGACGGAAAAAGCGCTGCGCCGCTTACAGAACAGCGCCGAGAGCAAGCGGATCGTGTATTACAGCTTCACGAACCCGGCGGAGCTGGCGGTGCAGACCGTGGAGACGCCCGCCGTGGCAATTGCCTTCACGGCAGTGGAGGAGACGAGCGCTATGTTCCTGGCGCAGCTGCTGCTGGACGCAGCGCCCGACACCGGCAAGGTACTGACGGTGACCGTGCGGTACTATATAAACGACGTGCCGGTGGGAAATTTTGCGCCGCAGCAGCGGCCGGAGATGGGCGCACACACGCTGGCGCTGTTCTACCCGTTTGCGTCGGTGGAGGCCGGGACGGTCACGCGGCTGTCGGTGCGGCTGGTCTGCGCGGGCGGCACGGTGAAGATCGCGCCCTACGGCATCAAGGCCACCGTGACCGGGCAGGGCATGGCAAGCGAGACGCCGTGGGACGGCACGCTGGAATGTGAGGAGACACTGCTGCCGATTGCAATAAAAGCACGCAGCATCGATGTATAAAACGAAGGGAGCGGATGCAATGACCCTGCACGGTCATACGCGCATTGAACTGACCGATGTGCACACCGGCGCGGTGGAGGTGGTGGAGAGCGATAATCTTATCACCAACGCAGTGTCGGACATTTTTAACGGCTACGGCGGCAGCCTGAACAAGGCCATGCTGCTGTGGCGCGGCGACCAGGGGTACACGAATGCCCCGAAGGATCTGGTGACGATGTTTTACGGCGGCCTGCTGCTGTACGACACGCCGCTGGGCAGCGACCCGGCCACAGTGTTTGCCCCGGCGGGCGCGGGCGTTGTGGGCACGGCGATGGCCGGGCAGGTCAACGCGACCAAAAACACGGTGCGCGGCAGCGCCAACCTGACCGAGACGAAGATCGACCCGTGGAGCGGCGTCGTGACCTACGTCTATGAGTTCGCGACGAGCCAGGCCAACGGCGTCATCGGCTCGGTCTGCCTGACCCACCCGATGGGTGCGTACTACTCCGAGATGATCGACGCGCCGGACGCGGCTGCCTGCAACGCGGACCGGCTCGGCTTTGGCGGGGCGCTGGGCGGTGACCAGCTGCTGACGGGCCTTTTGGCCAAAACGACCTACCCCACCGACGAGAAGGGCGTGCTGCTCTACGCCGACCCCGAGGCGGATGAGGCTGTGGCCGGGTATCTGAACGCCGACGAGGGCGTGCTGGAGCTGCGGCATCATGCGCTGGGGCTGAAAACGCTGGACCTGTTCCGCCGCGACCCTACCGGCCTGTGGGACAGCCTGCGGAGCACCGACACGCTGAATGTAGGGGACTTTTTGCAGGTGGATTCCTCCGCCGGGGAGGACTACTGCCGCATCTGCTTTGACGCGGAGGCGGATAAAATCTATCTGGTGTCTGCGCCGGAGGTTGACTACATTGACGCAAGGAGCGTTGTAAAAATACGTGAGTACGACAGAAAAACGCTGGCGGCAAAGGACTACACCGTGCCGAACAACACCGGCGTTGACCTGCAGTCCTTCATCAGCGAGAACCGCGGCACGCCGCTGAACGGCACGGTCTACGGCGGCAGCCTTTACATGGTCCAGGACCAGGCTGAGCAGATCTATCGCTTTCCGCTGGCTGACCCCACCGATGTGCAGGCCGTGACGATGCACGGCGACGACATGGCGTACCTGTCCGACGCCCACGACGGGCGGCTGTACTGCTACTACCGCACCCGCGCCGTGGTGCTGAACACCGGGAAGAACGAGCTGTTCTCCTGCGAGGCGGCGGGCTACGACAACACGACGTCGGGCTTTTCCACAACAGCGCCGGTGCTGGGCGAGCCGCTGACGCCGCTGCGCCGCTACTACGGCGACAGCCGCATCCGTACCGAGCGTGTGCTGCGGGCAAACTATCTGGCGACGATCAACGACCTGCCGAAGTCGGTGGAAAAGACCGCCGACAAGACGATGAAGGTCATCTACACCCTGCGCAGAGGAGGCTGAGGATGCAGCAGACAGGAATTTTTGCGGGCCGCACCGAGGTGCGCTGCCCCTACGCCCGCTGGGGCTGGACCCGCGGCGGGGGTAAGGTCTGGCACGGCGGGCTTGACCTGGCCGGGCTGGACGACGCGACGATCCGAATGCCCTACTATAAAGGCAAGCGCATCACGGGCCGCGTGACCCGGGCGCGTATCGTCACGGACAGGCGCGACAAGACCTGGGAGTGGGGCTATTATGTCTGTGTTCAGCTGGACCGCGGGCAGACGCCCGACGCCGTGAACTTTTTGTATTTTGCTCACTGTGCGTCGCTTCTGGTCAAGGCCGGACAGCGCGTGGCGAGCGGGGACGCGCTGGCTGTCATGGGCAATACCGGCAATGCGGCGCTGGCCGACCCGCCGTACAGGCACTGCCACCTGGAGGTGCGCGCCGCAGCGGGCGGCGTCGGGCTGGACCCGACGGTGTATGCGGGGTGCGAGAACGCTGTCGGCGTGTACGGCGCGGCGGGACGGATGCAGGTCATCACGGTGGGGCCGGTCACCCAGGGCGATGCGGACGCGGTTTTGGAAGTCTGCCGGGCCCGCGGGCTGGTGGATGCCGGACTGTACAGAAGCGAATGGAGGGATGCTTAATGGAGAAACGAAATCTGTTTGTCAGCGGCAAGGCCGTTGTGGCGGCGGTGTGCGGGGCGTTCACGGCAGCGTTCGGCTGGCTGGGCTGGCTTGTTGTGGCGTGGGCCGCCTGCATGGCGCTGGACTGGGTCAGCGGCAGCGCCGCCGCGGCCAGCAGGGGCGCGTGGTCGAGCGCCGCCGCCCGGGCCGGCATCTGGCACAAGGCCGGGATGGTGGTCGTTGTGCTGGTGTGCGCCCTGACCGACGCCGTGCTGGCGGTGGCCGTTGCCAACCTGCCCGGGCTGGGCCTTGAGGTGAACGGCGTGGTGCTGCCGGTGGTGCTGGTGTGGTACATTTTTACCGAGCTCGGTTCCATTGCCGAGAACGCCGCCGCCATGGGCGCACCCGTGCCCGGGTGGCTGGTAAGGATTTTGGCGCAGGGGAAGGAGGGGGCGAAAAAGTGAGGGGTGCAGCGGGGTGAGGTCACCCCGCCCTACGTACAGCTTTCAAGTGGGATCGTAGGGCGGCCAGCCCTCTGGCCGCCGCGGAGGGGTCAAGACCCCTCCCTACAAAGCAAACCGTAAAAGGGGCGGCAGCGCGAGCCTGCGGGCCGGGCATGCCCGGCCCCTACAGGGCGGTAAAAAAGAAGGGTATCTGTCGCATGAACGGCAGATACCCTTTTTTTATTTTGCTTACAGGTAATTTTTCAGGTCGCTCTTGTTCGTGGCGCAGCGCTCGGCGGCCTCGCGGGTGATGCGGCCTGTGCTGACAAGGCGGGCCAGGTCGGCGTTCAGGCTGTGCATACCAAGGGCTGCGCCGGATTGCAGGATGCTCGGAATCTGGTAGCACTTGCCCTCGCGGATCAGGTTTGCGACGGCGTCGGTGCCCACCAGAATCTCCGTGGCGGCGCAGCGGCCCTTGCCGACGGCCAGCGGCAGCAGCTGCTGGGTGATGACGCCGCGCAGCACGGCGGCCAGCTGGCCGCGGATCTGGTTCTGCGCACCGGCAGGGCAGACGTCGATGATGCGGTCAATCGTCTGCGCCGCGCCGATGGTGTGCAGCGTGCTCATGACAAGGTGTCCGGTCTCGGCAGCCGTGACGGCAGCGGAAATCGTCTCATAGTCGCGCATCTCGCCGACGAGGATGACATCGGGGTCCTCACGCAGGGCGCTGCGCAGCGCCGAAGCAAAGCTGCGCACATCGGCGCCGACCTCGCGCTGGTGGATCAGCGAGCAGCGGCCCTGATAGACGTACTCGATGGGGTCCTCAATCGTGATGATGTGGTCGCTGCGCGTTTTATTGATGTGGTCGATCATGGCGGCCAGCGTGGTGGATTTGCCGCTGCCCGTGGGGCCGGTGACCAGGATCAGGCCGCGCGGCTCGTCGGCCAGCTTTGTCAGAACGGGCGGCATGGCCAGCTCCTCCAAGGTCGGGATGGAGTCGTTCAGCAGGCGCAGTGTGGCCGCGGCCCTGCCCTGCTGGTAAAAGACGTTCACACGGCTGCGGGTACCGTCGGGCGCGACAAGCGCAAAGTCTGCGTCGATGCGCTCCGATGTGATGGCCTCGCGGTGGGCCTCGTCCATCAGGCTCAAAATCAGTGAGCGCGTCTCTGCCGCCGAAAGCTGGACCGGTGCCTCCGCCAGATGCCCGTCGATGCGGAACATCAGCGGCAGCCCCTCGGAGATATGAATATCGCTGGCCTTGCTGTTCCGCGCCAGCGCGGTGAGCTCATGGATCTGCATGGCAGTTACTCCTCCCGTCACTCCTCATAGAACGTGATCTTCAGCAGCTCCTCGGGGGTGGTTTCGCCCTCGCGGACGAGCTGCAGGGCGGCCTCGCGCAGGCTCGTCATGCCCTGGCTGCGGCGGGCGGCCTCGGTCAGCTGCGCCTGCGTTGCCCCGGCAGAAATCAGTTCGCGCAGCTCACGGTTGATGATGACCAGCTCGTGGATGGCGATACGCCCGCGGTAGCCCGTGCCGTTGCACTGGGTACAGCCCGTGCCGCGGCGGACAAACGGGATGTCAGGCCCTAAATAGGTGCGTTCCTCCGCCGTGACCGGCATCTGCTTGGCGCAGTGCGGGCAGACGCGGCGCATCAGACGCTGAGCCACAAGGCCCGCGACGGAGTTTGCGATCATGTACCGCTCGACACCCATATCCTCCAAACGGACAATGGACGACAGTGCGTCGTTTGTGTGCAGCGTTGAGAAAACCATGTGGCCCGTGATGGCCGCACGCACCGAGATGGACGCTGTCTCGGCGTCGCGCGTCTCGCCGACCATGATGACGTCGGGGTCCTGGCGCAGCAGGGCGCGCAGACCGCTCTCAAACGTCAGGCCGGCAATGTTGTTGACCTGCGTCTGGTTGATGCGGGCCAGGTTGCGCTCCACGGGGTCCTCGATCGTCGAGACGTTGACCTGCCGCTCGGCAATCGTCTGCAGGACCATGTACAGCGTCGTCGTTTTGCCGGAGCCTGTCGGTCCGGTCAGGTAGACGATGCCGTTCGGGCGGTTCAGCAACGGCAGAAAGCGCTTGTAGGTCTCGTCGTTCATGCCGAAATGGCTGGCATTTTTGATGTAAGTGTTGCTGGACAGAATACGCAGAACGGCCTTCTCGCCAAAGACCGTCGGCAGGATCGAAACACGGACGTTGACGTCGGGGCCGGTCTCGAGGCGCGCGCGGAAGTGGCCGTCCTGCGGGATGCGGTGCTCGGCAATGTCAAGGTTCGACATGATTTTGATACGCGCGATCAGCGGCTGGTGCAAAGCACGCTGCAGCGTCACATAGTCAATAATGACGCCGTCGATGCGCATGCGGACCTTCGTCTCGCCCTCGAACGGCTCGATGTGAATATCCGACGCCGTCGTCGTGACGGCACGCTGCACGAGGCTGTTCAGCAGACGGATAATGGGCGCGTCGAGGTCGCCGCCCTCGGCAGTCATGTCGATGGCCAGATCCTCGGTCTGGGCGGCGGCCATGTCGCTGTCGTTGGCGGTGCGGGCCGCCTTGCGGGCGCTGACCTCGGCGTAATAGTAGCGGATGGCGCGGCGCAGCGGCTCCAGCTCGGCCAGCACGATCTCCGGTTCGAGGCCGGTCAGCTGGCGGATGTCCTCAAGGGCGTAGTAGTTCAGCGGGTCGTTGGCGGCAATCGTCAGCGCGCGCGGACTCTGCGCAATCGGCAGCATATCGTACTTCTGCGCAAGCTCCTGCGGGACCTTCTCAACGGCGGTCACATCGACATTGGTGTGCTCGATGTCGATCATTTTAAGCTGGAGGCGCTGGGCCAGTGCCTCCAGGACCTGACGCTCATTGACGTAGCCAAGCTCCTGCAAAGCCTGGCCGACGCGCAGGTCGCGATGCTCTTTCTGGTAGGCAAGGGCGGTGTTCAGCTGGTCGGGCGTGATATAGCCGAACTCGATCAGAACGTCGCCGAGGCGGATGTTTTTCACGGCTGTACGCCTCCTTTGTCACAGAGGATCACGTTCAGGGATACATTGAACGCCGTGGCCGTCACGGCGCTGCCGTCGGTGTCGGCGAAGCTGCGGGTATCGATGGAGAAGGATACAAGCTGTACGGACGGGTAGTTCGCGGCCATGTCGTCCAGCATCGAAAGAAAATCACTGTCCTCGCCCGTGCAGCAGAAGCTGACCGCCACGCTGCGGTAATAGCCCGGCTGGTCATAGTCCGGGATGAGGTCGGAGGCTAAGATCTGCTGCAAAATGGCGTTGCCCTGGGCCGTTGTGTCGGCGGTGTCAGCGGTGATGCTGTCGTCGTCACCGGCAAAGGCGGACGCGGCTGCGCTGGGGGCAGCGCTCTGTCCGGCGTTCTCACTGGCGGTATAATAGGTAAGGCTCTGGGTCACGGGCTCGCCGATGGTCAGCGAGTCGGGCTGTAAATTGTGGTTCAGCTCCAGGCTTGTCACCAGCGTGTCCAGTTCGTCACTGCTCAGCAGGCTGTAGTAGCTGGCGTTGGCGGTCTGCAGTTCGCCCCAGTTGTTGTTTTTCTCGGCGGCGTAGGTGCCGGCCAGCATGATCGTATCCTGCATGGAGGTCTGGGCGTCCTGCGCCTCGCGCAGATCGGCGTCGGCCTGCTGGTGGTTCTCAATGCCCGGAATCAGCAGGAACCGGACAAAAAGCACAACGAACGCCAGCATCAGAACGACGTACAGCAGAATTTTATCGCGCTTTGTCATTGGTGCAATTTCCATAGCGCCCTCCTTTACTGCTGCGGCGCTGCCAGCACACAGCGCAGATCAATGGAATAGCCGTCGTCATCGGCCTTGTAGCCGGTGTAGCTGACGGTGGAAAACACCCCGCAGTTCTGCAGGGAACGGATGTAGGCCGGAATGTCGATGACCTGGGAGGAGTTCGCGTTAAAGAGCAGCTCGCCCGTCGATGCGTTGTAGTCGGTGAACTGGATCGTGATGCCGGACCCGCCGGCAGCCTCGACCCGGTGCAGCAGACTGCTGGTCACGTCGGGGTAGCTGTTCAGCAGCTCGGTCATCCCGTCGGAATAGTCGGTCAGCGAGCGGAACTGCGCCGCAGACTCGGAATCCTGCGTTGCGGCGCGGTATGGCTCGGTATTGTCGCTGCACCAGTTCAGGATGTCCTCCCGCTGGCTTTTCAGCATTGAGGTGTGCAGCGTCAGCACACCCCAGCCCAGCATGGAGACAGCCACGACAGCAAGGCCGGGCACCAGCGTCCGCAGGCCCTGGCTGCGGGACTCCGACTTGGCCGCACCGGCGGCCTTCTGCCAGCGCAGATAAAAGTTGTTCTGTTTCATAGCCATAATGATAAGCCCCCGGGGCAAGTATTTGCAGGTAAAAATCAGCGTGCGATCAGGTTGCCCGCCGCGTAAAGCACATCGGCCAGCGCGGTGCCGGACGGCAGCCTGACGGTGGGTGAATCCGGGAAGCGGTCCACCTGCAGGCCCAGCGCCTCACAGCCCGGGCGGCAGACCGCAAGGTCGTCCGCCGTGGAGCCGGCAAAGCAGACCGTCTCAATGCGGTGCTCGCTCTTGCTGGTCGTGTGGAACTGGATCAGGCCCGAGAGCTTCTGCGCGATCTCGGTGCCGGATTCCGCCGAGCCGCGCGGGTTGAACAGGCGGCTGCGGGTCGAGTAGGTGTACTGCCCCTGCACAAACAGGCAGGCAGAGATCGTGTCATCGTCAAATTGCAGCAGCACGAAGGTTTTTTGCTGCAAATCGGGGATCGTGCGCACGGCCTTGATCGGCGCGGCCAGCCCTAAGTCAATGCTGTACAGCTTGAAGCCGACGGCCTTGGCCAGTGCGTCGTACCCGGCAATGACGCTCTGCTCCACGCGGGTGGCCAGCACGGTATCCACGCGGGTCTTGGCATCGCGGGAGAGCAGCATGTAGTCGTCCAGCGGAGCCTTGACCTCGGCACCGCCGCTGGCAAGCTCATGGGAGAGCACGGCCATCCGCTTTTTCTCGCTCATGGCGGGCAGCGTCAGGATGCGGTGCATGAACTGGCTGCCGCCTGCAATCAGCGCCACGTGGTTCATCGGCAGCTTGTTGGCGGTGAAAAACTCTTTGAGCGCGGCGGTCAGGTCCGCCTCGTTTGTGATGACGCCGTTGATCAGGCAGCCCTCGGGCAGCTCGGTCTGGGCGGCGGCGACAACGCGCGCCCCGCTGCCCGTGGGCGTGCCGACGGCGGCATACACCGTGCGGCTGCACAGATATAAAGAGGTAAGAAGTGCCATGGTGGGCCTCCGAATGGATAAAATATAAACAGAAAAAGGAGCTGCAGTGATGAGGCTCTCTCCCCCACCCGCTGCGGCGGGAGCCCCCTCGCAGAGGGGGCCAGGGAACTTGCCTCCCTCTGCGAGGGAGGTGGCCCGAAGGGCCGGAGGGAGAGAAGCTGCCGGGAAAATCCCTTTTCAGGGTTGACGGTGGTTCCTTTAAATCGCGCCGCTCGACGCGCCGATGGTGCCGTAGGACTGGTAGATGGGCACGATGACCGCGGCCACGACGCCGCCGACCACGAGACCCATAACAACGATCATAACGGGCTCCAGCAGCGTGACAAGGCGCTTGGTCGCCATCTCGGCCTCATAGTCGAGCGTCTCACTGATGGTCGCCAGCAGGCTGTCCAGCTTGCCGGTCTCCTCGCCGACAGCGACGGAGGAGGAAAGCTTCACTTCAAAACCGTCGATGCCCGCAATCGCCTCCGACAGGCTGTGGCCTGCGCGGATGCTGTCCAGCGCGTCACCAAACTGGCTCTCGATCCAGCGGTTGCCGATGGCGTCGCGTGCCGCGGCCAGGGTCGTGATGATGGGCACGCCGCTGCCGTACAGGTTGGACAGCGTGCTGGCAAAGCGCGCCGTGCAGATCTTGCGGTTCAGCACGCCGACCACCGGCGCGTGCAGGATGAAGCGGTCCCACTGGCGGCGGACCTTCGGCTGTGCCAGCAGGAGCTTGCCGCCAAAGACGATGAGCGCCGCCACGACGAGCAGCACCGGCCAGTTGGCACCGACAAAGTCGCTGACGTCAAACAGCAGCTGGGTCAGGAACGGCAGGGTCTCCATCTGGTCAAACATCGGTTTGAACTGCGGCAGAACAAAGGTCATCAAAATCGCAATAACGCCGACGATCAGCACGGACAGGATAATGGGGTACATCATGCTGTTGCCGACCTGCTGGTTCATCTTGTGCTCACGCTCATAGTAGGTCGCCATGCGGGCGCAGGCGTGGTCGATGCTGCCGGTGCCCTCGGCGCTACGGATCATGGCCAGCAGCAGGGTGGGGAACGCGGGTGCGCAGGACTCCATCGCATCGGACAGCGGCACGCCCTTGCGCAGCTCGCTCAGGATGGCCTCGTACAGGGCCTTCTGGCGGGCGTCGATGGTGCGCTCGTCCGCCATGATGCGGAACGCACGCACCAGCGGCACACCGGCGGTCAGCAGGGTGCCCAGGTTGCGGCAGAAATCCGCCAGCACGGCGGTTTTCAGCGGGCGGAACGTCGCGTGGGCCTTCTGGGCCTCCTGCGCGTCGGTCATGTACAGGCCGTCATTGCGCAGCTTGGCGTAGAGCGCCTCCTCGCTGGGGGCCTCAAGCAGTCCGCGGACGGTCTTGCCCTTCTCATTGGTGGCAGTATAACGAAAACGTGGCATGAGGGAGATTCCTCCGAAAGAAATAGATGAAAGGCTGATTCCCTTGGCCCCCTCTGCGAGGGGGCTCCGCCCGCAGGCGGTGGGGGAGAGAACCTTGCCACAAACCGAAATATTTCGGTTTGTGGCAAGGTTCTCTCCCTCCGGCCCTGCGGGGCCGTCGCTCCCCCTCTGGCGCAAGCGCCACCTCCCCCGTACCGGGGGAGCCTGTCTCGCAGAGGGAGGCAAGGAGTATCACAAAAACGCGCAGTACCATTCCAAAACGGGCCCGCCAAACAGCATCGCGATCACGATGCCCGCACACAGAAACGGGCCGAAGGCGAAGTGGTCCTTCTTCCCTGCCTTTTTGGCGGCCAACAGGTATATGCCGTATATACCGCCAAAAACAATGCCGAAAAACATCGCCAGCAGCGTATTCTGCCAGCCCAGGAACAGCCCGGCGGCTGCCATCAGCTTGATGTCGCCGCCGCCGAACGCGCCGTCGATGACAAGGCAGAGCAGAAACATCGGCACACTGACGCAGAGCGCACCGATGACGTGCGGCAGCCAGTCGGCAGAGGAGAGCAGCACGCTCACCGCGCCGCAGACCGCCAGCGCCAGATTCAGCCGGTCCGGGATGATCTGCGTCTCGGCATCAATGAGTGAAACGCTCAGCAAGATCCCGCAGACCGCCAGCGCCAGCAGCGCGGCCCAGCTCATGCCGAACAGCCCGCCCGGCAGGGCGTAGGCAGCGCCGTACCGCCAAGTGCAGCCCAGCGCCAGCACGCCGCCCAGAAGCTCCACCAGCAGGTACCGCGCCGGAATGTGCGCACCGCAGTGGCGGCACCGCCCGTGCAAGAATAACCAGCTGAACACAGGCACTAAGTCCGGCGCACCCAGCGTGTGGCCGCACTGCGGGCACACGCTGCGGCCCTTCAGCGGGTCCATGCCCCGCGGCAGCCGCCACGCGACGACGTTCATAAAGCTGAACAGCGCCGCGCCCAGCAGAAAACGAATGAGTCCCAACAGAAGCTCAAGCAGCAGCATGGCCCACCCCCGCGCCGTATTGCAGCCGGTCCTCCGCGCGGAAAACGCGGTAACCGCCGTCGGCATCATAGATGGCGTACATGCCGTTCTCCTGGTACAGGAGCCGCTGCACGGTGTAGCCGTTCGGGTCGATCTGCAAAAGCGTCACTGTGCCGGGCAGTGAGCCCAGCGTGCGGATTTCCTCGGCGATGCCGTCCGCAAAGCCGTCCGCGCTTGTCTGGTCGGCGAACGGCTGCCCGGCGGAGTAGCACTGGGCAGACACGGCACTGGCCGCCAGCCGCGCAGCCTTGACCTGAGCCAGGGCCTCCCGCGCACGGGCCTGATAGCGCAGCTCCGCCGCGCCGGTCACAATAGTATACAGGACAGCGCCCAGCGCCAGCAGTACGGCGAGCTTTTCCGCAAACGCAGCTTTGGCCCAGCGTTCCCCGGTATGGCGCAGCCATGCGCCCAGTCGTGCTGCCAGCATTGTTACACATCCTCTACCATATAATAACACGCTATTCAGTATACCGTGCCGGGCCTGTATTTGCAAGGAATTTCGCGAAAAAAACGCTGCTTTTTGTTCAAAGCTAACGGAAATTATGGCGAAATCGTGCACAACCTGCCGCTGACCCACTATATTTGGTGTAAATTTGCTGAAATCTCGCGGACTTTGTTGCGAAAACGTCACATTCCGAGTATAATGACAATATATATAATGTGATATTGTGTCTAATTGTAACCTTTCACCGGAGAAACGACGGGAGCATCTATGGTGCAGTACAATAAAAATATAAAAAACAAAAAGAAAGGCTTTACGCTGGTGGAGCTGATGGTCGTTCTGGCTATCACGGCCATTCTGGCGGTGCTGGTCGGCGGCGGGCTGATCGCCTACACGCGGCTGGCCCGGTTTGAAAAGAACGAGGCCAACGCCCGCACGCTGTTCCAGACGGCGCAGATCTCCCTGACCCGGATGGAGACGGCGGGGGAGCTGGATGCGTTCCGCCGGCAGGTCATGGAGGAGGGCAGCACGGGCGACCACTTCCAGAACGACGTCACCGTGACCGACGCGGACGGCAAACCCCTTGTGAGCCGCACCAAGACCGAACTGAACCAGAACGTGGCCGCGCTCTACTATGACCGCACGGGCGCTGCCGCGGGCAACCATAACGCGCTGGTGGAGCGGCTGCTGGGCGATTACATCTACGACGCCTCGCTGCTGAATGCCTCGATCTGCGTCGAGATCGACGTGCAGAGCGGGCAGGTCTACTCGGTCTTTTACGATACCAAATCCGATAAGCTCCGCTTCAATCAGGACGGTGCTACGAATATTTATGACCGCAGCTATGACCACCGCCGCAATGACAGCCTTGTCGGCTACTACTCTGCCGAGGACCGCGTCAACGTTGTGCAGCTGGTGCAGACGAAGCTGAAGGTCAAGAATCCCCGCCTGACGAACGGCGAGACGCTGACCCTGAGCTGGAGCGGCAACTCCAGCCTTGGCGATCTGGATACCTCCTACACGGCCACGGCCTACGATGCCAAGGATACCGGCAAGACGAAGCCGCTGTTTACCATCACGATCAAACGCGACACCGCGGGTGCGGCGGATGATAACAAGCAGGTCATCACCAAGATGCCTGTTGTTATCTACCAATACGACGACGAAGGCCAGCAGACCGGCACCGAGGAGAAGAAACTCTACTTCCCGCTAAGCTACAACAAGGGCAGCTTTGTGCTGACGCTGGACGCCATGGCGGACGCGGCGCTGCTGCGCGCGTGTGAGAACGACGCTGACGTTGCCGCCACGAGCCTGTACAGCATCACCCGCCTGCTGAACGACCCGAAGGACATCTACATTGCCATGCGCGCCGAGCCGCGGGAGAACTACAGCGACACCTACACAGCCAGCAAAGAGGAAATGACGAACGAGGAAAACACCCTGCTGGCCAAGGGCGGCACGGCGGTTACGGCAGACCTGAAATATTTCCGCCATCTGTACAACCTGCGCTGGTCTGCGGATTGGAAGATTGCCGACAAGGGCACCTACACGCTGACCCCCCAGGCCGGCAACAGCACCGGCCTGAACTGGACGGGCGGCGGCGTCACGGTCTACTGCGCCGCGGGCGCATGGCCTGCGGCCAAGGTGCCGTCCCTCAATGACCCTGTCGCCTGGCCGACGATCCCGGAGCTGGGCGAAAATATCGTACTTACGAGCAAGACAACGGTCCTTACAACCAAGACGACCCGTGTGCCCATCCTCAATCTGCAATTGAGCAGCAAGTCCGTTGCAAAAACCGGCAGGGCAGAGCAGGACGTGCTGGCCGACCACTATGTCGGCCTTATCGGCGAGAATAAGGGCGACATTTCTTACATCACACTGCGCGACCCGGACATTCAGGTCAACGTCAAGACCGAGACCGTCGCCGCCGATGCGCTGCCGAACGAAAACCAGCTCAAGCTGACCGCGACCAAATTCGTCACGGCGCTGGAGGAGGACGACGAGAACTGGCGCGATGTGCGTGCTGTCGGCGCACTCTGCGGCGTCAACACCGGCACGCTGGAAAACTGCGCCCTAACCCGCGGCACGAACTCCTCGGCGAGTGCGCTGGTGGCCGCGGCGCTGACGTTTGGCGACTCCACCACCGCGACAGAGCGAACAGCAGCATACAAGACCGTAAATAACAAAAACTATACCTATTATACAGACGAGCCGCGCGGCATTGGCGGTCTCGTCGGCGTTGCCATACCCAAAGCCGAGTCCGTCATGCAGGATCTGACCGTTGCGTCGGACGTGACGGTAGCGGGTCTGCTTGTGGACAAGGACACGAAATCCGTTGTAGAGACCACAGCGGCAGACCAGAAGGCCGAGAAGGCCCGCTACGCTGCCGCGGCAGCCGAGCCGGGTGAAAAGAACTCTCTCTGGCGCAGCGTCGGCGTGGGCGGCGTGTTCGGTACGATGGACGCGGCCCAGATGAAAACAGACAGTAAAACGGACATCGTCAACAACGGCTTTGTGACCGGCAACGGCTTTACGGGCGGCATCGTCGGCAACTTGTTTACGACAGGCGCAAATACCAGCGCCCCGAGCCTGACGGGCCTGAGGAACAACGGCACGGTCAGCGCGGGCGCCAACTATAAAGGCGATACCGCGGGCAATGCGCGCAGCCTGGTGCTGGGGCAGTTCTTCGGCGGCATTGCGGGCTACGGCAGGGGCGTGACCCTGCAAGGCTGCGAAAGCGTGACCCGCAGCGACCTGACCGAGACCCAGCTCAAGGAGCAGGTCGAGGCGGGCTTTGACAAAAAAACCGGCACATTGACCGACGCCAGCCCCCTCAAGGGCGATTTCGTCGGCGGCCTTGTCGGCTACGGCAAGGATATTACGCTGGAGGACTGCAAGACCGGCAAGGGCTACGTGCTCGGCAGCCGGTTTGTGGGCGGTCTGGCCGGTGGCTTTACCGGCAGCGGCATACACATACAAAAGAACGATACGAACAGCAGTGACGTCTTTGGCAGCCGCTACGTCGGCGGCATCGTGTCGGTCAACGGCAGCAACAGCCAAATCAACGGCATGACCAATACGGGTCTGGTCGCGGCCTTTGGAAAGAACGCGGCCTACGTCGGCGGCATCATCGGCGTCAATGATGCCGACTGGGGCGGCAGTGAAGACAAGACTGCCACAGCCACCGTGCAGAACTGCGCCAACCGCATGTCCGGCGACAACGCCACCGACACCCGCCGCATCAACCTGTTAAAGGAGCTGAGCAGCCCCGCGGGCAGCTCCGCGGGCGGCTGCGCCGACTACGTCGGCGGCATCGCGGGCTGCAACGGCAAAAACGGCGTTGTGACGTGGGATGAGAGCGGCACCCCGACGCTGGGTGCCATCCTGTACGGCAACAACTACGTGGGCGGCGTGGCCGGTTATAACGATGAAAATGCGACGATCTCCAACACCTCCGGCCACCTGACCATCAGCGGCCAGATCGTGGCGGCGGGCAAGGCTGTCGGCGGTATGATCGGCCTGAACTGCGCGCCGGAACTGCCCTCCGCCACTGTGAAGGTCAGCCGCGTGGCAGGTCAGCAGCTTGTCGGCGGCGTCATCGGCGCCAACCTGCCGGTGGGCGGCTTCACCGTGGCGGGCGGCGCGTTTAACACAGATGTGGCCTCGGGCCGCGTCGAGGCCGACGCCGTCACGGGCGGCATCATCGGCTACAACCGTCTGCTGGCGGCCAAGCCCGCGGACGTCACGCTGGCGGCGCTGCTGCCGAAGATTGACAAGAGCACCGGCGTGCTGACCGACAGCACCGACGTGAAAACGGCGGACTACGAGGTCATCCTTGCCAACTTCCAGAACGAGCTCAACCTGCAGGCCGACATCTACGTCGGCGGCATCGTCGGCGCAAACGACGCCAAAACGAAGCTGACGATTCAAAATGCAACCAACGGCGCAACGCAGAATGCCCTGTCCGTCGGCGGCCTGAACCCGTCCAACAACGGCGCGTTTAAAGGCGGCGTATCGCTGAACGCGCTGGCCGATGGCCGCTATGACTTTGGCACCGCGCGCGGCGCACTGGCGGGCGGTATCATCGGCTATGCCACACCCAACACGGTGCTGGAAAACTGCAAAAACTACGGCACAGTGGCTCACAAGTGCGCCGCGGGCGGCTTTGCGGGCTGGAACGAGGGCACGATCACCGGCGGCAACATGGCGGCGTCCCTCGGCAACCGTGAAACCGGGTATACCTATCTGGGCGGCGTTGCGGGCGTCAACGGCGGTCTTATTCAGTCTGCCTACCCGGCGCAGGGCTGCGCCGTGCGCGGCGACAGCTATGTCGGCGGCATTGCGGGCGTCAACCTGGGCGGCAACGCTGCGGCAAGCACCCGCAAGGGCCTCATCATCTGCACAGAGAACAACAGCACTGGCACGGTGGAGGCCAACCGGTATGCGGGCGGCGTGGCCGGTGCCAACGTCGGCAGCATTTCGCTGTCCGGCCAGCTGCAAAGCAGTGTCACCGCCACCGACTATGCGGGTGGTGTGGCCGGTATCAATACGGATAAGGGCAGCATTTACGGCGATGAAAACGCCACCGGCGCGGTCAGTGGCAGCGTCACTGCCGCCAACTACGCGGGCGGTGTGGCCGGTACGAACCGTGCCGAAATCACCCGTGTGGAGAACCGTGCCTCGGTGCGCGCCAGCACACAATATGCGGGCGGTATTGCGGGCGTGAACGACGCGGGCGGCAAAATCAGCGCCTGCGTCCATGCCCAGAATCAGGTCTATGCCACCAACGGCGAGGCGGGCGGCATCGCGGGCAATAATAATAAAGACGCGCTGATTGAGAATGTGCAGGTCAAGGCCGACGTCACCGCGGCCAACGGCACGGCGGGCGGCGTCACGGCCACGAACTTCGGCATCATCGGCCAAGACAGCGGGCTGGAAAACAACAGCAGCGTAAGCAACTGCACGATCACCGGCACGTCGGAGAGCATCGGCGCTGTTGCGGCGTACAACCGCGCGGGCGCGACCATCCGCAACGTGAAGCTGGCGGAAAACGCCAACGTGCAGTTCAGCACCCCGGCGGTCACCATCGGCGGCCTTGCGGGCATGAACGAGGGCACCGTCACCGGCTGTCAGGTCGGAAACGGCGCGCTGGCGCTGGACAACGGCCTGCGCGCGGGCACCAACACCGTCACGCTGGGCGGCGCGGTGGGCCGCACCACGGCGGACGGCAAGGTCAGCAGCACCAACGTTCTGCTGGACCTTACACAAAATCTTGATAAATATACAAATTTGGGCGGCGTCGCAGGCCAGAACGACGGTACCCTGGATCAGTGTACCTATTCCGGCACGATGGGCGACAAGGCAGACGGGGACGGCCTTGTCTCCGCCGGTGCACGCAGCACCGGCAGCACGGTGGGCGGCATTGCCGGTCTGAACAACAACACAATCACCGGCTGTGAGGTCAAATACATCAAACTGCAGGTCAGCGGTATCAGCAACATCACCACGACCCAGACCGCAGACGAAAAGCTCGCCAGTGCCAGCCATGTGGGCGGCATTGCGGGCCGCAACAATGACGAAATCTCCAACAGCTATGTCGCCACCGAGCGCAGCAACGGCGCGGGCAGCATCATCACGGCGCGTTACGGCTTTGTGGGCGGCGTCGCGGGCTCCAACAACGGCACTATCAAGGGCAGCGGCAGCAAAAAAGCGCTGGTCAGCGACGAAAAAGCAACACCCGCCCTTGTTGCACAGGTTAAAAATTGGCTGGGTGCGGAAGATGCCAATGCCGGCATCAACAGCATGGCGGCAGAGCTGACCACAGGCAAGACCTACGCGGGCCTCATGGGTGTTGACACTGTGTCTGTACAAGGCTATGGGAATGTCTATAGTCAAAGCGGCCTTGCCGCCAATGATCTGCTTGTCGCCCTGCGCGGCAGCAACAACAGCGAGACTGTCTGTGCCGCCGGTTATCTGGGCGGTCTGGCAGGCTTTAACTCTCTCCGCGGTACAATCGACACTTCCGCCACCGGCCAGTGGTTTGTCTATTCTGACAATGCGACAACGGCATCCACCGTCGGCGGTATTGTCGGCCAGAACGAATCCAACGTCACAGACAAAAGCGTGCTGGACACTGTGGTAAACTGTGCCGCTGTGCGCCGGTTTACGCGCGTGTTTGATAGGTCTAAGAACAAGGACGATACAGACGATGACAACATTTACAAGAGCGAAAATCGTGTTGTTGTCCATGTGGGCGGTGTCATTGGCCAGCAGCAGAACCGCAGCGATGACCGGTGGTCTGTCAGCAAGGTAGTCAACTGCGGCAGTGTGTTCAACAGCCGCTCGGCCAATGTGGGCGGCGTGATCGCCTATTGGCTGGACTACGGCGGAACCGTGCAGAAATGTTTCAATTTTGGCAAAATCACAACAAACACGAACGACAAAAACAGCGGTTACGGTGCAGTCGGCGGTATTGTCGGCTTTATTGACCAGCCTATTTCCGGCGGCACCACAAATGTGCTTTCCTGCCGTAACTACGGTCAGATTTGGTATAAATCAAACGGCGCAAATGACTGCGCGGGCATTATCGGTAAAATCGAGATGAAGAAGCCCACCGATATTATGACGCTGAACATCATCGACTGCGTCAATAGCGGCGCAATCAAGGCAGCGTCGCAGGCAGTCGGCATTCTGGCATGGATCGGCCCGTACGACAAGGGAAATATTGATTATGTTACAGTAAATATTGACCGCTGCCGAAACCTTAATACAGACTTTACGTGTAGCAGAAAAATCGGCATTGTTGGCAGCCGCGGTAATGGCTCTGGGTCGAATAAAGCAACCAATGTCACAAACTGCTTTGCGACGGTTGGTACAGATTGGTTCCCGATTGCCTATTTGCGCCTGAGTGGCGAGAATGTCACCGGCCACGGCAACTATTATATTGAAAATTCCTACGATGCAGGCAAGAGCTTCTTTAAGAATGATTCCCGTAAACTGACCACAGAAAAACCGAACAGTACAACAGGTAACTGGGAGAAAGCGGATAAGCAAGGAAGTGACAAGGCCTACAACGAGACAGATTGGAACTCGTCCTCGAAAAAAGTAAAAGCACACCGTCTGTACATAGGCTATAACGTCGATGACAAAACCTATCCTTATATTGCGTTCCTGCCCACTTTGGCAGACGATGGGAACGGCGCAGCGTACAGTCTGTGGTGGATTAGCGGTCGTACATCTGCGGGCTCGCCTGCCAAACCAAACTCTGCCTATATCAAGACCGACGGTAAGAAAGCCTACATTTTCGATGATACCGGCGCGGGCAATGATACCAATCCCGGCAACCAGAGAGCGACTGTGATGCTGCAATTCGGCGAAGCCGCGAACAGTACGAAATCGGACGTTGATATTACCGACATCACCGACGAGGTCATCCAGAACTACTATAAGTACGTGCTGGACAGCACCAAGCCAGCCAAGCCGGGAAAAATCGACGTCAAGGCCAGCCAGGTGCAGGACGCGGACAACAACGTCTATGGCCGTTATGAAGTGACGTGGGCCGAGCCGAGCGACAGCGACAAGAATGCCAGCCCCGCCGCTTACTACCGTGTTGAAATTCTGCCCTGCGATGCTGCGGGTAAAGTCGCATCGGATGCAGTTCCCTATCTGAAAGCGGACGTCTACCAGCGCAGCTATACCTTTGTGGCTGATAAAGCGTGGACGGGTAACTTCGTCGTGCGTGTAACGCCCTACAATACCAACAACGACTCGAGTCTGGCTGATAACTTCAACACCAGCGGCGTGCAGACCTTTATGCACGCCCTGCCGACACCGGAGATTGAGTTCCGGCTGGTAAAGCGGAATAACGGCGGCTTTGACTGGAATCAGTGCCAGACGCCGGATGAAAAATCGAGAGAATTCAAGTATGAGGTTGTCGCGGTGCTGAAAAACTACACCGAATACCCGACAGACGAGGCATGGACCGTTAAGCTGACCGATGGAACGTATAATTATTATTTTGCACAGAATGGCAAGCAGTACATCCGCCTGACCCAAAATTTGGAACGCACTTTGACGCTTACGGCGCTGGCAACCCCGGACAACAGCAGCAGTACAAAGTATCTGCGCTCGGCCCAGTACAAGTCAGAGACCTATCTCCCGTCCCAGTGGCGAGACAATCCGGGCTCTGCCAAGGACGAGGACGGTCTGCCGCTGGGCACGCTGAAACAGGACGGCGACACGGACTATGTGACTTACACCGGCCAGACAGCGGAGAGCTTTGAAGCAACCGTGAAGTTCAGCTTTACCCCGGGGGTCAAGAGCAACAGCAGCGAGCACGGCAGCCCGACCTACCGCGTCATGCTGCTGGCAAAATATCTGGGCAATGACGAAGTCAACGGCGTATCTTTGAACGGCCAGTACATCACGCTGGCCGCGCGGGAAAGCATTGTGACAGCGTCTCCCGTCACCTTCAACCTGAACAGCCTGCCGTCGGATGCTATGACGAACTACACAGACTTCCTCGTTGTCGCGGTGCCCGTCACCAGCGGCAAGGGCGATATGAAGTATCGCTGGGATGCCACGCCAGACGAAGTGTCCGCAGCCATCGCCAGCCACGCGAGCGAGACAAACGACAAAAACAAAGAAATCTGGTGGAAGAACGGCTATGAGATCGTCCGCACGGGCGAGCACAGCTATACCTATGCCCATCTGACGCCGCTCTGCTTCTCCGACGTGAACCGCACCGATGACCCGAGTTGGGCTACACAGGCCACGGTAACGACCCCGCAGATCATCTTCAAGCAGCTGAACCTGAATGTTCTGAAAGCCCCGACGCTGGACAAAAACACCGAAGGAAAAGTTGACGAGAAAACCAACGAGTTGACCTATACGTTCAACTGGACGCAAGAGGACATGGACGCGAAAACGCCGACCTACAGCATCAAGCTCTACGGCCTGTTGACGGACAAGGACGGCAATGTGACCGGTCAGGAGCAAATTGCGCTGAAGGACGGCGTAAATCTGGCCGATAAGGTTCAGAACAGCGGCAACAACAGCTTTACCCTGCCTGTCAACGTGGATACCATGCTGGCCAACGGCAGCGACAGCTGGCGCTATGACAAGGTCCGGCTCGAGGTCACCCGTGTGGCGGCAGCCGGCACCGATGAAATCGGCGCGTCCGCTGTGGCGGATTACAGCGTTAAGCAGCGCCTGCCCGGCATCAGCGCGCCGAGCTCCATCACCCGCGTCAACGGCGAGACCGACAACGCGGATGCCCTGCTCTACACGGTCAGCTGGTCGCCGTCCGACGACGCGCGCATTGACCACTATGACCTGTGCGTCGTCGATGCCGATGACAAAACTGTGCTGACGCTGCCCACCACGGGCAACGTCGGCAGCCTGACGCTGGATCTGGAGCAGTATCAGGGAAAGGCATTGCGCTTCCGCGTTATTGCCCGCCGCAAGGACGATAGCTGCTTTGACGGCCCGGACGGCGCGTTGAGCCAGTCCGAGACCATCGTCCGCCGCGCCAAAGCACCTGTGGTTGAAAACGTCGCTTTTGACAACAACAGCCCGAATCAGGAGACGTTCCTGAACGACCTCAAGCTCAACATGACGCTGGAGGAAGCCGCAAAGGGCAATGTCTACTTTACCGGCTATATCTTCAGCGATGTGGCCAACTATACAAAAATTGCCAAACTGGCCGAGGCTTGGCAGGACGAAGGCACCGGACAGGCCAAGTATGAGGCCCAGCAGGAACTGACCAAAGCGCTGGACGAGATGCTGGCCAACGGCGACGCCGAGCTGGTCATCCCGAAGGACAGCCGCACGGTGGGCGGGAGCGCCAGCGTCAACGACAAAACCGCCAGCTATACCTTTGTGCCCGACGGCAACGGCTTTACGCTGACGCCCGACCATGCAAAACAATACCTGCTGCCCGCGGTGCGCGTTATGCCCACCGACGGCACGACAGCGTCGAACTGGTTCTACTACATCCTGCAGGATGCCGCAGCGGCACAGCTGCCGGCCATTACGCTGGACGCCCCCGTGGACGAACCGGAACGCGCACTTGGCAATGCCGTTTACCCGCAGGAAGTCAACCTGTACAGCGACCCCGAGTGTAAGAGCAATCGCGGTAAGGCCATGCTGGAGCTGCGCCGCTTTACGGTGGAGTGGACCGCGGTGAACAAGTACACCCAGGCCGACGGCACGGTGCGCAACCTGACCGACAGCTATACCTTTACCGTCACGCCGCTGGATAGTAAGACGAAACAGCCTTACAGCATTACGGTGACGACCTACGACAGGGACGTGACGGACGCAGACGGCAATGTCACGCATAAGCGCGGAGAAATCAAAACCGTTACCAAGACCTATGACGGCAAAACGACGGCGCTTGACAAGCAGACCACCGTTGTGGACGCGGAGACCAAAGAGACCCGCATCTGGTACGACCTGAGCGTTGAGCCTGTGACCGACGAGAACGGCAACGTGACATGGGAACCGAAACCCTATGACGTCACCGGCACGGTGGAAAAGGACGGCGGTACGCTGTACTACAAGGCACAGACGGTTCCCATGCTGGAGCTGGTGCAGGAGGACGGCGCCGAGCCTGTTTACCGCATCACCCTGCCCGAGCTGCAGGAAAAGGTGCAGGACGACTCGCTCGCTCTGCAAAAGTTCACCGCAAGTGTGACGCTGCAGACGCTGGCGCACTCGGATGACAAGGGTAAGACCGTCGAATCCGGCATGGTCAAGGTCCCCGTCAACGAGGCGAACACCGCCGATGCGGCGGAGGATGCCCAGAGTATGGACTCCGCGGAGAGCGTCGCGCCCGCCGAGACTGCAGAAAGCACGGCGGCGGAAAGCGCCCCCGCAAGCGTGCCCCCGGTCCTGATGCGGGCCCGTGCGGCACTGCCCATGGCGACCCCGGAGACCGCCGCTGCCCCGGATGAGACGGACGCGGCGGAAACCGCGCCCCCGGAACGGACAGAAACAAGCGACGCATCGTAATTTTATTTCAGGAAAGAAGGTGGCATTATGCACCGCAGGGCACGCAGCATTCTGCGCGGGGAGCAGGGACTTTCGATGATATTGGTCCTCTGCATCGGCGCGCTGTTTGTGGCGCTGTCGGCAGCGCTGGTCTATGCGGCCTCCGTGCTGACGGCCAATGCCAACCGCCAGCTGCTGGAACAGGAAGCCTACCAGCTGGCAACCAGCTTTTCCGACGTGCTGGAAGGGGAGCTGAACAATAAGGACAGCAGCTTTGCCAAGTTCGTCAATGAGCAGTTCATGTTCTCCCAAAGCTACGGCAAGGACATCTATGATTTGGAATCCCAGCCCAAGGAGTTTGCCTGGAAACCGAACGGCAGCCAGCCTGATGGCGGGGCCGAGGCCATCACGGTAACACTGCGCCGCCGCCCGGGCGACGGTGCCGACAAGCTGAACCAAACGGCGAACAGCACCAGTGCCACAGACCTGCGCAACCTGCTCGACACACTGGAGGGCGAAGACCGCAAGGGCATGGCAATCGTCGATTTACAGCTGGACATTACGGTGACAGTCACGAAAAACGGTGAGAGCTTTGCCTTTACGCGGACGTATGACCGCACAGTGAAGTACAACAGCGACGGCAGCCAGGCAAAAAGCTATATATTCCCCAAGGTGTATTACACAATAAACGACGGTATAACAAAGTATTACCGCATTAACGAACTGACGTTCTACGCCCCCAGCCTTCCCGAAGTGACCATTGATGATAACAACATCGACAGCAACCGCCTGACGTTCCACTGCGACACCAGCCAGCAGCCCGATTCCATCACCTACACCCGCGGTGCCAAACAGAGCACCGGCACAACACAGGAGTGACCCGCTATGAAACATACTTTACAAAGTCAGCGCGGCGAGACCATTGTGGAAGTGCTTGTGTCGTTCCTGCTGCTGATGATTTTTACGTCGATGTTCGTCGTTTCGCTGCGGTACGCCCGCGCCATGTCCCAAAAGGCCGAAACGCTGCGGGAGACAGCCTATGCCTTCTGCGCCGGGCTGTACCCGGCCAATAACGCGGCCCCCGACTGGAAGAAGGAGCAGGAGGGGCTGGAGTTCTCCTTTGGCGATTACGGTGAATTTACGGTGAACGGCGTCGAGCTGGACAGCGTGGAGACAAGCGCGGAAGTTACGGAAAACGGCCAAAAAACGACGGAACAGCACAAGTTTTACCGCTACAGCAAGAGCACGGCAGAAGGGACGACCAACCCATGAAGCAGCGTTTGAAAAACCAGAGCGGCACAACGCTGGTGGAGCTGATCGTCTGCATGGTGCTGCTGGCGATCTTTACGCTGGCGGCGGTCACGCTGATACAGCCCAGTGCGCAGGCGTACATGGACATCCAGCAGCAGACGCGCGCGCAAAATCTGGCCGACGCGCTCATTGAGACGATCCGCGGCGAGGTGCTCGAGGCGAACGGCTATATCCGCTTCACCGACGGCGCGACGGACCTTAATAATTTGGACAGCGTTTTTGCGTCCAAGGGTAACGACTACAGCAAAGGCACGGCATTGGAATTCAGCGTCTACCCCAACCACATTGAGCTGATCGACAAGGACTGTGTGCCGCCGCTGACAAAGACAGACGGCACAGAACTGCTGACACCGGAACAGGCCAATGCGCTGAACGGCTACCTGCACATGCGCTTTTACCGCGATGAACTGAATAACGCCGGGCACTACGGCAACCCGCAGCACACAAAAAAGGACAAGGCCGAGGACGGTACTGAGACGGTCACACGGCCCTACGTTGCCTACGGCTACACAACGGCCTATCCCCGGGATGCCTATATGGGGCTGTTCATCAGCGAACTGCATTTCTACGCCCGCAGCTGGACGCAGGACGGCGACGAAACCAAGACCCCGCGCATTACGGCTATGACGGTGGTGCTGACTGTGGCCAAGCGGGACGCCAACAACCAGATCGTGCCGCTGTGCACCCAAAAAGCCATTGTGCAGCTGCCCGGTGAGCCGGTCATCCTGTATGAACCCGGCACTTGGGACGGCAAGGCATCGTCGGAGTCGTGAGCGGTGTCCCTTGGGACGATTTTTGAAAAGTTTATTACAATCCCGGCGGATGTACTGGACAAATTCAAATGGGCTCGTTATACTTTAAAACATGAATACCTGTGTGCCGGACAAAAATGCAGGAACGTCATGGGCAGCAGAGCAGAGAGGATGACTAGGATGGCAACAATTGAAATCAAAATGCTGGGCGGCTTTGAGATCCGTATGAACGGCAAGCCCGTGCTGGCACAGCTGGCGCAGTCCCGCAAGGCAACGGCGCTGGTGCAGTATCTCGTTTTGCGGCGCGGGGAGCGCGTCTCCCACAAGGTACTGACCGATACCCTGTGGGCAGGGGAGCGGTCCACCAACCCGGACATGGCCCTGCGCGCCATCTTGCATCGCTTCCGCCTTATGATCGACGCGGAGGGTCTGGAGGAGATGAAGGACTGCATCGTGACCAGCCGCGGCTACTACCAGTGGAACCCCCATCTGGACTGCAGCGTGGATGTGTTTGAGGTCAACGACCTGTCGGAGCTGGCCCGCAAGGAGAGCGACGCCGAGAAGCGCAGCCGCATTTATGAACAGATCGTCAACCTGTATGACGGGCGCCTGCTGCCGCAGTCTGCGTCCGAGCCGTGGGTCGAAAGCGTCAGCGTGCGCCTGCACGGGCAGTACCGCACAGCCATTTTAAACCTGCTGGAGCTCTGCAAAAAATGGGGCGAGAGCACCCGCATCGTTACGCTGTGTACCCGCGCGCTGGAGCTGGACCCCTACGAGGAGCGCCTTTATTTGGAAAAGATCGTCGCGCTGGAGACGCTGGGCCGCCACGAGGAGGCGGAGGATCTGGCACGCCGCGGCAGCGCCATGGGCTGCCTGCATCATGCCATTGAGCCGGGCCGCGCAGGCTCTGCCTACCGCCAGATGCGCCAGGCAGACCGCAATATGGAGAGCGAGGTCTCCAAGCTGATCTCTGCTCTGCCGGATACCGAGGACACGGGGGCCTGTATCTGCGACTTTGAGACGTTCAAGGAAATTTACCGCGTACAGCGCGGCGTGCAGGTCCGCTACGGTCTGCAGGTATTCCTGGCGATCCTGACCGTGGCTCCCAGCCAGAACACCGATGCTGCCGAGACCGTTCTGATGGTGGAGCAGCTGGGCGATCTGATCCACACGAATCTGCGCCAGTGCGATGTGGCCGCCCGCTACACCGATATGCAGTATGTTGTTATGCTGAGCGGCAGCACCGCCGAGAGCGGCACCGGCCCGCTGGAGCGCATCAAGGCCGCGTTCTACCGCATCCCTGCCCATGGCCGCTACCTGTTGAGCTATAGCCTCTATGTTCCCGAGGCCAAGGCCGACAGCGGGCGCGTCCGCCGCCGCAAAAAGACGACGAAGAAGGAAAAATAAGCGAGCCGTTAAGCCGTACAGTGAAAGCTGTGCGGCTTTTTCATTACCCTGGCCCCCTCTGCGAGGGGGCTCCGCCCGCAGGCGGTGGGGGAGAGAACCTTGCGATAATCCGACATATTTTGGGCTATGGAAAGGTTCTCTCCCTCCGGCCCTGCGGGGCCACCTCTCTCGCAGAGGGAGGCAAGGGTCTGTTTTTTTACACTTTCCACAATCTTTTGCCTAAAAATTTTTACAAAAAATCCGAAAAAACTGTTTAAATTTCCACAACAATGTGGTAAAGTAGTATCAAACAGGCGGGAGTGTTCAAAAATCACTGCGCCGCAATGAAATTCTACGCCGCAGGGCTGCCGGAAGCAGCCCCGGCGCGAAAAGAGGTTTGACGATCCATGGGCTACGCAAGCAAAGACATCCGCAACATTCTGGTGGCCGGCCACGCCGGCTGCGGCAAAACGACGCTGACCGAGGCACTGCTGTACATGAGCGGTGCTTCCGAGCGTATGGGCCGTGTCGAGGACGGCACCACCGCCAGCGACTTTGACCCCGAGGAGATCCGCCGCAAGGCATCGCTCAACTCGAGCGTTGTCCCCGTCGAGTACGAGGGCATCAAGTACAACCTGATCGACGCACCGGGTCTGTTTGATTTTGAGACCGGTGCTGCCGAGGGCATCATGGCCGCCGAGAGCGTGCTGATCTGTGTGTCCGGGCGTTCCGGCGTGACCGTCGGTGCCGAGAAGGCGTACCAGCTGGCACTGAAAAACAACAAGGCGCGGATGATCTTTGTCACCAAGGCTGATTTGGAAAACGCCGACTACTTTAAGATCCTGGAGCAGATGAAGATCAAGTTCGGCCCCAGTGTCTGCCCCTGCGTCGTGCCTGTCCGTCTGGACGACGGCACCGTCGCCTACATCAACCTGTTCAGCCAGAAGGCCTTCAAATACGAAGGCGGCAAGCAGGTCCAGATCGACCTGCCCGACATCGGCCACCGCTTTGAGGGCCTGATCCAGGCCATGAGCGAGGCCATCGCCGAGACCGACGAGGCTTTGATGGAGAAGTTCTTCGAGGGTGAGGCTTTCACCACAGAGGAGATCGTCCAGGGCATGGCCTCCGGCGTGCGCAGCGGCCAGATCACGCCCGTGTTCTGCGGCTCTGCTGTCAACGCGCAGGCGCTGGATATGCTGCTCTACAACATGAACGTGCTGCTGCCCGGCGCGGACACCGCGTCCGCCGTGGGCGAGTCTGGCGGCGAGCCGGTGGAGATCACCGCCGACCCCGCCGCCCCGCTGTGCGCCTACGTCTTTAAGACTGTGGCCGACCCGTTTGTCGGCAAGCTGAGCTTTATTAAGGTGCTGTCCGGCAGGCTGACCGCGACGAGCAACGCCGTCAACGCCCGCACCGGCCAGCCGGAGCGCCTGGGCAAGACGCTGACCGTCTGCGGCAAGAAGCAGACCGACACGCCCGAAATCGCCGCCGGTGACATCGGCGCAGTTGCCAAGCTGGCCACCGCCAAGACCGGCGATACCCTGTGTGACCCCGCCCGCGTCGTGGCGCTGCCCGCACCTGTGTACCCCATCAGCAGCTACCGCATGGCCGTCAAGGTCGCCAAGAAGGGCGACGAGGGTAAGGTCGGCAGCGCGCTGGCCCGCCTGATCGAGGAGGACCCCGCCATCCGGTTTGTGGTCGACCCCGAGACGAAGCAGCAGATCATCAGCGGTCTGGGCACCCAGCATCTGGAGGTTGCGCTGGCCAAGCTGAAGAATAAGTTCGGCGTCGAGATCACGCTCGAGAATCCGCGCGTGCCGTACCGTGAGTCCATCCGCAAGAGCTGCAAGGCGCAGGGCCGCCACAAGAAGCAGACCGGCGGCCACGGCCAGTTCGGCGACGTCTGGATCCAGTTCGAGCCCATCGAGGGCGAGGGCATCGAGTTTGCCGAGAACGTGTTCGGCGGCAGCGTGCCGAAGAACTTCTTCCCGGCAGTCGAGAAGGGTGTCCGTCAGGCCGCCGAGCACGGCGTGCTGGCCGGTTACCCGATGGTCGGCATGAAGGCCACGCTGCTGGACGGCAGCTACCACCCTGTTGATTCCAGCGAAATGGCGTTCATTATGGCCGCCAAGCTCGCGTATAAGGCCGCCATCCCCGAGGCCGGCCCCGTCCTGCTTGAGCCCATCGGCGCATTGAAAGCCCACGTCCCCGCCGACAACACCGGCGATATTATGGGCGAGGTCACGAAGCGCCGCGGCCGCGTGCTGGGCATGAACCCCGATGACGACGGCCTGCAGGTCGTCGAGGCCGAGGTCCCCGTGGCCGAGATGCAGGACTTCACCACCTTCCTGCGCCAGCTGACTCAGGGCCGTGGCTACTTCACGTTCGAGTTCGTCCGGTATGAGACCCTGCCGCAGATGCTCGAGAACAAGGTCATCGAGCAGGCAAAGGCGTTGGGCAACTTTGCGGATGAGGATTAAACGAGAGATGTTCTTTCTTTGCAAAGAAAGAACCAAAGAAATTCTAAACAAGTAAAATAAAAGCACCTGCTGACCGGTATGCGTGTGACCGGCCAGCAGGTGCTTTTTGGGTAAAATATGTAAAGCTTCTTTGCTTACTTTCTTCTCGAAGAAAGTAAGAGAAAAGGGAGTCTGCGGAAAGGTGCCAAAGCCCCTCAGGCCTCGCAATGCGAGGAGCCTTTTGCGGGCTCCGCCCGAGAAAAGCCTCCCCTCACAGGGGAGGTGGCCGAGCGCAGCGATGGCCGGAGGGGCTCTTGCCGTTGCCCGTTAAAGCCAGCCTCCCGGGAAAGCACCGGGCCGGGCATGCCCGGCCCCTACAGCGCAGCAAAATGAAAGCCCGCAGTCACCACCGTAGGGGGCGGCGTCCTCGACGCCCCGCACAGCAACACGCCCCCCATCACGTGATCTTCAACGCCCGCTGCACGCGGTACACAATGTACTTGAACAGCCCGGCGATCAGGCTGAACTCCACCCAGACATAATTGGGCAGGTTCCGCCACTTGAATTTCGGTTTGTTTATCTTCGGCAGCGCCGCCCACGCCTCGCGGAAGCCCTTCGCGTAATCCCCGCCGAAGCCGCGCAGCCGGAACATAAGCACTTTGAGCAGATACCCCAGCAGCATCGGGATAAAATTCAAAACCAACATCAAAATCGGCTGGTTCTTGTAGGGCAGCAGAATGCTGTTGCGCCCGCTCTGGATGCTCTTAAACGGGTTGTAGCGCACCGCGCCGGTGGTCGCGCCGCAGATGTGGCGGCAGCGGGCCGTGGGGCAGTAGACGTTCCTGTAGCCGAGATTGTTCGCACGCCAGCTCAAATCGACGTCCTCGTAATACGCGAAAAACAGCTCGTCAAACACGCCGATCTCGTCCAGAATCGACTTGCGGTAGAGCGCCGCGCCGCCGCACGCGCTGAAGACGCGGCAGGGCTTTGTATAGCGGCTGGCCTTTAAGCCGTCGCCGCGCTTGCAGGCAAAGCCCAGGATCGTCACGTAGTCGCCCGCGTCGTCGGCCAGCTCCGGCTCATAGTAGCGCAGCATCAGGCTGCTGACTGCAAAAATTTTCGGGTCGGCGTCGGCGGTTTTGATCAGCTCCGCCAGCCAATCCGGCTCCGCAAAGGCGTCGTTGTTGAACAGCGCCATGTATTCGCCTTTGGCAATCGCAATGCCCTGGTTCACCGCATGGGAAAAGCCGGTGTTCCCGGCGTTTTCAATTAAAGTGTAGCGGTCCCGTCCGCAGTAGCTGCGGGCGATGTCCAGGCTCTCGTCGGTGGAGCCGTTGTCAATGACGATCAGCTCAAAATCCTGCTCGGTCTGCGCCCAGACGGACTCGATGGAGTCCCGCAGCCAGCCCGCGCCGTTCAGGTTCGGGATGATGACGGATGCTTTCATGGCGCCTCCTTAACGGTAATAGTAGTAGGCCAGCTGGCTGTGCAGCGCGGCGGTAAACACCATCGCGGCCACAGCCACAAACAGGATGACCAGCCCCGCCACGACCAGCGCACGGACCAGGTACGCCCGGGCCAGCCGCCTGCGGGCAGGGTCCTGCGTGCAGCCAAAGCTCCACACCACCGCCAGCACGAACCCGGCGATGGGGATGGCGAACAGCAGCATGGCCGCCGTCGTTGCGCCCTGGCTCATGGCGTCGATGCGGTCCTCCTCCAGGTCCTGCTCGTACAGCGGCTCGCCGGTCTCAACGGTGCCCTCCGGGGACTGACGCATGGACTCCAACAGAGCCTCGCCCATCGGGATATGCGGCAGCGGTGCGCCGCACTTGGGGCACCGCTCGTCGTACGGGGCAGTCAGCAGACCGCAGTTTTTGCAAAAATGTGCCATAAAAACCTCGCTTATTCGTCGAATGCCAGACCGCGGTCCAGCTGGGTGTTCAGGATGATCTGGGTGTTGGTGGAGCCCATCTTCTGCATCTTGGTCAGCAGGTGCTCCAGCGCGTCAATGTCGGTGCAGCTTACCTTAATTATAAAGTTGTAGCTGCCTGTCACGCGGAAGCACTGCAAGACCTGCGGCTCCTGCTCGATCATGGTCAGAAAGCTCGCGCGGGTCGCTGCGTCCACCAGTACCGAGATCAGCGCCTCGACCCGGGCGGGCGCGTCGGGGTGGCGCAGCACGACAGTGTACCCGCCGATGACGCCCTCCTGCTCCAGGCGGTGGATGCGGCTGGATACGGCGGGACTGGTCAGGCTGACCCGCTGGGCGATGTCCTTAACGGGCATACGCGCATTTTCCGCCAGCAGTTGTAGGATTTTGTGGTCCAAATCGTCCATGGATTGACTCCTTGTCATTGTTTTGTGTAATGCGCACAAAAAAATAAAGTGAAGTATACAATCACTGTTATCTTTAACAAAATTGGAAAAGTATGCTTTTTTGTGCGCTTGCTAAATAAAATTAAGTGGGAATGACTTTATTATAATCTTTTGAAAACCAAAATGCAAGTCTGACATTTGACATTTTAAGAAAACTTGCTATAATAATATTTGTAATCAATCAAGACATTCACTGACCTTTATATACTTTCCCACCCCTCTATGCACAAAGCCCCGCAGGTATCCCCTGCGGGGCTTTGTGTTTGTGTTGGCAGGACACAATGCGGGAAAGTGTGCAAGAATTGGGGGCTTTTTGCCTTCCCCCGCGGGGGAAGGTGGCCCGCAGGGCCGGATGAGGGGCGTGTGCACGGCAGCAGCCTGTAAACGGGCAGCATCTGCAAGATCGACCCTCATCAGTCAGTGGACGGGGCCACTGACAGCTTCCCCCTCCGGGGGGAAGCCATGCGCGCGAAAGGCTGCATTTTTACATTTTAAACCCCGCCCCGTTTGACGGCACCCGGACTGCCGTGGTATAATATAATTTCCGACACATAACGTGCATTTTTAACGGAGGAATCAATATGCTCATCCCTGTGCTGCTTTTTATTGTCGGTCTGTTGTTCCTGATCAAGGGCGGCGACTGGTTTGTTGACGGCGCGTCCGCACTGGCCCGCCGCTTCCACCTGCCGGAGCTGCTCATCGGCGCGACAGTGGTCTCCATCGGCACGACGCTGCCGGAGGTCATGGTCTCCACGATGTCCGCGCTGTCCGGCCATGGCGAGATCGCCTACGGCAACGCCATCGGCTCGGTCATCTGCAACGCGGCACTGATCGCGGCCATCACGATTGCGGTGCGCCCCGGCAGGGTAGACCCCAAAACGCTGAAAACCCCCGTCGCCTTCTTCTTCGCGGCGGCGGCCATCTACTGCATTGCGGCCTATGTTTTCGGCAGATTCACCCGCGTCATGGGCATCATCATGCTGGCAGTGTTTGTGGCGTACATGGCCGCCAACGTGCTGCAGATGAAAAACACCCCCGCCGGTGAGCAAGAGGCGTCCGAGGAGGAGGAAATGCCCCTCGCCAAGACGCTGATCCTGCTTGTGCTGGGCGCGGTGCTGATCGCCGTCGGCGCAAACCTGCTCGTGGACAACGGCACCCTGATCGCGCAGGCCCTCGGCGTGCCCGAGAGCGTCATCGCTCTGACGTTTGTCGCGCTCGGCACCTCGCTGCCCGAGCTGGTCACGGCCATCACCTCGCTGGTCAAGGGCCACAGCGACCTGTCGCTGGGCAACATCGTCGGTGCGAATGTCTTTAACCTTGTGCTGGTCAGCGGCATGTCGATCACGCTGGCACCCTTCACCATCCCGCAGAGTGCCACGCTGTTCGGCATCAATTCCAGCCTTGTGCTGGATCTGCCGGTCATGCTGGCCGTCATGCTGATCCTGACGGTCCCCGCCCTCGTCAAGGGCAAGCTGAACCGCGCCCAGGGCATCCTGCTCCTGGCGATCTACGCCGCCTTCTGCGCGGTGCAGTTTGCGCTGTAAAGAAAAAGGCTTCATTGCCCATGTGGACGTCCCCGCCGACGTGCGGCGCGCCTTTGCACAGCTCCAAACCGTCTGCGGCAAGGAGACCCGCGCCGCCAACCAAAAGACAGAATAGAATTTCCATGCCCGGCATACACTTCCGCGAGGTGGTGTGTATGCTGGGCATTTTTGGTTTGTTTTTGCAGGCGGCGGCAGGGCATATTCTGTATCTGGCGCTGCATCTCGAAAGCGGGTCCTTCCCGCGTCCGCTCCCGCCGGACAGGGAGCGCGCGGCTTTTGCCGATCTGCAAAAGGGCGGGGCAGCCGCCGCACAGGCGCGGGATACGCTGATCCGCCACAATCTGCGGCTCGTCGCGCATATCTGCAAAAAATACTATGCCGGGAACAGCGCACAGGACGACATGATCTCTATCGGCACGATCGGGCTTATCAAGGCGGTGGATACCTTCGACCCCGCCAAGGGAAAGCGCTTTGCCAGCTATGCGAGCAGATGTATTGAGAATGAGCTCCGCATGGATCTGCGGCGGGGGCGGCGGACGGGGGTGACGCTGTCGCTGCAGGAGCCGCTCGAGGCGGACGGGCAGCTGACGCTGGCGGACACCCTGCCCGATGAAGCCGACATGGAGGCCGGCTGCGAGAGCCGCGCCGACGCCGCCCGGCTGCGCGCGCTGGTGGACGCTCTGCCCGCCCGGGAACGCGCTATTATGCGGCAGCGGTATGGATTTGACGGTGCGCCCAAGACCCAGCAGCAGACGGCGCAGGCGCTGCACATCAGCCGCAGTTATGTATAGCGCCGCCACTAATGTAAACGATGCCCGGAGGGCCGAAAGGCTCCCCGGGCATCAGTGTTTTGATTATTAACTTTAGCGGCCACTCATCAAATTATTAGTTACGATCTGCATCTTCTACGATTGATTTGATTATCTCTAACGTAGGCCTAAAGCCTTCGAAAGAGAACATATCAAAACCAGGATCGTTATCGATAATATGCTGAACAAAATCATCTTACCGCATCCGACAATGCGGGACGGTTAATTTGCGTGTATCCGCATCCTTTTGAAACCATCTTATCAAAGCAAGGGGGAAGTGTAACTTTTTTCAGGAATGGGTTTGGGAGGTTCCTCTCCCCCTAACAACCCCCTCTCAGCTGGCTGAAGTGACAAATAGCCAGCTAAAAACAAATAGTCGTATCCTTGGCACCTTACCTATTTTGTAGGAAAGGTGCTTTTTTCATACAGAAACGGAGGTCACCCCCCATGGGAAAATACCAAAAGAACATCGAAGCTGCCCGCCGAATTACCGTGGTGCAGTATTTGGAAATCGATCACCCCGGCGAACTTGTGCGCAAAACGGATCGCGAGTACTGCACCCGGACGCACGATAGCCTGATTATCACGCCTGCCAATGGATTCTTTCACTGGTTTTCACGTCATGTAGGCGGCAACAACGCCATTGACTATCTGACCAAGGTGGAGGGCATGGACTTTGTATCAGCGGTTCGTCTGCTGAACGAGATGGCACCGGTCACTGTTTCTTTTCAACCGGCTAAGGCAGCGCCTGTAAAGCCGCACGAGCCTCGTCCATTTACACTTCCTACCCCGGATCGAAACGCCGAAGCCGTTGCCGCTTACCTGATGCACCGTGGCATCAGCCCTAAGGTCCTGCGCTACTGCGTGGGCAGCGGCATCCTGTACCAGACCACGCGCAGCAACTGTCGCAACTGCGTTTTCGTAGGCAAGGATGAGCATGGCGTGGCGCGCTGCGCATTCCAGAGAGGCTGTCAGGGCACTTTCCGGGGTGATGTTTCCGGCAGTCAAAAGCAATACGGCTTTTTGATTTCCGCCGAAGACCCGGAGTGCGATACCGTGGAGATTTATGAAGCGCAGGCAAGGCACGCCCAGAATAACCCTGCCGCCGATGCTGCATCTGCATCCGGGCAGGTGCGCCGCGAGGCATTCAGGCGCGGGCGCTTTCGTGCGCTGGCAATCGAAAAATCAAAACCAACCCCATCGCAAGCCACCGTGTCATCCGCTGCTATGCCTATGCAAACGCCGCAAGTATCTGCTCGTCAAAAGCTCAGGCGGCAGGTTCTGATCCAATATGCCGTCCGCAGATATTTCCAGAAAGAAACGGGAAATAAAGCTGCTTCCACAGCGGTAAGCAGCCGATTGCCTTTGTTCCAATATGCCGGTGCTGCGTCAAAGCGGGCAGCCACCACACAAATTGGCAGACTGTTTCAACTACTTATGGCAGCAGTCAAAAGGCTACTGGCGCAAACCGTGCAGCGCGCCGTTGCGGCGCTGCTGGCGCTCTTGGCATCCGGCGGCGCGGTGCTGGTGTTGGTCACGGTCATCGGCGCTGCTGCGGCGGTGATCGGCTCACCGATGGGTATTTTGTTTGCCGATGAATCCGGCGACCCGAACAGCATCCGCATTGCGGAAATCGTTGCGGAAACCAACGCCGACTTTGGTGAGGCCATCAACGAGATCGTAGCCGCTCACCCGGAGTGCAGTGAAACCACCATCGAATATGACTACGAGGACGGTCACACTTGGGCAAGCTACTGGCCCGAAGTGCTGGCCGTCTTTGCGGTTCACACCAATCTGAATTCCGACAGCGATGTAGTTGTCATCGACGAAGGCAAAAAGCTGCTGATCCAGAATACCTTTTGGTCCATGCACCAAATCGATTCAGAAATTGAAACCGTAACCACCACACCGGAGCCGACTGAAGACGAACCCGATCCAGAACCGGTCACAGAGCATATTCTACACATCACGGTCAGCAGCAAAAGTGTAGCCGAGCTGGCTGAAGAATACAATTTCACGCAAGACCAGCGCGACATTCTTGACGAGCTGCTGTCGGACGAACTGCGCCCTTATCTGTTGGCATTGTGCGGCGGTGTCGGCGACACGGTCGGTGACGGCACCCTGCAATGGCCGTTGCCGGGACACACTTATATATCCTGCCACTTCGGGGAAGTGGACGCCTTCGGCAATGCCGGGCATCGCGGCACAGACATTCCCGCGCCGGAAGGCACACCCATCCTGGCTGCCCACAGCGGCACGGTGCTGGTCAGCGGCTGGAACGACAGCTACGGCAATCAGGTGCTGCTGGACAATGGTGCAGGACTTTCCACGCGCTATGCCCACATGGCAGCAACAGCCGTCACGGCGGGCGAAACCGTGACGGCTGGTCAAGTAATCGGGTATGTAGGCAGCACGGGCGACAGCACTGGCAACCATCTGCACTTTGAAATGATGCAGGGCGGGATCAGGGTGAATCCATTGGATATGGTATCACCAAATTAAAATAGCACATATAATAAAAATCATCGTTACGATGGATTATCTGTTATGTTTGACTTTTTATTGCGAACGGAGTATATATAATATATATTGGTATCAATTTATATCAGCTACAAGGAGCGACTATGGACGGAACGAAGTTTGCAAAAATGCTTTCCGATAAGCATCTGTTTGAGCTTGACCGCATGGCATATAAGTATTCCGCTGCCGATGTCAGGGAGTTTTCCGAAATTCTGCGGCAGAATTTTGCACAGCCGCTGCCCCTGGTGGATTTTGCCGGGCAGGCTCTTGTCTGCCTGCCGAATCTGGCACAAATTTCCACCAAAAGCATGAAGCAGCTGCTGTCTGTTCCGGCAGAAAGTCAGCCCTTTGGTGTGCAAGCTATGACGGAGGAAATTCACGCCACGCTGCAAATTGAAAATATCCATTCAACGCGCAACAGCATTCGGCATATATTGAACGGTAACGCCCCCCGCAATGAGGAGGAAAACCGCATTTACGGCATGAAACGCGGGCTGGATTTTATTGCCGACCAGCAAAATGAGATCACCGAGAAAAATCTGCACCAACTGTATCAAATCAGCACCGGAGAGTATTTGCCGGCAGAGGACAAACTGCTGCCGGATCATTTTTACCGCCATGATGCTGTCTATATTGTGGGCGGTGAGGAAAGCCGAAAGGGGCTTTCTGACGAGCTGCTGCCACAGGTCATGAAGCAGCTGATCGACTTTGCCAATGCGGAAGATGACCTGAATGAACTGCACAAGGCGGCCATTCTGCATTTTGCATTTGCCTATTACCACCCGTATTTTGACGGCAATGGACGAACCGCCCGCCTGCTTCACCTGTGGTATCTTGCACGGCATGGCTACCCGGCAGCCCTGTTTACACCGTTTTCGCGTTATATTGACGAAAGCAAGGCGGCATATTATAAAGCCTATGAGCGTGTGGAGAAAAATGCGATGCTCACAGGCTATACAGATGTGACTCCGTTCCTGTCGTATTTCTGCAAAGAGGTGTACAACCGCCTGCAGGCAGACACGGCACCGGCGCATACAGATTTCAAGGTGTACCAACAGGCCCTTGTGGAAGGCAGAATCACCGAAAAAGAACGCCTGCTTTGGGAATATGTTTTGTCGGCTTACGGAACCTCGGAGTTTACGACCAAGCAGTTGGAAAAGGATTTCCGCAATGCAGCCTACGCCACAATCCGAACCTTTGTTATGAAATTCCATGACATGGATTTGCTGGCAGCCAGAAATGCCGGGAATCGTGTGTTTTATAAAGTTAAGTAAGCCGTGCGCAGATTTTTGCTTTGCGCGCTATCGAAAAAAGACCGGCACAGCGTGTCGGTCTTTTTGGATATCTATGGTCTTTGACGATTTGCCCTGCCTATTTGGAACTGTACGACTCGTTGGCTATTCACCTTGAAACCAACGGCAATGATCATTTAAAGATTATAGTGATTCTGACTGCGGCTGACCTGCCGAGTTCTCTCTGTCTGAACTATTCGGAATTTCCGAATAGTTACCTCCTCTGTCAGCTCTCCGTCAGAATAAATCTTTTTGATATGTTCATTGATGGAGGGGGAGTCCAACATCATACAATGCCGCCGTCATATTCTGCGTCAACCAGATACTCTTATCCCCATACCGGATTTCATAGCTGGCATCGCTCTCACCAGTGGAGGCTACAAAAATCAGATATTCCGCTGCCGAACTTGAATAGTTGTCGAGAATTCACAGCATGAACTATCCGAAATTCACAGATAGTTCCGATTTGAACCTACTAGTCAGAAATACAGTCTAGCCAACGGTGGCAGTTTTTAGCTTTTCTTAAGGTATATTAAACATATTGGCATTGTCGACGAAGTCAACAACCAAAAGGTCGTCTTTCCCGGGGCAGCGGCGGGTGCTGCATCCAATCTGTTGCATATAAATGGTTTTGGACATGGTGGGTCTTGCCATAAATAGCACGCGCTTAATGAGGGCTGTCCAAGCCCTCATTAAGCAAATCACAAGCGCAAAGGACATTGATTGAGCCTGTTTCGTAATCTTTCAGAATTTTCTCTCGAATTTTTACGCAATCTCGGCCGGAAACAGCTTCTGCTTTATCAGGCCGCAGGTACGTGGGCAAAAAATAGAACAGCCACCATAGCAGTGACTGTGCAGGGATATCCTTTGGGTGTGTCGACTGCGTTAGATCTTTACGGGTCTGAATAATTTTAAAGTTCTTTCTATAACGGATGCCCGATTTGATGAGCAGTTTGGGTTTACGGAGAACGAGGTCGTGAGACTTCTTAAGGCATGTCACCTTGAGTCACATTTAAGTGAAACGAAAAACTAGTATGATGGATATCGTTTTGGTGATGCCGATATTTACTGTCCTTGGGATGTGATTAACCATGTTGACAGACTTTGCGGAGAGCTTGATGCAGAGCCGCAGTCTTACTGGATCAATACCAGCGGCAACGACCTTGTAAAACGATTTGTTGACAAAGCGGATAAAACCACACGGGACGAAATTGAGCGTCTGGTTACTGGGGAGAAAATTGAAAAGTCTATCCGTTTGGAGCTGACATACGACGAAATAGACAATAGCATCGATAATCTTTGGAGCGTATTGTTTATGACAGGGTATCTGACGCAGGAATGAAAACCCGAACGCGGTATTTATAAACTGAAAATTCCAAATGAAGAGGTACGCGAAGTTTTCAAGCACCAAATCCAGAAGCTGTTCAACAATACAATTCTGAAAGACTCCCATGGACTTCGAGTTTTCTGGAAAGCGTTTGAAGAAGGAAACGCACCGGAAATTGAAGAAAGTCTGACAAGAACTTTGAGCAAAACCATCAGTGTTCTTGATCCCATGGGTCCTCAGGCAGAAAAGGAAAAATTCTATCATGCTTTCCTATCTGGGATGTTGGTAGGAAACGGAGCATGGGGAATTCTTTCCAATAAAGAGTCTGGTGATGGCTTTGCGGATTTGATGGTTGAAACGGATAACCCAAATTCTGGAATAATTGTCGAGCTTAAGAGTGTAGATAGACTTTCTGAACTGGATGGAGCTTGCGCACGAGCCATGACTCAAATCCATGATCGCAGATATAGTGAGTATCTTCGCAACGAAGGTCGCAATGATATCTGGGCGTATGGCATCGCATTCTTTAAGAAACGGTGTAAGGTTGTTGCCGAAAAATTGAAGTAAAGCTGACCACCGGAGTCTTGCCAACTGTGTGCATCTGAACTGAAATAAAACATTTTTTCTGCCAAGAGTGTCCGGCTCTTGGCAGATTTTTTCACGCGCAGATTGATTATTTTATGAGCGAGTTTATCCCCGCACCTCTTGCAAAGCTGAAAGAAACGCGATATAATATGACCAAATGAACTAAAACGGTCATATTTAAGGAGGCGCGAGCTTGGCTTTTACCGATTACGAGACCGAGCAGCTCCGCAAGGCGTTGCTGAAGGAAACAAGACATTGCGCTGTTACACTGGGGATGAAGAAAACCTCCGTGGATCAGCTGACGAAGGCGGTCGGCGTTGCGAAGGGCTCGTTCTATAAATTCTTCGAATCCAAGGAAATGCTTTTCTTCGCGGTTTTGGAGAACATTCACTCCGAGCTT